>JACCDT010906915.1_pt1 | contig 20256 bp, 27 predicted proteins | sample 7446291 | NCBI WGS metagenome assembly JACCDT01 (sample SAMN15323446, study PRJNA562643) | freshwater metagenome | isolation source: river surface water | place: USA:Blue River Watershed | collected 2017-08-17 | reverse complement strand
GGCGAGCACGACTATGGCCATCCGGGCGGGCCCGGCCACGCCGATTGCCAGAAGCACTGCAGCCACGGCATGCAGCCCCGCCCGCCCGACGAGGACGAAGAAGCCGAGGCTGGCACCGATGGGGGTGGCACGCTACCCGCCGACGTTGCCAGGTGCAGCGGCGTTGAATCAGACGACGGCACATGGCGCGATGGTTGCAAGGACTGCATGCGCAGGACAGATCGAAGCTTCTTCCCGCAGACTGCATGGATGGAGCCGCCGCCGCTGGTGGTGTTCTGGTGCGAGGCCCACATTCCGCCGCTGACACCACCCACCACACACAAGGAGCAGCCATGACCGCCCGCACCCGCAAGCGGCGCACTGCCGCCCGCGTGCTGCATAACGTTTGAGCTAACCGGGAGACAACGCGATGACCGACTACAGAGCCGAAGCGAGTAACTATGACCCAACCGACACGCCGTTGGCTCTCCGGTTGAGCGAGGGGTTAGGCCCCGACGTGCGGGCCGTGGAGCGCAAAGAATTGACCGCCGCCCTGGACAAAAGCGGCAGCGTGGTTCTGATGGACCGCAAGGGCGACATCGTGTTTTACGCGGCTGACGGAAAGATGCGGGTGGAGCGGCTGGGCAAGGAGTGCGACGGCTGCATTGCCGCCAATCTGACGCTGGCCGAGGGTGTGGCCGGCGCATGGAACACGGCGCTCAAGCTGCGCGCCGCGCTGGACCAAAAGAACGCCGAGTATGAAGACCTGAAGCAGACCATGCACAACATGACGCGAAACCACGCGCTTCAACTTGACGCGGCCCGCATGGCTGGCGTGCATTCCGTGCAAGAGCAGACGGCCGCAATCGTGCGTGCCGCGCTGGAACTGCTGGAAGCCGTGGAAGGCTGCGAAGCATTCCCGCCCGAGAAGATGGCCGCGTTTCGGCGCGTCTTCGGGGCCTAACGTTGGAGGTAACCGGACATGACCGGCGACACGAACACGAACGAAGCGGAAACCGGTACGCCGGTCATGGTCCGGTTGACTGACGGGTTAGGCCCCACCGCGTGGCACTGCGAGTGGAACGGTGACAACGACAGTTGCGGGTGGGACCAGTGGCACGACGAATCCGACCCTATGCCCGAGAAGTGGGAAGGAACGCCACCAGACACTGTGCAGCCCTTCTATGACGCAGCGACGGTGCGCCGCATGTTGGAAGGCGCTTGGTGCGCCGGCTACTACGACGCGGGCTACACGCACGACAGCGCCTATGCCTGCAAGATGGCCGAGAAGTGCGCGGACGAGTTCTTGGGGCCTAACGTAGAAGTAACCGGCAAGCCCCGCGAACAGGCTTAGCCGAAGCGAGAGATGCCTGCCGGGGCTTGTCCGGTTGACTGCCATGTTAGAGCGCATGGCTACGAAGCGAGGTGAACTGTGATTACCGCCGAACGACTGCACGAAATTGAAACTGCCCCACGCGAAGCCTACATTGCGAAGGCCGAGGCGAAGGAGTTGGCTGACGCCTACCGGTTTGCACAGACCGGCCTGCAAGTGAGCAAGGACGCCGATGGTTCCGTGTGGCTGCACGTTTCTGCGCCGAGCGGGAAGAAGGCTAGCCTTTGCCTAGACGCGCTCGCCGTACAGCGCGGCGGCATCGTCGGCGCGACGTTGTTGGAGTGGACGGATGCGCTCTAACGTGATCTAGGGCGCACAGACGGCCCCTAACGCAACAGCGGCGCACTGCCGCGATGGAGTGACACATGACCGACCTGCAAAAGTACGGCACCAAGCTGATGCGCAGCCTTGCCGCAGATGTCTCAGCCGGGATCAGCACCGGCCACGACTGGCCGAACAGCCAAAACGAACTGACCCGGCTGCAATCCGCCCAACTGCTGCGCGAAGCCGCCGACGAGGTGGACCGGCTGCGCGGGCAACGTGCGGTGATGATCGAACTGCTGGCCGATGCAGCGAACGCCATCCACAACCTGCCCGACGAGGTGGAAACGCAGGACGAGGCCGACATGCTCCGCCGCCTGCGCGACAAGATCGCAGACACGCGAAATGTCGTGCTGCTTGAAATGGCACTGCGCGCATGACCCACCCCCACCACTGCGGGGAGAGCGCAGTATGAGCGACAGCCTGAAGCCTTGCCCGTTCTGCGGTGCGGGCGAAACGCAGATCCGCGAGAACGGCCGCATGTGGACGGGCTCGAAATACGGCGATCCGGCAAGCGTCAGCGTGATGCACTGGTGCGAGCCCGGGAAGGGATGAGCCATGCAAGATGAACTGTTGATGCGGGCGGCTCAAGCGGACGGGCATGCCTACCCGTGGGTGATGCCGAACGGCCTCGGAGAGAGGCCGTGGAACCCACTCACGAACGACGAAGACGCATTGGTGCTGGCGGTGCGCATCGGCCTGCAAGTGACCGCGTACCCGATGTACGACGAGCCCAAGCATTCGGTGATCGTGCGCAAGCCGGTGTGGAACCACGACGCGCAGGAAGGAGACGGCGTGGAAGTGGTTCAGCCCTACGGCACTGACGCGCTGGCGGCAACGCGGCGCGCCATCACGATGTGCGCGGCGGAACTGGCCCGCCGCAAGACGCCCAACAATCACGACCACAACCATCACCGCGCCAACGCCCAGGCCACGCGCAGGGCCAAATCAGGCACGCTGGAACTGTTCGGAGAGGACGCCGATGCCTGACCTGCTGCTGACGCCTGCGGAGGCGCCGATTGCAATCGCGCCGCAGGCTACGGCATAATCCCGCCGCGCTTCGCGCAGGCCCCTCGCGGACGAGTTCCAACAAGGGGAATTTGCCCGGCGACTGGCCGGATGCCCGCAGGCAAGGGGCATGCTTCTGAAGCCGCTGCATTCCCGAATCGGACGCAGGCGAGGAAGACGGTAATCCGTTGGGCTCATAACCCGAAGACACCCGGTTCAACTCCGGGGCCTGCAACCACCCAACCCGCCGCAGCGCAAGCCCGGCGGGTTTTCGCATTCTGGAGCCCCATGGCCACATCCCCCCTTCAAGCCGGCTTTGCCGACAGCGAGATGCCCGACGAGGGCATGACCGCAGACGACAACCCGCAGGGCAGCGTGGAGCTGTGCATCCAGATCGCCCCTGACGGCGGGATGACGGTCTACAAGGAGATGCCCGGCCAGGACGGCGCCCAGCAGGAGAGCGAGCGCCAGCAGGTCAGCGACATCGGCCAGGCCCTCGCCGCGGTGCTGAAGCTCTACCGCGCCCTAGAAGGCCAAGGCAAGGACGCCACGGCCCAGCTCCAAGCCGGTTTCGGCGCCGAGCAGAAGCCCCAACGCATGATCGGCTGACCGCATGACCGCACAAACCCAGCCCGCCAGCCAAGCCGCCCCGGCGACCATCACCTTCCTGCTGGTGGACGGCGGCATCACGCTGCTGACCCGCTACGAGGGCGGGTTCGACGCCAGCAACCCCACGCACCAGGCCGCCAGCCTCCTGGGCGCCAAGATGCACGACCTCGCCGAGCCGGCCAGCCCGCTGATCGACTTGAGCGAGGCTGAGATGCAGGCCATCCAAGCCGGCGGCAGCCCCGCCGCCATCGCCGCGGCGCACGCCGGGCTGGTGGAGCCGGTGCAGGGGTGAGCATGAACACCCCCCTGAAGAACGCCAAGCACGAGCATTTTGCTCAACTGGTGAGCAACGGGGAGACGGCTCCACGCGCCTACGTGCTGGCCGGCTACAGCGAGAAGGGTGCCCGACAGTCCGCGCACGCCCTTCTGACGAAGACTGACGTTTCCGACAGGGTTTCTTACCTCCGCAGTAAGAAGGAAGAAGCCCACGGCCAGCAAGTGCAGCAGGTTCTGCAAGAGGCTGCGCTTGACAAGGCATGGGTGCTGAAGCGACTGAGCCGCATCGTGGACATGGGCATGGCGGCCGAGCCCGTGAAGGACGCCGAAGGCAACCCGGTGGGCGAGTACCGCGCCAACCTGCAGGCCGCGAACAAGGCGCTGGAACTGATCGGCAAGGAGGCCGGCATGTTCATCGACCGCAAGGAAATCCGCACGGGTGAACTGGACGGACTCGGCCACGATGAACTCAAGCAACTCCGAGACGCGCTCGCTGCCTTTGGCGGTGTTGGACAGGCTCAAGGCGCTTTCTCCGCAGGCGAGGGCCGCGCTACTCACTGAATGCACGCGGCTGATCGACGGCAACAAGCTCGCCGACTACCGCCCCTACCCGAAGCAACAAGCCTTCCACGCCAGCGGCGGCCCGCTGCATGTGCGGGAACGCCTGCTGCGCGCAGGCAACCAACTTGGCAAGACTTGGAGTGCGGGTTTCGAACACGCGATGCACCTGACCGGGCGCTACCCGGACTGGTGGAAGGGTGCGGTGTTTGATGAACCCACGATCGGCTGGGCGGCATCGGAAACCGGGCAGGGCACGCGGGACACGGTGCAGCGGATTCTGCTGGGGCAGGTCGGAAGCTGGGGCACGGGCTCCATCCCGCGCGACGCGATCAAGGAAATCAAGCGCGCGACGCACGGCGTGCCGGACCAAGTTGAAACCGTGCTGGTGCGGCATGGTGGTGGTGGCGACGTGCAGGCCGGGACAAGCCGGCTGACGATCAAGACCTACGACCAGGGCCGGGCGCGCTGGCAGGGCGAGACGCTGGACTTTGTGTGGTTCGACGAGGAACCGCCCGAGGACATCTATTTCGAGGGCCTGACGCGAACGAACGCCCGCGGCGGGATCGTCACGCTGACCTTCACGCCGCTGAAAGGCATGTCGGAAGTGGTGAGACGATTCCTGCAAGAGAAGCCGGCCGGCACCGTCGAAACGGTGATGACGATCAACGACGCGCTGCACTACACCGAGGAACAGCGCAAGGCGATCATCGCCACGTACCCGGCGCATGAGCGTGAGGCGCGGATCAACGGCACGCCGACGCTGGGGTCGGGGCGCATCTTCCAGCTCGCGGATGAGGTGGTGGCCGAGGCGCAGATTGCCATCCCGGCCACATGGCCGCGTATCTGCGGGCTGGACTTCGGGTGGGACCACCCCACTGCCGCCGTGTGGCTGGCCTGGGATCGAGACAACGATGTCGTCCACCTGTACGACGCCTACCGGGTCAAGGAGGCAACCCCGCTGATTCACAGCGTGGCCATCAAGGCGCGAGGCGAGTGGATTCCGGTGGCCTGGCCGCATGACGGCCTGCAGCACGACAAGGGCAGCGGCGAAGCACTGGCAAACCAGTACCGCAAGCACGGCGTAAAGATGCTCAAGGACAAGGCCACGCACGCTCCCAACATCAAGGCGGGCGAGAAGGAAGGCGAAGGCGGCAACGGCGTCGAGGCCGGGCTGATGGACATGCTGGACCGCATGCAGACCGGCCGACTCAAGGTGGCAAAGCACCTGAACGACTGGTTCGAGGAATTTCGGCTGTACCACCGCGAAGACGGCAAGGTGGTCAAGCTGAACGACGACCTGATGAGCGCCACGCGCTACGGGCTGATGATGCTGCGCCACGCCAAGGTGCAGGCGGTGCCGCAGCGCAGGCCCACCCCAGGCCACCAGATCACCGACCGCGCCACTGGCGTGCTGGGCTGAAGGCCCAAGACCCCAACAGGCCGCCCACGGGCGGCTTTCTGCTTTCTGGAGCGACCATGGACGCATTCAACCCCGCAGACAGCGCGCTGCGGATCAACGTGGCCGCCAGCGGCGACACCGCGCTGGTGGCTGCCGTCAGCGGCAAGCGCACCAAGGTGCATGGGCTGCGCCTGAGCGTGGCCGGCGCCGTCATCGTGCAGATCAAGGACGGCTCCACCGTGCTGGAGACGTTCAACTTCGCCGGGGCCGGGACCATGCCGCCGCTGGAGTTGCGCCACGCTCCCTACTACACCGGCACCACCAACACGGCGCTGAACATCAACCTGTCCGGCGCTGTCCAAGTGGACGGCCGGATCGAATACACGGTGGCCTGACATGCCGTTCAACCCGCGCCAGATTTGCCAGAACGACTCACTGCTGTTCGACACCGCAGGCAACATTGTTGGGCTGCAGTCTGGCGTCACCGATGCCCGCGTGCTGTTCCCGGGGAGCTACGGCTTCAGCATCGGTGAGCTGTCGGCAGCGAAGTGCAGCGGCCTGGCTGCCCGGTTCAACGGTGTGGGGCCTGCGGGGTCTGTCGTTCTGGTGAGCGACGGCACGGCGTGGCGCCCGCAGAACGGCCGGGCTGTGCTGTACCAGACCCGCGGCACCAGCCTTGCCGCGCCGGCTGCCACGCTGACCGGCAACGCGGCCACGCAGTATTTCACCCTGCCGGCCGCGATGAAGCTGCCCCTGGGCCTGCTGTTCTCGGGCGCCAAGCTGCGCTTCGAGGTGCTGGGCCAGAAGCTGGGCACGCACACGGGCGTGTGGCGCATTGGGCTGGCCACCGCGGCTGACGGCACCGGCTACACGCAACTGGCCACCATCACCAGCAACGCGGGAGCATCCACCTTCGTGCGCGGCGCGGCCGAGGCCATCTGCATCAGCGGCGGGTTCCTGGCGACGGGTGCCGGCGGCACGCTCGGCCCTGTCGGCACCAGCACCAGTTCCAGCACGGCGGATCGGACGTTCGCCACGATGCTGACCGCCGACGCCTACGTGGTGGTGGGCATCGAGTCCAGCTACACCGACTCGGCCGCCAACCTGGTGCACTACTCGCTGTCGCTGGAAGGCTGATGGCGGCGATCTTCCCCCGCCGCATCCACCCGGCCGATCAGTGGCTGTTCACGGGGGAGGGGCGGCTTGTCGGGTTCCGGTCGGGCCTGAGCGGCGACGAGCAGCTTCTGGTGGTCCCGCAGGTGGCCACCGTCACCCGGGCCGAGCTGACCGCGCTGGCGGATGCGGGCGCCATGGTCAGCCAGTGCATGTACCGCACCAGCGACGACGGGCTGATGGGCTTCGCGCAATCGGGGCGCTTCTTCCAGCCGCTGGGGCCGCTGTACCTGGACAACCGCACATGGCACGCTGGCGCAGACACCAGCGAAGCCGACCGGGCCAACACCACGACGCTGCCGATGGGGCCGAACGCGGTGCTGTCGGTGCATCACGTTTGGGAGTACGACAGCGGCACGCAGAGCGGCAAGGTGGGGCGCATCCTGCTGGGCGGCACCCTGGGGACGACGGCCGACGCAACCGAGTGGTTCAACCGCACGCTGAACTCTGGCACCAGCGGCAGCAACCGCGATGTGGGCGTGCTGACGACCGCAGCCAACCAGAACGACTCGGCCATCCAGATCGCCCGCAGCGCAGGCACCGTGACGAGCTTCGGCGCCAGCGACAACACGCTGCTGACCATGCTGGTGAACACGGCGACCAGCAAGCTGCTGCGGGTCAGGAGCAAGACGGCCAAGACCGGAACCAACGTGGGGTTCACGGCAACACGCACTGGCACGACGGCCAACTGCACGTCGGTCGGGCACGGCCTGGAAACCGGGGACTGGATCGGTGTCACGGGCGCATCGCCGACCACCTACAACGTGGACCCGGTGCAGGTCATCAAGCTGACCGCTGACACCTTCACCTACACCATGGCCAGCGACCCGGGCAGTTCGGCTGGTGGCACTCCGCAGTTCCAGAAGTACCTGACGCTTCGCCTGCGGCAGTTCCTGGTGAAGCTGGAGCAGGGACTGGCGATCCAGTCATGATCGTCAGCAGCAGCGCCGGGGACATCGCCGCCCGGCTGGATGTGGTGGAGGTGCAGCCGCGCAACGGCCTGTACTACGGCCTGCAACTGAGCGACTTCGCCGGGCCGATCAACGAGTCTCTGCAGTGGTTCCAGGTGTTCCGGCCGACCGTGCTGACCAGCACCCCGGTGACGGTGCCCCGCAACTTCATGGGGCTGACCGTCGAGAACGTGGGCAACGGCAACGGCCTGTCCACCCCGCCGTGGGAACTCGGCATCGACTACGGCATGCACCGCATCCTGGCTTTCGGGACGTACTGGCCAGAGATTGAAACCTCGCCCGGCGTGTACGACTGGCGAAAGCTGGACCGGGCGGTTGAGTTGGCGCACCAGGCCGGCAAGAGCGTCATGTGGAACGTGGCGTACACGCCGTACTTCGCCGGCAACCTGAACTACGCCAGCGACGTGAACGCGCACCGCAGCAGCGGGCAGGCGAACAGCGGCGGGTGGGCTTCAGCGCCGGGCGACCTGGCGGCGACGAACCAGCGGCCGGGCTCGGCAAACAGTGTGGTGTGGAGCAACTTCGTCCGCGCCGCAGTGCAGAGGTACTGCGGGCGCATCACCCACTACGTGATGTGGAACGAGCCGAACTATCGGCGCTACGCCACCAGCGGCAGCCAGGAGGTGCCGCACGGCAACTGGTTCGACACCAGCGACACCGGGGTTTTGCGCGACCTGACCACCGTGCGAACCAGCGTCAGCGGCAACCAGAACTACACCCAGCATGTGCTGCTGCTGGCCGACCTCTACACCATCGTGCATGAGGAAGACCCGGACGCGACGGTCATCGGGCCTGACTTCTTTGGCGAGTCGTCCAGTCAGGGCACGGGCGGTAAGCAAGACGGCATGACGTGCTTTGCCGCGTGGCTGGCGGCCGGCGGCGGCAACTACTGCGATGCCTACGGCTGGCACGGGTACATGGATGAGTACACGGGCCTTGATGGGGTCAGCAAGCGGCTGGACTCCAAGTGCCTGACGGCCCTGGACACGGCCCGCGTTGCCGCCGGGGCGCCCGACCTGCCGCGCTACAACACTGAGACGGGGCACGAAGAACTGGAAACCATGACGCTGGCCGACCAGCAGCTATGGCTGGCGCGGCACGTCATCACGCACGCGGCCAAGGGCTACAAGTCCTGGGTCATGTACGTGTGGGACTCGCTGAATCCGTCCACCACCAAGATGTCGCTGTGGGCGCCGCCGTACCTGAGCAACCCGGGCGTGCGGCCCATTGCCTACGACTTCAGCCGCCTGTCCGGCCTGGTGTCTGGCGCAACGATTTCTACCGCTGCGCGCCTCAACAACGGCAAGGTGTGCGCCACCATTGGTGGGAAGGTGTACGTCGATGGAGTGGCGTATGCCCTTTGAAGCGGGTCAAGCAGAGGCCGAACAAGGGCCTGATGAGGCAGCGGCGCCGCGGTTCAGCCGCGCCAACGTCAAGCACATCGTCACGTCCGACGACGACCTTGTAACGGCGGGCGAGTTCCAGCACGCCATGGGCTTGGTGCTGGACCGGCTGGCAGAGCAGAAGGCCGACCAAGCCGAAGTGATTGCAGCCGCGATCCGGTCTGTGTTGGCCGACAAGCAGGTGGCCAAAACGCTGATGAGCAACATGCGCGAGGCCGCGGCCGAGTCCGCGATCAACGCCACCGGGCGCGGCGTGTGGCGGATGGTGGGTGGGATTCTGGAGAAGTCGTATCTGGTGGCGCTGCTCGCGTTGTTCGCCCTGCACACGATGGGGTGGGGGCCGGCGGTGGCGCTTGTCAAGGCCGTGGTCGGGGGCAAACCAGCGTGAAGCCAGCCACCGACACCCCAAACCGGGCGCCCATGACGATGACCCTGCTGCTGCTGCCGCTGGTGTACGGCGTGGCTGGCGTCGTTCTGCTGGGCAACTTCTCGGCCGACCTGAAGGCGATGGTGGCCGGGCAAGTTATGGGCGCGGCGCTGGGCTCCATGGTGCAGTACTGGCTGGGCAGCAGCAACGGCAGCGCCCGCAAGACCGACATGATCGAAGCGCAGCGGACGCAAGAGAAGGCCCCCGAATGAAGCACCTTGTGATGCTGCTGCTGGCCCTGTGCGTGCCAGCGCATGCCGCGTGCCTGTGGTCCGACCCGGGCGCGCATCGGTTCACCGGCGATCCGGTGGAGGCCGTCCGGTCCTACGGCGACATCCCGCCCAAGGCCCGCGAGGCCCTGGCCGAGGCCGTGCGGTTGAAGGCGTACAGCGCCATCGTGGAGATTCGCCGCGACAGCATCGACGGCGGCCGGTTCACTGGCATGCGATCCATGTATTGGGGCGATGGGCAGCAGTGCCTGGGCGACGTGGACCGCAGCGCCTGGGCACCTGACCGCGTGGAGCGTGGCTTGGTGTTCTGCGAGCGTGGCCACTGCGTCATCATCCCAACGGTGTGCGGCAACGTGGCGCGGGTCAACATGGCCGGCGTCCGGCCGCTGCCCGACCCCGAGCCTGCCGGCAGGGGGCTGCAGGGCCGGCTGGTGGCCCCGAGCGGCGCGCAGGCGGTTCGCACTGTTCCTGAGCCCGGCGCGCTGGCGCTGGTGATCGCCGCCCTGATCGCCGCCGCTGTTGCGCGGCGCCGCAGCCGATGAGCGACGGCAAGCTGCGCAGCAACTGCATCGCGGAGGCGCTGCGAGAGTTCCGCCGCCGGGTCGTCGCCTGGCGCAAGAACCCGCAGGAGCATGAACCCTACCTGCTGGTGCGCCCGAGCCGCCACCCGGGCGGGGTGGTGCACGCCCTGGTGGGTGAGTTGGACCCGAATACGGACATGGTGAAGGTGGAGAGCTTCAAGCCCATCAAGCCGGTCAAGCACCCATGGTGGCGCCCCCCGGTGCGCTTTGAAGGCGCGTGGGTGGCTGGTGACACCAAGCCCATGGCCCTGGACACCGTGCCGATGGAACTGGACGACAAGCCGCGATGAACCCTGCTGACCTGCAAGACCTGCCCGAAGAAGTGCGGGCAGAAATCGAGCGCCCGCAAGTGCAGCGCGCCGAGACGCTGGCAGGGCTGGCCACGCACATCGTCGGCCTGCGCGACGAGGCCGTGGCGGCGCGCAAGGAATCGGGCATCGAGAACACCTGGCTGGAGGCAGAAGAAGCCTACCTGGGCATTGACGACCTGACCCGCGCCGAGTTCTCGCAATCGAAGTGGGCCAAGCCGATGACGATGGAGGGCGGGCTGATCCGGCAGACCAACCCCGCCGACAGCACCAAGGCCACGGCGTTTGTGATGGTGACGGCGCGCTACGTGGACGCCGGCACTGCCAAGGTCTGCGAGATTGCGCTGCCCATCGACGGCAAGCCGTTCACACTCAAGGCCACCCCGGTGCCGGAAATGTCGGACGCGGCAGAGGACGACACGCCGGCCGAGCAGGTTGCAGGGCAGCCGATGCCGGGGATGGACGGCCAGCCGCTGGCAGTCAAAGACCTGGCCAAGCACCAGATCAGCAAGGCCGAGAAGGCGGCCGGGAAAGCGTGCGACCGCATCTACGACTGGATGACGGAGTACAAGCACGGGGCCGAAATGCGCAAGGTGGTGCATGACGGCGCCCGCATCGGCGTGGGCGTGCTGCATGGCCCGATCCCCGAGGAACGCAAGGCCCGCGTGGTGCGCCGGCTGCAGGCGCCGGCCCAGGTGTCCGCGCAGATGCCGGCCGCCCAGGCGTCCGCGATCAGCCTGGAAATCGTCAGCAAGATCAAGCCGGCGGCGCGTTGGGTGGACCCGTGGTGCTTCTACCCGGCGCCCGGGTGCGGCGAGAACATCCACAACGGCGGGCACGCCTTCGAGTTGGACCGGATGCTGGCCAGCCAACTGGCGAGCCTGAGCGGTCCGGGCTGGATCAAAGAGGCCATCGCCGAAGTGGTGAAGGAAGGCCCCGGCCAGGCCAACACCGAGACTGGCAACCCCAACAAGGTGGCGCACAAGAAGCAGTTCGAGGTGTGGCACTTCACCGGCAAGATCAGCCGCGCCGCATTCAAGGCCGCCAACGAGGAACAGGCCACCGAACTGCAGGACGGCATGGACGAGGTGCAGGCCATCGTGAGCGTGGTCAACAACCGCGTCATCCGGGCCATCCGGCCGGTTCTGGAGTCGGACAACCTGCCGTATCGGGTGTTCAACTGGCGCCGCCGCGCTGGGCATTGGGCGGGCGTGGGCGTAGGCGAGCAGGTCCGCACGCCGCAGAAGATCGTCAACGCGGGCACCCGGGCGATGCTGAACAACGCGGGCATGTCCGCGGGCTCGCAGGTGGTGGGCATCGCTGACGCGCTGACGCCGGCTGACGGCAGCAACAAGATGACGCCGGACAAGCTCTGGTGGCTGAACGTCACGAACGCGGCCGGCATCGATGACGTGCGCAAGGCGTTCGCCGCCTTCGAGTGGCCGAACAAGACGCCCGAGCTGATGTCCATCGTGGAGTACGGCTTCAAGCTCGCCGAGGAACACAGCAGCATCCCCCTCATCACCCAAGGGCAGAGCGGCGACACCACGCCGGACACCTTCGGCGGGCAGCAACTGCAGGACAACAACGCGAACCAGCTCCTGCGGGATGTGGGCTTCCACCTGAACGACACCGTGACCACCCCGCTGGTGGATGACATGTACGAGTGGCTGCTGCTGGACCCGGACGTGCCCGACGACGAGAAGGGCGACTACCAGGTGGACACCAGCGGCGCCATGGCGCTGATCGAGAAGGCGCTCCAAGATCAGTTCATCCCGCAGCTTGTGCAGGCCAGCGTGAACCCGGCCTACGACCTGCACCCCGGGCGCTGCATGGAGGCGCTGTTGCGCACCAAGCGACTGCCGCCTGAGCAGTTCCAACTGACCGATGCCGAGAAGGAGGCCAAGGCCAAGATGCCGCCGCCAAAGGCCCCGGCAGTGGAGGCGGCCGAGATTCGCGCCAAGGCACAGGTGGAGACGGCGCAGAGCCGCGACCAACTCACGGCGCACAAGATCGACGTGGACACCGACCGCGACCGCAAGTACAACGAATCGCTTGCCGCCCGCGATGCCGCAACGGTGAACATGCGCTTGGAGGAAATGAAGCTCCAGCGCGACCTGAAGATGCTGGACTACGCCCTGCAGGAGCGCATCAGTCTGCAAGAGGCCAAGGTGCGGCTTGCCGACACGACCATGAAGCTCCAAGTGCAGCGCGAGCTGGCCGGCGCGGACGGCAAGGGGCCGCAGGTGGCCAGCCCCGAGGTGGAGCCGGCAGGCCGGGCTCCCGATGGCGAAGCATTCCAGAAGTAGCCCATGGCGCACTTCAAGCTTGAGCCGCAAGACCTGACCAACCCGCTGTGGCTGCGCCTGGAGGCGCACTTGCAGCAGACGCTGGGCGAACTGCGCGCACTGAACGACGCCAGCCTGCCGCCCGAGCGCACCGAGAACACGCGCGGGCGCATCGCCCAAGTGAAGGCGCTGCTGGCGCTGGCTGACAAGCCCCGGCAGACCTGACCCGAATTTGGCCGCCGCCCACCCGGGCCACGGCGATACCGACCCAGCCACGCGACAGCGCCGCTGGACAAGCGACCGCCCCCGAGGCGGTTTTTTCATTGCGGAAGCGAAAGCATGAGCGGAGACGCCAGCACCCTGACCCCCGAGGAACAAGCGCAAGCACAAGCCGATGCGGACTTCGCCGCAGGCTTCGATGACGAACCCACTGCAACGCCCACGGAGACGCCGGCAGCGCAGCAGGACGACACGAACCAAGGCGAGAAGACCGAGCCGGCAGAACCGGCACCCGAGTACGTCCAACTGACCAAGGCCGAGCGTGACGAGCTGATCGCCACGCGCCAGCAGTGGGAGAAGCAGTTCGGCACGGCCTTCGGGAAGATCGGCGGCATCGAGCGCACCATCAAGAGCCTGACCGAAGGCGCCCAGGTGGAAATCAGCCAAGAGGACATCGACGCCCTCAAGGATGACTTCCCGCCCCTTGCCGCCGCGCTGGAGAAGGTGCGCAGCCTGCGCGCCCTGCCTGGTGCCGGCGCTGACCCGGAGCAGATCGAGGCGCTGGTTGAGCAGCGTTTGGCCCCCCGCCTTCAGCGGATGGAGCTGCGCTTGCTGGCCAAGGACCACCCGGACTGGAATCAGATCGACGCTGACCCTGCCTTTGCGCAGTGGGTGGCAGCGCAGCCCGACGAGTTCAAGCAGACCCTGGCTCAAGCCAGCCAGTCCTACGACTCTGAAGTGGTGAGCGATGCCATGACGAAGTTCAAGCAGTCGCGCAAGGCAGCGCCGGCCCCCGCGCCGACGACTGACCCTGCATCCGCACGAAGAAGCCGCATGAGCGCGGCTGTGACTCCACGCGGCGTCGGCGGCCCCGCCGCGCCAAACCCAACCGACGACCTGATGGCCGGCTTCACCGAGTAGCCGCCCGGGTCCACACCAAGGAACCATCATGACGATGCAGACCTTCGGCCTCAGCCAAGGCCGGATCAACAAGTTCAAGGGCCAAATCCTGAAGCACGCCGTGCCGCAGGAATGCCTGTCCCGCGCCGGCCGGCAGGTGAACTTCCCCGAGAACAACAGCGACACCTACGTGGCCCGTCGCTGGCTCCCCTACGGCGCCACGGCTTCGGCGCCCAACACCTTCTTCGGCACCACCACGGCGGTGGACCGCGGCAATGCGCTGGTGCAGGCCCACCAGACGGCGGAAGGCATCACGCCCACGCCCGACAGCATCGTGCCGCAGGACGTGACCGTGGTGATGAAGCAGTATTCCTGCCTGTACGGCTGGACCGACAAGACGGCCGGGCTGTACGAGGACGACATCCCCGCCGCGATGAAGGAGCAGATCGGCGAGCGCGTCACCCTGGTGAACGAGATGATCGTCTTCGGGGAACTGAAGGCCAGCACCAACCAGTTCTACGGCGGCACCGGCACCAGCCGCGCCACCGTGAACGGCGGCATCACCCTGCCGCTGGTGCGCAAGATGGCCAAGAGCCTGATGGGGAACCACGGCAAGATGGTGACGAGCGTGCTGAAGCCCAGCGCGCTGTACGGCACCGACGCCGTGGCCGGTGGCTTCCTCGTCTACGTCTCCACCGATCTGGAGCCGGACGTGCGCGATCTGCCGAACTTCATCCCGGCCGAGAAGTACGCCAGCGGCACGCCGATGGCCAACGAGCTGGGCAAGTGCGAGCGGTTCCGCTTCATCACCTCGCCCGAGTTCGTGCCGATCCTGGACGGCGGTGAGGTGGTGGGCGCCACCGGCCTGCAGTCGAACCTGGGCATCAGAGCGGACGTGTACCAGTTCGTGGTGACGGCCGACAACTCGTTCAGCCAGATCGCCGTGCGCGGCCTGTCGAACCTGTCGCCGACCTTCCTGCCGACCGGCCAGAAGTCCAAGAGCGACCCGCACGGCCAGCGCGGCTACGCGGGCACCACCTGGTGGAAGGCCGTGATGCGCGAGAACGAGGGCTGGATGGCCATCGGCAACGTGGGCGCCAAGGCGCTGTGAGCGGGCTGACCCGGTGATCCCGGGTCAACCACACAACCAAGGACCACATCATGCAAAACACCGTCCAGCAGTACCTGCAGGTCATCGGGTCCGGCAACGACCGTGGCGCGCTGCAAGCCATCCTGGCTTACGTCGCGGCACAGCACAACACCCAGGCGCTCAACAGCGCCGGGTTGGTCATCAAGGCAGGCGGTTCCGCCTTGGCGAAGACGGGCAGCAGTGCCTTCTACGCCATCGTGGGCGGCAAGCTGGTGACCATTGCCGGGTCCACCGACATGCCGGCCCTCACGGGGCTGAACATCACGGCGGCATCGTTCAACGTGGCGTGCTTTTTTGTCAACGCGGCGGGCACCGTGTCCGCACGCTTTGGCACGGAAGGCACCGCGCTGGGCAAGGTGAAGTTCCCGGACTTCCCCATCGACGCTGCGCTTGTCGGCTTCCTCATCATCACCTACGCGTCGGCGTTCACGGGCGGCACCACCGCGCTGGACACCGCAACGACGGTCTACGTGTCGCCCACCGGCGCCGTCGATCCGACGTTCCTGTTCTCCTGACCCAACACCCCGAAAGGAGTCCAACACCATGGACGCTCTGCAAACTCCCCCGCTGACCATGTGCGTCAGCAAAGCCACGCTGGCCGCTTCTGGCGCTGCCACGACCTTCAACACGACCGGCGCCACGCTGTACTGCATCAAGGGCAAGGCGTACACCACCAGCGCCGCATCGTCGGCCGCGACCCCCACCAGCGATGCCACCAAGGGCACCACGTTCGCCAGCGCCCCGCTGGCGGCCAACACCGGCACGGTGTTCGTGTGGTGCTACGACGGCTCCAGCACGACCGCCGCGACCGCCATCAAGGTGGTGCAAGGCACGGTGGAGGCGCTGGACACCTCGGGCAACTTCATGAAGGCGCCCGACTTCAGCAACATCCCCGACACGCTGTGCCCGTTCGCCTACAGCATCGTGCGCGCCGGCTCCACGGCTTCGGCCTGGACGTTCGGCACGTCGAACTGGAACGCGACCGGCATCACCGTCGCCCACCAAGACGTGATGAGCCTGCCGGGCCGCCCGCAGGTGTCGTGATCGCCGCCCCCGCGTGAGGGGGCACAACCACTGCAGTGACCGCCCCAGGCATGGGGCACCCGCCCCCCGAGTCGCAAGGCCCGGGGGGCTTTTTCATGAGGCTTCAACATGGCACGTCTGCCCTCCCAAGAATCCGGTTCCCAGGCCCTGCATCACCCCGTGGTGCGCGAGCGCACCCAGCGCGAGCTGTCCAGCGACGATCTGCCCATCCGCGATGTCCCGACGCTGGACACCGACGACCGCAGCGGCGACGTGATCGTGGCGTCCGCCGACATGCTCAACAAGGACCACGCCGACGAACTGGCCTTCATGGAGGAATACGTCGAGGTGTACCTGAACCGCGGGCGCGAGAAGCACGCGCCGAAGTTCGAGCAGGTGGGCGTGAACGGCCAGATCATCTGGATTCAGGTGGAGACGCCGACCCGCATCAAGCGCAAGTTCCTGGAGGTGCTGGCGCGCAGCATGCCGATGGACATCCGCACGCAGAGCGGCGAGGCCCCCGGCGATGAACTGACCTTCAACAAAGTGGAACGCAGCCTGTCGGCCAACTTCAGCTTCCAAGTCATCCGCGACCCCAACCCGCGGGGCCCGGCCTGGCTGGCCAAGGTGCGCCGCGAGTCCTGATCGGCCGCCGCTGTGAACTACCTGCAACTGGTGCAGCGCCTGCACCGCGAGTCGGGCCGCAGCACGGCGGCGCCGACAACGGTTGTGGGCGCCAACGAGCGCCACGCCCGCCTGTTCGATTGGGTGGCCGATGCATGGCGCAACCTGCAGATCGAGCGCGAATGGCGCTGGATGCGCAACACGCTGGACGTGGCGCTGACCGTGGGGCAGCAGACCTACACCGGGGCCGGGCTGGGCGCCACGCGCTTCCGGCGCTGGCGCCTGGACGATGACACGTACAACCCGTGGCTGTACATCGACGGCTCGCCCAACAGCCTGTGGCCGCTGACGTACATGCCGCTGGACGAGTTCCGCCAGCAGTACGTCTACCGCACCTGGGGCAACACCACCCCGGTGGCCTGGACCTTCGATGAGACGAACCAGCTCATCGTCGGCCCGCAGCCGGCGCTGGCCTACAAGCTCCGCATGGAGTATTGGCTGTCGCCCACCGAGCTGGCCGCCGACGCCGACACGCCGGACATGCCCAGCGAGTTCCACCTGCTGCTAGTGTGGCGGGCGCTGCAGGAGGTGGCCAAGTTCGACGCGGCGCCTGAGGTGCTGGCCCGCGCCGAGAAGAACCACGCCGGCATGGTGCATCGCCTGCTGCTGGATCAGGCCAGGCTGCCGCACAAATGAAGCCCGGGATGCCCAACACCCGCGTGGTGCCGGACGGCACCGCCATTGCCGGCGGCATGGACATCGTGGGCTCGCCCATCTTCTCCAAGCCCGGCCGCGCCCGCATCGCCTACAACTACGAGTGGTCCACGGGCGGCGGGCTGGAGCGCATCGCCGGCATCGAGCCGTTCGACGGCCAGCCGTCGCCATCGGATGCGGTGTACGTCTACCTGCAGTGCAGCGCGACCATCACCGGGATCAGCCTGGGCGACGTGGTGGACGGCGCCACGTCCGGCGCGTCCGGGACGGTGATCTACCTGAGCGGCGCCTACATCGGGCTGACGCGGGTGACTGGTTCCTTCGCAGTCGAAGACCTCGAGGTGTCGGCGGTGGTCAAGGCCACGGTGTCCAACGTGACGCCGGCCGTGGATGGCTTCCTGGACAACACGCTCGCCAAGCTGGCCGCCGACGAGTACCAGGCCGACATCACCAAGGTGCCGGGCTCGGGCCGGGTGCGCGGCGTTGCCATCCTGAACGACGAGGTGTTCGCCTGGCGGGACAACGCCGGGGCAACGGCCATGGTGATCCACAAGGCCACCACGTCCGGCTGGACGGCGGTGGCCATGTTCCACCAGATCAGCTTCACAGCGGGCAGCAACGACTACGTGGAAGGCGACACGCTGACGCAGGGCGGCGTGAGCGCCACGGTCAAGCGCGTGGTGCTGGAGTCCGGCACCTGGGGCGGCGGCACGGCTGCCGGCCGGCTCATCATCACGGCGCCCAGCGGCGGGGTGTTTGCGGCCGGCGCAGCGGCCGGCGGCGGCGTCTGCACGCTGTCCGGCGCGTCGGCCCTCATCACGCTGTCCCCGGGCGGCAGGGTGCGGACGGACGCCTACACCTTCACCGCGGCGCTGGCCGACAAGCGGCTGTACGGCTGCGACGGCGTGAACTCCGAGTTCGAGTTCGACGGCACGATCTACGTGCCCATCACGACCGGCATGGGCAGCATCCGCGCCACTGCGGTGCGGTGCCACAAGAGCCACCTGTTCTTCGCCTACCGCGGATCGCTGCAGCACTCGGCCATCGGCAACCCCTACGTGTGGAGCGCGGTGTTCGGCGCGTCCGAGCTGGGCACGGGCGACACCATCACGAACCTCATCAGCGTGGGCGGCAACACCGATGCCGCGGCCCTGATGGTGCTGTGTCAGAACGCGCTGCACATCCTCTACGGCAACTCGTCGGCCGACTGGAAACTGGACCCGCTTTCCAAGATCAGCGGGGCGCAGGCCGACTCGGCGCAGGACATCGGCGGCGTGGTGGCGCTGGACACCCCGGGCCTGATGCGCTACCCGTACACCCGCAACTTCGGCAACTTCGCCTGGGACACGGTGAGCATGGACATCCAGCCCATCGCCAAGAACCAGCAGTGCGCGTGTTCTGTGTACGTCTCGGGCAAGTTCAAGTACCGCCTGTTCTTCACCGACGGCACGGCCATCAGCGGCCTGCCGGTGGGCAAAGGCCAGTTCGAGTGGTCCGTCATCAACTACGGGCGCAACATCATCATCGCCGAGCATGGCGAGATTGAGGGTGACGCCCGCACCTTCTACGCCGACGACAACGGCTGGGTCTACGAGGCCGACAAGGGGCGCTCACTGGCCGGCGACACCTTGCCCTACGCGGTCAAGCTGCTGCCGCTGTCGCAGAAAAGCCCGATGGTGGAGAAGACCTACCGGCTGATGCAGTTTGAGGTGGAGTGCTTCAGCGCCTGCACGCTCTACACGTCCGGCGAGTTCGGCAACGGCGAGGACGGCGCCACCCAGCAGACCACCGACAGGCGGTATGGCGTGGGCCTGAATTGGGACTTGAGCAACTACGACCAAGCCTATTGGGACACGGCCACGGTGGGCCTGACCACGCTTCCGCTGGAGGGCGAAGGCACCCGCGTTTCCATCAGCGTTGCCGGCGAGGCTGACAACGAACTCCCGCACACGCTCTACGCCGTGACGGTCCTCTACACCCCGCGCAGGATGACGCGATGACCAACCGCTACTACAACGAGAGCTTCACGGCGGCCATCGGCCAACTGGCGCAGTCGGCCGCCATCGAGGCGCAGTTCCAGGCCATCCAGGCAGCCTTTGACCTGATCCAGGGCGAGAACGACACCCTGCAGGGACTGGCAGGCATCACCGACCTGGCCGGCTTCCCGGCATCGTTCAGCGGACAGAGCGGCAAGTACGCGGTGGTCAACACCGCGGAGTCGGCCATCGAGTTCGTGAGCGGCGGCCGGCTGACGATCAAGACCATCGGCGGCACCAGTTACACGCTGCTGGCCACCGACGCCGGCAAGCTGCTGGTGTTCACCAACAGCAGCGCCATCACGGTGACGGTGCCGCCCGACGTGCTGACCCAGGGCGACGTGGTGTGCATCCGGCAAGGCGCGGCCGGGCAGGTGACGCTGACCGCAGGGGCCGGCGTCACGTTCGCCAGTTCGGACAACCTGCTGTCCACCCGCACGCAGTCGGCGCAGATTGCGGTGATCGCAGACGGCGGCAACGCCTTCGGTGTGATCGGGGAACGCAACGCCCCGAGCCTGGGTGTGGCGCTGCTGGCGCAGGCCAACGTGTTCACGCGGGTGCAGGGCGTCACCCCGTACCGCGCCAACATCAGTGGTGCAGTGAGCATCGACCTGTCGGCCACGGCGCGGTCCAACAACCTGCACCTGACGCTGACCGGCAACG
>JACCDT010233383.1_pt1 | contig 20259 bp, 57 predicted proteins | sample 7446291 | NCBI WGS metagenome assembly JACCDT01 (sample SAMN15323446, study PRJNA562643) | freshwater metagenome | isolation source: river surface water | place: USA:Blue River Watershed | collected 2017-08-17 | reverse complement strand
TTACTCACGGCACACCAATCACACCAGAACACCAACAAATGATTGCACTACAATCTATGATTGATGCATTCAGGTGTGAGAACCTGAATCGTGAGTATAATGAAATCGCAATCTCTGATATTGAGGACTTGATTGAAAGACTTTATCAACAAGGTAAAGATTATCTTGACCGAGTGCGGACAGTTCAAGAACAGGCACAAGGGCACTCCAAAACAGATTTGGATGCCCTATAATACACCCATAAACACCCAATTACAATGATTTCTCCTTATAATGTAGTTCCTGGAACTGATATTGTTCATAGTATCACTGATGTTTATGAACTTTCTGATGAAGCAGAAGGACACACTCTTACTGTAAAACTTCAAGCAGATAATGGTGGTGTTTATCTGGAATCCACAGGAAAACAGCACGATAGTGAGCACAGAGGTATCACTGAATATATGTCTATCGCAAACAAAGAACTTGCGATTGTTGTTGCTCGTCGCATTCTTGAACTTTATCAGGTAAATTGAAATGACTACTATTAATAAACAGCACTGGGATGATTTGTATGCTCGCATTCACGATGCTTATGTGGAGTGTTTGAAGTATCATAATCCAACTTATGAGCAGAAACTTGCTCAGGTTTTGGATCATATGATTTACAATAAAAAGTATTTGAACATCAAATGAACCTCACTACCCGACAACTGAATATTCTTTCCATTTCTCTCACTATGTTTTATGATGAGGTTGCCAAAGACGGAAGTAGTGCTAAAATGAAAGAGGATATTAAGGAACTTCACAAACTGGTGAATGATGAGTTCATTAAATCTTTTAATTGATTAACTAAACTTTTAAGAAAACAAATGACATATTCTTTAGGCGAACTAGATAAAAAAATGTTAAAATATTTAAATTTTAACAATGGTTTTTTTATAGAAGCTGGAGCAAATGATGGTATTAGTCAATCAAATACGTTTTTGTATGAAAAAAAGTATGGTTGGAGTGGATTATTAATTGAACCAAATCCATCAAAATGTCTTCAATGCAAGGACAATAGACCAAACTCTATTGTTGAAAATTATGCATTGGTAAGTAGTAATTATAAAAATGATTATATCGAAGGAGATTTTGGACACACAGGATATGCGGATAGCTTGATGGCAATGGTTTTGGATGAGGGAGATTGGTGTGATGATGTTCTAAGAAATTGTAAAAAAGAAAAAAAAGAAAATTCCAGTATAATTGAAGTTCCTGCAATTTCTCTTGATAAATTATTGGAAAAACACAATATTAAAAAAATTGATTTCTTTTCTTTGGATGTTGAGGGATATGAAATATCTGTTCTGAATGGATTTGATATTCAGAAATTTTCACCAACTTATATGTTAATTGAAACAACAACATATGAGGATAGAAAAAACTTTATTTTTGAATATATGAAAGATAGAAACTATAAAGTTATTGAACAATTGTCTGTAAATGATTACCTATTTGGACTTAAATAAAATTAAAAAATCCATTACGATAAATTATCTAAACTAATGAAAAAAATCCTACATTCTGCTTTTATTCTTGGACTTCTGGGAACCTTTATTGTTCCTAATGCTGTCTTTGCTGGTGATGACGACAACAATAATGGTTCTCAGCAACAAACTCAGTCTCAAACTAATACTCAGACTAATACTCAAAACACAAATGTAACCACTGGAAGTAACACCAATACCAATACCAATAGCAGTAGCAGTAATAATACCAACACCGTAAATGCTACTGGAGGTACTAATACCAATAATGTAAGCAACAACTCAAGTGCTTATGGTGGGAATGTTTCAAATAATGTAAGTGGTGGTTCCGTTTCTAACTCAAACACCAACAACTACATTGGTTATCCTGATTGGATTAATGTTGCTCCTTCACAATCTAGTGTTTCTGTTGACTCCGTGACCTGTCAGGGACCTACCTTGACTGCGACTGCTTCTACTCTCACCACGAATAGTTGGAGTAATCAGTATGGAGTTCAGGGTGCTCTTGGATTTTCTGTTCCTATTGGTGGGCAGACAGATTGTAATGCGGTTCAGTCTTCCATTCGAAAGCGGGCATCTGTTGAAAATAGTGTGAGAATTGCTCTTGCCTGTAAGCAACTTGAAGTGAGTGGTATTCAAATTGATACCGAAAAGTTTCCTGAACTTCAAGTTTGTTTGGCAAAATGACTAAAAAACTTTGTAAGGATTGTAAATGGTATCGTAAATCTTGGATAGAACATGTTGTTTTTAGGGACAATAGGTTTGATATGTGTGCCTCTCCAAATACTACTGATGACCTTGTAACTGGTCGTAAGAAACGATTTTGTGATATGTTGAGAGCAGAACGATGGCAAGAACTTGATTATTCTTGTGGTCCTGATGGTAAATTCTGGGAGGCAAAATGAAACTCTTTAAGATATCTTTTGAGTTATGGAAACAATTAATGTCTTATGATGGAAAAGACCCTGAATGGGACTTTGAAGATTATCAAGGTATTTTTTGGGATTATCTAAACTATTCTTACATTAGACCAGAGTGGAATATCAAGAGTGAGTGGAAGTGGGGAGATGAGTAGATTTCAAGAAAATCCCGATGAGATTGTCCTTGAAGACATTCAAATGTTTCACTTGGAGAGTATGAATGAACGCACACTCTGGTGTGGTGTTTATGGTAAGGATGGTCGCATCTACCACTTGAATATTTCCGCAGATGGTGATAAACTAAAGTATTACTGGAGCGATGAGACGCCGTGACCTGGAAAGAATACTGGCAGATGACCAAATGGGAATGGTTCCGTGAGGGATTTTTTCATATCAACTATATCCTAGATTGTCATCAGACTGTTGAGCACTTTCCCGATGACTTCTGGGAAGCATTATCGTGGGGTTGGATGTGTGAATACATTTATCCATACGACGATCCATACAATCCTTATATTTCACCAGAAAGAAAGTTGAGGTTGGGTAGATGGTCTTAATAAACAAATTGATAATCTCCAATAGGTTTCTCCGTTACACTTCATTCTGGTGGTGGTACAGGTTAATCTCACATCAAGGATTTCGGTTTGATGATTATCATATCTGGGAGTCATTCTGGAGTTGTCTGAACGGTGGATGGTTGGATATGAACTATAAATGGGAGTTTGAGAAGTTCTGGGGTAAAGGGTCTTATCCACCTGAAAAGATTGTATTACCTGCAAAGGACTTTGATGCACTTGTGGAACGCTTGAATGAACCACCAGACCCTGAAGTACAAAAAAGATTTCAAGAAATACTAAATCGTAAAGCACCTTGGGATGAATGATAGTGATGTTGAGGTCATCAAATTATGAATGAATTAAAAGGTCCACAATTATCAAAACCAAGTTTGGTTCAGCAAGCATATAAAAAAGTCTTTGGTCGTTATGAATATGAGAACCGAATCTTTAAAATGTTTGAGAATGGATTTAATGCTGGATTAGAATTGAATGATTCTGCAAGTGATTACCCCGATTACTAATAACTAATAAAAATGGACACTTGAGGAACTGGCACAAGGTCGCTGTTCGGGGGGGCAGGGTGCCCTATAATTACAAGGTAATCAAGGGAAGGACACCCGATGCAACTCACCTCCAAAGACGGGAATATGGTTGTTGACTTCTATCCTGTGAAGTATCAAGATAATACTGTTAGTGAAACCAAGATGATTAAGATTGTGACCTTTATGGGAGGCACACAATCTAAGAGTCTGATTGATAAGAAAGATTTTAATCGTGAGGTTGATTCCCGAGTGGAAGGTTATGATTATCAGGTAACTGGTTTCAATACTGATGCTCAATTCCAAGGTTCTCTTGGAATGGCGTGCTGAGTTATTCTTTTATTCCTTCATCAAACTTCAAATGAACGCTCTTTCCAACACCACTGTTTCTAAACTTGCTGATGCTCTCAAGAAAGAAGTTATCGACAAAATATATGAAAGCCCTGAGTATACTGAACTTATGCAGGATTTGATTCCTAATGCTATTCACTCTCTGATGGGCGAGATGGATGAGGATTTGGCATTTGAAATTGGTATGCTTCTCTTTGATCGCATTGAACTGAAATGAAAACAACTTACATTTTTCTTGCCTTCATTGGCATTCTGATGTACAATGGATTTCTGGCACAAAGAGATGTTAAACTGTTTGATTCTTATGATCGTGCTTGTGCTCAACTTCCACAAGGACACCCTGATTGTTTATATGCTAAACCAAAATGATTGTTGCTAGTTTGATGTGCGGAATCGCTACCTTCTATGGAGTTGGTGATGGATTTCACGGACAAACAACCGCAAATGGAGAACGATTTGATGCTTACCGTTGGACTGCTGCTCATCCTTACTTGCCTATGGGAAGTAAAATTAGAGTCACAAACCAAGATAATCTCAAACAAGTAATTGTAAGAGTAAATGACCGTGGACCTTATTCACACGCAGATTTGGATTTAAGTTATGCTGCATTTTCACATATTGAATCTGCCAGAAAAGGTAATGCTACTGTTTGTTGGAGAGTAATCGGATGAAAAAACTTTTGATTCTTGCTACACTTTTGTTTTCTTCTCCTGTAATTGCTGGGGAAACATATCGCCCATTTAGATATGAAACTTCTTGCATTTTGGAGTCTGCCAGTGAAACTTATCCTGACAGTTGTGTAGTAGTTGAAACTCGTGAAAAGAACGGGGCACTTAGAACTCGTAACATCTTTTCAAATAAATTTGGATTGACCATCAAAGGTCGATTTGATAAAGAGAAAGGGTATATGACCTGGGATAGTCATAACAAATTTGAATACAAATGGGACTATAAGGCAGCAGGTTCTGGGTGGACTTATGTGATGCCTGGATTTATTCTTGAAAATGTTTCTTGGGATTGATTATGACTTACAACACTGTTAATACTCTTGATTTCACTGGAGATGGTATCACCTTCCTTGGTTTTATTGGTATTGTTTCGGCGCTACTTATTACTGTGGTTGCTTTCCGTCGTTTCTTCAATTCTCCTTATAACGTTCGTTATGTGAATCCAGAGGAATCTGTCAGTAATGACAGAGAACCTGATAATGATTGAATTTTTACTTGTTAGTGTTGCATTTGCTTGGTTCTTTTTTGTACTGTTCTCCAAAAAATTTGATTATCTAGACAAGAGAGATGACAACAAAAAGTATTGACAATTACACGAAATTGATTCTCGCAAAACAGCAGATTCAAAATCTAGTTTCCTTATTTCAAGGCAATGAGTATGAGAGTTTCATTTACTCAAAATTAATTTCAATTGAATGTGAGGTTAACCGACAATTATCTCATTTTAAATGATTTAATTTCTGTGCTAAATTAATACAAGTTCTTTTATTTCCAATCAAATGACTGTTCTTGAACTGATGTCTACCACCGAAGAAGTTATGCTTGACCGTAAACTGCTTGCTATGATTGAATATGATGAATATGACCTTGATGAAATGATTGAGAATATTGATTCTGACTTTCCTCAAGAATATTTTTCTAACGAAGTTGAGGAACTTCTATGACGATTAATCTTGATAATATTTCTCAAGAACAAAAAGAATGTCTAGCAGAAGATTGTGAGGACTTTCTTCTCCATCGAAACATTCCTCTTCATTCACATTCTTACGATAACATCATAAAACAAGCCCTTAAAGAGGGATATCAGATGTCAAAATTTGATAGAACAGGTCCACCTAAATAATCACTACCTAAATTAGCATTGCTATGGCAACACCAGTTCGTATTGGAATTCTATTATCGGATGGTACGATTCGTTCTTCCTATCAGAGAACCTTAGGGTATTATCAAAATACAGGTTCAAAATTAATAGAACATTATTCGACCGAACAAAGTGCTTCATCTCTTATAGATGGTGGTGATATGGTTAATTGCTATACAAATTATCGTTGGACTACTGATGGTAATGTTCCAATAGATCCACCTGGACCAGATTATTATTCATATCGTAATCTTGACCTCCCACCAAAAATTCATCAAGATTTGAACGAATATTTGGAATATACTTTTAGTAGTGATAATGACTCTATTTTTGCATACCTTTTTGAGAATAGTGAGTGGTTCATATATACTCCCACAAGACATAAATTAACAGACCTTGTAGTAAGTGCCACTTGAAGAACTGGCACAAGGTCCTTCCAAATTCCCTGATGGGTGCCCTATAATTACAAGGTAATCAACAAAACGCCCAAATGGCAACCCGCTCACGAATTGGTATCGAACTTGCTGATGGCAGTGTTCTTTCTTCTTATCACCACTGGGATGGTTATCCCGAATGGTTGGGTCGTATTCTGAACACTCATTATAACAGCAAAGATGCTGCTGCCGAATTGATTGACGGTGGTGATATGAGCACCTGCTGGGGTGAAGACAAGCAACCCGAGTATTATTCTGCTCGTGGTGAAGATTGCCCTCCTCGCCTTGATGCTGATATGGATGAGTTTTTCTCCGAGAATGAAGAATACTCCTATATCTTCCGCAATGGCAACTGGTATGCTTATGACATGCATCAGTTTGAACCTATGGTTGCACCTGAACCTGTTGAAATCCCCTCTGGCGCACTTGCTGCTTGATTTATGAAAACTTCTACTGCTCTTGGTCTTACTTTTGGTGTAATTGTCCTTGCTGTTGCTAGTCTATTTTTTGAGGCATGGTTGCTTGGACTCATTCTGTCGTGGTTCGGTGTAACCTTGACCTTCTGGCAGAACTTTGCTATTATCTTTCTTGCTAATCTTATTTTCAAAAATACTGGAGTTTCTTCTAAATGAAACCTGATAACACAATGCGTAACGCTAGTATAATTGGCGTTTCTTTTGTTCTTTCTCTATTCATTATCAATGCTGTTGCTGGACCATTGTATAATGTGTGGGCACAATCTCTTCAAGGTAAAGCAGAACTACAGAAGGCAGAATATACTCGCCAGGTGGCAGTTCTAGAAGCACAAGCAAAGAAAGATAGTGCTCAACAACTAGCTGATGCTGAAGTAATCCGTGCTCAAGGTGTTGCCAAAGCAAACCAAATCATCGGCAATTCACTAAAGGATAACCGTGAGTATCTTCAGTATCTGTATATCACTGGACTAGAAGATGGCAGCAAAAATGGTAATGTAACCATCTATGTTCCTACTGAAGGTGGTATGCCTGTACCAACCCTGCAGATGAACAAGTGACACTTTAATATCTGGCACAACCCCCTTGACTTTCGCGGTCAGGGGGGTTAATATGTATATATCGAAATCAAACGACCCCAATGCTTCTGACTCTTCGCCCTCACCAGAAACGCGGTTTTGATGCTATGCGCGTTAATGCCAAAGGGCAACTCATTATGCCTACTGGTGCTGGTAAGACTCTGACTATGATTACCGATGCTAAGGCACAAATTGACACCATTGGTTCCACCACCATTGTTGTTGTGTGCCCTCGTATTCTTCTCGCAGAGCAACTCTGTAGCGAATTTCTTGAGGTGCTTGACAGCAAGAGTGTGCATGTGATGCACGTTCACAGTGGTGAAACTTCTCACTTCAGCAGCACCAAACCAGAGCAAATTCATATGTTTGCTAATGTTGCTCGCACTGCTGGTGATGCTTGCGTTATCTTCACCACCTACAACTCTCTTGATCGTGTGCGCCAAGCAGACATCGAAGTGAACACTATTTACTTCGATGAGGCACACAACTCCGTGAAGCGTAACTTCTTCCCCTCTACAGAGTTCTTCTCTGGTGATGCTGACCGCTGCTACTTCTTCACTGCAACTCGCAAGACTTCTGTCACTATCAACAAACCAGGAATGAATGATGTTCCTGTTTACGGTGACATCATTTGCCGTGTTTCTGCTCCTGAACTTGTGGAAGGTGGTTACATCATTCCTCCTAAGATTCAGGCAAAAACCTTTGATATCCACAAGGCAAAGCAAATCAATCCTAACATTGATTGTGCCAATGTGCTCGAAACCATTGATGACACTGATACCAAGAAGATTCTTGTTTGTGTGAAGACCACCAAGCAACTCATCAACCTGATGAGTTTCACTGACTTTGCTTCTCAACTTCATCAGCGTGGTTACTCCTATCTCTACATCACCAGCAAAACTGGTGCTGTGATTGATGGGCAGAAAGTGAATCGTGAGGTATTCTTCAACACTCTCAATGCCTGGGGCAAAGACGCAAACAAGCGTTTTGTTGTTCTTCACCGCTCCATCCTTTCTGAAGGTATCAATGTGAGCGAACTGGAAACTGTTATCTTCCTCCGCAATATGGATGTGATTGAGATGACTCAGACTATCGGGCGGGTTCTCCGCTTGGGTAGCGATTCCAAGAAGTTCGGTCTCTGTGTTGTGCCCGTTTATTCTCAGGTTGGTATTGCCACTGAGCGAGCACTTCAGCGTGTTGTTGACACTGTGTTTGAGAAGGGTGAGATGCTTGACTCTGTGGTTCGCCGTTGATTGTTATGGAGGTTACTGAACACTACGGAAACTTTGATCCTGATTGGAGTAGAGAAGAGGTTGATGCTCTGCTGAAACTCATCAAGAATGAGATTAATTCCAATCAGGATAAATCAACTCAGATGTTTTATGCCAAAATGTATGGGAAACTTTTGGGGGAGCGGTTCGATGCCCAGTGGGTCTCGGATGAGTCTCCCTGAGAACCCAGTCCACCACTAGAGCAAAAACCGGAAAAACTTGAAATTTCGCCCGAAACGCCCTATGGCACCTTCACCGCAATAAAAACGAGGATTTTATGGAAAATGGATTTATTGTTGGCAAATGGGAGGACCCTGATGTATATGCTGCCGTACCTTGTGGAAAGGGATTAGTGATAATCCATAAAGGTGAGCAACTCAAATTCTGTCGAACTGAGAATTCCGCAAGGAACTTCATTCAGAATCACAAAAAAGCAAACAAAAAAGTGGGTTCTGGCAAAGGAACTCTTTTCCCCAACTAATTACACATTAAAATGACTAAACTCAAAAAGAAATTCGTCAACGCAATCCCAGTAAGTTCCAAGGCAAAGAATCGATTTGCCAATGTGATGGATAGTTTTCACGCTTGTGAGATTGAGCAGGAAACTAGTGATAAATTCTTTCTTGTTTCACTGAATCGCCAATACTGCTTCTGGGTTCAAAAATCTGGTAATGAGCACTGGAGTATTCAAAAATAAATATCCAGAGATGGAAATCTAATTATGGTTAGTTTATTCTTGGCATCTGCTATCGGTTTGACTTTTTCTGAGATAGACACTCTCATTCAAAATGTTAAAGCAAACAAGAATCTTTCTCAAGAATCAAAGAAAGAGATTATAGTAGAGATTAAAAAAGTATCTCCTCAGAACTACATACACGAGCACTAATCATGGAATCATTTGAACCACAATTTGCGATTCTACACCACTCGGCAAGGTACAAGCAAACTACCAATCAGAATGGAGATTGGACTTTTGTTGACTATAATCTTGTGTTCTCTGCCGATAATGTAGAGTTTAAAAAGATGTGTAATGAATTATGCTCAGAGTGGATTGAGAAGGTATATGTTCAAGATAAAGGACTTGCCAATAGGTATCTGATGGGAGAGGGAATTGATGGATTGAATAGAGATGAAATCTTTATCAAGGGATGGGAGTATCAATTTCCACATCTAGTTTACATAGAAAAGTTTGACGTATTTCAGTTTAGGGACTATATTCAAGATAACCCTGTAACAAGGGGGATTATAACTTATATTGACAATCTTAAGGATAGAATTGTGTACGGAAACAAATACATTGATCCCTATTCAGTATTTTATGCTTGTTTAAATAATCTACAGTACTGGTGGGACTAAAATGTTAGACCAAAACGCAATTTTCGATGATGAGTCAAAACAGATAAAGTGGAATCGCGGATTAGATATTTTTATTGAATCTGTTCTAAAACCAGATTCACAACTTCGTCAATGTGCTCATAATCAAAAGTGCTATTATGAACTTATGGAAATTAGGGAAGAAGTTCTTAAGCACTTACATACTCTCAGGGTAGACTGCTGATGATTAAAAGAATGATTCAAAAACTAAATGATAGTTTAAATTGTCGGTATGAAATGAATGAGTCTGGTATACATTCATTGATGTATGAAATTCAAATCTTGAAGGATAGAGTAGAAGTTCTTGAGCAAGAGAACATTGAAACTACCAATGAACTTTATCGTCTTGAAAATTCTCTTGACGCTCGTATAGATATACTCTATAATGAGTTTAGAAACAAATGAGCGACACTGACCCTACAGCACCTTGGTATGAGTTTATTTCATATCTTAGATGCTGCGAAAGTCTTGGCGTGAGACCATCTTTACAGAGATTTCTTTATTATCAACAAAATTATGGACACCTTTAATCAACAAAGAAAAGACTCCCTTTCTGATATTGTTGCTGATTATTTGAGTGATGAAAGTACTTCTGGATTGACATTTTATAATGATATTAAAGATGAGATTAAATCTTGGAAAGATTACCACACTAAAAATCTTGAAAAGTGCAATACCATACTGAACTTGATTGACCATACAAATGTGAATCTAGAAGATAGTTGTATGCCACCTTGGGGGCACAGTGACCTAGAATATCTAATTGCTAATCCAAAAAGTTCAAATCAATATACTGAAGAAGAACTAAATGCAATGTGCGATAAAGCAGCATCAGACCAAGATAAAGATGTGTGCCGTGAATATAATCTACGCGAAGCAGAATATTATAACAAACAAGATCCCGCAGAATATGGTTCTTGGGAAGATAAGTGATTAAAAGTTAAAAGGTAAAAAACAATGGCATTAAGTGAATCAGTAGAACAAAGTTTAAAAGAAGCAGAATCAAATCTTAGAAATGCTCTAGCATATTCGGCAAGGCAAGAGAAACCTTTTGTCAGTCGTGAGATTTCAGAGATGATTTGTCGCATTGATAGTCTCATAAAAACTGACCAACTTCTGGATAAACTAGAAGATAGGATGAAAGGTTTTGGTGATGATAAGGGTTCTTTCGGAACTTTCTTTAGTTAAGTTTCATTACTAGACTCTTAAAACAATATTAAGAAATGCAACTTTTACTCTATATAATGTTAGGATATGAAAACAAAAGATGTCCAAACTAACAATGACTCAAGAAGAGTGGAAAGAGCTGAATGACCTCAGAGCAGCAATAACACTATATCCTGCCTCAGTTGTTCCAGAAAAGCAGGAAAGATTTACAGAACTTCTTGTTAGGAGTTGGGAATATATCGACACAGTTCCAGGACCAGACGGTTCTGTAACTGTCACAGGGTCTGGTAAAATCGCTGGAAATGCTGTATAATACTTTCAGTTCAATAAAAATCAATGCCTCAATATCGTGCTGACGTCTGGTTAGGTTCTGCCTCTGGTCGCCAAGAAATCACAGTAAGTTCTAACACCAGTTATGGTGCCAAGGAACAAATTATGAATCTTTACGATGTTGAAGAAAACGACATTCGCAATCTTCATCAAGTAAGTGGTGGAGGTTCTTCTGGTGGAACTTCTATTGAAGGTGGTGGATGGTTAGTTGGAATTGTTGCAATTCTTGCTCTCTGGTATTTCTTGACTCCTTGGATTGCAATGCTTGCTGGTGGCGCAGGAGCAACCTGGGTCGCAGAGAAACTATGTGGAACCTCAGTTGAAGATGCCTGTGATAATGATAATAATAAAGCACTAGCAATTATTCTTGCATCTGCTCTAATTGTTGGTGGAGTTGGGTTTGTTAAAGGTTCTCAATGGCAACGTGATATGCAGACTGAAGAAGCAGTTCCTACTCAAGTTCAAAATGCAAAATGAATTACTTTGAAATAGAACCATACAAGACGATATTAGTCTTAAGTTCTGGATATATGCCAATCAACTTTACCTCTTGGAAGAGAGCAATTGTGCTAATTCTAAAAGAAAAAGCACAAGTTCTTTCTTCTAGAGTTATTCGTCTGGTTGAGAACATTCAGATTCCATATCAAAACTTCAGAATTACTAAACCATCCCGCAGTATGATTTACAAGAGGGACCGCAATAAGTGTCAATACTGTGGAGCAACAAAGAAACTAACTATTGACCATGTGATTCCTCGCTCTAAAGGTGGTGGAGATACTTGGGAGAATATGGTAGTTGCTTGTTCTTCTTGCAATATCAAGAAAGGTGATAAATTGCTTGAGCATACAAATATGAAATTGATGAAACAACCCAAATCTCACTACAATGGTATGATGCTCTCCATTCTTGACACAAATGAACCAGAATGGGTTAATTATGCCTTTTGAGTGGTCCACTTCCCAAACTGGTACAGAGGCACCTCCTAGGGGCACAGAGCACGCTATGATTACAAGGTAATCGAGAGGGAGCAACCCCCGTGACTCTTCCATCCTACAGTGCCATTCAGTTTCATTCCAAAGAGGAACATGAAGCAGCACTTTATGATGCCTGCCTGCTGATTGTGAACACTTACAATCAATCTGAAATGTTGGATGGTTATGACCCTCACGGTTTAACTTCTTATGAGTTTATGAAGTTTGCCCGCCACATCCTCAACCAAATTGCCAACTGAAATGATGACTGAATTCTACGATTACGTTCTTTCTTTCTACGGTCCTGGTGGCATCTATCCTATGGGTGCTACTTTGACTGTTGTTCAAAAGGCAACCAATGATTTGATTTCAATTCTTCAAATCAAAGGACAAGAGTTCTGTGGTGATAGCATTGACCGTGAACTTGTACGCGATCTTATGATGGATAAGTACAATCTCAAACTCAAAGCACTTGTGTAAAATCGCCAATTACTGTATAATTTTAAAGTTATTTCTTTTTGAAAGATGCTAATGCCAAAAACAGAAAAACTTGTCATAGACAATCTTGTTTATGAAGAGTTAATCATGCTTCAAGAGATTCTTCTTTATCTTGAGAACAGTGGACAATCTTCTAAGTATGATGCTGATATCTTTGCTGACCTTTATGAAAAGGTAATGACTTCCTGAACTATGAAATACATTTATCTTGTTGACTACTGGGTTCCTTTTCCTTCTTCTGAATATGGTGGATTAATTGCTGCTGTTGCTGAGAACGATCATCAGTGTCACGATTTTCTTCTGAATTGGAGGAATGATTGTGAGGGTAATTATGATGACCGAATCTTGACAAATGTTTCGAAGGCAGTTAAAATTGCTGTAAATGAGGATACCGAATTTGGAATCATCGATTCTTTCATTACCTAAATCTTTTTCACACAATCCCCCTGAAGGTTATTCTTATGAGGTTGAGCAGTTCAAAAGGAATTGTATTGCTATTTGGATTCGCAATCACAGTAAATTTGATTACAATGGGGGTGCTTCTGTTCGAAGCATATGGGGATTTTACAACACAAAAACAAAACAATATCACAGTCCTGTTTCTTCCTCCAAGTGTGGAGATTTAGTAGAGTTTAGAAGGACAACTTCATACTCAGCAATGCAAATTAAACTCACTCCATTAGAACTATGTTTTTCGTAAATCACAAGTCCAAAGAGCAACAGATTATTGATATTGAGGCATATTGGAGTGAGCGAATGTGTGTGCTCGTTTCTGATGACCGAATTGATGATTCTGATGCTTTATATCTAGAATTTGTGATTGACGGTGAAGAACCTGAAGACTGGATTTTTATGGAGGTTTTAAGTGACCTTTGAACAGGGAATGATTGTTGAGTATGATGGAATGATTGGTAAGGTTAATTTCATCGGATCTACATACATCACAATCACTGTAAGAGAGTTTGAACATCGTTCTCATGATGTCAATGTCATTGTACCACCATCTAAGTATGACAAAGTCAAAATCTATCAAGAAAGACGACCTCATCGTTGAAAAACCATTTCACGAAACTTTTCCTTATGGTCTGAGTTGGACTGTAATGATTAAGAACAAAAAACAAGAAAACTTTGCTTATTTTCCATACGATGACTACCGAACCAGATACATGCAACGATACAAAAGAGAAGGTGGAAAAAACTTCAAACGATTCAAAACAAAACCTCGTTGATGACTGTTTCTATGTGGAGCAAAAGAAGTATGGTCTTTGGCAATCACATTATCCTGATGGAAAAGGTATTATCACGTCTTTAACCGAGGAGCAATGTGTGAGCGCAACAAGATATTACTTGAAATTGATTCAGGAAGGTGCTATAAATGAGAATGTAGTCACCTATTCTGGAACTGTTGATGGAAAACTTTAGGCACGGAGATAAAGTCATTTATCTTGGTTGTACTCAAGAACAGATAAATTGGGGAAGTAACGATGACCCTTCAAAGACATTAATCGAAGGTGTGATGTATTATGTGGAAAAGGTTGAGGTTCACTCTTCACACACAAAATTGACACTTCGCGGTGTTTATGGTAAATTTAATAGTGTATGTTTTAACAAAGTATGACAACTCGAACTTATGTAACTAAATCTGGAGACACCTATGAATGGGAAGAAACTCCAGAAGTGATTCAAGCAATTCAGGATTATTGGAATCTTGTTCTAGCAAATCGAAACAATGAGTCAAAAGTATAGAGTTGGATTTCGATGGAATGATGGAAGAGAAGAATATATAGAGGTTAGTAGTTCATTAACATCAACTGAACTTGCTGAAGAACTTAAGAAAGCAGATAAAACTGGAAAACTCGAAACCGTTTACGTCAAATCACTCTCATGAAAAAAGCACTCTTTCTTCTCACAATTCTTCTTTCCACAATGCCTGCATATTCACAACAGGTGACAGAAAGCACTGAATGCATTCGCACTCGGGAAGTTTATGTTCCTGGGCATTATGATCGCTATGGTGTCTATCAGGTAGGACGCGTTGATTATGAAAGATACCGAGTCCCTTGCTACGGTGCTCCTGCTGCTGCCGCAAGATATCGCAACAACTACAACAACTATAACAATCGGTATGTTAGAGCACAACGATGTGAACCAACTCCTGCTGTTTTAGGTGGTTTGTTAGGTGGTGGTATTGCTGCTGGTATTTCCAAGAAAGATGCTTATGCTTGGTCAGTTCCAATCGGTGCTGCTGTCGGTGGCGCATTGTTTGGATGTACATAAAACCAATAACACTCACGCCAAGTATATTTGTTTGGATTCATAAGTGATCTACGACAAGAACTTTCCGATTTCATATTGCCCAATTCTCTTACTGCTTCACTAATACTATTAAAGGTAAATCGCAGTTGATTGGTTCTTCTATCTAAGGCATAGATTTGACAACCTTTAGGACGAGCATCAATCTTAATAATCCTATGCCCCTTGATTCTCCATCCATTTCTTATACAACGCGATACATTAGATGGTTTGGTATTTAATGCTTCGGCACATTCATTAATACTATTATAATAAGTTTCTTCTTGTGTATCAGTGTTAATGGTCTTTACCTTTCTTTTAAAGTGTTTACCATTACCAATACCAAATGATGGTCTTTTAATCTTAGGTTTAGGTTTAGGTTTTATAATAGGTTCTTCTATTTTAATATCTTCAACTATAGAAGGTAATTCAATTTTCTTTTTATCATTATATCCTTTAGTATCTGATTCATAACGACTCATCCAATAAGATATCTTCTCTTCTAATAAGGATTCATTACACTCTTCAAGAACCTTAATAGAGAACTTATCAGCACCATACTTTCTAATATGACGATATAAAGGTTTCGGAGACATTCTTCTTGATATCTCTAGATGTTCTTTCCATTCCTTATTCAGTTGTTTGGTGGTATGACTGATGTAGTGTCTATCTGTTTCCTTACAGTAGATAGAGTATATGATACCTTGTGCCATTGACTGATAGAATACAACTATTATATGTATAGAATACCACTATTATTGTGATAGATACCCTCTACCATACTGATAAAATATAACTATCCTTCTGTGAGGAGATAAATATATTCTTGTCTTTTAAATGGTTCTTAATGTCTTCTTAAATCCCTTCTTAATACCTTATGAAACCTCTTTAGAAACCTTAAGAAACCTTTCCCAATACCTTATGAAACCCCTCTAGAATCCCTTGTAAATCCTCTGGGTCCTTGTGGTCTAAGACTCCAAGATAACATAAAACCGAGAAAAAGTCAAGGGGGCGCGAAAAAAATCACAGGGGGCACACATAAAAACACACAGGGGGGGTTGACAAAAACACTACGAGATCCTGCGTGTCTTATTACGAGATTGCGCTACGAGACATATACATTACGAGATATACACATAATAACATTACGAGATTATGCGTACTACGAGATATTCACATAACATATACACAATAACAAATATAAGTTCTTGTGATATTCGCCTACGAGATTATGCGCGTATTATACAATAAGTCTTATACAGTATGTGAGTATATGAACACGAGACTTTATGTGTATCGATATGTAACATAATATATAAATCTACGAGACCCTTATAAGAATGTGCCAGTTCTGAAAGTGGACTTATGGCTGTTGACTTTACCATTGGATTCCAGTATACTTAACAAAGTTAAAGGAGATTAATCCCAATGCCTAGCGCCTACGCATCTGCCTCTAAGGTCAAATATCGCATTACATTGGAACTTAACGTCTTTGAAGATATGAATCCTCATCAGATTCAATGGAATAAACTTCTAGAACTTGAACCTGCAGAGAAGGTTAGCGCATATGTGGAGGATTTGTCAACCCCTGATAGATGGTAAGTTTTATTAAGTAAATTGACAAATTCAAAAAATCCCCTTATAATATAAGAATCCTTAATATTATAAGGGGATTTAAAATGAATCAAGAACGACATTTTCACACTGAAAGTGAGCGAAGACAACTATCTGGATTAATTACAGATAGCAGCGTTAATGGTTGGACTATTTCTAAACGAAACCGTATCACATCTCGATCTAACAATCTTCCCGACAATTCCCTCGTTGAGCATCACATATACGATGATGTTGCATAAAATCTTGACACTTTGTGCCAATATCTGAACTGCACACTATAAGCCCCATTCGTACTTCGGATGGGGTATTGTTGTCTCAAGTTCGTGAATTCTTGATGCTTACTGCTTCTCGGTTAGTTATAATTAATATTCATCTTGTGCCAATTGAACTAGTGGCACAGACCCCCTTGCCAACAACCTGAAAATCTGTTAGGTTAGTTTCGTGGTTGAGAATTCTCTACATTTTCTCGCCGCACATTGTTCTTCTCTACACTCAAAACAATGAACATCCTTCAAATTTCTTCTTTCGTTCCTGCCATTGAGGCAATTGAAACTGTTGTTAACTACGGGACTAAAGTTTACATGTTCGCATCTGAAATCTTCACCATTTCCGCACTTCTGTGGTGCCTGAATGCGTTGGCAACTGGTATTGAAAAGGTTTACAATGCTGGTTACATCGTGGGCACATTCTATCGCTACCATCTTCATGCTACTGTGAAAGAATTGACCATTAAGTTCATTGCTGCTGTAATCTACGTAAGCATTCTGTTCTGGGAAGGTTGCGTGGTTCTGTATACTCGCCGCCATCAGATTCTGGCAACTCTGAATGACTATCGTAACAAGATTGGCAGTGCGTTTGTGTGTGCCTATGCGTGATATCCTTTTCAATTGAATATTTCAAAGGGAGGCAAAGTGTCCTCCCTTTTTTATACAAACTCAGCCGACCCTGTGCCAGTTGGGGAAGTGGCACAAGACCCCTTGAGGTTCCCCCGATTTGCTGCCATACTAGGTTCATACCAAACGAAACGAACTCGATGACCGTTCAATCTTTCATCACCAATCATTCCAGCGATGGCACTTTCAATGGTTGGGCGAATTGGGAGACTTGGAATGTTGCTCTGTGGATTCAAAATGATGAGAGCATCTACAATGCTGCTAAGTATGATGTGACTTCTTATCAGCAACTGGTTCAACTTCTCTGGGAATGTGGAAGCACTGAGACCCGTGATGGTTGCCGTTGGGATGACTCTAAGATCGACGGATTGGCAATTAATGCTATGATGTCCGATCTTTGAAGTGGCACAAGGGGGGTTGAGATGCCCCCCATTTCGTGCCATACTACCTTTGTTCCTGAGACATTCTAACATGTTTGATGAAATGTGGCAAGAGATTCAAGACATGCCTGGTGAAATCTTTGACTACCAGATGCTTGATTCTCGTGACTTTGATGATAACTTCACTGCCGAAGATTATGAACGGCGTGAATATGAAAAGACTCAGCGTGGTTACTGATGTTTTTTGAACTGTTTGCTTCTATCGTTCTTCGTTATCATTTTCATCATGTTCACTTTTGAAGAACTCAACTCAATTCGGACTCTAATTGAGTTTCACGACGATTGGGATGAATGTAAAGAAATCTGGGGTTTTGACCTTGAAACTCTATACAACAAAGTAATTTCACAAATGGAGTATGCTACCAATGGTTGAACTTCTTGCTGCTGCTTACATCATCGGTCAGGTTCAGGTTGGACCTAACCTAGTCAGAACTGATTACATTAACGAAGACAAACAAATCATAACTGTCACTGAAGTCATTCAAGAAGTTCCTCAATGAGTAGTTTTATCTTTGGAGTTGTGACTGGCATTGTGTTGACAACTGTTGGTTTCACCGGTATGGCAGAGATGGGTGATCGTACCATCCAAGTAATTCAATCCTTCGCTAAATCTTCCGCAAATTGATTATGAACCGTTCTGAACTTCAAGCATCTCTTATCAACCAGATGCTGGATGACATGGATCTCAAGACAATGACTCAACTTTGTTATGACTACCTGGATGAGGGTTATGCTAAGTATTCTGATGAAGAATTGCTCAGTGAGTGTAACGAATACTATCCCGAACTGTTAGGCGAACCTGCCGAGTCAGACAGTTGAGCAAGTGGCACAAGACCGCTTGAGTTTCCCCCTGAGACCTGCCATACTAAGACCATGCAAAACAAACACCTCGAACACCCCGAAGATGCTATCCTCACGGGCGACCTTGATGTTCTTGATTGGTTTACTGCTGCTGGGACTCTCAGCGTTAAGGTTGACGGTGCTCCCGCAATTGTATGGGGAATCGACCCCGCCTGCGGTGAGTTCTTTGTAGGAACTAAAGCAGTTTTCAACAAAAAGAAAATCCGTATTGCTCACAATCATGAAGAAATTGACCTCTTCTATCAAGGTGAAGTTGCGACTATTCTTCACGCTTGCTTTGATTGTCTACCTCGCACCGATTCTATCATCCAAGGTGATTTTATTGGTTTTGGCGGGTCTGATACTTTTTGCCCCAACACGATCACTTACGTCTTTCCTGAAAGCGTAGAGCAAAGGGTCATCATTGCCCCCCATACTCGTTATGAAGCAAACGACGACCTTCGTGATAGTTGGGCACTTCCTTTGACTGTCAATCTGGACAGCACTGATGAGTGTCTGTTCGTGAAACCCAATGCTTACATTCAGCACGGTCAAACTTCCTTTGCTGATGTTGAGGAAGTGGTAAAGTTTGCTCGCCAAATGTCAACCTTGGTTAACTTTGTTTCTGACAAGGAAGCAGCAAAGATCAAGCAACAACTTAATGCTTGTATTCGTGAACAGCGTGTCATCAACCCTGAGGACTTTGATTGTGATCGCCTGCTGATTGAGTTCTGGTTGCTGGTAAAGAGCATCAAAGAAGATTGCCTCTTCATCTGCCGCAATGATGGACCTGCTGCTTACATCGGGCAAGACAGAATTGATGCTGAAGGTTATGTTCTCTCCAATGAGTTCGGGTCTTTCAAACTGGTGAATCGTGAGTCCTTTTCGTATCATAATTTCAACAGCGGGCGCTTCCAGTGTGCCGCCTGAGGGAGTGGCACAAGACCCCTTGAGGTTCCCCCTGAGACCTGCCATACTAAGGACATCAAACGGAAACGGAGCAAATGACCAAGGTTTACGCAGTGATCGGTGGTTGGGATTATGAAGGTGAGCACTTTGATTCCTTGCGCCTGTATGATTGCAAGTCTGCTGCCGAAGCATACTATCAACACCTGACGGATGTTGATGGTTACGATTATGCTACGATGGAAGTCAAAGAGATCCGAATGGAATCTCATCTCTGCGCCTGACCTTTTCACCCTTTATCTTTTTTCAAATGCGTTTAGATGTTCGCTGTGATTCTGCTCCTTGGGAGAACACTACCTGTGATGCTGATGAAGCATACGACCTAGCGTACAATCTTGCTGAAGAGTATCAGCAACCTGTGGACCTTT
>JACCDT010708303.1_pt1 | contig 20260 bp, 33 predicted proteins | sample 7446291 | NCBI WGS metagenome assembly JACCDT01 (sample SAMN15323446, study PRJNA562643) | freshwater metagenome | isolation source: river surface water | place: USA:Blue River Watershed | collected 2017-08-17 | reverse complement strand
GGCGGGGAGGGCCGTCTACCGGGGGTGAGCGGCTCAGGGTGGGCGGCTCGAGAGGTAGGTAGGCAGATGGCGGGTGATGGCTGCACGTTGGAGATTCGGGGCCGCAGGTACACGATGGACGAGCTGAACGCCGCATGGCGCGCGGGCAACGACGCGGGCGAGGGGTTCGCCGACGATGGGCTCAGGGCGGGCGACACCCCGCGCTGGCAGGCCGAGCGCGACGACGAGGTCAGCGTCATCGAGCGGGGGCGTGATGTGCTCCTGGTCGATGCGACCGGATGGGCCGTCAGGCTGGGGGGTGGGTGATGCCGCGACTTACCAACGACCAGGTCGCGGAGAGACGGTTGGGTGTGGGGTCGAGCGACATCCCCGTCATCCTCGGCCTGTCCCCCTACGCCGACGCGAGCCGCGCCGCGTTGTGGCTCGAGAAGACCGGCGCCTACATCGCGCCCACCGACGACGAGGACAGTCAGGCCATGGAGCTTGGCCACGTGCTCGAGCCCGTCCTCTGCGAGTTCTACGAGCGCCAGAGCGGCTTCAAGATCGAACGGTCCGGCCCCGGCGTCGAGAGCGTCCGCCATCCGGAGCATGGGTGGAGGCGCGCCAACCTCGACGGTCGCATCGCGGGCAGGCGCGCCGCGGTCGAGGTCAAGACGGTCGGCATCGGCATGGCTCGGCATTGGGACATGCACGACGACGACGGGATTCCCCACTACGTCCGCGCGCAGGTTGCGTGGCAGATGCACGTTGCCGACCTCGATGAGGTGCACGTCGTCGGTCTCATCGGCGGGCCAACCGGGTTCCGGGCCTGGGTCATCCGCCGCGACCTCGCACTTGAGGCCGCCATCGTCCGAGAGGCCGACGCGTTTCACGCGGCCGTGGTGGCTGGCACCGAGCCCGAGCTCGACGGCTCCGACGCGGTGCGGGCGTGGCTTACCGAGCGCTACCCACCGAGGCCCGAGCCGCGCGAGTGGGCGTGCGACGCGCACGACGTCATCCAGGTGGGCGTCGAGTTCTGCGACGCGAGGGCGGCCAAGGCTCGCGCCGAGGGCGACATAAAGCGGCTCGGGTCGATGCTCATCCGGGCCATGGGAGAGCACGACGCCGACACCATCACGTGCGAGCACTGGCGGGCATCGTGGCGCGCCGACCGGAACGGGAAATGCACGCTGCGAGTGCGCGACATGCGGGGCCTCGACGTGGGCGCCGCGGAGGAGGTGGAGCCGTGAAGATCACATGCACCATGCAGGAGGGCCAGCGCCCCGGCGATTACGACTACGTCCACGTCGCAGCGGGCGGCGTGTCGTGCGGGACGCTGGCGGTGCTCCACCCGGGCGGCGCGGAGGTCGTGCGGCGCCTATCGACCGACCCGTCCGAGGCCGTTGCGAGCGCCCTCGACTCGGCGGCGGACGCGATGCAGCGGGTGATCGACGCGATGATGGACGAGGACACCCCACGCGACGAGCTCGACGTGCGGGCGACGTGCGAGTGGGCCGCGTTGAGCGGGAGGGCCATGGCGGCCAGGAAGGCGGCGGCGAAATGACCAACGCACTCGCGACCCTCGGCGACCGGTACAAGGCGCTCTCCTCACTCCTCGAGCAGCAACGCACGGCGCTCGCCCAGGTCATCCCGCCGGCCATGGCGGGCATGACGCCGAGCCGGGCGATCCGCGTCGTGCTCGACGCGTGCTCGCGGGACCCGAAGCTCCTTGAGTGCGCACCGAAAACCATCGTTCGTGCCGTCGTGCAGGCCGCCGAGGTCGGGCTCGAGTTGGGCTCTCCGCTCGGCGAGGCGTACATCGTGCCCTTCTGGTCGAGCAAGCGTCAGGTCAAGGAGGCGACCTTCGTGCCCGGGTACAAGGGCTTGATCAAGCTCATGAGCCTTGACCCTGCCGTCTCCCACGTGAGCGCAGAGCTGGTGCGAGCCGGCGACGTGTTCGAGTACGAGCTCGGCCTCGTCCCGAAGCTTGTGCACCGGCCTGGCCCAGGCGCAACGCGCAACCGAGGCGAGGTGACGCACGCCTACGCGGTCATCCACTACCGGCACGGCGGCGTGCCCGCGTTCACCGTCATGGACCGAGAGGAGCTCGACGTGCTGGAGAAGGACGGCAAGTCGAAAGACAAATACCAGACGGGGCCGTGGTTCAAGCACACCGACGAGATGCGGCGCAAGTGCCCCATCCGCAGGTTGGCCAAGACCGCGCGTGTGTCGCTGCACGACCCGGCCTTGCTCTCGCGTGCCATCGAGGCCGACGAGATCGGCGACATGCGCGCGACGGGCAAGCTCCCCGACGGGTTCGTTGGCAGGCGCGCGGCGGAGATGCGGGAGATGCTCGGCGCGGGCGACGCGCCAGTTGTGGTGGATGCAGAGGAGGTGGAGTGATGGCTACGACCGATGCTGTGGTGATGCCAGGCGTGATCATGGTCTCGACCTTGTCGGCGCGCGTCGCCCTGAGGTCGCGCCGAGTGGCGTTGCTGGAGTTGGGACTCAGGAGCAAATGGGCTGGCGTTTCTGGCGTAGGTTGTGGCGACGACTCCTCCCCGTGCGTCTACCTCGGCGCCACGCTCGACACGTCGGGAATCAACCCGTTCCTGCGGCATGACACTGTGGTGTCGTTCCCGTCGTTCGTCGGGTGGTACGTGTGGAACGCACGCGCGAGGCCAGACGTGCTGCGTGTGACACTGGTGAAGGAGGTGGAGTGATGGCCCGATACCAATTCATGACCGACGTCGACGGCACGCTGCGGCCGATGGGGCGTCCGTTCGACGCCGACGACGAGCAGCTCGCCGACATCCTAGCCGTCCACGTGCGCACGTACACGGCCGACGAGGGCGACCTGGTGCACCTGCGATGCCCCGATGGGACGGTACGGACGTGGCGTGTGAGCTACGATCTGACGGAGGTGGTGCGATGAGCGACGATAGCGAAGACGTCTACGTGGTCAGCCTGAGCGGGGAGCGTGGGAAGGGGCCGTGGGCCGGCGTGAACGGGCAGGTCGAGAGGCTCCGGTTCGCGTCGAGGTACCGTGGCTGGCGCGTGGCCGAGGCCGACTGCCGCCTACGAGGTGGCGAATGCCGACCGTTCAAGCTCGGCAAGCGCCGCCCGATCGGCAGCCTCGGGCGCTCGGACGCCGAGTCGGTGCGCGAGGCGGAGGTCGCCACGTGCGAGAGGAGGGTGATCGCTGCGGCAGAGACTCTGCGTGGCGAGTCGACCGACGAGGCATTCAGGGCTCTCCTCGACGCCGTCGACTACCTGCGATCCGCACGCGACGGGGTTGGCGAATGAGGCGCGCCTTCGTCTCCACCGCTCCCCGCCAGTCCACCACTGGCAAATCCTGGGGCGGCGGCATGGTCTCGCAGGTCACGTCAGCCCACCTCGGAGGCACGTGCCGCGTGTGCCTCGAGCCCGTCCCAGCGCGCGCCCCGGCCTGCCTCGTCCCGTGGCGCATCGGCATCGCCCACGAGCTCTGCGGATACCTCCGGCCCGACGAGTACGAGCCCCACGAGGTGCGCGTGGAGGGGCGCCGGTGGTGGTCGTGGCGCTGCCCGACGTGCCTGCGCGATGCCGCGGGGTACGAGCGCCCGGCCGACGATGCGCGCGTGTGCATGCGCTGCCGGAGCGTCACGTGAGACGGGAAGCCGCCATCCTCCTCGCCAGGGCGCTCCACCCTGGCGACTCGCTGCGGGACACTTCGCGTCGTGTCGGCGTGTCGGACGCGTACGTGGCCCTCGTCGTCGGCGCCGACCGGTACCGGGATGCGGTGCGCGCGCGTCGTGCCGAGCATGCGGGCGAGAGCTACACGGCGACGGCGCAGGCGGTGGGGTGCTCGCCTCGCGTCGTCGTCGCCATCCTCGGCGGTGGCAGGTCTCCACGTGCGGGCAGGCCCGACGCCCCGAGGCCGCCCGTCGTCTCGCCACCTCGCGCGGACGTGGGGGAGTTCCTCGTGTGGGACCTGAGCGACGGGCGCCCGTACCTCGACATCGGATACCCGACGGCGATGGCGGCATGCGCGGCGCTGCACGACCTGCTACGCCCGTACGAGCGGGGCTCGTCGTGGAGGTCGTGCCTCGTGGTGGTGAGGAGGGAGCCGCGTCGCATCGTGCACGCGCTCGAGCGGAGAGAGGTCAGGCCGACGAGGCCGATTCAGGAGGTGTTGCTATGAGCGGAGGAATCTACGTGAGCGCGAACAGCATCGGCGGGGCAACGGTCATCGTCGACGACGGAGACCGGACGTTCTACCGCGTGCGCATGGACCACGCAGCGGCACGCGCCCTCGTCGCGCAGCTGGAGGCGGCCATGTCCACGAGCCTCACCCTCGACACCGTGGCCGACGACACGGAGCGGCCGTCATGAGCGCGGAGATCGAGGCCCTGCGTAGGGTGGCCGAGGTTGCGCGCAGGTTCTTGCCGGCGTGCGAGGCGTCGTTGCTCGACGGTGTCACGTGGCGCAAATGCGGCGAGCCAGCGACGCACTCCGTCGGCGAGGATTGCCAGTACATGTGCGCCTCGTGTGCGGCCGAGTTCACCTCTCTATGCCCACAGCCTGTCCACTTTGGCCCGGACATCGTAGCGCTGCGAGAGGCTCTCGCTCGGGTGCCCCGATGACCCCGTGGGAGTGCATCCTCGCCGTGGTCGTCATCGCGCTCTGGATGCGCACGACGTTGCAGGAGGACCGGATCCGCGTGCTCGAGGTGGCGCTTGGTGAAAGGGAGGCGGAGGAGTGACCGAGCAGCTCCCGTTCTACGTGCCCACGTTCGTCGACTTCCGCGACGATGCGGGCCACCGGTGGTGCCACCTCTACGGCTCGCGCGGCCGTGCTGAGGAGTGCGCTCGCCGCGTGGTCGAGGCTCACGCCCGCGACGGCATCACGACGACCTGCGTGCTCAGGGAGGCGAGGCGATGAGGATGCATGGGACCGTGTTTGGGGTTGGCGAGACGCTGTGCCTGACGTCGGTTGACCAGTCGTTCCCGGTGAGTGCGGTGACGCCGCATTACGCATGCGCGCGAACGCATGGCGGAGAGTGGGTCACGTGGGCCCTGGACTACATCACGTGCCCGGAATGCCTGGAAGCCCTAGAGGGGCTCGGGCGCAGATACATCTCCGTTGTCGAACTAGCACGCAAGGCCGGCCATGGCACGCCGTGAACTGAATTTCGACCCCGAGCCCCCGCGCGCGCCGACGCCTCGTGAGGAGCGCCTTTGGGAGCTCCCGCTGCTCGAGTTCATCGAGGCGGGCAGCGGTGGGCGCATCTCCTCACCGACGCACCTTCGCGAGCCCGCGGAGCTCATCGAGGCGTGGGAGCGCGGGGAGATACCCGACCTGCGCGCCGTCGTCGATGCGCCCGTGCAGCACGGCAAGACGACCCTGTTGGAGTGGGCCGCCGCGTGGATCCTCCTGCGGCATCCCGATTGGGCGGGGATGTACATCACGTACGACGTGCGCAAGGCGGAGAAGCACTCGCGCCGCATCCGCTCGATCTTCGTCGAGAACGGCGGGCAGATCAAACCCGACTTCAACACCATCCACCAGTGGGAGACGACGGAGAACGGCGGCCTACTCGCCACGTCGCGCGACGGTGACCTGACGGGTAACCCGGCCATGTTCATCCTCTACGACGACCCATACAAGTCGTACGAGGAGGCCGAGGACGCCGACGTACGGGAGCGCCTGGAGGAGAAGTTCGCGAACGAGGCGCTCACCCGTATGGCTCCCGGCGGGATGATCTGCATCGTTGCCTCGCGCTGGCACGAGGACGACCTGAGCGGGACCAAGATCCGCGAGGGGTTCCGGCACATCCACCTCGAAGCGATCCGGGTGGACGAGCACGGAACCGAGCACGCCCTCTGCCCGTGGGGCCCGAATCCCAAATTCCCCCGCACGCTCGAATGGCTCCGAGAGGTGCGCCGTACCCTGGTCGAGAGCGGGCGCGAGGCGACGTGGTGGAGCCTCTACCAGGGCTCGCCGCGGCCGACGGGCGCGGGCCTGTTCGCCGATGCGACGTGGCACGATGGCGAGCTCCCGCGCATCGTGCGGCGCGCGTGGGGCGTCGACCTCGCGTTCTCGGCGGGCGCAAAGGGGGACAGAACGGCGCTCGTGCTCCTCGGTCTCGGCGAGGACGGCATCGTGTACGTGCTCTGGGTGTGGAGCGTGCGGAAGGGCATCGTGGAGGCTGCGCCCAGCGTGCGCGCCGAGGTGTCCCGCGCGCCCGAAGCCCCGCTCACGACCTACGCCAGCGGCCCCGAGGTGGGCTCGTACCAGGCGCTCGCGGTCGACCGTGACCCGATCCGCGTGGAGGTCATGCCGGCCAGGTTCAGCAAGTACGTGCGCGCGCGACGCACCGCCGAGCGGTGGAACGCGGGGCGCGTGCGCGTGCTCTCCGGGCAGGTGTGGGGGCCGACGTTCGCCAGGCTCGTGCGAGCGTTCACGGGCGCGGACGGCGGCGTGGACGACGAGGTGGACTGCCTCGTGGCGGCGCATGACCGGCTCATGGTGCAGCGTGCGGGCGGGGATGGGCGTGGCGGGTGGACGGCGGGGAAGCGGAGGATGTGATGGGATCATGCTTCGAGTGTGGCGCGCCGTCGGACCACGACCATCACGTTGTCCCGAGATCGCTCGGAGGCACCCGCACCATCCCGCTGTGCGAGCGTCACCACGCTGCGGTCCACGGAGCGGAGTGGCTGGTAGGCTCGGCAAGACTGACGCGACTTGCACTTTCCGCGAAGAAGGCGCGCGGCGAACGCGTTGGGGGCGTGCCCTTCGGCTTCCGCGTCGACGCCGACGGGCGCACGCTCGTGCCTCACGAAGGCGAGCAGGAGACCATTGCCATGGCCGTCGAGCTTCGTGCGCTTGGCATGCCGTTCGACAAGATTGCGGATGCCATTGCTAGTAGCGGACGCGTGTCCAGAACCGGCAAGCGATTTTTCGCCATGCAGATATCTCGAATGGTTGCCGGCTCACTCATGGCCGCGAAGGCACACGATTTGCGTTAGGCCTCCCGACGGTGCTACGCCCTACCCATGGCGCAGCGTGTGCGTGACCCTCTCTCGGGCCCCGGGGTGACTCGTGTCACTCCGGCTCCGCCCGTGGTCTACGACGCGTTCGGCCGCCAGTACCAGGCCCCCGTTCCGCCGCGCCTCGACCGGTCCCGCGCTGGCGTCATCTACCGCGATCTGCCCGTGGTCACGACCGGTCTGGACTGGCTCCAGGGCGACGACCCGGTGACGGCGGTGCGAGAGGCGCTCGAGGCTCACATGGCCGGGCAGTTCTCGGCGAGCGCGCTCCTATGGGACGCGATGTCGGGGGACGACCGGATCCACGCGTCGCTCGGCTCGCGCGTCGGTGCGCTGTTCGGGCTGCCGACCATCATCGAGTGCGAGGACGAGTCGATCCGCGCGGCATGGACGACGGCATGGGAGGCCGCGGCGCCACCGGCGGTGCAGGCCGACGTGCAGCGCTGGGCGCTCGGCATGGGGTTCTGCATCTCCGAGCTCAGGTGGGACACGTCGGTGGAGCCGTGGCAGCCCTACGTGCACGTGTGGCACCCGACCTACTCGCGCTACGACACGTTCACCCGTACGTACCGGGTCATGACGATGGACGGCGAGGTGGAGGTCACCCCGGGAGACGGGCGGTGGTTCCTGCACGCGCCGTGGGGTGCTGACCGCGGGTGGCTCTGGGGCGCGGTGCGACCGCTCGCGCTGCCGTGGATGCTGCGCCAGTTCGCGTACCGCGACTGGGCTCGCTACTCCGAGCGGCACGGCATGCCGATGGTGCTCGCACACGTCCCGATGATGGGCGACGGGGCCGACAAGGACGAGTTCGTGTCGGCCCTCCAGACGATGGGGAACGAGGCCGTCGTGCGCCTCCCCCGCGGCATCGACGGGCAAGACTTCGATCTCGACCTGCTCGAGGCGACGGCGAACACGTGGCAGGGATTTCTCGCGCTCATCACGAAGTGCGACACGGCCATCACGCTGACCTTGCAGTGGCAGAACCTCACCACCGAGGTCAAGGAGGGCTCGCAGGCCGCGGCGCGCGTTCATGCCGACGTCAAGCAGACGGCCGTCGAGTTCGACGACCGCACGCTCACGCAGGCCATCGGCGCGCAGGTCGCCCGCCCGTGGGTCGTCTGGAACTACGGCGAGGGCCGGCCCGTTCCGGTCACGAGCCACGACACGAGCGTCACCGAGGACCACGCGGCGGCGGCGTCCGTGCTCGAGAGCCTCTCGCGCTCTGTCGCGTCGCTTACCGCGGCGGGCATCAACGTCGACCCGGTGGCGCTCGCGCGCTCGTACGGCGTGCGTCTCCCGCTGCTCGAGGCGAGGGCGGAGGCGCCCATCTTCGGATACCACCTCGACGCCGGCATCATCACCACCGACGAGGTGCGCGCGCGGCTCGGGCTGCCTCCCCTCGGCGGCGAGGCTGGCTCTGCGCTCGTCGGCGCGGAACCTGCTACACCTCCGGGAGAGACGCCCGCCGCGCCTCAGGAGCCGACCGAATGAAACGCCATCGCTACACCGCCCGGCAGGGCACCGCGCACGCCATCCGCCCCGACGCGTTCGGCTGGCTGTTCGACGAGCTCGACACGCCGAGCGGGCCCGAGCGCGTGGGCCCGGTGGCGATCGTGTCCGTGCGCGGCTCGCTCGCGCAGCGCGGCTCGTGGTGGGCGACCGGCTACGACGGCATCGTGTCCAGGTTCGAGGCGGCTCTGGCCACCGACGCGAGCACGGTCCTCCTCGACATCGACAGCCCCGGCGGCGAGGTGGCGGGGTGCTTCGCGGCGGTGCGGGACATGCGCGCGGCGGCGGCGAGGTCGGGCAAGCGCGTCGTGGCGTTCGCCGGCGAGTGCGCCGCGAGTGCGGCCTACGCGCTGGCCACGGTCGCGAGCGAGGTGTACCTCCCCGAGTCGGGCATGGTCGGCAGCGTCGGCGTGATCGGCGTGGTCGAGGACTACACCGAGGCGATGGCGATGCACGGCGTTCGAGTCGCGGTGCTCACGACCGGCGCTCGGAAGGCGGACGGGAACCCGAGCACGCCCATCACGGACGCGTCGCTGGCCTCGCTCCAGGGCATGATCGACCGGCTCGGCGCGCAGTTCTTCGCTCTCGTGGCGGAGGCTCGTCCGGTGTCGGCTGAGGAGGTGCAGGCGCTCGAGGCCGCGTGCCTCATGGGACAGGACGCGGTCGATGCAGGCCTGGCGGACGAGGTGATCTCTCGCTCGGCGCTGCTCGCCAAACTCACGGGACAGGAGACCAACATGGACGACGAGAACGCGGAGAAGGCCGAGGCCGAGGAGACGACCGAGGGCGAGGCGCAGGCCGAGGAGGCCGAGTGCAAGCCCGAGGGCGAATCTTCCGAGGACATGCCCGAGGACGACGAGGAGGAGAGCGAGCCCGAGGCGAGCGCTGCGGCGGCTCACTCGTCGCGCGACATCCTCGCGGCGGTGCGCAGCATCACGGGGCAGTCGAGCCCGGCGGCGCAGATCGGCGCGCTCCACGCGCTGGCCACCGAGGCGAAGCGCGCGGGCAAGCTCGCGGCGAAGCTCGCCGAGGTCGAGGGCGAGCGCACCAAGGCGGCTCACGCGGCCAAGGTCGACGCGGCGATCAAGGCGGGCAAGCTCGCTCCGGCGCAGCGGGCCTGGGCGCTCGGCATCTCGGGCGAGGTGCTCTCGGGCTACCTCGCGACGGTCGGCAGCGTGGCCCCGAAGGCCGCGGCGCTGCCCGCCCCCGCGCAGGCGAAGGGCTCCGAGCTCTCCGATGCTGACCGCGAGGTGGCGGCCTCGCTCGGGCTCACGGCCGAGGCGTTCTGCAAACACAAGGCGGCGATGGCCGCGAAAGGGACGATCCAATGAGTGCAGCTACGCAGTCCGTCGACACCGTGGAGGCGCTCGGCGCGATCCTCGAGATCGGTGTCGCGGCGTCCACGACCATGTACGAGGGCACCCTCGGCGCCGTCAACGCGAGCGGCTATGCCGTCCCCGCGTCGGCCTCGTCGGCGCTCACCATCCTCGGCCGCGTCGAGGACACCGTCATCAACACCGCGGCGGCGGGCTACGGCTCGGCGGGTGCTCTCCGCGCGCGCATCCGCGGCGGCAAGTTCTGGTTCACGTGCTCCGGCGCGGGGATCTCGAGCGTAGGTAAGATGGCCTACGTGGTGTTCGACAACGAGGTCGCGCTCACCGACTCGTCGGGCACGCGCCCGGCTGCCGGTATGATCGTCGCCTACGACGCCGACTCCTCGAGCCGCACCTACGGCAAGGTGTGCGTGGAGATCGGGCGCCCCTCGCTCTCGGACAGCGGCTCGCCTCCGGGCTCGGTGCTCGACCTCAGCGTCGACGGTGTCGTGACGGCCGACGTCGCGGACCTCGCTGCCTTCGCGGTCGGCACCAACACCGACGGCCTCACGCACGTCGAGGGCAACGTGGTTGCGCTCGTGGCTCAGTCCACGGCGGCGCAGAACGGGCTCTACCTCGTCGGCGCGGTGTCCTCGGGCACGGCGGCTCTCTCTCGCATCGGCAGCCTCGCGAGCGGCGACACCATCGCGGCCGGCGCGGTCCGGTTCAGCGTCTCGGGCGGCACGGTGTTCGCGAACACCGACTGGAAGAACACGGCGGCCGGCACCGTCGGCACCAACGACCCCGCGTTCTACCCGGCGCGCGTGGTGCGTGAGGCCGTGCTCGTCGCGGGCACCATCACGATCAGCAACATCCCGATCCTCAGCGCGACGAAGTCCCACGTGGGCATCACGCGCAAGACCGCCAACACCACGGCGTCGACCATCATGTACGTGACGAACGGCGCGGCGACCCCGGGCGCGCTCGGCACGGCGAGCGTGGCGGTCATGGCCGCGGTGGCCGCCGGAACCATCAACAACGCAGACATCTCGACCCTCGAAGTCTGCATCACGAATTTCTGAGGAACACGACCATGGAAATCACTCCCTCCAACATCGCGTCGATGTTCTTCGGATTCGGCGCGACGTTCACCCAGGGCTACCAGAGCACCGAGGTCTGGGCGCCCAAGGTCGCGATGATGCCGACCTACGGCAACGTGTCCAGCGTGGTCAACGGCTGGATGGACAAGCTCCCCACGCTGCGCCAGTGGATCGGCGACCGCGCGATCCAGAACGTCGCCCTCCGCGGGCGCACGATGACCCCGCAGCCGTTCGAGCTCACCGTCGGCATCGACAAGTACTCGGTCCAGGACGACTCGTATGGGCTCTACGGCCCGATCGTTTCGGAGATGGGCAACCAGGCTGCGAAGTGGGCGGACCGCGAGATCGCAAAGCTCATCCTCGCGAACCCGACCGCGTTCGACCAGGTGTCGTTCTTCAACGCGGCACACCCCGTCGACATCGACGCGGGCGCGAGCGGCCCTCTCGGCTCGTACAGCAACAGCCTTTCGCTGGCCCTCACGGCCACCAACTTCGGCGCCGCGCGTACGGCGATGCGCGGGTTCAAGGGGCGCGACGGTCAGCCGATGGGCATCCGCCCGACGCTCCTCGTCGTCCCTCCGTCCCTCGAGGACACCGCGAACCGCATCCTCACGAGCGACTACCTCGCGACGTACATCATGGGCTCCACGAGCGCCGGCAACGTCGCCCCCGAGCCCAACATCTACAAGGGCGCGTGCGAGCTCCTTGTCATCGATGAGCTCGAGTCGGACCCAACCGCGTGGTACCTGCTCGACAACCGGAAGGCGGTCAAGCCGTTCCTCTGGTGGCAGCGCCAGGCGCCGGAGTTCGTGTACCTCAACAAGCCCGACGACGCGAACGTGTTCCTGAACCGTCAGTTTCTCTTCGGCATCGACTGCCGAGGCGTCGCCGACGTCACGCTTCCGTTCCTCGCCCTCAAGAGCAAGCCCTGATGACGACCTACGCCACCATCGCGGAGCTGTACGTGTACGGCGCCCCATCGGTGGCGTTCGGCGGCATCTCTGTCGACGTGCTGACCAACGCGCTTGCCTCGGCGAGCGCGCTGGTCGACTCGTACATCCGCTCGCGGTACACGCCCCCGCTCACCGTGTGGGGCTCGGACGTCAAGATGACGGTGTGCAAGATCGCCGCTTACGAGGCGCTCTCGGTGCGCGGGTACAACCCCGCCGCGGGCTCCGACCCGAACATTCTCGAGCGGCACAACGCGGCGCTGTCATGGCTCCGCGGGGTGTCGCGCGGGGAGATCCATCTCGAGGTGACGCCGGCGCTTGCGACTGCTTCGCAGGGCTCGGCGGTGGTGTCATCGTCACGGCGAAGGGGCTGGTAACATGGGCTGGAATTACGAGGCGGGCTCGAGCGGAACAGTCACGCTGCCGGCGGGCGCGGTGGTGCTGTCCATCCGGGCGGAGAGCCACGCGGCCAACGGCGCGGTCACGATCTTCGGAGGCGACGCCATCCCGATCGACGGCGCGACGCCTGGCAGCGGGCACTCCATCGCGGCCCTTCAGTTCCCGTCGGGCCAGTGCGTGGCCGAGGGTGGGACGCTGACGATCGTCTTCGCGAACACGGTCTCGTATTTCGTGGAGTACCTCACGTGAGCTTCAAGGGCTTGCAGCGACTGAACGGCACTCTCCGCGCTCTGGCCGACGTGCCGGCGCGCGCGAGCCGATCGGCTGCGGTCCGAATCGCCGACCTCATCGACGAGTCGTTCTCCGCGGGCCTCGACCCGTACGGCCGCCCGTGGGCTCCGCTCACCGCGGCGACGCTCAAGAGGTGGCCGCACCGCGGAGCTCCTCCGCTCACCGATACGGGCCGGCTGCGCGCGAGCGTGCGCGTCGTGCCGCTGCCGAGCGCGGGGATCTCGGTCGTCATGGACTACCCCGGGCCGTTCCACCAGACGGGCACGAAGTGGATGGCGCAGCGCCAGATCTTCCCGCAGAGCGGAGGCATCGCCCCATCGTGGCGCGCGGCCATCCAGACGAGCATCGCCGAGGCCATGCGCCAGGCGGGGGTCTGACGTGGGCGCCCTCGCGGATTTCATGACGGCTCTAAACGCCGACGTGGTCGCGGCGCTCGCAGCGGGCGGCTATCCCGCGCTCTCGGACGGGGCGATCTTGTTCGGTCCGGCGAGCGTCTACCAGCACTCACGGCCCCCTCGCATCATCGTCACGCCCAAGGGCGGCGCGTTCAGCGCGCCCGACCTCTACTCGCGCGGCAACGCGGCCGAGCGGCGAGAGCAGATCGGAACGCCGGTGGTGCACTCCGAGCGCGTGACGTTCGAGGTGCGGTGCTGGGGCGGCGTCGTCGCGGCCTCGCAGCTCACCGACTACGATCTCACGCGGGCGCTCTATCACGCCGTGCTCGCCTCGCTCCAACGGCTCGCGCCGAATCACGGCCTCGACAAGGCCGGCGAGTTCACGGAGGGCGGCCCCATCGGAGCCCTCGGCGTGGAGTTCGTGTTCTCGACGTGGCTCGATATGCCCGTCCTCGACTCTCTGGCGCCGTACGATGCGGCGTCCCGCTACGCCCCCGCGGGCGTGCTACCTGTAACGACGGACACCATGACCGCCCCCACGGGCGAGACAGGATCGGGGTGCTGACATGAGTGGTACCGGCAATGTGGAGTTGACGATTCTCGACGGGAGCTCCGGCTCCGTCAACGTGCCGCTCTCGAGCGTGTACGTCGTGATCGGCACGTCGAGCTCAGGCACGGCGGCTACCGTCGTCGCGAGCCGGAACAAAACGTCGCTGGCCAGCACGGTCGGCTACGGCCCGGCCGTCGACCTCGCGGCAATGCTCATCGAGGCTGGCGGCACGGTGCTGTTCTGCAAGGCGGCGTCGGCGTCGGCGGGCGCTGCCTCGGCGGTGACGGCGTTCGCCACCGGCACCAGCGTCGTGACCGTGAGCGGAGCGCCGTACGATGCGTACTTGGTGAAGCTCAGGGTAGCCAACGGCGGCACCGTGGGCACTGCTGGCATCCGCATCCAGATCAGCCTCGACGCGGGCCGGAACTACGGGCCCGAAATCTACCTCGGCACGGCCAACAGCTACGCCATGACGGGCACGGGGCTCACCCTCGCGTTCGCCGCGGGCACGATGGTCACCGGCGAGACCGTCACCTTCGGGTGCACCGAGCCTTTGCCCAACACGGCTGGCGTCTCGGCATGCCTCACGGCCCTCTCGCTCTCGCCGTACGCGGTGACCGGGTGGGGCGGCATGATCATCCAGGGCGTGTGGACGGGGGCCAACGCGACGACGATCGCGGGCTACCTGACCACGCTCCAGAACGGCGAGATTTTCTCGCGCGCGTTCCTCGCTCCTCGTGACGTCGCGCTACCCACGGCGTACGGCGGCGCGGGCGAGACCGAGGCGACGTGGGGCGCGGCCATCGTGGCCGATTTCGTGGCGGTCGCGGCGCCTCGCATCGCTGCCGTCGGCGGCGCGTACAACATGACCACGAGCTACCCCGTGGCGTGCGCGGGGGCGTCGACGCTGCGGCGTCCGCTGCTCTGGGCGTACGCGGCTCGGCGCATCGCCATCGAGGTGCAACGCCACGCGGGCCGCGTGCAGGATGGGCCGCTCACGCAGATCGTGATCGACCCGACCAACGACCCCACCGACGGGTTCGTGTACCACGACGAGGAGACGACCCCGCTCTTGAACGTCGGGCGGTTCATCGCGGCGCGCTCGCGCAAGGGCAAGCCGGGCTTGTTCGTGAGCAACGACGTCACGATGGCGGCGCCCGGGAGCGTGTTCACCCTCGTGCCTCGCGCGCTCGTGATGGATGTCGGATGCACGCTGCTCACGCAGCTCGGCACCGAGGAGATCAACGCGGACATCTTGCTGAACGCGAACGGCACGATCGACGAGGGAGAGGCGCAGCGCATCGAGCGCTACATCGCCGGCGTCATGAACGAACGCATGCTGAACGCGGGCATGCTGTCGGCCCCCGGCGTCGTCGTCGAGGTCGACCGCACCAACAACGTTCGCACCACCGAACAGGTGAATCTCACCGCGAATCTCTACTCCAAGGGATACGTCCTCCAGGTCAACGCGACGATCGGCTACGCGCCGTGAATGGGTGAAGCATCATGACCGACGTCCTCCAGTTCCCTCTCATCAACGGCCTGCGGCACTCGTTCTCGAGCATGAAATTCGTGTTCTCGAGCACGGACGAGTACGAGGTGCCGGACATCAAGATTTTCCTCAAGAGCATCGACTACGAGCGCACGCGCGATCGTGGCGAGGTGAGAGCCAATCACCCCGACCCGATCGCCAAGACGCTCGGCGAGAACAGCTACTCGGCGTCGATGGAGATCTACCGCGCCGAGTGGAACCTGATCCTCTCCACGTACGGCGAGGGCTACGGCGACAAGACGTTCTCCGTCCTCGTCACGTGGGGGCTCAACGGGTTCGAGACGGTGACCGACGAGCTCATCGGCTGCCACTTCGACTCGTCGGGTTCGGGCGGCGCGCAGGGCTCGGACCCGAGCGTGGTCAAGATCGACTTGGCGCCGCTCAAGATCAAGTTCGCCGGCTACGACGACCTGGTCACCCCGCTCGCGCCTCCGACCTGACGGCGTGCTAGAGAGTGGGTAGGGGCGTCGCGCATTAAGCGGCGCCCCGCTCACCCTCAGGAGGTAGACCATGGCCAAATTCAACCCGACCGTCCCGCCCGACGATGCCACGCTGGAGCAGCTCGACGCCGAGCACGACGGCGTCCACGAGTTCCGCGGGCCGGAGCGCGCGCCGTTCGTGTACGTCGTGCGTCGACCGACGCCGAAGGAGCTCTCGGCGTACAACGCGGAGAACAAGCGCGGGCGCACGCTCGAGGCGAACCGGCTCTTGCTCCTCGCCATCACGGTCTATCCCGACCGCGCGGAGGTCGACCAGCAGATCACGCGCTGGCCCGCGAGCGCCGGAACGTGCCTCACGTCGGACGCGTTCACCGAGTTCTGCGGCGGGGTGTTGTCCGAACACCAAAAATAATCGGCGCCCTCCGCGCGCGCATGGCGGCGGACGCTGTAGAGCTCGGGCGAGGCCTGGCGATGATGATGCGCGGTGAGGAGAGCGACGAGGCGGAGGCCGCTACGGAGGTCGTCGCCGAGTCGCTCATCTGGTGGCGCGCCATCGCCAGGACCAAGATTCGCGTGACCGAGACGATGCCGGCGCCGCCCGATGCGGATGACGGCATGACGCCTGCGGAGCGCGCGTACTACGCGGCGAAGGCCGGGAGGCGCTGATGGCGGTCTACACCGAGACGATCAACATGGACGGCAACCTCGCCGAGCAGGCCGAGAAGGCCGCGAAAGAGGTTGCCGTTCTCGAGAAGGGCTTGGCGTCCGCCGAGGCTGCGCTCGTGCGGGCGAACGCGCTCGGTGACGCGAAGGGCATCGAGTCGGCGAGCAAGAAGATCGCGGCGTACGGCGACGCCATCGAGGCGGTGCCGCCGCATCTCGTCGAGGCGAAGCGCGAGGCCGACGCGTTCGGCGGAGCGATGGAGAAGGCGGGCGCGATGGCGCTCACGGGCGCGCAGGCCATCGGGGCCGCGGTGCTCGCGGTCGGCGCTGCGGTGGCGGGCCTGGCGCTCGCGGGCATGCAGCTCGCGCTCGAGGCGGCCGACGCGAAGGGAGACTTGGCGCTCCTGTTCCAGACGTTGACGGGCGGCGCGGTCGCGGGCGACGAGGCGATCGCCATGTTCGACCGGCTAGGCGAGGCGACCGGGCGCACGCGTGAGGAGCTCGGCGCCACGGCCCGCGCGTTCGCGCCGTTCGCGCAGAGCGCCGCGGAGCTCGAGGCGTTCACCCTCGCAGGCCTATCGGCCGAGGCGATGGCGAAGGGTGGCGGCGCGGCGTTCGAGGAGATGACGCGCAAGATTCAGGCGGCCGCGCAGGCGGGCAAGGCGTTCAAGCTCGGCGCGGAAGGCCTCGCGCAGTTCGCGAAGATGGGCCTGCGCGTGGACGACGTCGCGCAGAAGATGGGGCTCAGCGCGGCGGACCTGAGCAAGCAGCTGGAGGCCGGCACCGTCGATGCGAAGAAGTTTGGCGACGCGCTGAACACGGCTCTCGTGGAGAAGGGCGCGGGGCCCGTCGCGGATGCCGCGATGGACCTCGGCAACATGTGGAAGAAGGCCAAAGAGAGCGTCGGAAAATTCTTCGAGGACATCAACATCGAGCCGTTCCTCCGCGAGGTCAAAGCGCTGTTCGGCATCCTCGACCAGGCGAACCCGTCGGGGCAGGCGCTCAAGGCGGGCGTCGGCGGGGCGTTTCAGAGGCTCTTCGACATCGCGACGAAGCTCGTGCCGCTCGTGCGCCGCATGTTCCTGGAGCTCATCATCTACGGACTCAAAGCCTACATCGCGCTCAAGCCGATCCCGAAGATGCTCGAGGAGTTCGCGGCGTCGACGGAAGGCGCGGCCACGATCGACTTCCTCAAGAACGCCTTGGCCGGCGTGGCCGTAGTGGCGGGCATCGTGGTCGCCGGCATCGCCGCTCTGGCCGCGACCATCGCCGTGAGCATCGGCGTCGTCGGCGCGCTCGCTCTGGCGATCGGTGCGTTCGTCACCGGGGCCGCACAGCAGTTCACCGCATGGGTCATGGGCGCCCCGCAGATCGCGCACGAGTTCGTCGCCGGCCTCGCACAGGGCATCCGCGATGGGGCCGCGCAGGTGGTCTCTGCGGCGAAGGGCCTGGCCGACTCGGCAGCGGGCGCGGTCAAGGGCGCCCTCGGCATCGCGAGCCCGTCCAAGGTCATGATGGCGATGGGCGAGCACACGGGCGACGGCATGGCGCTAGGGCTCGACGCATCGGCCGATGGCGTGGCATCGAGCGCAACGGGTGTCGCAACGTCGGCCGTCGAGGCGGTGGCCTCGGCTCCGGCTCCGAGCGCACCAGCGGGCGGTGGGGGAGGGCTCACGGTCACGGTCGAGGCGGGCGCCATCGTCATCCAGGGCGGCTCGGCTGACTCGGTGGTCGACCTCACCGAGCAGGCTCTCGCGCAGCTACTCGAGCGCATCGCATCTCAGCAGGGGGTGATGGCATGAACCCGATCGAGAACCCCGAGGCCTACCACACGTTCAGCTACGGCGGTCTCACGAGCCCCGGCATCGTCGGCTCGGTGAGCGGGTGGAAGCTCGCTTGGAAGTGGGACAAGAAAACCGGCAAGGGCTCGCGCAAAGGGACCATCACGCACACGGGGCAGGAGCTTTCGGGCGGCTCGTTCACGGTGCAGCTCTGGCTCCCCGAGCACTTCGCAGCGTGGGAGAGGTTCATCAAGGACGTCGGCTACAACACCGACAAAAAGCCTGCCGTCTCGCGCAAGCTATACTACCCCACGGTCGGCGTCATCGGCGTGGTGGATGCCGTGCTCGAGTCGATCTCGCCCTACGAGCACGCGGGGAAGGGGCTCTACAAGTCGACGTTCGAGTTTAGCGAGTGGGCCCCGGCGCCGAAGAAAAACGCGACCGTCACCCCGCAGGGCTCGGCGCCGAGCCGCGGCCCGCGCGCCGTCTCCAACGACCTGTTCCCGCCGAGCGGAGGCGACCCCATCGCCGACCAGCAACAGGCGCAGATCGCCGCGCTCCTCGCCGAGGCTCAGCAGCCGTGACCCTGTTCGCCTCCTACGCCGGCCGCCGCATCGTGAGCGGCATCGTGTCGATCCCCTACTATGGGGCGTGGGCGGCCGACATGGTGCTCGCGGAGGGCGACGCGGTGGCGACCGGTGGCGACCTCGTGATCGGCCCGCTCACCCTCGCGCGCGCTGGGCTCGGCCGCTCGGGCTCGCTCGGTGGCTCCCGCGGCATCGCTCTCTTCGGCGGGCCCGGATGGCGCACCGAGGTGCCCGCGCTGGGGTACAGCAACGCGGCCGGGGTGCGCCTCGCCACGGTGCTCGGTGACGTGTCGGCGACGGTGGGGGAGGCGCTCGTGGGCGTCGACTCGTCGGCGACGGTGGGGCTCCACTACATGAGGCGCCAGGGTCGCGCGGAGAGGGTGCTACGCGCGCTCGCCGGCGACCTCTGGTGGGTGAGGCCGGACGGGGTAACGTCGCTCGAGGCGCGGGCGTCCACGGCCATCGTCACGCCGTTCCTGGTGGAGTCTCGCGACGGGGCCAACGGGCGCGTGCGGGTGAGCACGGAGAGCCCTGGGGACTGGATGCCCGGGCGCACGTTCGCGAGTGCTACACTCCCCGAGGTGCAGACGATCGCGCACACGCAGATCACGCTCTCCGCTGCCGGGGAGATGAGGGTGGAGGTCATGGTTACATGAGCGCCCCGACGACCCTCGACCGCATGTGGGCCGCGTTCCGGCTCCTCGTCCGCGCGGAGCTCCACGAGCTCGGCTACCTCGGCATGTACACGTACGTCGTGCGCGGCTCGAGCATGGGCTACGTCGACGCGGAGCCGGCATCGCAGACGCTCGGGTTGCCCAGCGTGACGCGCGCGCCCATCCTGCCGGCCATCGGCGGCGAGACGGCCATCGCGTCGACGGGCTCGGAGTGCACCATCGCATTCCTCGACGGCGACCCTACGCGGCCCGTGGTCGTGTCGCTGACCGAGGTGGACGAGCTGGTCATCGCGGACGGTGACGACGGCGTGGCGCGCCTCGGGGACACCATCACCCTTGGCTATTGCCTCTGGGATTCGGTGACGCGCATCCTGTATTTCTCGCCCGCCGCGCTCGGTCCGACGGCGACCGTCTATGTCCCGTGGGGCACGTTCCCCAGCGGGACGACGCTCTCGCTGTTCGCCGCGAACCCTGCCTCCCCTGTCGCGCCATCGCCGGGCACGCCGGGCACCGCGTGGAGCGGCATTATCACCACGGCGTCGACGGTCGTGAGGTGCGGGTGATGGCGACGGACTACGGCCAGGATTTCACGCTGGTGACCGACCTCGAGACGACCCTCGGCGTCACGACGGGGCCGCGCATCGTGGCCGAAGCCATCGCGCGCCGGCTCCAGACGCCGAACGGGCGGCTCATCGGTGACCCGAATTACGGGTACGACGTGACGCAGTTCGTGAACCAGGACATGACCCCGGCCGACATCGACGACATCGAGCGGAGCGTGGCGCTCGAGGCCGAGAAGGACGAGCGCGTGGCGTCGGCCGAGGCCACCGCCGTCCTCGATGCGGAGGGTGTGCTAGAGATCACCGTGGACGCGACGCTCCTCACCGACGAGACGTTCACCCTGGTTCTCGCGGTCTCTGACGTGACGGTCGAAATCCTCAGCGTGGAGTGACGGATGCCCATCGGAATTGACGAGCTGATTACGCCGGTGACCGAGGACGAGGTGCTCGCCTCGATGCTCTCGGTCGCCGCGACGCTCGGGCTCT
>JACCDT010069672.1_pt1 | contig 20265 bp, 22 predicted proteins | sample 7446291 | NCBI WGS metagenome assembly JACCDT01 (sample SAMN15323446, study PRJNA562643) | freshwater metagenome | isolation source: river surface water | place: USA:Blue River Watershed | collected 2017-08-17 | reverse complement strand
CGGGTGATCAAGGTTTGATGTTCGGATACGCAACCACAGATACCCCCGAGTTGATGCCTTTACCAATCGCGATGGCACATAGATTGGCTCAGAAGCTTTCAGAGGTTCGAAAATCAGGATTACTTGACTACCTGCGCCCCGATGGAAAAACTCAGGTAACAATCGAATACGACGGCGATAAACCAGTTCGTTTAGATACTGTTGTTATTTCATCACAACATGCGGCTCACGTTGATTTAGATAAGAAACTTTCACCAGATATACAAAAACATGTGATCCAACCAATTATTGATTCCTTCGAGATCCCAAGCGATGGCGTGCGAATTTTGGTCAATCCAACTGGAAGATTTGTGATTGGTGGTCCCATGGGAGATGCTGGTTTAACTGGTCGAAAGATTATTGTCGATACTTATGGCGGCATGGCACGCCATGGCGGAGGTGCTTTCAGCGGTAAAGATCCTTCGAAGGTAGATAGATCAGCGGCTTATGCAATGAGATGGGTAGCAAAGAATGTTGTAGCCGCCGGGCTGGCATCTCGTTGCGAAGTTCAGGTTGCCTATGCGATTGGCAAGGCACAGCCTGTCGGTCTGTTTGTAGAAACATTTGGTACTGAGTTTGTTCCGGTTTCACAGATTTCCGATGCGGTTCTTGCAACTTTTGATTTGCGTCCCGCAGCCATAATCCGAGATTTAGATCTTTTACGGCCCATTTATGCAAAGACAAGCTCTTACGGTCACTTTGGTCGAGAGTTACCCGAGTTCAACTGGGAGAAAACTGATCGAGCAGCTTTATTAAAAGCAGCGGTAAAAGGTTAACGGATTGTGGCTCAAGTAAAGCCACTTGCCTTAAGGCGTCAAAAATCGTCGACGTCCTACGCTAGAAATATCGGAGTGCCAGAGGAAGCTCTTCAGGCTGAAGTCTTAGTTGATACTGATATCTACCACCTAGAACAAAGCTTTACCTATCTAGTGCCAAAAGAGCTAACGGATTTAAGTATTGGTTCAATAGTTAAAGTTCCTTTCAAAGGGGAAACAGTAAAGGGAGTTGTTGCCGAAATATCTCGGGCAACAAAGACCAATTTGCTAAGCATTATTAGCGTGCTGCAAGAACGAATCTTAACAAAAAATCACTTCGATTTTGCTCAATTGGTTGCGGCTCGTTATGCATGCAATTATCCCAGCGTTGTTCACGCCTTTCTAAATGGATTTGATGCAAAAAAGGTTTTTGAATCAACCCGGCCAGAATTAGAACCTTCTGGCGTAAATAGGGTAAAGCGAAGTTATGTTGATGCTTCATCGTTTTCGAGATTGCAAACCTACCTGAGCGACAAAGTTAAGTCTGCATCATCTGGAAGCTTGCTCATTGTATTCCCGGACCAAAGTCAGCTCGATGTATTTACCGACTTGAATCGTGAATCGACAGGAGGTCGTTTACTCGAATTTGGGTCACATTTACCGGCTACAAAGAAGAAGTTGGAGTATGCTCGAATTGTCTCGGAGTCCAATTTAATTATCGCGGGTCTGCGAAGTTCGATTTTCACTCCAATCCGTGACCTAACCGAGATCATTGTGGTTGACGAATTCTCATCGAATTATTTTGAACAACGTGTTCCGTTTTGGAATTTGCGCGATTTGGCTTTACTGAGATCTGAAAGTGACAAGTGTGACATTACTTTTGTAGGAACTTCATGCTCCTTGGAACTTGCAAGGTTAATTGATGCAGGATGGGTTAAAACAGTCGAGATTTCAAAGGTGGCAAGGAATCGGCCTGGCAGAACCAGTTTTTACCCTGACAGTTTTCATGGAGTTATCCGAGAAGGTTTGAGGAGCGGGCCAGTATTGGTTTGTGTTTCATCCAAGGAGTATGCCAGCGGATTTGTGTGCGCAAATTGTCGTAATCGCGCTAGTTGCAAATGTGGCGGTTACCTAAAGATAGTCGAAAAAGGACGAGCGGAATGTACAACCTGCGATTTTCAGAGCTCTGACTGGCGTTGTTTGGAGTGTGGCAATAATCGAAGTTTAATCTTCAAAAGCGGTGCCAAGAAATTGCTGGAGGAGATAGGAAAAGCGTTTCCCAGAGAAGCGATCAGAATCAGCACAGCAGATAAGCCGTTACATTCCATGGATGAATACACAGGGATTGTCGTTGCCACTTATGGTTCGGAGCCGGATTTAAAGGGTGGGTATGGCGCCGTGGTGCTTTTAGATGGAGAGTTCCTCACCTCACGCTCATTGGTACGTGCCGAGGAAGAAACGTTTCATAAATTCATGAAGTCTCTCGCTAAATTACAATCAAAGGGGAGTGTTTTCATTTCCCTATTTGCTAAACATCCGATTTCTCAAGCGATTTCTTCGGGGAAAAACTCGTTTTTTTTCCAAACCGCGTTGCGTGAACGTCAAGAGACAAGTCTTCCACCGTATATTCGGGTAATTAGAATTTCTGGCGAAGCTCGGAGCATCTCTTCTTTGCGAATGAAACTAATGCAGCAATTTCCAGAGTCCCTAGAAGCATTTTTATCCCATTCTGGGATGGTTTTAACCTTAAAAGTTAAACACGATTCGGTATCGGCTGTATTGGCCGCCTTAAAGGCGCTTCAAAAGCTCCGATCGACAACCAACAAGCAGCTGTTTCGAATTCAAGTAGACCCACTCGAGTTCTAGTTCACAGTAGAATGCGGTTATGGCAATTCAACCAATACGCTTTTTCGGCGATCCAGTATTAACGACCCCAGCATCTCCAGTACTAGATTTTGATAAAGAATTGCGAACATTGGTAAAGGATCTAACTGACACCATGATCGATGCGCCAGGTGCTGGTTTAGCGGCTCCACAAATTGGAGTTCCGTTAAGAGTTTTCGTTTGGCATGTTGATGACGAGTTTGGCCACTTAGTTAACCCAACTTTGGATCTTAGTGAGGAACTTCAAGATGGCGAGGAAGGATGTCTATCTTTTCCGGAACTTAGGTATGACACACCTCGCGCGTATCGAGCAATTGCAAAAGGTTGGAATATGCACGGGGAACCAATAACCGTTGAAGGCACAGAGTTTTTAGCCCGTGCACTACAACATGAAACTGATCATTTGAATGGGGTTCTTTTTATTGATCGCCTACCGGCGGAGTTGCGCAAAGAGGCAATGAAAGAGATTCGGGCTTCGGAATGGTTCATGGAAGCTCAAGACTCGGGCTTGAACCCGCAAATTAAAACGTCACCACATTCAACCTTCGGGCTTAATATTTAGTTGGCCAATTTGAGGATATTTGTTGCATCATCATCAAAGGTAGGAATACCGGTTTTGCAGCATTTAATGGAAACGAAAGCTGTATCGGGGGTCATAACCTCGCCTGACAAACCCTCAGGTCGAGGTCAAAAACTTTCCGAAAATGATTTCGGTCGATTCTGTTCAGAATTGAATCTCCCGGTCTTCAAACCTGCTTCGCACGCCGAGTTGAATGAAATACTTAATTTACAGAAGCCAGATTTAGTCATCACCGTTGCATATGGAAGATTAATAAAGAAAGCTGAGTTGCAGATCCCAAAATATGGTTGGCTAAATATTCATTTTTCTCTTTTACCACGTTGGCGTGGGGCTGCACCGGTTCAGTATGCGATTTTGAATGGGGATCAAGATACCGGTGTTACAGTATTCAAATTAGATGAGGGCATGGACACCGGCCCTATTTATTCTCAGAGTGTCTATAAATTGTTAGGAAAAGAAAGTACGCAGGAGCTCCTTGAAGTTCTTAGTTCAAATGCTAATTACCCTTTGGATCGCGCCTTGGAAATGATTGGTGATGGAATTATGCCAACACCACAATCTGATCACGGAGTAACGCTAGCTCCGAAATTCTCGAAACTCGCCGGAAAGATTGACTGGGATAACACAACTATCGATATTGATAGGAAGGTTAGAGCATTAAATCCATGGCCGGGGGCGTGGACGAGCTTTGAGGGATTAAAGCTCTCTGTTTTAAAGGTTAGCCTCGATGATGCTGATAACTCTATGAAATTAAGCGCTGGAGAATTCGCCCTCGCAGAAGAATTAAATGTTGGCACAGCTTCCGGAAACATCGCAATTATGACCGTTAAACCCGAGGGAAAACGGGAAATGACAGCTAAAGAATGGCTCCGTGGAGTTCGGGATAAATCTAAAATGAGTTTCAGCTAATGCGGGAGATAAATAATCCTCGCCTGTTGGCTTTCGAGGTTCTTGCTGAAGTAGAGAATAACGGAGCGTATAGCAACTTGATTCTTCCTAAATATTTCTCGGCTTCCAAACTGTCTAAAGCTGATAAAGGTTTAGCGGCTGAATTGGTTTACGGAAGTTTGCGGTTAAAAGGATTGCACGATCACTTTATCGCTAAAGTGAGCAATCGACCGCTCTCGGAAATTGAAGTTAAAACTTTGATTCTTTTGAGATTAGGGGTGCATCAACTAAAGCAGATGCGAGTGCCCTCTCACGCAGCCATTTATGAAACTGTTGAGTTGGCAAAGAGAGTTGCTGGCAGATCAGCAAGTAGCTTTGTTAATGCTCTGTTAAGAGCTATTGATTCTCTAACTTTTGAGGAGTTACCTAAACCGTCAGAAGCGATAGAAAGATTATCGTTGGAGTACTCACATCCGGAATGGATTGTTAGCGCCTATTTTGATTTGTTAAAGTCCGAGTCTGAAGTCTCGACTCTATTGCAGAGCAACAACCAACCAGCCAAGCCAACTTTGATCGCCTGGCCAGGCCGCAGTACATTAAATGAATTGATGGATCTAGGCGCTGTTCCAATATCAGGGTCGGCAGTGGCGGCTGATTGGGATGGCGATCCCGGCGATTTGGAGCCGGTTAGAAATAGAAGGGCGGGCGTGCAAGATCTAGGTTCGCAAATAACTGTGGAGATGTTTTTCAAAACCTATGAGCCGAATTTGCGCTGGTTAGATATGTGTGCCGGACCGGGAGGAAAGGCTGCGTACTTATCGGCTTTAATTAATCAAAACACAGGGGAGCTTGTTGCCAATGAAATCTCTGCCGAGCGGGCCAAGTTAGTAAAACAAGTTTTAAGCACCGGAGCTGTGGTCAATTTTGATGCTCGAAAGTTGCCCGAAGAGCTGGGGAGCTTTGATCGAATCCTTTTGGATGCTCCATGTACTGGAATTGGAGCTCTGCGCCGAAGACCAGAGGTGCGCTGGAGGAGATCGCTTCAGGATTTAAAAAACTTAACTTTCCTACAGCAGGAACTTCTCGACTCAGCAGCTAATCGGCTTAACCGTGACGGCATAATCGCATATGTAACCTGCAGTCCTCACCAGGCGGAAACTACTTTTCAGATTCGTTCCTTCTTGAAACGTTCCCCAGGTTTTGAACTTATGACCATTGATGATCCCCGTGCCCGCGGCGAAAAGACCTTACAATTATTGACACATACCGATGGCTGCGATGCGATGTTTATGGCGTTGTTAAGAAAAAAGGATTGATGCAAGATGATTCGGATTTGTCCTAGTATCTTGAATGCTAATTTCGAGGACTTGCCCGGTGAAATAGCGCGAGTAGCGATGTCCGCTGATCTACTCCATCTTGATGTGATGGACAATGTCTTTGTCCCGAACTTTACCTTTGATTTGAACAAATCACAGGAGATTATCGAAGCATCTGCATTGCCGGTTGATGTTCATCTCATGATTGCCGAGGCCGATAAGCATGCCGCGCAATACGCATTTGAAAATACGGCGAGCATCACAGTCCATTATGAAGCTTGTGAAGATCCGAGAAATACTTTGTTAAGTATTAGAGCACAAGGCAAGAGGTCGGGTATAGCGGTTAAACCCAATACGCCTATTGAAGTGATTGAGGACCTACTTGATGCCATCGACATGATCCTGGTTATGACGGTGGAACCTGGATTTGGCGGCCAAAGTTTTATGGAAAACATGATGCCTAAAGTAGCCAAAGCCCGTCACTGGTTACAGCAAAAGGGATTGAGTGATACTTGGTTACAGGTAGATGGTGGTATCGCATTACCAACCATCAGAACCGCTTACTTAGCGGGAGCGGACACATTCGTTGCAGGCTCAGCGGTCTATAAACACTCTGATCCAGCGGAGATGATTGAAATGTTGCGTCGCGAAGCATTGAGATCCGAATAATTACGCGCTTTTGAAGATTCTGCTTCGGTAGACTTGGGGTCTTATGTCGAGCAAATCATTCGAAACACTATGGAGTGAACTACAGCGAATCTCCCAAGAACGTCCTGCTGATTCATCTACCATCTCTCAACTTGATGCCGGCATTCATGCAATTGGCAAAAAGATCGTGGAGGAAGCGGCCGAGGTGTGGATGGCTGCGGAACATGAAGATGATGAAGCGTTAGCACTAGAGATAAGTCAGCTTATTTATCATCTTCAGGTATTAATGCTGGCAAGAGGGATTTCCTTAGATCAAATTTATAGAAAGTTGTAATCGTGGATTCAAATTTGAAGGTCGCACTACCCAACAAAGGTTCTCTTGCAGAAGCGGCAATGCTGATACTTAGAGAGGCCGGATACAGACAAAGATCCGACGCACGAGATTTAACATTTATCGATCCAACAAATGGGGTTGAGTTTTATTATTTGCGACCAAGAGATATAGCAACATACGTTGGTTCAGGAGAGCTGAACTTAGGAATTACTGGACGAGATCTATTGATTGATTCTGGAGCATTAGCTCAAGAGGTTATGCCATTGGATTTTGGTAAAAGCGTTTTTCATTTTGCATCTATTAATGGAGATCCGAACCTGGATGGCAAGAGAATAGCAACGGCGTATCCTAATTTGGTAACACAGTACCTAGACAAGCAAGCAATTTCGGCCCAGGTTGTACCGCTTGATGGGGCAGTAGAAGGTGCAATCAAGCTAGGGGTTGCAGATGTCATCGCCGATGTTGTTTCGACCGGAAACACCCTTAAGCAAGCTGGATTAAAAGTTTTTGGAGCTGAAATTTTACAAAGTGAAGCAATTCTTATTGAACGAAATGGCGCCAAGCGCAGCAACACCGCAGAAACTTTAATTCGTAGAGTAAGCAGCGTTGTTATTGCTAGACAATATGTCTTAGTTGATTACGATGTTCGAAAATCTGAGTTGGAAGCAGCATGTTTACTGACACCAGGATTGGAATCGCCAACAATTTCGCCGCTGCAAAAGGAGGACTGGGTGGCGGTTAGAGCAATGGTTCCACGTTCAAAGGTTCATGGAGTTATGGATGAGTTATGGAACCTTGGAGCACGAGGAATCCTTGTGACTGATATTCACTCATGTCGCCTTTAATTGAGGAAATCTAAAACCTTCAACAAATTACGTTCTTTTATGACCACATCTGCCGCTTCCTCCAAGATTGGTTTTCCGCAGAAACTGATTCCGAGACCGGCTGCTTGAATCATCTCAAAATCGTTTGAACCATCGCCAACTGCAACCGTCTCGCTTAAGCCAACTGAAATTGAAGCTGCAAACTCCAATAAGGCTTTTGCCTTGAAAGCTTTATTAACAATAGGTCCAATCACTTTGCCCGTGAGCAGTCCGTTTTCTACCGCCAAAGTATTAGCCTTGACATACCCAAGGTTGTAATCCTTGAAAAGAACATCTAATACGTTATGGAAACCACCAGAGACGATTCCAACCGCAATGTCTTGTTCTTGCAGAGCGAATATGAGCTCTATTGCTCCCGGGGTAAAAGTTATCTCTTGGATGACATCTGAAAATACCTGTTCTGGAAGACCGGAAAGCAAGTTCACTCTTTCAGCTAAAGCTTGATCAAAATCAATCTCTCCGCGCATCGCTCGATCTGTAATGCTCGCGACAAGTTCATGACTCTCGGTTCGTTTAGCGATTAGATCTATAACTTCTTGGTTTATCAGGGTGGAGTCAACATCAAAAAGAACTAATTTATATTTCATTTGCTGGTCAATCAGATAACTTCTATTGCAACATCGAGATCTAACTTGCCGAATTCTAGTTGCAACTCATCCTCGATAGCTGGGACATGTGCGGGATCACAATCAATCAGAATTGCCAAAATCAATCGACCAGCCATTGAAATGCTTTGATTATCAGCGATATTTAGGTTGTACGAGCTCAGAATTTTTTTTGCTGTATCCGATGCCGCAGGAGAATCGACCCCGCTGATTAAAACTATTGCCTGAGCTTTGAAATTCGCAGTTGCTGTATTTGCGTTCACCGAGCTGAGTTTAGCTACAGGAAGCGGGTTAGCAGGTATCTTTGCTCCCTATGGAACCGGTCCTGGAGGTAAACGCGGTAGAGGTGTACCGCTCAAACAAGCGCATCCTGGGGCCAGTTAACTGGCAAGTTTTCGAGGGCGAACGTTGGGTAATTCTCGGACCCAACGGCGCGGGAAAGACCACGCTCTTGCAACTTCTTGCGGCGCTGATTCATCCTTCCAAGGGAGAGGTAAAAATACTTGGCGAGAAGATGGGCGCGGTTGATGTCTTTGAATTAAGGCCCCGTATTGGTTTCACCTCTAGCGCAATGATGGATTTGTTGCCGGCGGATGAAAAGGTAATGGATGTAGTGCTTACCTCAGCGTATGCAATCGCTGGGAGATGGCAGGAGGACTATGACCTATGGGATGAATCTCGCGCTAAAGCATTGTTAACCACATTTGGAGTTAAAGATCTCAGTGATCGATATCTGGGAACTTTGAGTGAAGGTGAAAAGAAGCGAGTACAGATTTCTAGAGCGCTGATGTCGGATCCCGAAGTCTTACTGCTAGATGAACCTGCCGCTGGCTTGGATCTCGGTGGTCGAGAAGATATCTTGGCGAGAATCACGCAATACACCAGCGAAGAACATTCCCCAGTTACGATTATTGTCACCCACCATATTGAAGAGATTCCAGCTGGTACCACTCATGCCCTTTTACTCAAAGATGGTCAAGCTCTTTATGCCGGACCAATTTCACAAACCCTTACTAGCGAGAACATCGCGGAGGTATTTGGCGTGAATGTTGATTTATCCTTCGATGGAAGACGTTATTTTGCAGCGGCGAAGAGTTAATGCTTTTTGATTTAATTCCCGGGCTATGGCAGCCAATTCTTGAAACCCACAAAGAGCTAATCAATGAAATTGGGATTGAGCTCCAGAAGCGTGCCGATTCGGGTGAAAGGGTGTTGCCCGACAAGAAATTTGTATTCCGTGCATTGGAGTTGAACCCAGCAGAGGTAAGAGTTGTGATTTTAGGTCAAGATCCCTATCCAAACATCACAGATGCAATAGGTCTGGCTTTCTCTGTTGCGCCGCGCAAATCAGGGTTGCCGGGCTCATTGATGAATATCCAAAAGGAAATAATGACCGATATTGGATCTACCTCAACGGCCGATGGGGATTTATCAAGATGGAGCTCTCAGGGAGTTATGTTGCTAAACCGGGTTTTAACGGTGAGCGCCAGTGAAAGCGCATCACATTCAAATTTAGGTTGGCAAGAAATCACGCATACGATCGTTAAACACTGTGCTTTGAATGGAGCAATTGGAGTACTTTGGGGAAATTCGGCAAAGGAATTAGCAGACCTTTTCGAACCGGCAAAATTGATCCAAGGGGTTCATCCGAGTCCATTGTCAGCTCATCGAGGTTTTCTAGGCTCTAAACCATTCTCGCAAGTCAACAATCTTCTAAAGTCAGCGGGGCACGCAGAAATCGTTTGGTAATCAATTAAAAAAGGGGCCCGTTTACACGAGCCCCTTCTCTTTTGAATCTATTTATGAAACCCAGGTATTAATTGGGTTATTCAAGAAGTAAATCATGAACAAACCAGCGGTGATCAAAAGCAAAGGATGAATATCCTTACGACGACCCTGAAGTACTCGGATCACTACGTAGGAGACAAAACCTGCTCCAATTCCAACTGAGATGTTGTAGGTGAAAGGCATCAAGATGATGGTTAGGAATGAAGGAATCGCAATTCCATAATCTTCCCAATCAATTGACTTAATCTGAGTCATCATCAAGAAGCCGACAACTATAAGTGCTGGGGTAGCGGCTTCGTAAGGAATGATTGCTACGAGTGGTGCCAAGAAAGTTGTAAGCAAGAAGAGAACTCCTGTCACAACGGAGGCAAGACCAGTTCTAGCTCCTTCACCGACACCTGATGCTGATTCAATATATGAGGTATTTGAAGAAACTCCGGCAGCTCCACCTGCAGCAGCAGCTAGAGAGTCAACTAGCAAAATACGCTCAGCATTTGGCGGTGTTCCATCCTTGTCGTTCAAACCAGCTTCTTGACCGATAGCGGTCATTGTTCCCATTGTGTCGAAGAAATCTGCAAGCAATAGGGTGAAGACAAGAAGCAAGGCGGTAATCAATGGAACTCTTTCGAAAGAACCAAAGAGATTGAACTGACCTAGTAGACCAAAGTCAGGGGTAGCAACCACCTGATCTGGCATTGCTGGGACATTTAGATTCCAACCTTTTGGATTTACCTCACCGGTTGCGCCATTGAATAATGGACCAACTTTGAAAGCACTTTCAATCGCGATTGCGATAGCGGTTGAAACAATAATTCCAAGCAAAAGCGCTGCCTTAACTTTGCGAACCATAAGTCCGATTGTTAAGAATAAGCCAAAGGCGAAAACAACAACTGGCCAACCAACAAGTTCGCCATTGTTGCCAAGAGTTACAGGTACTGGTCCGGTGCCGGTACGGCGCACGAATCCAGCATCAACAAGACCAATTAGAGCAATGAACAGACCAATACCAACTGAGATTGCAATCTTTAGCTGGGTTGGGACTGCCCGGAATACCGCAGTTCTAAATCCGGTGAGAACTAGAACCGTAATGATTATTCCTTCGAGCACTACAAGACCCATGGCATCGGCCCAGGTCATCTTCGAAGCAATACCAACGGCAACAAAGGTATTTAGACCTAAACCAGTAGCAAGGGCTAATGGAAAGTTTGCAACTACGCCCATCAGAATCGATAGAACGCCAGCAACCAAAGCAGTTGCTGCTGCAATTAGTGCAAGATTGGGAGCGTCTCCGCCGCCAAGATACTTACCATCAGCATCCTTTGTGAGACCGATGATTAGAGGATTAAGCGCGACAATGTAGGCCATCGTGAAGAAGGTAACAACGCCGCCGCGAACCTCTTGTCCTACCGAGGATCCGCGTTCAGATATTTTGAAATAAGAGTCGAGCATGCTCTTCCTTTCATCCCAATGAATGGGATGTCGCTAATTTTTTTACGGTGGTGGTTGCGACACCGCGTGGATTCAGTCCACAGGCTGAGGGGAGTGGCTTTAACCTATTGGTTACTGGCTGGTAAATCGGGCAACGACACCGAAGGCAATCGCGACGGCGTAGCCAATCAGAAGTGCAAAAAGGGCTGTTCCAAGCCCTGCTGTACCGCCCAAAAGAACTCCAACACAAAGTACCGAAACCTCAATCATCAAACGAACCCGGCCCACAGGAATTCCAGATCTTCGGTGCATGGCTGTCATCCAACCATCGCGTGGCCCAGGTCCTAGGGCGCAAGTTATATAAAGGGCGGAGCCACTTCCAACGAGAATTATCCCACCAAGAACAAAAAATAAATTAATCAAAAAAGATTCGGTTCGAGGAAGGAAATTAACGCCGATATCAATGGCAAAAGCAATTACTAAGATATTCATGATCGTTCCAAAACCAGGACGTTCGCGAAGTGGCAGCCAGAGCAGTAGCACTAAAGCGCTTATTAATAATGTGGAACTTCCAATACTTATTCCAAGATTGAGAGAAAGTCCTTGAGCTAACACGGACCACGGTGCATTTCCTAATCCCGAAACAATCAACAAACTGTCGCCAATTCCGAATATGAATAGACCGAAAATTAAAATGCTTGCTCGAGTAAAATTTACATCCCAGCGATGACTGCCACTCCAAGGCGTAACAGGAACTGTTTTGTATGGTTTTAGTCGCTGTAGCCACGGTGTCATTCACTAAAGCTATCAAACTGGATGGCTAGACCGTTACACTTATAACTGTGTTTACCGGCTTTGGTACCTTATTAAACGTCGTTTCTATTCTTGCCGGTTCTGCAATCGGTGTTGTAGCCGGAAATCGATTAAGAGAATCCACTAGGAACTTAGTAGTCGATGTGCTCGGTGCGGTAACTTTGATAAGCGCTGCTGGCGCCGTAACTGCGATGTGGGATGACGATTTAGTAAACAATACGCCGCAAGGTGCGCCTTTGTTGATAGTTCTCGCATCACTACTTTTGGGTGGAATTTTCGGATCAATGCTGAATCTTGAAGATCGCCTTGAACACCTTGGCGTGGTGCTGAAAGCACGACTTGATAAGGATGGAAAATCACCGTTTGTCGAAGGATTTGTCACCGCATCGCTGATTTTTGTAATTGGACCACTGGCGATACTTGGAAGTATCAGCGATGGCATGGGAAATGGAATAGAGCAGTTAACCCTTAAGAGCATCCTGGATTTCTTTGCGGCAATGGCTTTTGCAGCGACTTTAGGCTGGGGCGTTGCTGCTTCCGCTCTTCCCGTTGGCCTTTATCAATTTGGGTGGACATTGGTTGGGTTATCAGCCGGCGAAATTTTGAGCGATTATCAGATTAGCGCTATGACCGCAGTTGGAGGCGTGTTACTTTTTGGCATCGCTTTGAAACTGCTTAAAATCAAAAATATGGCGATTGGCAACCTGTTACCCGCCCTGGCCCTCGCTCCAATTTTTGCGCTGTTAGCTCAATCTTTTAATTGAATTAATGCTGGAAATTCAGAAGGTTTTTGCGTCAATCACAAATCTGTATTTCACGTCACTTGCAACTGTACGGTCATAGGCCTGGTTTATGTAGTCGGCTGAAATAATTTCGACATCGCTAACAATATTCTTTGAACCGCAAAAATCTAACATTTCTTGCAGCTCTGGAATTCCGCCAATCATCGAGCCAGAGATAGATCTACGACCATTAAGTAGTGTTCCCGCATTTACTGAATATGGTTTTCCTGGCAATCCAATTACAACCAGAGTTCCATCGGTTTTCAGGGTATTTAGATATGGTTCTAGATCTAGGTCTGCCGAAACGGTATTCAAAATCAAATCAAAATATTTGTTGTAAGACTTATTCCAATCACTCTCTTTGGTTACTACGAAGTTGCTGGCACCCATGAGTTTGGCATCGGCAGATTTATTTGGACTATGAGAAAGAACGGTAACTTCAGCACCAAGCGCTGCTGCAAACTTAACGCCCATATGACCAAGGCCACCGAGTCCCATCACAGCAACTTTGGAACCGGGTCCAACTTTCCAATGTTTTATAGGGGAATAAAGCGTGATACCAGCGCACAAGAGTGGCGCTACGCCGGCTGGATCTAAATTAGCGGGAACTTTCACTGCATAATCTTCATTAATCACAAATTTATTCGAGTAACCACCAAAGGCGATGTTTTGAGAGTTTCGTTCATAACCGTTATAGGTGCCGGTCATTCCCTCTAAGCAATATTGCTGGAGGCCTTTCTTGCAGTTTTCACAGCTTCGGCAGGAATCAATAAAAACTCCAACCCCAATTCGATCTCCAATTTTAAAATTTCTAACCGCTGCGCCAATCTCGGTCACGATTCCAACAATCTCGTGGCCTGGCACCATAGGAAAAAGAGCTGGACCCCATTCTTCGCGCGCTTGATGGATATCCGAGTGACATATTCCCGCAAATTCAATGTTGAATGCGACATCGTTGGCTGATAGTTCACGTCTTTCAAACTCAAAAGGTACGAGAGGCGCTTTAGCCTGTAGAACAGCATAGCCACGGGTTTTCATGAGGACTCCTTCGGACTAATCTTCTTGGATTTAACTAAACGGCAATGGATCAATTGATTGGTGAGCTGCACCTGAGATTCGAGCGGTCACTTTGCGCATGTGATGGCGTCGGCATAAAACTTCATAGGCAACTTCATTTCCAGTTGTTGTATCACCAACTACAACTTGCTCTCCTTCAGTAACCATGACCCCGCCGATTGTTCGTGCGTTATGAGTTGCTCGCTCGCCGCACCAACATAAAGCTTCAACCTGCAGAGTGTGAACGCGATCTGCTAGCTCTACCAAACGAGCTGAACCTGGAAACAACTTGGTTCGAAAATCGGTTAGAATTCCAAAAGCGAATACATCTATTCCCAAACCATCTGCGATTCTTGCTAGTTGTTCTATTTGATGAGGAGCGTAGAATTGCGCTTCATCGCAAATCACATAGTCAATTCTACGTCCGCTGGAGAGTTGGTCGACGACAAACTTATGCAGATCCAAATCATCGGAAACCTCTAAAGCTTCAGAGGTTAAACCAAGCCTTGATGAAATTTTGCCCGAGCCGGCGCGGTCCCGATTTGTGAAAAGCAATCCTGCTCGTCCGCGACTTTCGTGGTTATGTGCGGTTTGCAAGGCTAAAGTGGATTTTCCACTATCCATCGTGCCGCAGTAGTAAATAAGCTCTGCCATTTTTACGCCTTCAATAACGAGATAATCTCGACCTCTGGATGTGTTGCAGCAATTACCTCACGCCCTTTAAGAAATTCAATTTCTAACATGAAGAGATGTGCCACAACGCTGGCCCCGGTGATGTGCACCAAATCGTGACAGGCTAGTGCGGTACCGCCGGTTGCTAAGACATCATCGACGATAATTACGTTGTCGCCCTTAGAAAGAAGATCTTTGTGCAATTCAAGAGCATCAAAACCGTACTCCAGCGCATATTCCTTGCGGTAAACATCGCGCGGCAACTTGCCGGGTTTTCGAACCGTCACGAAGCCGATTTCCAAGGCCTTAGCTATAGCGCCGCCTAGAATGAAACCTCGGCTCTCAATGCCCACAATTGCATCTACATTTTCGTTTAGCGCACGAATGGCTCGAGCAAACTCATCGATTACTACGCCAAATCCTGGACCGTCGGCCAACAATGGGGTTATGTCCTTAAAGAGGATCCCCGGTTTTGGATAATCAGGAACATCGGCAATTAAGGACAGGGCGCGTTGCAGAGGAGTTTGGCTCACAGGCGGGAGCGTAGCGATAAAACGTGTCCGAGAGGGGACTTGAACCCCTAATCCCTTTCGAGAACTAACACCTCAAGCTAGCGCGTCTGCCAATTCCGCCACCCGGACAGTGAGAGGGCATACTTTAGCCCATGAAACTCAACGATGCCCAACGCGCAGAACTAGAAGCAGATGTAGTTACTTTATGCCAAGAATTGATCAGAATTCCAAGTGTCAATTTCGGCGAAGGCAAAGGAGATGAAAAAGCGGTAGCCGAGTATGTTGCGGCAAAGCTAGCTGAAGTTGGAATCCAGTCGAAGTTCTATGAGAGTGCACCGAATCGAGTTTCAGTTGTAGCACGAATTGAAGGAACCGACAGTTCCCGTCCGGGCTTAGTCGTTAATGGACATTTGGATGTAGTACCTGCGAATGCAGATGATTGGTCGGTAGATCCTTTTTCAGGCTTGATTAAAGATGGATGCATCTGGGGACGTGGCGCGGTTGATATGAAAAATATGGATGCCATGATGCTTGCAGTATTTAGATTGTGGGCACGTCACAACTATCGTCCTGAACGCACAATTGTCATCGTATTTTTTGCTGATGAAGAGGCTGGCGGTATATACGGATCTCGCTGGATGGCAGAGAATCATCCCGAAGTCTTCGCTGGGTGTTCTGAAACCATTTCTGAAGTAGGGGGATTTTCTCTCACATTAACTTCAGGTAAAAGAGTTTATGTAATCGAAACTTCACAAAAAGGTATCGAGTGGATGAAGTTAACGGCCAATGGTGTCGCGAGTCATGGCTCGGTCATAAATGATAAAAATGCAGTGACTCGACTTGCAGATGCCGTTGCCAAGGTTGGAAATTACAAGTGGCCGCAGCGAATCACGAAAACAAACGAGATTTTCTTCCGAAAAATTGCAGAGCTATCTGGAAAAACTTACGATCCCAATAACCTTCAACCACTGTTGGATGAAGTTGGTTCCATGTCGAAAATGATTGGTGCAACATTAAACAACACCGCGAATCCGTCCATGTTGGAAGCTGGATACAAAGCAAATGTGATTCCACAAAGCGCTAGCGCCGTTGTTGATGGGCGCACCTTGCCCGGATACGAGGCCGAACTACTTGAAACAGTGAGGGCTTTGGTTGGTGAGCACGTTACGGTAGAAAGTTTGGTTTCAGACATTCCACTCGAGGTGGAATTCGGAGGACCTCTCGTAGACGCAATGATGGATGCCATCAAGGCCGAAGATCCAGATGGGATTCCAATTCCTTATTTACTAAGTGGCGGTACCGATAACAAAGCTCTAGCCAAGCTGGGAATTCTTGGATACGGGTTTAGCCCGTTGAAGCTACCTTCGGACTTAGATTTTGTTGGCTTGTTCCATGGAATTGATGAGCGAGTTCCTATCGACTCACTGCAATTCGGAGCGCGCACTTTGCATCACTTCTTAGTTAATGCATAAAGAAAGTTCGCTTCGATAATTCTCTAAGCCGAAATCTCATCCAATGCTTCGCGCACGGGAATTGGCAATGTAACTAACTCACTGGCTAAGGCGCCGCGTAGCTGCGCACCGGTTCTAGCGCCGATTATCGCGGAAACCACACCGGGGCAATCCCGTACCCATGCAAGCGAAACCTCAAGTGGAGATAATCCGAGACCATCGGAGGCCACTATTACTGCCTCGACAATCTTGGCACTTTTTTCATCAAGGTAAGGAGAGATGAAGGATGAGAAATGCGGTGTAGCCCCGCGCGAATCAGCTGGAGTGCCCCCGCGATACTTTCCAGTTAAAACTCCACGCCCAAGTGGTGACCAGGCCAGGAATCCAATATCTAAACTTAAACAGGCTGGCAATACCTCTTGCTCCACTTTGCGATTTAGTAAGGAGTATTCGTTTTGCGTTGTTAAAACCGGAGCTTTGCCAAAAAATGGATTTTGCAAGGAAAAGCTACGAGCCAATTGCCAACCAGAGAAATTTGATACTCCAACATAGCGAGCTTTGCCGCTGTTGAGAGCGTAATCAAGTGCACTTAAAGTTTCTTCAAGGGGAGTGTTTTCATCCCAGGTGTGAATCTGCCACAAATCGATGTAATCAGTCTTAAGTCTTTGTAAGGATTTATCTAGGTCAGAAATCAATGAGGTTCGAGAGTTATCAACCTTGCGTTCACCATTTTTGATACTGATTCCCGCTTTGGTAGCTATTACTAATTCTTCTCTAGCGGCTAATACGCCGATTAATCCACCAATCACTCGTTCAGCATCTCCATCGCCATATACCGCTGCGCTATCGATGAAATTGCCACCCGCGTCTAGAAAATGTCGAAATTGGTCCGCTGCTTCATGCTCATCTGTGTCTCGGCCCCAAGTCATCGTGCCCAGAGCTAATCGACTAACGGATATGCCACTTTTGCCAAGTGATCTGCGTTCCATGGTTCGACCCTAGCAAAAAGTTCGGGAAACATCGGGAAGCTATAACCTAAGCAGGTGACCACATTCATCTTTCTCCGGCATGGGACATCTATAGCCAACGAAAAAGGTGTGTTGGCCGGCCGTACTCCAAATGTCTATCTCTCGCCTCAAGGGATAAAGCAAGCGAAGCAGTTAACTCAACCTATTTCAGAGCTGAAAGTTCATAAAGTTCTAGTTAGTCCACTAGAACGATGTGCGCAAACAATTGAACCTTATTTAAATGCGGCAAAAAAGCGGTCCTATGTAAATAACAGTTTTGTCGAAATGAATTACGGCGATTGGTCAGATAAATCATTGAAAGATTTGCGAAAGCTTAAAGACTGGAAGCAGGTTCAGGAGAAACCATCAAAATTCACTTTTCCTAATGGAGAGAGCTTTTTGAAAGCACAGAGCAGAGTTGTTAAAGAATTAGATCTTTTGGCAAAAACATATCCTAATAAAACTTTCTTGATAGTAAGCCACGGGGACATAATCAAACTCGCGGTGGCTTCGAGTTTAAATATGAAACTTGATGATTTCCAGCGGATAGTGATTGATCCCGCATCCATCACCGCGATTAATTGGGATAAGGGGCTCAAAACTCTTTTATATGTCAATCGTAAAGTAACTAAAAGATCGTCATCCGTAAAGAAAAAAGCTGTTCGAAATTTGAGAAATCGCCGAGTGTTAGGCGGAGGCAAAGGTGAGTAGGCAGATTTACAATCTTGATTTAGTTGAGCGATTTGTGCTTGGCACAGTTGGACTACCCGGCGAAAGGCAGTTCTTCATCCAGGCTGTCAAAGCGGGGCAAGCATTTAGTTTTGCTCTTGAGAAGGCGCAAGCCCAAGCGCTAACTGATAGATTCAAAGAGATCCTGAAGGAAACCAAGACAATCTCAAGCTCTGTTTTAAAGGACGTTGCACCGCTCCAGACCCCAATTGAATCTGAATTTGAACTTGGCGTAATGGCGATTACGTGGAAATTTGATTCACAGCACATCGCATTTGAAGCGCAGGGAATAACAAATGAAAACTCTGATCGAGTATTCGAGGAGATAGCGTCAGATGATGAGCCAGACGCGCCGCCTATGTTGCGCCTTGTTTTGACTCCGGCCCAAGTGCAGAGCTTCGTTCAACGGGCCCAATCCATAATTAAGGCCGGACGACAACCCTGTATGTTTTGTGGTGGACCGATAAATCTCGATGGTCACATCTGCCCACGAGCGAATTGAAATGATGCTTCAAAAACGCGAAAAGCTTTTGACAGGGGAAATAGTTGTAGAAGGTCGCTTAGTTGATGCCTCAAATGCAACTCTGTTTGGAAACTTGCAAACCAGTATTTCCGAGAGTTTTCCCGTAGTTTATAAACCAATCGCTGGAGAAAGACCGCTGTGGGATTTTCCCGAGGGAACTTTGGCGGGGCGAGAGGTTGCGGCCTTTGAATTAAGTGATCACCTGGGCTTTAACTGTGTTCCAACAACGGTAATGAGAGATGGTCCGTATGGCTTGGGTGCGGTACAGCAATGGATTGATATGCCGGAAGAGACCGATTTCATTTCGCTGGCCCAAGAGCCATCCTATGCAATGCGAAACATGGCTTTATTTGATGTGGTGATTAACAATACCGATCGAAAGTTTGGTCACATCCTAGTAACTGATTCCGGAGAGATTTATGGATGTGATCACGGGGTAACTTTTCATGAAGATTTCAAGCTGCGCACTGTTCTTTGGCAATTCTCTGGGAGTAAGTTAACCCAAGCTGAAATTGAACGACTTGAGAGGATCTCAAAATGGTTAGCTTCAGAGGATTCCATGATTTTCCGGCAACATATTTCGGCCTTTGAAATTAGGGCTTTGTTGGCAAGAGTGCAGGATTTATTGGGAAATGGAATGCCTTACCCATCTGAGGACTGGCCCGCGATTCCCTGGCCACCTGTTTAGATAAATCTTTGTAGGCTTTATCTATGCGTTCTTGGCCTCAGGTTTACCTACCACCAGCTCCAAAAGGTTTGCAACACAAGCCCTTGAGTCTTTTTGATAGTTATGCGCAGGTTAAGAAGGAGATTACCGAGGAAAATATCTCCAGTTATGTTTGTGGGATTACGCCGTACGATGCAACGCATTTGGGTCATGCTGCAACCTATTTAAGCTTCGACCTGATTCATCGATACCTTTTGGCTAGTGGTAAAAAAGTGTCCTTTGTCGAAAACATTACCGATATCGATGATCCGCTTCTTGAGAGGGCTGCTCGCGATAATCAGGATTGGAAAGAGCTAGCGCTTTCTCAAATAGATTTGTTCCGAACCGACATGACGACTTTAAGGGTAATTCCGCCTTCGCATTATGAGGGCGTAGTTGAGAGTATGGAAATCATCATGGATTCCATTCAAGAATATATTTCCGCTGATCTAACCTATAAAATCGAAGATGACATATACCTCCGGCTTGATAAAGTTCCGGGATTTCCAGAAAATCTTCCGCTTGCCATCGACGAAGCAATAAATATTTTTGCCGAACGGGGCGGAGATCCAAATAGAGTTGGAAAGATAAATCCGCTCGATCCGCTACTTTGGCGTGGTCATCGAAAAGGCGAACCTTCGTGGGAAGCGCCCTTTGGTGCTGGGAGACCTGGATGGCATGTGGAATGCGTAGCAATTGCTTTAGGGTTTTTACCGAAAGCCTCTCTTAGTTCAATCACGCTACAAGGGGGCGGGTCAGATTTAGTTTTCCCTCATCACTATATGACCGCAATGCAGAGCAAAGCCTTAACAAAGATGGAGTTCGCTGCTCATTATGTTCATGCAGGGATGATTGGTCTTGATGG
>JACCDT011709522.1_pt1 | contig 20277 bp, 23 predicted proteins | sample 7446291 | NCBI WGS metagenome assembly JACCDT01 (sample SAMN15323446, study PRJNA562643) | freshwater metagenome | isolation source: river surface water | place: USA:Blue River Watershed | collected 2017-08-17 | reverse complement strand
GCTGGTGGAGATAAACCCTCAGGCCTGCCGCGCGCTTGAACAGATCATCACCAGGCTAGAGGCGACCGATCGCCTAAAAGTCGTCAAATCCACAGCCGAGGATTTCCTTCGGGCCCAGCCAATACCCCAGCGTTTTGATCTGATCTGCATGGATTCGCCCTTTGTATTCGTCCTGATCGAGAAAACACTAACCCTCGCGCTTGAGCATCTAGCCCCAGAGGGCCTGATCTACGTGGAAACAGATCGACCCCTGTCGCCCGAGTGGGCTGCCCAGCACGGCCTCATCTGTCGGCGCGCAGACAAGGCGGGCGCGGTTCATTATCATCTGCTCCAACCGCGCCTTGCGGGAGAGGGAGAACAAGATGATGAAAGCGGTTTATCCGGGAACCTTTGATCCGATGACACGGGGCCATGAAGACCTTGTACGTCGGGCCAGTAAGCTATTTGATCGATTGATTGTTGGCGTTGCAGACAGCCGATCCAAGAAACCATTTTTCTCAATGCAAGAGCGTGTTGAGATTGCAACGGAAGTGCTTGGGCACTATCCCAATGTTGAGGTTGCGGGGTTCACCGGGCTTTTAAAAGATTTTGTACGGGCCCATGAGGCAAAAGTAATTATCCGGGGTCTGCGGGCTGTCTCAGATTTTGAATATGAGTTTCAGATGGCTGGAATGAATCGCTACCTGTTACCCGACGTTGAAACACTCTTTCTCACGCCATCCGATCAATACCAGTTCATCTCGGGAACGATTGTGCGCGAGATCGCACAGCTGGGTGGCGATGTCAGTAAATTTGTATTTCCCTCGGTCGAGAAGTGGTTGGTCGAGCGGCTGACCAATCCAGGCCAAGAGTAGGTGGAGGCTTTGCGCAACGAAAGGGCCTCGGGTGGTTCATGGCGCTTCTAATCACCGATCAATGCATTAACTGCGATGTCTGTGAACCAGTCTGCCCGAATACGGCGATCTCGATGGGTGAGGAGATCTATCAGATCGCGCCCGAGCGTTGTACCGAGTGTGTGGGGCATTTTGATGAGCCTCAATGCCAGGTGGTCTGCCCTGTCGCCTGTATTGAGATTAGCCCCAACTGGATTGAAACCAAGGATCAGCTGCTCGCTAAGGTGGTCGCGCTTGGAACGCTGTCGGCCGTAAAAAGCGATAATTGACGCTTTCGTTACTCTAAAGCGATCTTCATGGCTGTCCAATGCGGCATTGTCGGCCTGCCGAACGTCGGCAAATCAACTCTCTTTAATGCGCTCACCAAGGCCGGGATCGCGGCAGAGAACTATCCCTTCTGCACGATTGAGCCCAATGTCGGCATCGTCGAGGTTCCGGACTTACGACTTTCCGCGCTAGCCGCGATCGTCAAGCCTGAGCGCATCATGCCGGCCACCGTCGAGTTTGTAGACATTGCAGGCCTCGTGGCCGGGGCGAGTAAAGGGGAGGGCCTAGGCAATCAGTTTCTGGCCAATATTCGCGAAACGGATGCCATTGTGAATGTCGTTCGTTGTTTCGACGATGACAACGTGGTGCACGTCAACGGCAAGGTGGATCCGCTAGCCGATATCGAAACTATAGAAACAGAATTGGCCCTGGCTGACCTAGCGAATGTGGAAAAGCAGATCACCAAAACTGCAAAGCTCGCCAAATCAGGTAATGACAAAGAGGCTTCACGGCTATTGCCGGTGCTTGAGAAATGCCGTGCACAGCTTGATCAGGCTAGGCCCATTCGTGCATTAGGTTTAGACGCAGAAGAGAAGGCATTGATTCAACCTTTCTGCCTCATCACTGCAAAGCCCGCAATGTTTGTGGGCAATGTAGCCGAGAGCGGATTTAAAAATAATCCCTATCTTGAAAAACTCGAGGCCTATGCCAGGTCTCAGCATGCGCCCGTCGTTGCCATATGCGCAGCCATAGAGGCAGAGATCGGCGATATGCCCGACGAGGATAAGGCCGTGTTTCTGGCTGATATGGGAATGCAGGAGCCAGGGCTGAACCGGCTGATTCGCGCAGGATTTTCTCTGCTTGGATTACAGACCTACTTCACTGCAGGCGTAAAAGAGGTCCGCGCCTGGACGGTAAGAATTGGCGCGACAGCGCCCGCTGCTGCGGGCGTTATTCACACGGATTTTGAACGAGGGTTTATCCGTGCCGAGGTGATCGCCTATGATGACTTTATCGCCTGCAAGGGCGAGCATGGCGCCAAGGAGGCAGGCAAGATGCGGCTAGAGGGTAAGGAGTATCTAGTAAAAGATGGCGACGTCATGCACTTCCGGTTTAACGTCTAAGCTCTAGAACGAATGCAGCCGTCGTTGTGCGGCGGCGATATCGCCGCTGACGAGCGATGGAATTTCTTTTGTAATCGCATCGATTGCACGGTCAAGGGAGATCTTCTCTTCAAGCCGTGGTGCATTTAAAACAAATGCGGCGACCTCTTGATTCAGATTTAGCGTTCGGGGGTGCCCAATTCCAATTCGTAGCCGCCAGAAATCGGGCGAGCCCAGATGGGATTCAATATCTCGAATCCCGTTGTGGCCGCCATGGCCGCCGCCCTGCTTAAGCCTGATCGCGCCGGGCGGCAGATCTAATTCATCGTGGATGATCAGAATCTCTTCGGGTACCAGCCGGTGGAATCTTGAGAAACTTCCTACGGCCTCACCTGAGGCATTCATGAAGGTCGCGGGTTTCATCAGCCAGCGGTCACCACCTGCGATCAAGACCTTGACGATATCCGCCTTAAATCTTGTTTCTCTAGACCAGCCCGAGCCTGCGAGTTGATCAACAGCCCAGAACCCGACGTTATGCCGGTGACCGGCATACTGCGCGCCGGGATTGCCGAGTCCGACAATCAGTTTCACTCGAAATAAAAAAGGCTGCCGAAGGGTCTTCGAGAAGATCCGTCAGCAGCCTGATAATCCTGCGCGTTCATGCCGAACAGCAGTGGTTTGCTAAGAGAGATTAAGCCGCGGGTTTTGCGTCACCACCTGCGGGTTTTGCATCAGCCGCGCCTGCAGCAGGGGTCTCGGCAGCATCATCGGCTCCACCACCCGCGATCGTTGCAGTCACCACGGTTGGGTTCTCGCCGCTGTGCAGGACCAGTGTTACACCCGCCGGCATGACCAGATCACGCACGTGCATCGAGTGTCCAACCGAGAGGCTACCGAGATCGACTTCGATGAATTCTGGGAGATCTTTCGGTAAGCAAGAGACCAGAACGTCGTTGAGAATGTGGCTCACGATGGCGCCTGACTGTTTAACTGCGGGAGAGATCTCCTGGTTTTTAAAGTGCAGAGGCACCCGCGTCTGGAGTTTGGATTTTGCATCAATCCGCTGGAAATCCACATGCAACACCAAGGGCTTATAGGGATGCATCTGATAATCACGCAGCAATACCTGCTCGGCCTTACCATCGACTTCAAGATCAAGAATCGATGAGTGGAAGGATTCCACCTTTAACGCCAATAGAATTGGGTTATGGTCGAGCTCGATATTCGATGGGGTTTTTTGGGCGCCATAGACAATGCCAGGCACCTTACCGCTGCGGCGAAGGCGGCGGCTCGCACCCGATCCTTGCACCGTACGGGAGGTGGCAACTACTTTCATTTACTACTCCTTAAAAACGCGCCTCTGTTTTAAAAGCGCGGGTCAAAAATCCTCTCGACTCCATCAATTGCCGCGACCAGCAAAAAACAGCATCAAGAGGCACGAAAAACTGATTCAACGAACTTGCAGCCTACTCCAACAATAGAACCTACAAATAAAGCCTACGAACAGAACCGGTGTGCCGCTACTCAACAAAGAGTGAACTCACTGAATCGGATTTCACAATTCTCAGAATTGTTTCCCCAACCAATCCCGCACATGACAGCACACGAATTCGGGCGGCAAGCTGGGATTCCTTCGATACCGGTATCGAGTCGGTAACCACCAATTCATCAAGCGCCGACTGGGCGATTCGGTCGACCGCGCCCCCCGAGAGCACCGCATGGGTACAGTAGGCCACGACGCGATTCGCACCGTGATCTTTTAGGGCCTGGGCAGCACGGGTGAGCGTACCTGCGGTGTCGACCATATCATCCATGATCATGCAGACACGGCCTTCAACATCACCGATGATGTTCATCACCTCTGAGACATTGGCCTTCGGTCTGCGCTTATCGATAATGGCGAGATCACAATCCATCTGCTTTGCAAATGCGCGGGCCCGGACAACGCCGCCAACATCAGGGGAGACCACCATCAGATTGGGGTAGGTCTGCTGCCAGACATCGGCAAGAATAATTGGGGCCGCATAGATGTTGTCGACTGGAATATCAAAAAATCCTTGAATCTGATCAGAGTGCAGATCCATAGTCAGTACACGATTAACACCCACACTCTGCAGCATATTTGCAACCACCTTCGCACTGATTGGCACGCGCGAGGAGCGTACCCGGCGATCTTGGCGTGCATACCCAAAGTAGGGCACTGCAGCGGTAATCCGTTCAGCAGAGGCACGACGCAAAGCATCGCAGATCAGCATGACTTCCATCTGGTGATCATTAGCGGGCGCACAGGTTGACTGCAACACAACCCAGTGCCGGCCGCGTACGTGCTCAAGAATTTCAACTGTCGATTCGCCGTCACTGAATTGAGACACATTGGCCCGACCGACGCGAGTGCCGAGGTGACGTGCTACATCAGCCGCCAACTTGGGGTTGGCGTTACCGGTAAAGATCATGAGCCCTTCGGGGGCACCGCCTTCGTTATTTAATATGCGGTCGACCATCTTGTTTCTTAATACAGAGCCCAAAAAATTTGGCTGGGGAGGAAAGATTCGAACCCTCGCATGCCGGAATCAAAATCCGGTGCCTTTACCAACTTGGCGACTCCCCAACAGGTCTAACTACGGCGCTCCGGGTGTGTCATTAGCGTTTGACAGAGCTTCAAGTGTGCAAGACGATAACCCTGCGCAGTACTTTGAAATTCTTCCAAGCGGTGGAACACACGCCTCGCAGTCTGGTGGTCTGGCGCGGTGCAAAAAACCGCCCCCCCCGAGCCCGACATACGAACCGCTTCCGGTGCAATGCCTTCGCAATCTGCAGCCTGAGAAAGCCAGTTCAGGATCAGGTCCACATCCGGGAAAAGTGCCCTCGTGACGGGTTCTAGATCATTGTGGCCAAAATCCCACACCGGGTGAGAGGCTGCTTGGGCGAAGTCCGCGATTTTCAAGGGTTTGGAATTTCGTGTCAATTCAGGGGATTGGAAGATTCTGGCCGTCGGTACCGGACAAGCGGGCACTGCGACTACCACCCATCGAGGAATACTATTAAATGGGGACAGGTCCTCCCCAATTCCTTGCGCGAAGGCGGACCGCCCGAACAGGAAAAAAGGCACATCAGCGCCAAGCGTAAGACCGATTTCGGCTAATCGGGCGGCTGAGAGGTCAAGCCCCCATAGGCGATTTAATCCATAAAGGGTCGTTGCAGCGTCAGAGCTCCCCCCGCCAAGCCCCGCCCCTGCAGGGATCACCTTCTCGACCCTAATCATCACACCTGGCTGAGAGGAGCCCTGCCACTGGGTCGTGGACTGCAGAGCGCGGGCGGCGCGAACGGCGAGATCCTGATCGAGTGCCCCAATCACGTCGCCCTCACGGCGAATATCGGACTCAGGGCGAGTGGTGAGGTGAATCGTGTCAGACCAGTCGAGAAGTTCAAAGGCGCTCTGCAACAGGTGATAGCCGTCTGCACGGCGGCCGACGATATGTAAAAACAGATTGATTTTTGCCGGGGCTAGCAGGCGCAGAGCCGTCATTTCACAGGATCCAGTGCGATGCGAAGATGCAGCTGTGCACTGCCCACGGCAAGTTGATGTTGTTCATCAGTCTTTGTGGCCCGCGTGATGAGTTCTAAAAGAGCATCAAGTAAACGATCGAGTGCAGCATCATTTACGGATTCTGAGGACTGCAGACCGAGTAGGCGTTGCGCGAAACGCCGCTTGTCACCCTCGCTGAGCAATAGGCCTTGTGCATCAAAAATCCGCACGGGTAGGTCTGGGCGCTGCTCGAGGCTGCCGAGGGATTGCCCTAGGGGGCCAAGCCAGATCAGAACCCTGCGACTCGCCCTGGGCTTAGTCATGGAGGAGAGGCGCATCAGTTCAAATTGGCCCTGTGTTCCACGGCTCTCAGTGCCTGCTTCGGTAAGCCGAAGGACAAATCGGCCTGACCGAACCTCGTCGATTTGTTCATCGGCGTGCTGTGGGTAGAACTGCTCACGCTGGGTAGGCAGGCCAGCGCATGCCGTAATGAGCGTTGAGATGAACAATAGAAAAAATAAACGCACAGCCAGACTCAGTTAGCGCGGGTGAACGCGGGCGGGCGAAATACCAAGGCGGTTTAAGGTATTGATCAGGATGTCGCTTCGGGGGTCCGCCTGAAAGGCGGCACGAAAGAACGACTCTGCCTCTGCGGTCTGGCCTTTTTTCCACAGGACTTCCGCAAGGTGGGTCGAGATCTCCGCATCGGGCTGTTGTTGGTACGCAAGCCGCAGATATTTTTCCGCGAGATCTAATCTGCCCAATCGAAAATAGACCCAGCCCATGCTGTCAATAATATGGGCGTCATTAGGGGCCAGCGCGTAGGCCCGTTCAATCAGCGTAAGGGCCTCGTTGAGTCGTTCGTTACGATCTGCAAGGTGATAGCCCAGGGCGTTATGGGCATGGGCATGGTTGGGTTCCCGAGTAATGAGTTCACGCAGCAAAGCCTCCATTACGGGGTGTCGGCCTGCGCGCTCATTGAGCATTGCCCGGGTGTAGACCACATGGGATTGATTGCGGTCGGGATCAGAGACCGTTTCGAAGAGCTTGAGACCTTCGAGTTTGTCGGGTGCACGGCCCGCAAGGCTTGCCAGATAGTCGTAAAACAGCTCTGCTTTATTTTCTTTGCTGGCTGTTAGTCGCCGCGTTGATAGCGAGCGAATCAGTTTCTGGGTCTCGCCCTGGACGAGCTGCAATAAATCCAGGGTGTTCTGGGCTTCTTGATCATTGGGTGCATTGGCAAGCCAGATCTGCGCGGCTTCCTCTGCCCTTTGTGGTGAGCGCGCCTCAATGGCCAATTCCGTTGCACGGCGCGCAGCCGTCGGATCCTGTGTTTGTTTAGCGACATTGAGATAAGTGAGTGCCGCCACCCCAACCTCACCCTGTGAGAGCGCGATCTCACTGGCCAGAATCTGAAAAATCAGCGCTGCCTGCTGCTGTCCTCGATCGGGGGCAGCAGCCCACAGGGTTGTGGGCGCGGCCATCAGCATCAACGAGAGGCCGGTGCCTGCCAGGGCCAGTCGGCTTTTGAATACGAGATTGGATGGGAATTGGATTGGTTTTGCTGCCATGGTTCTACACTACCCGATTCTTTTAGTGTCGTGTCATGCCCGAACTGCCCGAAGTCGAAGTTACCGCCGAGCATCTGCGCCGAGAGATCATGGGCGCGACCTTAAGCCATTGGTCCGCAAGCGGAAAGAGCCTGCGCCACCCTTTTCCAAAGGCAAAGGTGGAGTCTTTAATTGGGCAGTCCATTATTGCAATTCGTAGGCGGGCGAAGTTCCTGCTGCTCGAGTTTCCCAACGACTGGTTAATCATCCATCTTGGGATGTCGGGCATAGTGGTGTGTTGCGACCCCAAGACGCCCGCACGGCTGCATGACCATGTCCGTTTTGATTTTTCTTGTCCGGATGGTAAAAAAAAAACAAAAAAAAAAAAAAAACCGCGCAGATTTGGCTCAGTGCAGTGGTTTAAAAAATATCCACAGCTGCCGTGGCAGTCAATCGGCCAACTTCTTGGCCGCAGCGCATCGGGCCTTGAGCCCTTTGATCCGCTCTTTAATGGCGATTATTTGTTCCAACAGTCGCGCCTTTCGCGAGGGGGTCGCGTCTCGATCAAGCAGTGGCTGATGGCGGGCCATGTCGTGGTGGGCGTGGGAAATATCTATGCCTGTGAGGCACTCTTTCGTGCGGGAATTCATCCGGCCCGGCAGGCGAGGGCGATTTCGCGTGCGCGGTTGCAGACCTTAGCCGATGCGATTCGTGACATTCTCCAGCGTGCAATTCATGCAGGGGGAAGTACGATCCGTGATTTCCATAGTCCCGATGGTGAGGCTGGCCGTTATGGTCAGAGCCACCGCGTCTATGGCCATCAGGGCGAGACCTGCTCGGCATGTCAGGCGGTGATTCGTCGCATGACCCAAAACGCACGCAGTACGTTTTACTGCCCACGGTGTCAGCGCTAATGCAATCACGATCGACACCTGAATTTGTAGCCGATCTCTTGCGCTGGCAGCAGACTCATGGCCGCCATGATCTTCCTTGGCAGCAGGGCCGATCAGAACCCGATTACGTCTATCGTGTTTGGCTTTCTGAAATCATGCTCCAGCAGACCCAGGTCGCGACCGTTATTCCCTATTTCAATCGGTTCGTTGCGCGATTTCCAGACCTCAGGGCGTTAGCAGCGGCGACCGAGCAGGAGGTTCTTGCATTATGGGCGGGGCTTGGTTATTACCAGCGCGGCAGAAATCTTCTCGCCTGCGCGCAAGCGATTCACACTCACTTCGGGGGCCAGTTTCCGCAGTCAGCACAGACGCTTCAGAGCCTGCCTGGTATTGGCCGATCTACCGCTGCAGCGATTGCAGCCACTGTATTTCAAGAGCGTGTTGCAATTCTCGATGGCAATGTGAAACGTGTTCTGGCGCGGATGACGTGCACTGATGCACCCTGGCAGAGCCCCGCGCTTGAGCGACTTCTCTGGAAAGAAGCAGAGAGTCGGCTCCCCGCGGCTTCTGCGGATATGCCGGCCTACACGCAGGCGCTCATGGATCTTGGCGCAACCGTCTGCCGCGCGAAAAATCCTGCCTGCGATCAATGTCCAGTTATTGGGCAGTGCAGAGCCTTTCAAGAAAACCGTGTCGCTGAGTATCCAAAGCCTAGGGTCAAACGCAGTCTGCCAACGCGCAAAGCCTATTGGGTGGTCATCCAAGGACCCAGTGGTGTCTGGCTGATGCAGCAACCCACATCTGGTATCTGGCCGGGGCTATGGTGCCCCTGGCAGATCCAGCTTGAGGCGATGCCTTCGGGATGGCAGCAGGCGATGAAATATTTTGACCGGGCGATTTCTATTCGCCATAGCTTCACCCACTACAGGCTTGAGATCTCTGCAGGAATTTTTAATTGGCCAGGTACTCAGCGAAAAGCAGGCAGCTTTATGCTGCCAGCGGGCTTAGCCCACTTTCCTTGGGCGGGCGCCTTGCGTCTTCCTCTGCCTGCCCCGGTTAAGTCTTTATTGCTTACGCTTTGCCCTTCTGGGAAAGCGAGCGGTGACGCACGGCGCAGGAGTACTTTTTCATGAATATCGATTGAAGTCGTTCAGAGCAATAGACCGAACGATGTTGTCCGCCCGTGCATCCAATCGCAACAGTGAGATAGCTTCGATTCTCCTCGGCATGCCGAGGGAGCCACTTGGTAAGGTAGGCAGCGATGTCATCGATCATCTCACCAACGTCTGCGTGGGACTCCAGAAATCGAATGACGGCATCGTCTCGGCCATTAAGGCCTTTTAGTTCGGCGATGTAATAGGGGTTGGGCAGGCACCGGGCATCAAAAACCAGATCCGCATCAAGAGGAATGCCATCCTTAAATGCAAAGGATTGGAAGAGGACTGTGAGCCTGCTGTTTTCAAGATCGAGCAACTCCTTTACCCAACGACGTAAGACCTGGGGTTGGAGATCACTCGTATCAAGTGGAATTCCAAGCGGCTCGATCTCAGCAAGAATCTCACGCTCCCGTTCGATACAGTCGGCAAGTGTCTGCACGGACCCCTCCTCAGCGACTTCATTCGAGTCGGGGGTGCGGCCAAGCGGATGGCGTCTTCGGGTCTCAGAATAGCGCTGCATCAGCGTGTCATTTCGTGCATTGAGAAACAGAACCTTGAGTTCATGGCCGGCCTCCCGCAGGTGATCAAGGCTTTCTGAGAGATGGGCAAGTGAGCCTGCAGTCCGCGCATCGACTGCGACAGCAAGTTGTTGGTGATGTTCGGATTCTAGGTTTTCAACCGCACCGACAAGAAAGGCCACTGGCAGGTTATCAATACAGAAGTAGCCGGAGTCTTCCAGAACATTTAAGGCCACCGACTTACCGGAGCCTGACATGCCGGTGACTAGAACAATCTTCATTGCGAGTGGCCAGAACCGTTCGGGCCACCCCCCTTGGTGACGGAATTGCTCTGACTGTCGCGCATCGCGGCCTGCTGACGCTCAACAAGCTCCTGCATGGTGTCGATACCGCGCAGGCTTAACACGGTGTTGCGCACCGCAGCCTCAACGAGCACCGCCAGATTTCGTCCCGCTGCGACAGGAATCACCACCTTACGAATGGGAAGGCCCATGATCTCTTGCGACATTGCCTCAAGGGGAAGGCGTTCGAATTCATCCATCACACTGCGGCGAATCATCTGAACAATTAACTTCAGTCGCATCTTGCGTCGCACTGAGGTCTCACCAAAAATTGTTCGAATATCGAGCAGGCCAAGGCCACGGACTTCGAGAAGATTCTGCAATAGCGGCGGACAGCGCCCCTCGACTGCATCGGGGGCAACGCGGGTAAAGTCGACGACATCGTCTGCGATCAGACCATGCCCGCGGGTGATCAGTTCAAGGGCGAGCTCACTCTTGCCAAGACCTGACTCACCTGAGATCAGCACGCCCATTCCTAATACATCCATAAAGACGCCATGCATCTGTGTCTGTGGCGCAAGGATTCGCGATAACTGTGCACGCGCGATTTCAATAATCTGTGCTGCAGAGACGGGCGTGCGCAAGAGTGCGAGGCCCTCTCGCTCGCAGGCCGAGAAGAGTTCTGCGGGTGGAATCTCATCATCCGCAATGATGATCGCCGGAGGCTTGCCTGCGAGCAATTCCGCGGTGAGATAACTCTTACGCTGCGGGTCAAGTCGGTTGTAGTAGGCCACCTCAGGCGACCCCATGACCTGAATACGATTCGGGTGAATTAGATTCAAGTGCCCAATCAGATCGGCACTCTCATTAGATTGGCTTGTGATTTTTCGGCCAGCACCGATCTGGCCCGTCAAAAAACTAAGTTTTAACGCCTCTGCGTTTTCTTCAAAAAGCGCCTTAACGTCAAGCACGGGCCGGCTGCCAGGCTTCGAGTGCCTGATGCAAGGCTTGTGGGTCTGTTGCGGTTAACAAGGTCTCGCGCATGGTGCGGTCTGAGAGCATTTCGGCGACTTCGGAGAGAATCTCCAGGTGTTGTTGTGTGGCCTGCTCCGGAACCAAGAGAAACAACAAGAGGTTTACCGGCTTGCCATCGGGCGCATCAAAGGCAACGGGTTCGTCTAGTCGTACGAGTGCAGCGACTGCCTCCTTAAGCCCTTTGATTCGACCATGAGGAATGGCAATGCCTTCGCCAAGACCGGTTGAACCAAGTCGCTCCCTTGCGAAGAGCGAATCAAATACCTTGACCCGGGCAATGCCTTGGTTGTTTTCAAACAAAAGCCCAGCCTGCTCAAAGACACGCTTTTTGCTGCTGGCATCAAGACCAACGGTAATGTTGGCCAAAGGTAAAAGCTTGCTTACGCGGTTCATTTTCCGCCTCGGTTAGGTCGAGTGGGCGGATTATAAATCGAATGTTGCAATGCGTTAAGCGGCCCTTCCTCCACCTTAGGTGTGGAGGGGCTGGTCGGCGCCTTGGCCACGGTGCACGCCGGGCCGATGGGTCTCCTTGTACCGGACGACTTGACGGTCGAGTTTGTCAGCCAGGAGGTCAATGGCGGCATAGAGGTCGCTGTGGCTGGCCTCGCAATGGATATCTTTTCCAGGAAGGTGAACCGTCACCTCCGCAGTCTGATTGAGTTTCTCAACGCCCAGGACAACATGGACTTCATTGACATGGTCGAAATGGCGCCAGGCCCGACCAAATCGCTGGTCGACATAGTCGCGCATGGAGGGGGTGATATCGAGATGATGTCCCTTGACTGTCAGATGCATGTTGCCTTCCTTTCAGAGTTTTTTACGTTGGCTTACAGGCTCGATTCTGAGCGCTTCTCGATACTTTGCAATCGTGCGCCGCGCAACCTGAATCCCCTCGGCCCCGAAACGATCTGCAATCTGTTGATCTGAAAGGGGTTTTTTAGAATCTTCGGCTGCGACCCATTGTTTAATTTTTGCACGTATGGCGGTTGATGAGGCCGTTCCCCCACTGTCAGTGCCTACATGGCTGGTGAAAAAATACTTCAGCTCGAAGGTTCCCTTGGGCGTGAGGATGTATTTATTGGTCGTGACCCGAGATACCGTTGACTCATGAAGGTCACAGCGTTGTGCAATCTCCCGCAGCACGAGAGGCTTCATGGCGAGCTCGCCCTGTTCAAAAAAGCTCTGCTGTTCAAGTGCAATGGCCTGGGCAACACGGAGAATAGTGTCAAAGCGCTGTTGAATGTTTTTAATGACCCAGCGGGCCTCTTGTAATTGTGGCGCCATGCTGCTGGCGCGATCTTGTTTGATGAGTTCGGCGTAGACAGGGTTAATCGAAAGCCTTGGCACTGCAGATTCATTTAATCGTACCTGCCAGGGCAGGCCCCGCTTACCATCAGTTTTGAATGCAATGACATCGGGAATCACTGCACTGGCGGCATCATTTTGGAATTCGCTGCCGGGCTTGGGGTTTAGCGTCTGAATGAAGTCAATACAGGCCCTGAGCCGCTCGCGATCGCACTGCAGATGCCGGCAGAGCTCGGCAAACTCGCGCGCGCCGAGAGAGGACAGTAATTTCTCATCAGAAATAATCTGCCTTGCGATGACAATCATTGATTCAAGTGTCTCAATGGTTTCTGTGGGGGCAATCGATGATTCGAGGGATTCTTCTAACTTCTGAATCTGCAGCAAGAGGCATTCCGCCAGATTCCTTGCGCCCACACCGGTGGGCTCCATACTCTGCAAGAGTGTCAGGCCGAGTGTGATCTCGTCTGCGTCGAGACGTTCATCGAATGCGCTCTCGAAGGCGCTGGCGACACTCTCTTCAAGTTCGATTAAGTCTTCGCGCAGATAGCCGTCGTCATCGACTGACTCAATGAGCACTCGCAGCCAGGCCGCATCGCGCGCGGAGAGTGACAAGCCGCTGGCCTGTTCGTTAAGATGATCCCGAAGACTGGTGGGTGAAGCCCGCTGTGTCATCCAGTCTTGGTCGCCATCATCGCTGCCTTGGCCGCGAACACCGCTGGCGGACCAGGATTCTGTTGAGCCAGGGAGATGATCATCAAAGGCATCTTGGTTCGAGGACTCCTCGTGGTTTGCGCGCTCGAAGTCTGCTGCATCTGCGCTAGGCGGCCCGTCACCTGCCATCTGCCCAGCATCGCCACCGAGTCCCGACTCTCCATTCGATAAGGGCTTGCCTTCGTTATTCATTCGTGTGCTGGTATCGCCGCGCACACGATCATTGGTCTCTAGAAGGGGGTTATCAGCCAGGAACTGCTCAATCTCCTGCTCAAGTTCAGCCGTTGACATCTGCAGCAGTCGAATCGACTGTTGCAGCTGCGGCGTGAGCGCGAGTTGTTGGGCTTGTCGAAGCCCGAGGGAGGGTTTCATGGCATTCCGGCTCATCACATCCGGAAGTGTTCCCCAAGGTAAACCTTGCGGACATTTGCATTGGCCACAATTTCCTGGGGTGTACCACTGGCCAATACCGTACCCTCACTGATGATGTAGGCACGATCGCAGATACCGAGCGTTTCGCGAACATTGTGATCGGTAATCAAGACCCCAATTCCACGGCTTTTTAGAAACCGGACAATTCGTTGGATCTCGATGACGGCGATCGGATCGACACCGGCAAAGGGCTCGTCAAGCAGAATAAACCGAGGTGATGTCGCAAGCGCCCGAGCGATTTCAACGCGCCGCCGCTCACCCCCCGACAGAGAGACAGCCATGTTGTCGCGCAGCGGGCTGATCTGCAGATCGTTGAGAAGCTCGGTGAGTCGGGTCTCAATAAGGTCGTCTGATAGCGGCTTGTCGTCTGTATCGGTCTGCAGCTGAAGGATTGCCCGGATGTTGTCGGCCACCGAGAGCTTACGAAATACTGAGGCCTCTTGAGGCAGATACGACAACCCCATCCGCGCACGCTGATGAATCGGCATTCGAGCCAGATTCTTATTGTCCATCCAGATCTCGCCAGCATCGGACTTCACAAGCCCAACAATCATGTAAAAGCTGGTGGTCTTGCCGGCGCCATTGGGCCCGAGCAGGCCCACGACTTCGCCGCTGTTCAGTTGCATCGAGACTTCGTGGACCACTGTACGGCCTTTGTAGGCCTTGCGTAACTGCCGGATATCGAGTGAATGCGGTGCGAAATCCTCAGTCATGGTGGTCTTATTTGGTTCCGCTTTTGGGCATCAGAAACATCCGCGAGCGACCCTGGCCATCGCCAGATTCCACCAGATAGCGCTCGGTGATGTTGTTGTAATTGAGCCGGTCGCCCGAGACCTGATCCATCAACACATCCCCCTCGAGCCGGCGCATGATGGCGTTATTCGTAAGGATTACGATCTCTTGCTGCCCGTCGTAGTCAATCCTTAGGCTCTCACCATCCATGTATTCATTTACGGCGTCTCGCTTCTGGCGGAACTTTGCGGGCTTACCCGTTACGATGCCGAAGTAATTACCGGCTGCGTCTTGCCACATCTCCATACGGTCGCCCCGCATCACCAATGTCCCCTTGGTGAGCACCACATTGCCTGTGAAGATCGTGATTTGTTTTTGTTCGTCGTGATTGAGTCTGTCAGAGTCAATCATTGTGGGCTTGTCGCGATCGGCTTTCTCGGCCCAGGCCTGGGGCGTGGCCAAAACCATCCCAACCACGAAAACCCCGATTCCAGCCCAATGAATCATTTTCTGCTCTCTTTCGGAACCACCATTCGGGATTCGGAAATAATGTCGATTTTCTGCGTCTTTTGATCAAACCGCATGCCCACTCCCTGCAGGGTTGAAAAGCCCCGCTGAACGAAGACAGGAGCATCCGTTACGGCCCGCTCCTCTTCAACAAATAAGGTCGCTTTGGAGGTCGTAATGCGTGCCTCGGGCTGGGCTCCAAAGGCTGCGCGATCAATGCGGACATCACCCGACAAATCAATCTGATTCTGGTTATTGGTTGCAACTGCCTGGTTTGCCTTCACAATCGTGACGGGCTTATCGGGCGATAGCGAGACCATCACAGGCTGATCAAAGAGGCTCTGATCGCCGTCGTCGTAGTGGGCGATTCTCTTGGCTTCTAACCGGTACTGAGGCTTGCCAAGCGCATCGGTACGGATGATCCGGGCCGACTCCACAATTGCATTTGGGCCAGAGGCCGCAGTGGGTGACCCAAGGCCGCCGCGCTGTAACACCTCACTTAGGCCCCATGCAGCGAGAGCAAGGCCTGCGAAGAATAAAATCGATACGAGGTTGCCAAGCCACTCGTTGCTCTTCACGCTCTGCTCTCTAAAATGAATTCACAGCATTCGCGAACAGCTCCGTCACCACCAGCGCATGTTGAGACCCAATGGGCCGCCTGAATAACGCTTGGTGCTGCATTTGAAACAGCAGCAGCGAAACCGACGCGTGAGAAGACCTGAAGATCGGGCGTATCGTCGCCCATATGGCCGCAGAGTGAGGGGTCTAGTTGCATCGATTCAGCAATGCGATCGAATACGGCGCCCTTCTCACTATCTCCCTGTACCACCACATCAAAACCGAGTTCGGCCGCACGGGCGGCGGTGGCGGGATGGCTGCGGCCACTGATTAAGCCAAGTCGAATGCCGACAGACTTTAGGGCCTTGAGACCGTGGCCATCTAAGACATTAAAGCGTTTGAGTGATTCGCCTTCGGCGTTATAGAAAAGCCCGCCGTCGGTCATCACACCATCGACATCAAAAAACATCCAAGTGATTTTGCGCGCCTTTGCGCGGGCAACTGCTAGTGCATCGGGCGCTTGTTTCTGCGCAATCAAGGCAAGCTTTGGCGAGGCAGATGGAGTGGGGTTAGACAAGTGGCGGGCTCTCGCTTAGAGAATCTTTGATTCAAGCAGATCATGAATACCGACTGCACCGAGGAGTTTTCCTTGTGCATCGGTGACGAGCAGGTGGTTAATTCTTGTAGTGTCCATGAGGTGGGCCACTTCACTCGCGAGCCGTTGCGCATCAATGGTTCGAGGGTTTTTTGACATAACCTCATCGATGGTCATCTGCCGGACATCGACCCCCTGCGATAGAACCCGGCGGAGATCGCCATCTGTAAATATTCCCACAACCTTTTGTTGTGTATCGATGACTGCTGTCATTCCCATGCGCTTGCCGCTAATGACCTTAAATGCATCGGTCAGGAGGGTTCCTGTCGTCACAGCGGGCAGTTGGTCGCCCTGCCGCATCACATCTTCAACGCGAACTAAGAGCCTGCGGCCAAGGCTGCCGCCCGGATGAGATCGGGCGAAGTCCTCTGCGCTAAATCCTTTGAGATCAAGTAACACCAGGGCTAGGGCATCGCCAAGCGCCAATGCGGCAGTCGTACTCGCCGTGGGCGCGAGATTCAGTGGGCAGGCCTCGGTTTTCACAGAGGCGTTGAGGTGCAGATCTGCAATCTTTGCGAGCGATGATTCTGGATTTCCAGTAATTGCAATGAGGGTTGCGCCTAAACGCTTAATGTGAGGTGCAATCACCGAGAGCTCTTCGGTCTCTCCCGAATTTGAAAACGCAAGGACAACATCTTCCGCCTGAATCATGCCGAGATCGCCGTGACGGGCCTCGGCCGGATGCACAAACAGGGCGGGGGTTCCTGTCGAGGCCATCGTGGCAGCCACTTTTCGAGCGACATGGCCCGATTTACCCATACCGGAAACAACGACCCGCCCCTTGCTTTTCAGAATCTGTTCGGCCGCCTGAACAAACTGATCATCAAGCTGATCCAATAGACCGAGCACCGCATCTGCCTCGATACGAATAACCTCACGGGCCCGCTGAAAGACCCGGGCCGAGTCAGTCGGCCGCGACAGAGCAGTGGGTGTGGATTTGGCCTTCGGCCTGGACGTGTTGGAATTTTCCATTGTTACACTTGGCGCTTAAGAAACCTCAGTGTAGCAAAGGGTTAAAGCAAACTTCATACCAATATGGAATCACTTCTCGGGATTATCGTGGTGTTGCTGGTTGTGTCCGTGGGCACGGTCGCGGCAGCGCGCGCCCTCAAGCTCCCGCCGCTGGTAGGTTACCTGGTGGTGGGCCTACTTCTGGGCCCGCATGCGCTAGCGCTTGCCCCCGACACCGATGTCACCCGATGGCTGGCCGAGATTGGGGTGGTCTTTCTCATGTTTTCAATCGGCCTGGAATTTAGCCTGCCGAAACTACGTGCCATGCGCAGCCTGGTCTTTGGGCTTGGGGGCCTTCAGGTTGGATTCACCGTTCTGGCGGTTGTGGCGGCTGTCCTGCTCACCCAGGATCTCCACGGCATGGGCTGGCAGGCTGGAGTAGCCCTCGGCGGCGCAATGGCGATGTCCTCTACGGCAATGGTGATGCGGCTCGCAAGCGATCGTGGCGAGATTGAGTCTGCGCATGGCAGGCCCGTGGTGGGCGTGCTTTTGTTTCAGGATCTTGCCGTGGTGCCGCTCTTGGTCTTGATACCGGCGCTTGCCGGCATCGGTGCCGATGGCGGGCAGGGCCTATCCACGGCTCTCGGACTTGCTTTTGGCAAGTCGGTTCTCGTGCTCGCGATAGCGCTCTTAATTGGGCAGAGAATCGTCAGGCCCTGGCTCACCCTTGTGGCACGACGCAAATCACAAGAGCTATTCACCCTCAACGTTTTACTGATGACACTTGGGCTTGCCTGGATCACCGAGCACGCAGGCCTCTCGCTCGCCTTGGGAGCATTCCTGGCGGGCATGCTGATTTCAGAGACAGAGTTTCGTTATCAGGTCGAGGCCGATGTAAAACCCTACCGCGATGTGCTGATGGGATTATTTTTTATCTCGGTCGGCATGCTGCTCGATTTTGAGGTCGTTACCCAGCAATGGGCCCTGATTGCGGCCCTGGTGGTCGGGCCCATGATATTTAAGTTCGCGCTGATCTCCGCGCTCGCTAAGGTTTTCCGAGTCGCGAATGGCCCGTCGTTGAAGACTGGCCTCTGGCTGTGTCAGGCGGGGGAGTTTGGGTTTGTCTTACTCGATCCTGCAGGCCTCTCGGGCATCGTCCCTGCGGAAATCCTGCAGCCAATACAGGCTGCGATGGTTATCTCCATGTTGCTTGCGCCATTTATTATCGAGCGTAGTGATGGATGGATTCTGCGCGTTGTGCGCAATGAGTGGCTTGCACGATCATTAGAACTCCATCGGATTGCAGCCCAGACGATGGGCTCAGATCGCCACGTGATCGTCTGTGGATTTGGGCGCTGCGGGCAGAATCTTGCACAGATGTTGGATGGCGAAAAGGTCCCCTATGTTGCCCTGGATCTTGATCCCCAACGCACCCGCGAGGCCGCTGCGGCTGGCCAGTCCGTTGTCTTCGGAGATGCTGCAAGAAAGGAGACCCTCGTCGCTGCGGGTATTCATCGGGCCAACACCTTGGTCATCACCTATGCGGATCGTGTCTCCGCCATTCATGTCATTCATACCGCCCGTCATCTCGCACCGGCCCTGCCGATAGTTGTACGGTCCCGTGATGACGGCGACTTAGATTCTCTGCGGGCGGCAGGGGCCACCGAGGTCATCCCCGAAGTGGTCGAAGGAAGCCTCATGCTGGCCTCCCATGCCTTGGCGCTTGCCGGTGTTCCTCTGCACCGCGTGATTCGCCGTATTCGGGAGGTTCGCGATACGCGCTACGCAATGCTGCGCGGATACTTTCATGGCTCAACCGATGACGCTAATGAGCGCGGATCGGATATTTTGTTGAAGTCTTTTTCAGTGCCGGTCGTTGCGGGCTGTGTCGGTCAGCATCTCGAGGCTCTGGGCCTAATTGAGATTGGCGTCGAGGTGAACAACATCCGTCGCGGCCGGATGCAGCTTGAACTCGATCAGAATCTGGTCATTCAGGCTGGCGATGTCATCGTAATGCGCGGCTCCTCAGAGGCGCTCGCAATCGCTGAGGAGCTTCTTAGCGGTCGACCCGCGTAAAATGCGGCCAATGACCCGCCAGGCAAACCCGCAATCCAATGTTGTCGCCTTTCGTGACCTGAGCTTTGGCTACGGGGATCGTCGCGTGATTGATCGGGTTTCTTTTGAGATTCAGGCAGGTCAAGTTGTGGCCTTAATGGGTGGGTCGGGCGTGGGAAAGACCACGCTGCTGCGGCTTATCAGTGGCCTAGTCGTGCCCCAGCAGGGACATGTTGAGGTCTTTGGTGCGCCTCTGAATCCAAAAAATCAGCAGGCCCTCTTTGATGCCCGCCGCCGAATGGGGCTGCTCTTTCAGTTTGGTGCGCTATTTACAGACCTCAGCTGCTTTGAAAATGTTGCATTTCCCTTGCGCGAGCACACGACACTATCGGAGTCGATGATTCACGACCTGGTGATGTTGAAGCTCGAATGTGTGGGCCTTCGGGGCGCCGCGATGCTCAAGCCTGCCGAGATCTCTGGCGGCATGGCCCGTCGCGTGGCACTCGCACGCGCAATTGCATTAGACCCTGAGCTAATTCTCTACGATGAACCCTTTGCAGGGCTTGATCCAATTTCGCTGGGTGTAACCGCCAATCTGATTCGGCAGTTAAATTCTGCGTTGGGCGCAAGCTCTGTCGTGGTGACCCACGATGTGAACGAGACATTTGCGATTGCAGATCGGGTTCTGGTCTTTGCGCCATCACCGACAGGCGCCCAGCTGATTGCCCAGGGTACACCGCAGGAGCTCAGAGAGAGCCAAGATCCCTTCGTTCGGCAGTTTCTAGATGGCGAGGTAGATGGTCCGGTGCGATTCCACTATCCAGCGCCGCCGATTGGTCAGGCCCTTGGCCTCGGGGGGAATCCATGAGCGGCGTTCTGAATTCTGTGGCCGCGCTCGGCGCATTGTTTCTTCAGTTTGTTTCCGCACTCGGTGGTTTTGCGCTGCTCTTCGCGAAGATTCTTGCCCGGACCGCAGCAATCCTGAAGCGGCCTCGGCTCATCGCGGCACAGGTGCATTTCCTCGGTAATCACTCCCTTGCGATTATTCTGGTGGCCGGGCTTTTTGTGGGCCTCGTCTTGGGGCTTCAGGGTTACTACACGCTGCGTCGATATGGCTCTGAGGAGGCCCTCGGTGTGCTGGTGGCACT
>JACCDT010078818.1_pt1 | contig 20282 bp, 20 predicted proteins | sample 7446291 | NCBI WGS metagenome assembly JACCDT01 (sample SAMN15323446, study PRJNA562643) | freshwater metagenome | isolation source: river surface water | place: USA:Blue River Watershed | collected 2017-08-17 | reverse complement strand
TTAGACAGGCGATAGCGCTTGGAGCCACTTCATGGCAGGCAAGGGCCACCGCGCTTCAATGGCTTGTGCTTGTTTCTTCAGCGCATCTCGATCAAACGTGCGTGGCGTACGAAACGCCATAACGATGATGTTGCCTGCCGTGGTGGGCTTGAAGGCCCAAACTGCATCCTCACCAAAAGCAGCCTTGATTTTTTGCAAGCTCATTGCGTAGCTCATGGCATGACCAAATAAATTGACGGTCATGGAACCTTGTTCTGTGAGCATGTTTCGACAATTCCGATAGAACACCTCTGTATCAATGGCAGGGTGTGCCGCTTCATGGTCATAGAGGTCGACTTGCAAGGCATCGATTTTTCCTTGCCAATGAGCTTGTGTGGCAGCTTCGCCTGCATCGCCCAAAACAACGTTGAGCTTGCCGCTGTTTTCTGGCAATTTGAACCAGCGTCTGCATGTGTCAATCACTTGGGGGTTCAACTCGATGACCGTTGTTTGCATGTCTAGATGATGGCGGCAAAACTTGGTCAGTGCGGCTGCGCCCAATCCCATTTGCATGGCATGTAAACGTTTGACTTGATCGAGGTCAGTCACCAATAGCCAAGCCATCATGCGTTGGACATACTCGAGGTGGATATCAAAAGGTGCGCTGATCTTCATAGACCCCTGCACGGCGGGGGTGCCCAAATGCAAAAAACGCATATCGCCGTAATCTGCGAATGTGACCACAGGCAAATTCACATGGTTGTGCTGAACTGTGCCGCCACTGAATGCACGTGCTTGTTTTTTAGCCATCAAAACGCCAACGCCAATTGCCAAGACACAAGCAACCAATCCCAAGACCCAGTCAGTGGGGGTGAGGGCGGCGTCGAGATCGTTTAAAAAGTTCATGTGAATGAGTCCCGATGAATAAGAAAAAGCCCCTGCACGCGAATGCAGGGGCTTTACTTTATTGGCTCCTCGACCTGGGCTCGAACCAAGGACCTACGGATTGACAGAAAACAGCTCCCTAGTACGGGTTGTCTTTTATGGGGTTTACAGGGCGATTGAATGGTTTCGCGAATCTCAATGGGGCTAAATAGTTTAAGTACCGATGGATTGCGCGTGCTCCCAATCAGCGGTGAGCTCAGTAGCAATTTCATTAGTGTCATCGTAATAACCGAAAGAAGTAATTATGACTTTGATGCTGAGTTAATTACAGTTTTTTGCTAATCAATACCGCCTAGATGCGGGGCGCTGCGAGTGCATTTGACATTAGCTTAGCATCAATAATCAAGACGCAAACGCTCTAAATGGTTGACAAACGTAGGAAACTACTTTGCACTCGCAACAAACTAGAACCGCCGTTTCAGTGCTAAATATCAACTCTTGTTTTTAGAGTTAATTTTGTGCAGATGTTGCTGCGTCAGTAAAAAATCTAGTAAAGCTGAAATCAGCTTTTTATTTGCATCTGTCAACAATAACCAATCGTGTAAAACTGATTCGGCTAATTGCATTTCCGTGAAATTTAGATCTACAGATTGTTTTGTACGAGTAGATCCTGTAATTGCCCAATCAGTATTCGCTCCCCATCGTAGCCATTCAGCGGATGTTCCTAGCATTTTTGCAAGGACTTGAATCTTCTCCATTTTTGGCAGAGTGGGGCCGTATAACCATTTTCTTGCTGCATTTGTGCTAACCGGCGACCATCTCCAGCGCAAGTTGAACTCTCTTGCAAGCAGTGTTGGGCTAACAGGCTTCCCCCTGAGTTGAAGCTGACTCTGTAGCCGTTTTGCAAACGAGTTTAGATCCTGGGTCATAGGTGCTTTGATAGCAGCTAATTTACGCCAAAAGCAAATCAAAAAAATAACTATAGTTGCTAATTAAAGGAACTGAAGTTACATTTACTTTATGAAATTGACAAAATTAAATTGCTTCTTACGCATTTATTTGAACGAGAAAAGTAGTTGCTTTAAATCTGAATCGAACATTCTGATAATTCATAACTTGTTGTTTTTAAACATGTTTTTTTAATTGTCTGGGCTTAAGCTTCATCCGTCTTTCTCACTAATTTTATTTTTCTCATTTTTATACATTCTGGCAATTCAAAGTTGCGAATATGTAACTAAAGCAACTAATAGTTGCCAATTTAAAAACAAAAATACATACAGATATGACAAGTACACCTGAGCTCGTCAAACATCGCTTCTCGGAAGAGTTAAGGCGGTGCTGCGGTAGCCATTACCAAACGGTTCCGTCGAATGAGCAGTTCGCACGCGATCTATATCTGTCATCTAAATACGCTCTCAAGGTGAGCCGGGAGACTGTACGGAAGTGGTTTAAGGGGGATTCATTTCCAGATTTAGATCACCTCTTGCATCTCATCAGGTGGCTCGGCTTAGATATGACAAAGGTATTTGTCGATGAGCTGCAACATGAGAAAAACAAAGGTGAGGCATCCCGACTTCAGTACTTAGACATCAGCTCTATTGAGCAGATCACACCGGAACAGATTGACTCCTTTGTTGGACTTTTAAATTCAATCAAAAACTCAGACTTAGTCAAGAGTCGCAGGCGCTAAAAAGTAGAGCAAGTGGTGAAGAGCGATTTGATTTCAAAGCAAAAGGTGAGCGAAAACCCAGCGCTAGCTGTGTTAAGAGCTTCCCAAAGCGTACTTTTGTTGCAAGGGCCTGTGGGGCCATTTTTTGACCGACTAACTCAGTGGTTGATTGCAAAAAGCAAGCAAGTACATCGCATCGTTTTTTCTGGCGGTGATCAGCATGACTGCAAAGCATTAACGCCCATTAAATTTTCAGGTTGCTTGAAAGATTGGAATAGATTCTTTGAAGAGCAGTGCGTTCAACTTAAAGTGGATGCAGTTGTGTTGTTTGGTCAATCGCGTTCGTACCATCAACAAGCGATTAAGGCAGCAAACCAACTCGGTATTCAAGTCATCGTTTTGGAAGAGGGTTATTTCAGGCCCGGCTTTCTGACGATGGAGTTAGACGGTGTGAATGGCAATTCCTCCACGCTCGATCGTTTTAGCTGGGATGGCGTGCCAGAACACATCATCAGCGCGACAGACAAACATCCATTTCTAAACTCAACATACTTTGCTGCTAAGCATTACGCGCATATGTTGTTGGGGCATTGGCAATTTCCTGGCTACGAGCATCATCGCAACCGTTCGCCTGCTTATTACTTCGGTTATTGGGTGTATTCGTGGTTCAGAAAATGGAGCCATTTCAAGCTTGACATGCGTAAGCAGAAACTATTGATAGACAGCAAAGCTTATTTTTACTTTGTTCCATTGCAGTTTGAAGGCGATGCCCAGTTTAAGTTGTTCTCTCGCTACAGCTCGGTTGAAGAGTTCTTAGCCGAGCTGATTCGTTCCTTTTCCCTTCATGCGCCCAAGCCGACGATGCTCGTTTTTCGGGAGCATCCTCATGGTCGTGGCATGGGGGGCTACAGATCATTTGTCCGTCAGATTGCCAAATCCTTTGGGGTTGATTCGCGTATTGTGTATTTGGTGGAAGGCGACACGCCGGTGTTTGTCAAACATTCGGCAGGCGTGATCACCATCAACAGCACGGTGGGTGTGCGTGCTTTGAAGTCGCGAGTGCCGTTAAAGGTTATGGGGACATCTCTCTATCAAAGGTCCGGCTTGGTGTTTGAAGGCGAGTTGGATGAGTTTTGGATCAAGTCCGTCCCCGCTAAACCCGAGCTTGCAGAAGACTTTGTGTTGCAGCTCAAAAACCTGACCCAAGTTCCCGTTTGCGGCTACGCCTCGCGCAATACTCCGATTGATTGGCAGTAATAGTTTGGCTATCCGTTCTCCTTGGCAAGTCATGTGGTCTGTGTGGAGTGCCTTGTTTTTGCGCGAGGCATTAGCGCGTCTGTTCTCTAGTCGCGGCGCTTGGGCTTGGTTGTTGTTAGAGCCTATTTTTCACATTGCGTACTTGGTCATTATTTTTACGGTGATTCGCGTTCATTCTGTGAGTGGGTTTGACACAGGGCTTTGGATTGTGGTGGGCTTGCTCGCCTATTTCACCTTTGAGCGTGCAAGCGGTCAAACGGCCAATGCCATCAATGCCAATAAATCGCTGTTTTCGTATCGCCAAGTGCAGCCGATTGACACCATGTTTGTCCGTGCCTTCCTTGAGTTACTGCTGCTAGGTGTGGTGGCGATCGTTATTTTGAGTGCCGCCGCCATGCTTGGGCACGATGTGTTGCCGCATGACCCATTTGAATTGTTTCTCGCCATCTTTGGCTTGTGGCTTCTGGCACTTGGTTGGGGTTTGGTACGTGCTGTCTTGCATGACCTCGTACCTGAGATTGAAATTGTGTTGAACTTTGTCATGAAGCCCATGTACATCATCTCGGGTGTCATGGTGCCCTTGGCAAGCATTCCTTTGTCATACCGTGATTGGTTGCTTTACAACCCAGTGGCCCAAGGGGTTGAGGCGGCACGCGCTGGCTTTTCTGCCACGTATCACCCCGTGTCAGGGCTGAGTGTTTCGTATTTGTTTGCATTTGCGTTGGTGCTTTTCTTCATGGGCTTGTTGCTCATGCGCAGGTTTGCTGTGAGGTTGGTGACGGCATGATCGTCGTAACAGACGTACACAAGCGCTACCAAACAGACCATGGTCCAGGGCCTTGGGTGTTGAAGGGCGTCAACCTCACCATTCCTCGCAACGTCAACGTAGGCTTGGTGGGTGGCAACGGTGCTGGCAAATCTACCTTGCTGCGAATCATGGGCGGTGTGGATCAGCCAAACAAAGGCAGTGTTCAGCGTACATGCCGTGTCTCTTGGCCCATGGGCTATGGCGGTGGTTTACAGGGCTCACTTTCTGGTCGGCAAAACGCCAAGTTTGTTTGTCGCATCCATGGCCATACCATGCATGCAGACCTGCAAGACCGTTTGCAATACATCCAAGACTTTGCGCAGTTGGGGGATTCTTTTGAAGAACCTGTCAAAACCTATTCATCAGGCATGAAGTCGCGTTTGCAATTTGCATTGTCTCTTGCCATTGAATTCGATGTCTATATTTCAGACGAGGTCACAGCAGCTGGCGATGCCGCTTTTACCAAGAAGGCTGCCGCTGCATTTAAGGGCTTGGCAAACAAGGCAGGGCTCATCATGGTGTCGCACGGCGAGGGCACGCTGAAGCAGTTTTGTCAATCAGGCATTTGGCTCAACCAAGGTCAAGCACACTGGTTTGAAAACATTGACGATGCCTTGGTGGCTTACAAAGAAAGCCTTCCTCAATGAAGCCCGAAGCATTTGTGCAGGCGCTGAAAAAACGAGACTGGGCCAAAGACCAGTTGCGAGTCAAGCAACTCGCTATGGCTCAGCCCATTTGGGCTGCAGCCTTTGCGTTTTTTGTTGCTATGGCTGTCTATTGGTTGGTTCTGGCTTCTGATCGCTATGTGTCTACAGCGCACATCGTCATTCAGCGCACCGATTTGTCAACGGGTGCCACAGCGGGCGATTTAGCCAGTTTGATTGGCGGTGTGTCTGGTGCAAACCGTGCTGACCAGCTCATGATGCGCGACTACCTTCTATCAGTGGGTTTGTTGCAAAAGCTAGACAAAGAACTTGACCTGCGAAGCCATTTCAGCAACTGGCGTCGAGACCCGTTCTCTAAATTTTTATTCGCTAACGCACCAGTCGAGTGGTTGCATCGCTACTACCTCAGCCGCGTGTCGGTGGAGCTGAACGACTATGACGGCGTGTTGGTCGTCAATGCCCAGGCCTACACGCCCGAGATGTCCAAAGCGATTTCAGAAAAACTCGTGCTCGAAGGCGAAGCGTTTATGAATAACGTTGCTAACAGCTTGGCACAAACGCAGGTTGACTTTTTAGAAAAACAAGTTGTGCAAATGCACGACCGTTTGTTAAGCGCTAGACAAACCTTGCTTGATTACCAAAACAAAAAAGGTCTTGCATCACCCATGGCCACGGCAGAAAGCACCGTTGCCATTTTGGCCAAGCTGCAAGCCAGCTTGACCGAGCTGCAAACTCAAAAAAGTGCATTGCAGTCATACCTGGTCGCCAGCCACCCTAGTGTGGTTCAACTCAACCAGCAAATTGCAGCAGTCGAAAAACAAATGCTGCAAGAGCAAGCTAAGTTGGCTTCGCCCACCGGCAAGCCCCTGAATAAAACAGTGGAAGAGTACCAGCGCTTAGAGATGCAAGCCGCCTTTGCGGATGCTGTTTATAAAACGGCACTCTCCGCCCTAGAGCGTGGCCGCATAGAAGCCACACGCACCATCAAAAAAATCAGCGTCGTCCAAGCCCCCACCTTGCCCGAATACCCGCTTGAGCCTCGACGCATCTACAACACCTTGGTTGCCTTGATGACCGCCTTACTACTGGCAGGCATCGCACATTTGCTGTGGGCTGTGGTGCAAGACCATAAAGATTAAACATGTTCCATCGTTTCGCATCTCTTCTCTGGCTGCTACTGGGCACTGTGGTGTGCATCGCGCAATCCGCACTAGCGGCTGACTACACCGACCCATTGGGTGTGAACCAAGCATTGGGCTTGACCACCAAGCCACCCGCTGCCAATGTGGGTGCGCCCACATTGCCCCCGCAACTTGCAAATGCCCCTGCAGAAATTCGCCCCCAAGTACCTCAACAAGCTGACTATTTAAAAAACACCCAAAGCGATACCTTTGGTGCCAACCTGTTCACTGGGGCATTTGCTAGGCAGGGTGCCACACAGTTCAACCCCGAATACGCCGTGGCTGTGGGCGACAAAATTCAAGTGCGTTTTTGGGGTGCGTTTAACTTTGAAGCCTTGTTGGTGGTTGACCCTCAAGGCAATGTGTTTGTGCCCCACGCAGGCCCCGTGCGTGTGGTGGGCGTGCGCAACCAAGACTTGCAGCGTTTGTTTGAAACATCCATTGGCAAGTCTTTCAAGTCCAACGTCTTTAGCTACGCCAGCTTGGCCGAGGCTCAGCCCGTGCGCGTATTTGTAGGCGGCTTTGTCAATCGCCCCGGCCTTTACAACGGCACCAGCATGGACAGCCTGTTGCACTTCCTTGACCAAGCGGGTGGTATCGATTCAGATCGTGGCAGCTTTATCGATGTGCAAGTCAAGCGAGCAGGGCAGGTGCGTGCCACAGCCAGCTTGTATGACTTCATGCTCAACGGCACTATGCCCCTCATTCAACTCAGCGATGGTGATGTGGTGTTTGTGCCCCCTCGTCAACACACGGTCATGGTGGGCGGTTTGGTGCAAAGTGCGAAGCGGTTTGAGTTTCAAACCACCCAAACACCCAATGTGCAAACACTGGCTGCACAAGCTAAGCCCCAAGCCTCAGCCACCCATGTGCGCATCACGCGCAACACGGGCACTGTGCGCAACACCGAGTACTACCCCTTGGCCAAGGCGGCTGACGTTAGCCTGAATAATGGTGACGAGCTTGAGTTCACGGCAGACAAGCTACCCGGCACCATCACCGTGCGCGTAGAGGGCGAGCACACCAGCCCCCAAGAGTATGTGCTGCCATACGGCACCTCGCTGGGGCAGGTGATGAAAGACATTCAGCTACGCCCCGACGCCGAGGCAGAAAGCCTTCAGCTATTTAGGCAAAGCGTGAAGCAACGTCAAAAAGAAATGCTGGCTACCAGCCTACGTAGCCTAGAAGCTGCCTTGCTAACAGCACGCAGTGGTAGCAGCGACGAAGCCCGTCTGCGCAAAGACGAAGCAGACCTCACCCTGCAATGGGTCGAGCGCGCTAAGAAGATAGAGCCTTTAGGCCAAGTGCAAATTGCCCAAGCGGCAGACCGCGACCAACTGTTGCTAGAAAACGGCGATGTGCTGCGCATATCTCGTAAAGATGGCTTGGTGCTCATCAGTGGCGAAGTGTTGTTTCCAAACGCCGTTGCCTTTGACAAGAAGCTGGGCTTGGCCGACTACATCAACAGAGCAGGCGGCTACACCCAGAGCGCAGACAACAGCCGAGTGGTGGTGGCTAGGCGCGACGGCAGCTTTGAGCAAACCAACCCAAGCAGCTACATGTCGAGCGTGCACGTTCGCGCGGGTGACCAAGTGTTGGTGCTACCAAAGGTTGATGAGAAAGACCGTCAGTTCTGGAAAGACATGACGCAAGTGATTTACCAAATTGCGGTAAGCGCAAAAGTTGTTTTTGGGCTTTGATGCCCAATACTTTTCAATTACGAAAAAGATCGTAGTTGTTCATTTTGCTGTGGGAGTAAATGCTTTTGACCTGCAAAAGTGGTGGAGCGAATTTTGCTGACTGGAGGGACTGGCTACATCGCTTAGCACACGATATTGCAGCTTTTGGAGATGGTCGAGGCTTTTCAAGAGTTCAGCTGCAATGTGCTGGGGCAATGTTGCAGCAGGGGGAGTGTTTTCGCTTCGGCGGAGGGGCAAATGTGCGGCTTAAAAATGACATTGGAGTGTTTGAGTGAACAAGGTAAATTATCAGTCAGGTGTGCAGGCGCTAAGTGTTATTGTTCCGTTTCGCGCGGACCCGAATACACCTTATTTGATTACTCGTCTCGAAGAGCAGTGCCAAAGTTTTCTTCGGCATGATGCAATCGAGTTCATTGTCGTCGACTCGGGCTCAGCACTGGAGAGCCGCAAGGCGTGCGTAAATATCTGCACGCGATACGGGGTCAGCTACCTGTACCATGACAGCGAGGGTCAGACCTTCTCCATCGGTGCGGCTCGCGATTACGGTGTCTGCCATGCGAACGGGCGTGCCATCACATTCCTTGACGTTGATCTGCGTGTGGCCGACGATTTCTGGGATCGCCTGCTGCTGTTGATGGCAAGCTTCGGTATTTCGTCGAACAAGAAGCAGTTTTTTGTAGTTCCTTGCCTTTATCTGACCCAGGAGGGCACGGAAGAGTTCATTACCGCTAACACCCGAACACGTGCGCTGGATTTCTATCTGCGCTGGCTTGAGGGTGACAACCAGTCCGTCCAGACCATGGCCCCCTGCTCATCCGTGATGGTCGTCGATCGCTTGCATTATCTGTCAGTCGGGGGGCATCGTCCGGAATTCCGCGGTCATGGCTACGAGGACTTTGAGCTGTACCACCGGCTGATTGGAGAAGAGGGTGTGCTGCCGCGTGCCGTTGACTACTACCACGATGCTAAGTCCTGGGACACTTCTACCTACAGGGGCTTTCGCGCCCAGTTCTCCGTTCTCGGTCGTCATGCCCTGATGGCCAATCTGTTCGTTGTCCATCTTTGGCACCCTAGACCTAAGACCAGTTCGTTTTACGGCAATATGAGTGCCAACCGGAAAATCTGGATGGATTTTTTCAGAGAGTTCGACAACACCCAGGAGCATCCGGAGCCCTTGGTCGCTAGCGAAGCTCAGTACAAGAAATTCTTGTTCTTCGGCAAACCCTATACCAACGCTGTCCGTTGCTTGCGCGATATCACCCCCCTGCTCGGAAGGCCTCTCTACGTCAGCGAGTACGACTTCATGGACGACGAGGGGCAGATGCTTGAGGCCGACTTCGCCTCGCTGATCCAGCAACATGGCATTGAAGCCATTGTGTTTCCTAACCCATATGGCAACTCCTCGCGACTGAAAATCTATCATTGGTGTCGTCGCACGAAATTCCCGTACTTGTGTTTTGAGCGCGGAGCCCTAGCGGACAGTTGGTTTTTCGACGCCAATGGTTTTAACGCCGATTCGACAAGTTATTCCATGCTGAATTGGCGCCATCAACTGACGCCTACGCAGCGAGACGAGACCATTGAATACATTCGGCTATCCCTCGCGGGCGCGAGCACGTTGGAAAAACAAGGTGATCGTGTTAGCGGTGAAGGCCTGGCGGCCCGGCTGAACACTGGGGGCAAGAGGGTGTTGTTCGTGCCGCTGCAACGCCCGAGCGATACGGTGATCCGCTATTTTGCGGGTGAGCTCGAGTCGTATGAGGCCTTCCTGCGGTTCATCGACCAAGCTGCCCAGGAGCTCAAGCGACAGGGTTGGGTAGTCCTGTGCAAAAAGCACCCGCTGGAAACCGAGATCCTGCCCTTGCAACATGCTCAGTACGTGCCGGAGGACACCCACTTCATTGATCTGCTGGAACTCGCCGACGCCGTCGCCCTTATTAATTCGGGGGTGGGTGTCTACGCCATGATGGCGGGCAAGCCCTGCTTCATTTTTGGAGAGGCGTTCTACGCCTTCGAAGGTATAAATCAGCGCGCGTCTGCGGCGGATCCCAAGGACTTTTGTCGCCAGCTACGCGAGCTCTTTAGAGTCGACATGGAAGACGTGTACCGGTTCATCCATTTCCTGAAGAACAGCTTCTACTCGTTCGGGGTGTCACGCAACAAGATGCGCAAAGAGTCGGATGGCTCGCTCCGGAACATCACAACAGGCATTGACTTCTACGAGATCAGAATTCCGAGTAGGCCCCCGGTTTTATACGCGCCGCAAGGCCGGCCGCAGCTTGCTACCGCCGCGCCGCTTTTTGAGCGTTTTCGCCTCGACCTTGTGCAAAGAAAACTAGCGAAACTGGCGGCGAGTGCCTCGGTAAAGCGGTCGCCGCCAGTGGTGAAGGATCCCAAATCAAAACGGGCAGCCAAGTGGCGCAAGCTCCGGCTCGACCCGCATGCCTTCTTTCGGGATGCGAAGCAGCCAGCTCTGCGCGCACTGCGCTTTCTCTTTCTGCGCAAATGAATTGCAGCACCGTAAGCGCTCGAAGCGGATGAGCCCCGTGGTCAGTTGACAACTGGCCTGCCCGACCCACTTGTGGTTGCGGTGTTGGGATTTGAGCTGGTGGACTCAAATCTGAAGTTCAACCTCCAGTGGGGGATGAATAAAAAATCGATTTGGATTGCAAGTTAAATATTTAATTATGGCTATGTGCGCTGCTGCTGGGTATATCGCTTTACAGCAGGCTGAAATTATGGCAGTTGCAAAATTACAGTGAGACTTTATATGGTTCCCGAAAATCACCGGAAAGAAGCAGAAATTGCAGGCGAAGCAGAGCTCGCCCTGCTTATTATTGATGAGCTACTTGAACGGTATCAGTTCAATTTTGAGAACAAGGTCGCACTCTATATCCCGTATGAGGTAACGCCGGAGGCTGGCCTTATCGTGGCAATGAGTACGCATAACTTTCAGAACAGATATTATTTTCTAAAGGGTTTACTCAGTGTACAGCGCTGCAGCCTTCTTTTTATTACCGACCCAACGAACTCATATTATTTGGAAGATGATCAGGGAGCAGGTTATCAACGCTTACTTGAGCCATACGTTCAGCGCTACGGGGCCGCCTCTGTGACTCTTTTTGGAAGTTCAATGTCTGGGTATGGTGCCATCTACCATGGAACCAAGCTCAATACGAATGTTATTGCATCCAATCCCCAAATTAATTTGGAGGCAAGTTACGAACATGCTTGGGATGACCTGAAAAAAACTCTAACAAAAGTAAGGGATCCGGTGAAACTCAACGAATTCATTCCGGTTGTCTTGCGCGACACCATTATTTATTTGGCCTACGGCGACCACGCCATGGACAAATTGAATGTCAGATTGCTTCTGGATATGCCCCTAAGCCAAGGGCGCATTTATCTGCAAAAGCTGAAAGACCCTGATCACGGCTTTTACTTTAAAGATCCGCGCCAAGTCTTTAATGCACACCAGCTACTCTGCTACGCGCGGAATAATTTTCAGCTGAAGCGATGATTCTTTTAAAAACCCCAACATGCTGACCACTAAGGGTGGCGAGGGTACGTTCTGGGAGCAGGCTGACGTCGTTCTCACCGCTCAGAAAAACAATTTTTATCTCTTCATAATGATTTACTGCAGTGATGGTATTTGCTCCGAAGTAAGCAAAAAACCAAAAGGACCGAGAATGAAAAAAATGTACTGGCTCTGGCAAAAAACCATAAAGACTGAGGTCGAAACCCTAAAAGCAATGTCGAACAACTTGCAGCAGAACATGTAGTTGGGGTGCTACAGATCTACGATATCCAATAGGGATGACATTCAGGCCAGATATCGCCACGATTGGTGTCATGTCAAGGGGCATGTTGCGCCTTCCGTTCCTGTCTGAAATGGTGGGTATGGGGGTTAAGCCCGTTGATCGAGTCTCTGCCGGTAATGGTTTGTCGGCGATTGCCGGTTGGGGCTGTCGCCCTAGTACTCGCAATGCGCTGGTCTATGCAAAGCAGCATCGCTTGCCTTATTTGGCATTCGAAGACGGTTTTTTACGCTCCTTTGGCACAGGCCAAGCCGCACCCGGTTTGGCCTTAGTTCTAGACGATGCGGGCATTTATTACGACAGCACACGTCCCAGCGAGTTGGAGGTTTTACTGGTCAGCTCGGAAGATGTGTTGGCGGGCCATGAGGCCCAGGTAGATGAGGCCTTGCGGGTATTGCTCGAAAAGGGTTTGAGTAAGTACAACCATGCGGCGGATGGGCGGGATGGTTTGCTTCGTCGCTTAGATCCTTGCTACGACAAGTTGGGGCAGCGTGTTTTAGTAGTTGATCAAACGCTGGGTGACATGAGCGTTTCTCTGGGCGGGGCTACGGCTCAAACTTTTACAGATATGTTGGCCGCGGCCAAGGCGGAAAACCCAAGGGCCACCGTTTTCGTGAAGACGCACCCAGAGGTGTCTTCAGGCCACAAGGGCGGCTATCTGACAGAGGTGCATCCTGATGACCGTACCGTATTGCTGCGCGATGTGGTTAACCCCATGAGCTTGCTCAGCCAAATGGACAAGGTGTATGTGGTCACCAGCACTATGGGTTTTGAGGCCTTGCTGGCTGGCAAACCCGTGGTGTGCTTTGGGGTTCCTTGGTATGCAGGCTGGGGGGTGACGGATGACCGTTGTAAAGACTCACCCGCTTGGGTGCGGCGCACGCGCCAACGCTCGGTGCGCGAGTTGTTTGCTGCTGCTTACATTCACTACACCCGTTACCTGAATCCGGTCACGCACCAACGGGGCAAAATTTTGGATGTGATGGCTTGGCTGGTGCACCAAAAAGAGATGGCCAACCGCATGCACGGCGAGCAACGCCAAGGGCGTGTACTGGGTGTGGGTTTTAGACGCTGGAAGGCAGCCAACCTCAGGCCCATGTTTGGCTTGCATCGCGAGCTGGTGCAATTTGCTCCAAATGCAAACAGTTTAGAAAAGCTTGCACTCCAAGCTGGAGAAACTTTAGTTTGTTGGGGGGCTAGTCCTCCCCCTGAGCTTTGTAAGTTCGCGCAAGACAAGCAACTCAGACTATTTAATTTAGAAGACGGCTTTGTTCGCTCAGTAGGTTTGGGCTCCGACCTCATCCGTCCTCAGTCTTTAGTGCTTGACGAACGTGGCATTTACTTTGATGCCACACGTTCTTCTGATTTAGAACACTTGCTGACCACACGAGAGTTCACGACAGGGGATAGGCAGCGGGCGCAGCAGGTTAGGGCATTCATTGTTGAACACGGCATTACCAAATACAACATAGAGCCAAACCAATCTGTGCAATGGCCAAGCAGCGGATGCTTTGTAGTGCTGGTACCTGGGCAAGTAGAAGACGATGCTTCGATTCAACTAGGTTGCACCTCAGTGCGGACCAACTTAGATTTGCTGCATGCAGTTCGGAAGGCTCGGCCTGATGCGTTCATTGTTTATAAGCCTCACCCTGATGTGTTGAGCCTTAACCGCAAAGGGCGCGTGGCCCTAGCCGCTGCGCGCGAATATGCTGACCATGTAGAGGCGGGAGTGTCGGTGGTGAGTTGCATAGCCGCCTGCGACGAGGTGCACACCATGACATCGCTGACAGGCTTTGATGCGCTGTTGCGTGGCAAAAAGGTGGTGACGTATGGCCAGCCTTTTTATGCGGGCTGGGGCCTCACCGAAGACCACGCAGAAAACGCCACTGCGTTTGAGAGAAGGCAGCGCCGTTTGACCTTGGATGAATTGGTGGCGGGTGCCTTGCTGCATTACCCCATTTACTGGGATTGGGACTTAAAGGGCTACACCACATGTGAAGCGGTGTTGCATCGCATTGTTGAGCAGCGTACAGCGCTTGAGGTGAATGGCGGCTTGCACAAACTGCGTGTGGGTTTTGTGCGCCGGCAGTTGCGTAAGGCCAAGGTGTTGTTTGACAGTTGGACAGAGCGGTTGTGACAGAAGGCTCTGTATTACGTCGACGCGTGCACTACTTCAGCGGTTTTGATCCACGTGGTGCGGCCTATTACCACCGCTTGTGTGAAGAAGAAGCAGCCAAGCCGCAAGTGCAGGGTGGCACTTTGAGTGTGGGGCGCCGCAGACGAATGGGTAAGCTGTTCAACCATTGGATGGTGAGCTGGCAAAGCCGCGGCAATGAAGCTCAGTCTGTTGAAACCCAGCATGTGTTTATGAGTTGGGACGACATCATCCGCAACCATTGGAGCAAAAGCCCTTGGGCTTTAGCCAAAGAGTTTTGGCTGGCGTATCGCGGCATTATTTTTGATGTGGACTTGTCGCGGGTGAAGCAAATTTTTGAGGGTGTGTACATGACCGGCGTTCTGCCGGGGGCGTATTTGCTAGGTTCGTTGTCGCTTGGTTTTTTGTTGGCTATTGGTTTGTTGTCACTGAGCACGCTGATGCTTGGCTCCCAATGGCTGCAATGGGCGTGGCAAGCATTTGCTTGGCTTTCGGGAGCAGGGTTGTTGGTGGCACTGGGCGTGTACGGCGAGCGCAGAGGTTTGTTTTGGCTGCTTCGCATCTTTACGTATGTCATTCGCATGGGGCGCAGTGGCATAGAGGGTGCAGAACAACGCACCCAGCAATGGGTAGAGCACGTGATACAGCGCCAACAAGAAGACCCCATCGATGAGGTGCTGCTGGTAGGCCACAGCATTGGCACCTTGATGATGGTGGACGTTGTAGATGCTTTGTTGCAAGACCCACGCTGGAAGGCGTTGCAGCAGGGGCGAAAAACCAAGGTGCTGACTTTGGGGCAGTGCTACCCGTTCATTGCCATGGTGCCAAGGCCCAAAGCCCAGTTATTCAAAGAAGCTTTGCAGCGCTTGAGCTGCCATACACATTTGCTGTGGTGGGACATCACGGCCAAGATAGACCCACTGTGTTTTTACCGCGCGCACCCCTTAGTTAAAACAGATGTGGACCACTGCAAGGCCCTGATGCCCGTGTTGCACAGTGCCAGTTTTTTCAAGATGTATACCCCTCAAAGCTGGGCGTTGATTCGGCAAAACAAACTAGACGCGCATTTTTTGTATTTACGTTCGCCAGAGTTGGCGGGTAACTTTAATTTGTTTGACGTGCTGTATGGCCCCAAATTTTTTGAGCAGCACATAGAGAGGACGCATGCCTAAGTTCACACCACCCATTCCTACCCCGCTACAAAAGAGCAAGGTGGGGGTGCTGGGCTTTTGGCGAGTCGCCCATTCGTGGATAGATGCACTTAGCCACAAAAGCTACGAGATGCTGCTGGGCCACTTTTGGCTGCCAGCCATGCGTGTGTTCATCATCAACGACCCCAAGTGGGTCGAACGCATTTTGGTGAAAGAGCCAGCCAACTACCCCAAACACCGCTTGATGCACGAGTCGTTAGAGCTGTTGATTGGTTCCAGCCCCTTCACCACCAATGGCACAGTGTGGCAGCGGCAGCGGCGCATGTTGGATCAGGCATTTGGCCATGCTCGTTTGAGTTTGGTGTTCCCGCTCATGCAGCAGGCGTGTCACGATATGTTGTTGCGGTTTGAGCAGCAGGTCCTCGGCAAGCCTCTAGATGTCGATGCCGCCATGACGCATGTAACGGCAGACATCGTGTACCGCACCATTTTTTCAGTGCCTTTGGGTGAGGCCGAAGCGGCTAGCCTGTTTGCTGCTTTCACCCGCTACCAAGAATTTGCGCAAAAGGTGATGGTGTGCAAGCTGCTGCGTTTGCCGGTGCTTTGGTATGACTATCGCCGTCGCCAATATGCGGCGGTAATCAAAGCCTTTTTGGGTGGCAAAGTGCGCCGACGGTTTGAGTTCTTAACTTCCAGCGAAGAGCAAAACGGTGCTGACATTTTGTCTGGCCTGCGCTGCGCCATAGACCCAGAAGATGGTACGGCCTTGACAGAGCAAGATGTGCTAGACCAAGTGTGCATGTTGTTTTTGGCAGGGCACGAAACATCGGCTAGTTCGTTGAGCTGGTGCTTGTATGTGTTGGGCGAGGCACCCGAGCTACAAAAACAATTGGTCGATGAACTACTTCAGGTCGCACCCACGGGTGAACTGAACTTAGCAGAGATGCGGCAGCTTAGTGCTGTGGCTGCTATGTTTCGAGAGGTATTGCGTTTGTATCCGCCCGTTGGCTACTTTCCGCGGGAGGCGATGCAAGACCAAGAAATTCGCGGTGCCAAGGTCAAGAAGGGTGATGCCTTGCTGGTGTTTCCGTGGCTGTTGCATCGGCACAGGCGTTGGTGGCGTGAGCCCGATGTGTTTAATCCTGAACGCTTCTTGAACAAAGACAACGCCCCCGTGCGCGGTACTTACTTGCCCTTTGGTTTGGGAGCACGTGCCTGCATTGGTGCAGGCTTTGCCATGCAAGAAGCCGCTTTAATTTTGAATGCTGTGATGAAGAACTACGACGTGTTGCCCGTGCCAGGGTTTGAGCCACAGGTGGTGGGGCGTTTGACTGTGCGATCAGCCAAGGGCATACAAGTGATGCTGAAGAGAAAGTCGTGATGCGCCATTTTTGCCCTGTGTACCCCAAGCCTCGCCAAAGCAAGGCTTCAGCCTTGCTGATGTTTTTCAGTGCCAGACGTTCGTGGCTGGATGCCTTGTATGAGCGCAGCTACCGCATGCGCATGGGCGAGGTGCATTTGCCTAGCTTAGACCTTTACATGGTGAACGAACCTGCTTTGGTGAAGCAGGTGATGGACACGCAGGCTGAGGATTTCCCTAAAAACAATTTGCTAGGTGAGGCCTTGAAGCCTTTGTTGGGTGAAAGCATCTTTACGACATCGGGCGACCAATGGCGCAAGCAACGCAACATGATGGACCCCGCATTTTCAAAGGCGCGGCTTAATGTGGCTTTTCCAGTGATGCAAGCAGCGGTTGCCGACATGCTGATGCGTTTGTCTGCTTTGCCAGATGAGGCGGAGTACGATCTAGAAGTAGAGATGACGCATGTGACGGCAGACATCATCTTTCGCACTATTTTTTCGGTGCCTATGGAGGGCGCTGATGCCAAGCGTATCTTCACCGAGTTTGCAAGGTTTCAGGCCATTGCGCCTCGGCTGATGCTTCCGTCCATCTACGGGCTGCGTTGGTTGGTGTGGCCTTGGGATGTTTGGCGTAGTCGTCGTGCGGCTGCTGCCATTCGCGGGTTGTTAGGGCAATTGATTCGCCCGCGCTTTGATGCGCACCGAGCAGGAAAACCGAGTGACACCACAGACATCTTGCAATCGTTTTTAGATGCCAAAGATGAAGTATCAGGTGATGGTTTTAGCTTTGAAGAACTGCTTGACCAAGTGGCCATGTTGTTTTTAGCAGGGCACGAAACTTCAGCCAGCGCTTTAACTTGGGCTGCTTACTTAATGGCCAACGCACCCGATGTACAAGAGCGCATGCACCAAGAGGTGGTGATGCATTTGGCAGATAGGCAGCCCGAGCTGTCAGACATGCGCTACCTAGACTTGGTGCGCAATGTGTTCAGAGAAACCTTACGGCTGTTTCCGCCAGTTGGGTTCATGGCTAGACAATCTACTTCTGTATGCCCCATGCGCAAAAAGACGGTAGAGCAGGGGGCGACAGTGGTGGTGTCGCCATGGCTGATTCAGCGGCACCGTGAGTTGTGGGATGACCCAGATGTGTTCAACCCCGATCGTTATGACAACGACGCTTCACGCGAGTCATTGAAGCAAGCCTACTTACCGTTTGGCATGGGGCCGAGGGTATGCATGGGCGCGGCCTTTGCGTTACAAGAGGCGACGTTGATTTTGGCAAGTTTGGTGCGTGACTACCTTATTTCAGCCTTGCCAAAGCACGAGCCACAACCTGTGGGGCGTTTGACGATTCGTTCAGCGAATGGGGTGCGGCTGAAGTTACATCGACGAAGGAAGGGTGTATGAAAGAGCGGGCAGTTGGATTTGCGTTGCTATGCGCATTGATACCGCTGGCTGTACTGGGTTACTGGCTGTTGGTCTGGATTGGTTTTTTTGGTCCAAACACCCGTGGCCGTGCAGGCGTTCGGGCGTTGGATAACTTTGTGAATGCCACGATTTTTAATGGTTATGCATGGGAGTCGATTTCTTCCCATGCATGGCGCGAGCGCGACAAGCGTTGGGCGAAAGTGGTGATTCGTCTCACCGATAAGTTTCAACCAGACCACTGCCAGCGCGCTAACAAGCGTGAGCAGCCGGTGGTGGACCTGATTCGCAAATCTAAGCTGGACAGCCAAACCATTTTTTGAAGCTCAGTAGTTAAGACAACCCTTTGCCAAAAATTTTGATTTGTACGCGCGGCTCTTTGGGCGATGTACTGCCATACATCGCCCTTGCGCATGGTCTGCAAAAAAACGGTCATCAGGTTTTGATGGTTGTGAACGCTTCAAATTTAGGCGTTGTGAACAAACAAGGCATTGAATGCGTGGCATTTGATGTTGGTCAAAATGCTGATGCGCAAAACACAAAAGCTTTTAAAGGTTTAACGAAAAGCCTTTTGGGAAGTTTGAAAGTTCTTCGCAAGCTTGGTAAGCACCTACGCGAAGAAGTGGCATGCATTCAAAGGTTGGCTCCTAGCTTTGACTTGATTATTGGTTCTCAAACCAGTTTGGCTGCGCCATTAGTTGCACGTGCGCTGGGCAAGCCTTGGGTCTTTTCGAGTGTGTCGCCGATGGCGTTTATCTCATTCATAGACCCACCTTATTTGCATGGCTTGCGCTGGCTAGGCAAAGACTCGGTGCTGCCAAATTGGTGGAAAGCTGTCTTACGGTGGTTTTTCTTAAAACTATCAGACGTGATTTATGTGGATTACCGCCAGATAGAGCAGGAGCTTGGGTTGTCCCATCAACCCCCTTTATTTGCAGGGCGTTACTCACCTTCGTTGAACTTGGCTTTGTTCTCGCCGTTGCTGGCTAAACCTCAAGCTGATTGGCCTGCGAAGACGGTTCAGTGTGGTTTCGTGAAAGAAACGATCCGCGTAGCGCATCAGACTCACGATGTTGGCCTTGAACGTTTTCTGGCATCTGGTCAGGCACCTGTTGTTTTTACATTAGGTTCTGTTGCTCGAGTGGATCCACAAGATTTTTATGACTTGGCTCTTAAGGTAATTGCCAAGCTTGGTGTGAGGGCTGTACTCATAAAGCGCGAGGGTGTCCCATTAAATGTTGGCCCATCAATGCCTGTACATGTGTGTAGCTTTGCTGATTACTCTGAGCTGTTTAGGACATGTAAATGCGTGGTGCATCACGGAGGCGTGGCAACGCTCATGCAGGTAATTGCTGCTGGTAAACCAAGTTTGATTCTTCCTAGAACACTAGATCAATTTGACCAAGCCGCAAGGGCTCAAAAACTCGGTGTGGCCAAGGTCTCGTCATTTAACAAATTGTCAGAGACCGCGCTACAAGTGGGCCTAGTGGGCTTGCTAACTATGCTTGATAACACCCAAGATAGATTTAAAGAAACTGCAAATTGGTTGTCCCAAGAAGATGGAGTCCGAGTTGCATGCACGGAAATTGATCGATTGCTAATTGAGTTGGATGCCCAATATGACGATTTATCTAAGATTTGCTAATTTAGTACATCCACTTGAAGAAGAGTTAATCCTGTTGCACTCTATTGACCGGCGTGGAGTGAAACTTTTAGAAATTATTTCTTCAAGGCACTCGTTGAATCAGTCACTGATGACTACTGAACTTATGAAGTTGGCACAGATCGGTTCCCCAGTTGCAATTCATAGCTCTTTACGGCTGTTAAGAGACAGTGGTCTTGTGTTGATATTTCATAAGGGCTATGACCTACGCGCCAAATATTTGTGCCCCAGTGACATAGCGATGTCCTACTACTCGCACCTTGGCGATGCATTAATTGAGTCAGTTGCAGCCTTATGACTGCGTATGGCTTCAAAAGAAAAAGCCCCTGCACGCGAATGCAGGGGCTTTACTTTATTGGCTCCTCGACCTGGGCTCGAACCAGGGACCTACGGATTAACAGTCCGGCGCTCTACCGACTGAGCTATCGAGGAATGCCGAAAGTATAGCGCATTTTTTGCGTGTTTTTCAGAGGTGAAAAACAACGGCTGCACGAACTGTTCTTGGTGCGCCCGGATACAAGAAATACTGGCCATATTGGCGTGGCGATTCGCGCCAATACTGTT
>JACCDT010137822.1_pt1 | contig 20308 bp, 31 predicted proteins | sample 7446291 | NCBI WGS metagenome assembly JACCDT01 (sample SAMN15323446, study PRJNA562643) | freshwater metagenome | isolation source: river surface water | place: USA:Blue River Watershed | collected 2017-08-17 | reverse complement strand
GGTGAGTTCATCACCATCGCGTGTGACAACTACCACATTTTTAGACGCACCACTCCCGATATACAAAGAGCGACATAGTCCATCTGGTAAATCAGCGCCATCATTCGGCGTGACTGCTTTCATTGTTTTACCGGGCGATTCAAGTCCGGTGCTAAATTCTTCTACGATTGACATAGTTTTAAAGTTAAATATTTATATCTTCTGGCCGAATATAACATCGGCAACTTGGGTGTAAGGGTGGGTTTGAAATATCGGAATAGTCGGCTATAATCATTTCCCCGTCACTTCCAATAATCTCGTCACCCTTATCATAAAAATTTTGTTCGATTGAAATTACTTTGTCGTGAATTGGAGAGCAGTAAGGACAAACCCTCTCATCTTCTGCGGTGTACCACTTCAAACTTTTAACTACTCCTGATTCTTTCCAAACCATTCGATTCGCTTCATTGGCTACACGGAATGTTTCTGTTCTTGCGATAGTTTGTGCGCGGACTTGGTCACTGTACTCAAAAACATTGTTCACCAAGTCTGTCATCTCACTAAGCCCCGCACCGTTCGCAATTCCTTCCTCAATCTTTTTTTGCAAAAGTTGGACAGTTGTTTCGTTGTAACTTTGAGCCATTAAGGTTGCAGAAGTTTCAAGAGCACGCCTAATTTCACTAGTTACCGGGTTAAAATCAGCTAATCCAATTAATTTGGCCGCTTCGAGCGTTTCGTTTTTGTACAAGTCAAGATAATTGTCGACGGTAATTTTCACCAAAAGACTGATTGCTTTTTCACCATCGTACAAAGACGCTGCACTATAGGTTTTTACTGTTTTTGGTAGGTTTTCAACAACCTGTTTTTTAATTTCATTGTTAACTACTTGAACATTTTTAATTTGTTTTCCTTCGTATTTTGTTACTCGTGTTCGAAATGCTTTATAAATCGCCCCGAACTCTTCATCATTCATCGTTTGAACATCTGGCACCGTTAATTTAGTTGATGATTTTGCAATTTTATCGGTAATTGTTTTGGTGATCGTTTCGGTAAAATCTTTTTTTGCTCTTTGGGCTTGCATTTTTTTTGCTCCAACGCGTCGCGTTGATTGTTCGGTTTGTACTGGTGTTGGTTTGGGTATACCGACGGGTAGCGCATTTGGATCACCCATAACTGCATCACCATTTTCAATCGCCGGATAACCAAAGTATTTGTCGCGTGCCTCATTTACACTCATTACTGCTTGATGATTTGTGGCAATTTCCATTTCTTTGATTGTTAGTTCGCGATTTTCTGGTACTACATCCTCAAATTCCAAGTAAATATTGTCTCCGTAACGTGGCACTAAAAATTCATTTAAGTAACTTTCGATAAGTTCTAGTTTTGGTTTGATGGTTCGAAGTGCAAAAATATAGTTTGTTGCTTCTGCGTTGGCACGGTTAACATCGTCGGTAATACCAAGTACAGTGCGCGGCACACGAAAACCTGCGAGTATCTTGTCACGCATCATGGTTTGCAGGTTCACAAAATCCATGTCTTTTTGGCTTTCACTACCCGCTTTAAACGTAGTGCCTTTTGGTAAAGCGGCTACCTTGTAAGCGTTCGCCACCCCGCTGTAAATTTCATCAAATTGTTTCTTTAACAATTCCAAATTTTCACGTGTATAGTTGTTTTCCGTTTCTAAAAACCCGGCGATTCTAGCCCCGTTTATGAAGAAACGACGGTTAAACTCAGTAGCAAAATTATCGGCTTCAATCCATTGCAATATATTTTGAGTTGTCCCAACACCTTCCAAAGCATCATTAGGATCAGGAGACTTGAAATGTAAAATTTCGTATGTTTTAAAATTTAATGTTTCATCTCCCGCTTTATATTCATAACCAGTAATAACCATCGGAAAAGTTTTTGAACGTAGCACTTTTATATTTTTGGGATTTAAAATATGGATTGCTGTTGGTTTCGAATTTTCATTTTTAACATTTTCTAAATACCAAAAGGCATTACCTACTAGTTCAAGATGAGCGGCGGTCAAATATCGGAGTTCATAACCAGTTTGATAATCGTTAGCACTACCAATAAGGTCAACCAACTCGTGATTATCTGTTAAGGTGCTCTTTCCATCTTTTGCTATTGTGTACAAATTTAAATCAGCACCCGCAATTTCTTCCGCAATAGCCCTGATACATGCATATACCCAACCGAAATACAATTTCATGGTTGCCTCGTTTGATAATTTCTTGTTGTTTTTCCATTCCCCAACACCGCCAAACAAACCTAAAGCCGACACGTCTGGTGATAAACGTCCCGCTTTTGTTCTCTCTCTGTTAGAGCGTAGGTTTTCTACAATTTGAGATAAAAAACCCATAGGAAATAAAAAAAGGCCTATAATCTGAACCCAGCCGTATGAACGGATAGATTCGGATTATAAGCCTTATTGTTTTTCAATTCAGGATTATACTCCCGTTTTTAATTGTGAATATACTTTAACACACTATTTATTTTCACCAAATATATTTTCTGTGGATATCTACAATGATTGTATCATTTGCTGTGTTTTATCAAGCTCTCCCGCGCCTAAAATTACTGACGGTATTATTTGCTCAGCTCTTTTCGGAACACCATCTCGAAAAGAAACTTTAATTTCCCCAAAACGATAGTGTTTCATAATGCGAATAAGATCAAGTATTTCGGGCTCTAAATCACCAACTTTCTGGTTCAAATAATTATAGTCTAAATTATTGATTTCCATACCCCTTAAAATAAATATATTTGGTCACTTCCCCCCTCGGTAGGCTCCAATAAAGTTAGAACTAAAGCATCAGCGACATCCGGACTAGATATTTTTCTTTTTTTCATTTCTTCTTTGCTCTCCAACTGCATTTGACCGTTTGATAAAAGTTTGTATCGTGGTTTAGCAAGTTGATACCAATCATCGTGAGGCTCAAGTACTGCTGTTTTAAGCCAGTGTTTTACAATCTCCCACCCTTCCATACGTAGATTTTTGTATCGTTCTGGTTCCGAAGACGCACAAGCGGTGTTTACTCCACCTACACGGTCCGCCACGTCATCTTGTTCTCTTAATCTGTCGAAAACCCCGGCACCTACTCCAATAACATCAATATTCAACGTAGCCTCTGGATATTCAAGCAAAAACTGTTTGGCTCTGCCCGCTAATTGCATGGTGTCTTGTGAATATATTTTTTCCAAAACTTTTGCTTTATTTCCCTTACGATAAATAAACGCGCTCGCATCATCACCATGACGTGCTACATCAAGCCCGATTACTTCCTTGCCTGTGATCTCTGATCTATCTGAACCAATAGCCTCTTCTACCAATTCTACACTAATATGCGTATCTGTTTCTTTTTTTGGAAATGAACCTAAAACACGCACCCGATAAACATCACTGTCTTCACCATACTTTTTTTTCATTTCAAGTGCCCACTCCGGAGTCGCCAAACCGGGAATAAACATTTTGGCACTTTTTACTTTGCTTTCCGTTAAGTCTGCCGACGTAAGTATCCCATTATGTGTAAAATTTGGCGTATCAAAAGCCGAAATGTGAAATTTTTTAAAACTTGGATCGCTGAATGCTTCGGCAAAATGTCCGGTTCTTCGGGTAGGATTCCCAATCAAAACCAAACGGACAACAATACCACCAGACATTGCGCCATGTATCGCTTCTAAAATAGAGTTAGACAACCCCGAAGCTTCATCCCCAATAAATAAAATATGTTTCCCGTGAAACCCTTGGAATTTGTCGGCGCTTTCTTCTCCAGCTGTTTCTTTGGTTGAAACACCGAGTGCGTACCAATCCTCAGCAATATTGAACTGTGTCTTTAACAATTCGCCACCGAGTGGTATTCGTGCATTTTGGTGAGCTAGACGAAACTCCCGCCAAAATTGATTTGCAACCTGTCGATAAGTCGGCGCTGTGTTTATAACAATAGACGGTTGAAAAGCTGATAAGAACCATAAGGCTGCCCTAGCAATAGTGTATGTTTTACCACTACCATGACATGACCGTATCACTGTTTCTCGATTATCTCTTACAGATAAAACAATTTCTTTTTCCATTTCCCATAAATCAACCCCCAAATATTCAGTAAAAAAATACTCAGGATTATCATGTATGAGTTTTTGCTCAGTATCAAGTAGCGATATCTCCGTCGACAACGGGTTGTTGTTTTGGTTGTTGAATGTGTTTGTCATGGCGTTGTTTCATAGCTTCAAAAAATGAAGTTCCCAACTCATGGGTTTGCTTGTTTTCACTCTTTTCTTGAAATTCATCAAATGCTTGCAACCATAATTTTTGTGAAAAAGGATTCCCTTTAATTGCAGAACGATAAATTGCGGCTATCACATCGGGGGTTTTTTCTTTCGTCCATTCTTTGATTTCCCGTTTAACATCCTCCCAAAAATTTGGGTCATTTTTCCAATTAACTAGTGTTTGCCCAGAAACATTGTACTTTTCTTGAAAAGCTCCTTGATTCGGTGGGTCTCTAAAAATAGATGGCGTTGCTATCCATCGCGCAAATAGGTAGTATTCTGCGTGTTTTAAATGCCATTTCATAATTTAAAGTAATTTCAAGCGTTTTTTATCTTCTCAAGAAAAATTTGTCTTGTTCCATCTCAAAATTAAAATGTTCTTGTTCCTCTCCGGGCTTTAGTCCTTTGCGTTCCCAATAAGCATAGTGTTGGCAACTGCTACAAACGACATCTTGGAGAAGTTCGAGACGTACCTTTGGCTCAAATTTAAGTTGATTTTTGAACCCGCAAACTTCACAAATTAGTTTTGGATAGGTTACTTGTTCTGGTGGTTTTTTATGGCTCATAAAGTGATTATTATTTCGAGTTTTCCTTCTCCTGTGGGCTTTTCAGCAAAATCTACACTCCCAGCTACTAGCTTGTCGTTTTGGTATAGTGCGTCGTTAACTCCTTTGAGAATATTGTCGGGGTCTCCATGGGCATTATTAGCCCAATAAATGAATATGTCTGTGCGCATTTTTTTCTTTAAATTAATTGGTTTGGTGATTTTTCCATCCATCATTTTTTTCATCAATTTTTCTGGCGGATCATCCGAGAAAATTCTTTCAATGTTAAACTTTTTAGATTCTGAATAAAAAGCCTCTTGAACGTAACTTTTCCATGCTTCATATCTCTGGCATTCTGGCGACCATCTGCTTTTTTGGGTTGCGCGGTGGTAAGGTATGGGATTGCCTTTGGGATTTTCTTGATTTCCGTTAATGGTGAAAGCGATCTTCATAATCCGGCAAAATTACCCTCTTTCATTAGTTGCTCATGGTTTGTTTTGAGAGAGGAAAGCATTTTTTCCATCTTTTTCAATTCTTGTTTTAGATCATTTTGTTCTATACCCTGTACAGTTCGGCGATATAGCTTGTCCGCTCGCGCATCACTCTGAACGGTTTTGCGTAGTTCTTCCCACATAAATGGCTCTTGTCTCTCTAGTTCTTGAAAACGTGCGCTCAAGAAACAATATTGACCAGCTAGGAAGTTACGAAATCGACAAATATCTCGTGGCGACAAATAACTCATGTCTTGCATTGATTGTGCGATATACTCCACGCTTATTTTTGCCTCTTCTGGCTTCAAGAAAAAGTACCACTGGAATAATTGCTCAACTTCTTTGTATTTTGTGGCGTATTGGTGGCACAAGCGACACAATCTGGCGTGGTTATTTGGGTCATCGACCATTTCCGGACTCGTAGAGCGTCGAAATAGATGGTGTGTATCATCGCTTGGCTTGCCACACCAGCGACAAGGCGTATTAGTTTGGTTCATAAAATTAAATTTTTATTAAAAATGTAAGAAAAATATTCAATAAAGCCATCGAAATAGCCGGTACAAAATAAATAATCAACCCGTGTTCTAACCCTTTATTTTTAATCAAAAATGATAATAGAAATAGTGAATGCATCACTAAAATATTTAGCCAAATAATTTTTTTCATACGCTATTTTTAAGGGATTTAATAAGTGTATTTCGTAAATTATCTATGACTTCTTCGTTGGACATTGGCCACATTTGTTCTATTTCTTGAATAACTTCCTCCCTCGCCTTGGTGGCGGCTTCTTGGCTAGCATTGTTAATCTCTCGCCTTATAAATTCTTTAATTTCTTCTACTTTTTCATCGCTTGTCTCATATAATGGTGGTCTATTTTGCATGTCTCGCCCCAGAAAAATATTCATTTCTACCAACTCTTCTTTAAACCGTTCCTCCCACGTCGTCTCAGGTTCTTTTTCTTGGGGTGGCTTAGGAATTCTATGTCGAGTGCTTGGCGAATGTGGCAACGGACACCACTCCTCCTGTGCCTCTTGGGGCGGCTGGACACGCTCTACCGCTTTTAAGATTGCCTGTATAGAAATTTTTATACTTGAACCATCAATAATAGAAACGAGATGCAGGTTTTCATCATAATCCCCGTCGTGGTCAACTACTTCCCAGTAAAAATCATCATAATTCGCTATAGGCTTTCTTTTTTGTTGTGAAAATCTAACCATAGCCGTTGTTTTCTCTTCCTGTGCCGGTGGGGTGTAGAGCGGGCAAGACATATAGTGATCACCAGACGGACGTATTGAATCGGCTGTAAGTTTAGGACAAGTACATTTTTTAGTGGTGTTATTCATATGGTTAAATATTATTTTTTTGATAAATTACCCATTTAGAAGGTACAACATTTGGAATAGGGCAGATAAAAACTTTTCTTTTCACAGTTTCTAACCATAACCATTCACCAATTTCTGTTTTAATTGGTCGCCAAGCAAACCATTTTCGCCATTCCCAAACAACAGCTTCTTCTAAAATTTTCATATTTAATTTTATTAGATAAAGTAAGGCGGTTTTAGGGTAGCCGCTCCCTTTTGTTTAGCTAGTTCCATCAGGTGATAATGTTCCCATTCCTCATCATAAGTACCTCGGGAGTAGGATCATTCTTGCCAAGTTCAGTATCAGTAGCAAAAAAATCATTAGGAAAGAACGGTCTTGATATGTCATCCAGTTCTGTGGTTGGTCTGTAAGATGATTTTGATAGCTCTCTTGTATCTCTCTCCATCTGATAGCCTCCTTGATAAGTACCAAGAATTGCTCTTGTGTTACGGTCTTTTCTTTTTTGGAAAAACATACGTTGCAGTAAGAATATATCTCTACTGTTTGGCTATATTCACGGTGTGGCAGATGATACTTGAGTTCATACGGACATATGTTGTAACGGAAAAGTCTTTCTTGTTGGCATTTGTCACAATAGGCTTTGTGTTTGGGCATGGTATCCTCCTAAAGAACGTTTAATCTCTTCCTTAAGCTAAGCTGGTGGAAAATTGCATTCCACACGGTTATTTTGTGGCAACACCCACACAGGGGCGGTAATTACGATGTAATTATCTTGTTGGTACATCAAGAGTTAATAGCCAATTTTTGAGCCACACCTACTTGTTAGCGGCTTATTTCGCCACAGCTCAGCTTGAGAAAGAAATTATTTAGGAGGGAAAAATAATTTCATAAAGCAATGTCCTTAATGGATTAAACATTCCCTCTCTTAAACGAAATTTGTAATATTGTGGCCTATCTTCCAAAAAAGAATAAACTGATTTTAAAGCATTTTTATATTCTTCTACCGAAAACGGCATCATAAGCGGCTCTATTTTTTCGGCATAATGATCTTCTCCGCATCTCCAGTATAAAAAGTCTTTTTTCTCTCCTACTATTTTCATATCGAAATCTTTTATTTTTCCGCCATTATTTTGCCAATTAACAAATTCTTCCCAAATTATATCCCTTCTAATTTTAGCCCCTTGTTCAAACATGGGAAAAAAAGTTTTAGGATTATTTAACATGTCTAACTCAAAATTTAAAAAGTCTTTTATCATATTATTATTTACTTCTCAAACTCCCTCACAATAGCTACGGATGAATTCCGTGATAAGTAAGAGGGTGACAAGTCTTGAACTTGTATCTCCAGAGATACTTCTGGCTATGTTACGGTTACACCACACCCTCATGAATTATTAAGACATTATTTCTAGGTAAGCTTTTTCAGCTTTTCTTTCGGTTTTAAAAATATTATTTGTTTTAAGACGATATTTATCTATTATATTTCCCTTCCACGTACTCTCTATTACAGATCCAGAACTATCAATATAAAAATATTCTTCATCTATTTTTGGCACCCATTTAGCAGTAGTTTTAAACTCACGATCATTTAAAATATCTATAATTTCATTGATTTTATTAGCTAAAATTTTTAAAGATATTTCAGTATCATCTCCTACTCTTTCTAGCCTATAATTTGCAAATATTCCTTCATTTGAACATGCTATTTCTTGATATTTTGTTCTTATTTTTTCAACATTTATTTTTTCCATAAAGTTAGTTACGAATTTATTACTTTTGTTGTTTAAAGGTAAGTGAGAAAATAGGTAGCACTAATTGATTGTTTTTGCCCTCAAGTTCAATTTTTTCTCCCTTGGTATACTTATCTAGCAAGATATCACTCAAAAGCTCTCTATCAGTCTTTAAATCATTTTTAAGGGCATCCAGCCTGTCGACTTCTGACCGACATGTTTCGTTTAATGCGATTCTAATATCTTTAAGCTTTGCTTTTTTAATATTCACATCTTCAATAATTGTTTGATAATTCGAGTCTTGCATGTACACACCCTCTAACATTTGCTTAATGTCCTTAATTTGTGCCTTATGTAAAGAAATTCGATTGAATATTTCTTGTGGATTTTGCATATTGATATTTTTATTTTTTAAGTTCAGCAAAAAAGTAACCTAACGCACTACAGACACTCGTAATTGCTATAGTTTGTACAAACCATAGAAAACCAAAGTATATGATTCCAACAGTAAGCGTCGCAGAAAGTAGTATAAGTTGAGTGAAAAATATTTTTTTAAGCATATTTTGCCTTGTGACCGCCCCAGCGGTTCGCCTTGGCTGTATCATTACGGTTGCCGCAACGTTCCGCTTGGGGAAGTCCATAATTTATTTTTTAATTGATTTTGTACTAGAAATTTTAGTCACCTTTTTATCCAACGTATTGATTTTTTTACTCATAGTGTCGATTTTGTTTTTTAAAGTAACAACACTTTTTATCAAATTTTCGCGTTTAATTTTTATGGTCATACGGTTTCAGGTTCTAAATTTTTTTGTAATTGAGTTATTCTGTTTTCTACGACTTTCAATAGAGTTGCTGATTCTCTCACTCCGTTTGTAGTTCTGGAGTAGGTAATACTTCTAGCGATAGACTCGGCTAATTCATCAGAAACATATTTTCGTTTGCCATAAAGGGCTTTTTTAACTAAAATCTTATGCAATTTATTGAGAGTAACCATATTTAGTTGTTCATTAGTTCAAAAAATGAGCTTGTAGATTCGAGTGTTCCTTTCATTTTGTTGTAAGTTCGAAAGTAGGATGACGACATGCTTTTAACCGTGTGCTCTAGTTGTCCGATATACAAGAGTGCTTCGCTCTGTTCTCGGCATAACCAGTAACCTTTATCATTTGAAAGTATCGGGGCGCCGTACTCGGTGCGTAGCTTATTTATTGCTAGACGCACCCGGCGGAGTACACTGTCACGCTTTTTAGGATCATTTATTTTCCGTCGATCATCGGAGTTATAAAATAACCACCATTCACTTTGAGCAATCGCATCTTGTTCGATCTGTAAATATTCATTGTCAAAGGTTGGCATCAGGTTTTCCATAACAGCGCGGATGTCGCCGGTCATATTTTCCGGGTGAAGAGAAAAAATTTTGTTTTTCATTCTTTCCCGGTAATTTGAGAAGTTCATATTTCCTCCTTTTTTATGAAGAAACGGATAAGCATTGCGTTTCTTAATGGTAATTTGTTTATTAAATTAAATTTATTAAGTCGTAAGGGTTCTATCGCAATGGATAGAAACCTTTCTCCTGAAAATATTTTTCCTCATACTCTTTACTCTCAGCTTCTTTCATTTTTTGGTACTCAGTGTCTTCCGGTGATTGAGCGAATTTACTTTGTCTTGGTTGATTCCATGGCTTGCCAGCCCACGTTGAAAGTCGCTTTGGTACGTCGAATACTTTTTGCATCTGCCAAAGTTCTTTCTTGCCGTTAGGATTCTTCTGCGTCCAGTGAAGAAGAAAAGCGGTGCATATTTCTTTACCGTGTTTTTCCTCGTAAGGCTGCACTAACTCAGCAAGGGTTTTTTCTTGTTCTGGTTCTGCCACTAGTTCGGACTTACCACTTGTCTCAAGACTGTCAGTCACTTCACCTTTAAAAATTTTTTCGGGCACACTCTCACTCTCTCTATCCTTACCTAACCTAACCTTACCTAACCTAACCTGTGGCGCCATTTGGTTGTCATTTTGACAACCAAGTTTTACAGCTTCCGTATATGCTTTGTTTTCCTTTAATATTAGCGATTTTTTTTCTTCAACAAATCTTGTTGGCTTATAACGATCACCTCTTATCAGGTTGTGGATAAGCCAGTGCTTAATAACTACGACCCCAGTATCGAAGGCAAGCAGAAATCGCTTTGCTAATAAAATTTTCAAGTCATCCTCTGCAAACCCGCATGCCCTCATCAAAATTTTTGGTTGAATAAATCCGTCGTCATCAGCATTCATTCCAAGGTGAAAATAGAGAGCCTGTGAAGATGTCGGCATGGTCAGAAATTCATCGCTCTCTACAATTTCGGGTGAAAACATTCTCCTTTGTGCCATATAATTGAAATTAAAACGGTATTTGTTCGAGAGTTATCTCTCCAGTGTCTCCGGGTTTAATTCCCGGTTCTTTTTCGTCTACTACTGTGCCACCAAAATCTTTCGCAATTGATTCAACTTTTGTACCATTCAAAATTTTTAGTTCAACTAAGATTTTTTCTAAAACTGTGACTACTGGATTCGGAGACGGTCGTGAAAATTCGTTGAGTTTAAAATTTAGATATCCCCGTTCATTTTTCTCCACTTCAATGTCGACCGTATCATTCGCATTCCACGTTTTAGTGACTGCGTCACCAAAGCCGGATATTGTTACGTTCTTGCCTTCTCTGTCGCTCCACGCGGTGATTTTGCACGAAGTATAAGGCTTCCCTTCCTTGCTTACCTTTTCCGCGTGTTCGATGTTCTTGATTAAAATTTGAGACATAAATTATTTATTAAATTCAGCAACTCGTTTGTATAAAATTAAGCTGTTTTCAGATTCAATAATTTTGAAATCACCGCGCGTTGCTTCAGTGCAACCATTCGATTCGAGAAAGGCTTTAAATTTCTTTGTTTTTTCTAATTTCTCAGCTTCTTTTTTTGCTTCTTCCGCTTTTCTTGCTGTCCGCGCTTTTTCCGCGGCCTCTTTTAGTGCTTGTTCTTCTCGAGCTTTTCGCTCACCGTCTAACCTTGCTTGTTCTATAGCATCTTGGCGTTCTTTTTCTTGTTGTGCAGCTAATTTTTTAGCTTGTTCTTCTCGCTGCATCGCCAATTCCTTGTCTTTTAGCTGTTTCTCTTTAGCTTCAATTTCTGCCTGTTTTGCGTTGAGTTCTGCCTCTTTTTTGGCATTCTCTGCGGCTATGCGTTGAGAGACAAGAGTATTTAAAGTTGATTCAAAAATCACATCATCCATTGCGTTTATATCCTCATCTTTTAAATCGTAACCGACTAATTCTTGGGCAAGTCGCGCTCTTCGTTCTGGTAATTTACGGATTCTTTCTTGGAGTATCGCGTATTTTTCTGCTTGCTCTTCGAGTTGTTCCAAACGTTCTTCTTCTGGTTCAATAATCTCAATAAGTTCTTTTTCCTTAGCAATTACCGCTTTTTGGTATCTCAACGCATCCTCTCGCAGGGCTTTACCTTTTTTCTGAATTTGAATTCTAGTACGTTGGAGTAACTCCCTTTTTTCGCAAACTATCCCAATTTGTTTTTTGTCTTCAAAATCGGTTATTGTTATTTGTTTACATTCATCAGCAATTTTTTGTAGCTCGGCTTTTGTAGGGTCAAAATTTTCTAAGTTTAAAGTGTCCATATTAGAAAGTAAGAAGTGAGTTAACGATTGAGTCGATCTCTTTGAGTGTTTCGCGCTCCACAATCATCAATTCCTCAATCTCTTTGAGCACGTCGGCGCGATTCACTTCAATCAAGAAAAAGTCGGCTACTTTAAGGCGTGGGTCGTAGAAAGCGAATGTTAGTTTCTGTAGTTTGTCGTTGACGATAAAATATTGTAATTTTTGGTAGTGGTACTCATCGGGAATTTGTTTGGTTAGATAGGCTTCAATGTGTCGCGCCGAAGAAAGACATTTTATTTCGAGAGCTTCTGCCTCTTCTGTTCCCTCAATCATTCCATCCGGTGATACAGCAATGTCCGGGTTATCTTCACGCGACCAGATCACCATGGCTTTATCAACTTTTTTCCCGGTCATTTCTTCGTAGCGTTCAACTGCTTCATCTTCCAAACGGTGCCCTCTATCCATAGGATTTTCTCCATCAGCCGGTAGTCCAATTCTTTCCGCTATAAGTTCATAAAAACCAATTTTCTTGCCTGTGCCTCGCTTTACTACTAAGTCTTTAAGGCGCGTACCGGTTATTTTGCCCATTCGGGCTGTTAACCACTCAACTTGATCTTCAAATTTTTGAATAAGCATATAATTATTTAGTAGTATTTTTTTCTTTCATTTTTTTAGTTAGCATTTCAATGATTCCATCGGCTTGTACTGCACTTATTGCTGCAAAAGGTATCCCGTAAAGTTCTTTGCAACGTTGTATAACTGCGGCCTTGGTAATTTCAAGGTCAGCAGCTAACTTGTCGATCTTATCGAATTGCTCTTGAGTTGCTTTGTTACTTTTCTTTTCTTCACCTTGAGCGTCCGTGTCTTCGTCTTCTGTTTCAATACCGAAAGCATTCTTAAAGGCGTGTCTCTTAGCAAAAGTAACCGTTGCCGCAACTTGCTGTGGTTTACTCATAATTTCGGTAAGGTTAGTGAGAGGAACCTCAATGTCTGTTGGCTCCGAGTGTCCAGATTCATGTTTTACCGTACAAATAACTTTGACACGTTCCACTGTAATTTCAGTTTTAAAACTGTAACTAAATCCGTGTTTAGCGATTGGTTCTTTGACTTGTTCGACGATTGCTTCAATCGGTGCGTAATGATATAAAGCAACTCCAAACTTATTTTTAGCCGCTTTATTTTTTTTGATTATCGGTAATTCTCCTTGTAACATCGACATCTCTCTATCAAAAACTTCTTTGGCCGCTTCTGCTCTAAGTTCGCGTCGCATTGCAAGTAACTTTTCAAGTGTTTCAACCGGTACATTTTTTTGGATTGCGACCATTAACATTTTTTCGACCGAGTTATTTTGAGTTTCGTTCGTACTTTGAACTTGAATTTCTTTATCTGTGGACATATTTTTTTGACACTGCATCTTTTGAGTGATACAATGTAGTTAACTTGAATAAAATTTTTCTTCAAAAATCTGTCTCCGCAAGAGATAGATTTTTAGTTATACGCTTGACAGTGACCATAATGACGTTTGTCTTTTTGTCCGCATTCGAAACATTCGGTGTTTTCTTGTAATTCTTGTACCGTTACAAAGCAACGCATTTTTCGCCATTTTTTATTTTTTTCGGCTTTGTCTGCATCAGTTAGATCGTTCACAATTTTAAGTGAGTACATATTTTTATAATTTATTTTTTTATTTAATCGACCTTTAATAAAAAAAGCCTACCGAAAGATAGACTAATTTAACCCTCCGAATTTTGTTAAAGGCCTTTTTTCAAATAAAAAAAGGCCGTTAGTAACACATACTAACGGCCTAAAATGATACAGTTTATTGTTTCAATACAAGTGCAGCATTCAGAACTAGCGTTTGCTCCACTGTGGTGCTTAAGTGTATCTTTTTAGTCCGATTTTTAGAGTGTTACTTTAACAATTTTTAATTGTCAAAGTTCATTTATAGATTAAGTATATCCTTGGAAAAAATGAGTGTCAAGTTTTAAATCTGTGGATAAACTCAACGCTTCAATATTTCAAGTTCTGTTGGTGTTGGTTCGAACTCATCTTTATCACGTTGGTATATTTCCCATGCAGCCCGCTTATCTATACGATAATGTTCCGCAAGTTCGCCAAAACTCCACCCTGCCTTGTGTCTCTTGACTAATTCCTCATTTCGTTTATTTTTCTTTTTTCTTCCCATACATTTTTTAACATAATTTCATTATATTTTTTTTCCTCAACGTTGTCAAGCATAGTATCATTACTAAATAAATTCATAACTCGTTGATGTTCCAATTTGCAACTATCCAAATTTACTGCCGCATAGTATCTCAATGTGGTGCGCTCACTCTTATGCCTAGATAGGGCTTGAACATCTTTTATGTTCACGTTTTGCCGCAATAAAGTGGTGGTAAAAGTCTTCCGAAAGAGGTGTGGTTTTAGGTGTTTTTTTATTACCAATCCTTTAGTAAATTGTTTGAGATTACGTCTTGCTGCGCACGGCGTAAGTCTTCCATAGGTAGATGTAAAGATATACTCATAAATATCGGTGCGCCGGTCAAGATACTGTTTGAGCCATTCGAGACATCGGTCGGTTAGATACACTATTTCCTGATCTTTAGTTTTTGCATTCACTATATGAATTTCTTTTTTTTCAATGTCAATGTCCTGTCGTTTAATGTTTAGTGCTTCGGAAATACGAAGTCCCGCCGTGAACATAAACTCATAGAGTACGCGCGTACGTAGGCCGATTGTGGTGTTAATATCGAACGATTCCATTACTTCCTCTAACTCACCCCTCTCTAACGATTCCACCACTCGGCGCGGCACTTTAGGTAAGCGCAGATCACGCCATGAAAAAGGTGTCTGGTCTCCCCTATCTTCAATGTAATTAAGCAAGCGACGCAACGTAACAATAGCGCGCAAAGCTCCATACTCCCCATATTTTCGTGCAGCACTCTCAATAATAGCCGTGTCCACTTTTCTCAATTCCACCAATTCCTTTTGTCCTACTGCTTCAAATATCGGACCATCTAAAAATCGTTTGTGCTCACGGACTGTTTTTTCTGTTCTACCTTTCGCTAAAATATACACTAAATACGATTCATAATACTCATAAATTTTCATACAAAAAAACCGTCTCTTGATCCCTCCTTGAGCTATGAGGCTTTCAGAGGGTAGAGAGACGGTTTCTGTTGGCTTTTTTGTGCAACAAAATAAACCAACATTGATAATTATATCACATTCCGCTCCATCCTCCACTTATCTCATAGCCCCTCAGAGAGAGGGCGACCCGATTGGAACGGGTCATAAGTGAATAAAATGTTATTGCGCATAACACACCACACTGCTACAAAAAAGGAAATATGTCAAAAAAAATTATGGAGAAGAATGTTTTTTAGCTAAAGAATCGCAATAAGTTGTGCACTGAAATGTGGATAACTACATTACTATTAACAAAACAGATAGTGTATATTAAAACCGTCGGAAGTTATTTTTTTTTCGATAAGTAAAACCTTTATATCGAATTTTTCCGTCTTTGCCAGCTTTAAATAATCCAATTAAAAAAAGGATAAAAAAAACAAAAAGAAGAAGCTTGGAAAAAAAATGTAGCAGTAGTGATAACATGGTATTTATTTTACCATAAAAAACGTCAATAGCCTTATCCCCAAAGCATCCACACCAATATTTATATACTTATTTTATCAATCTGGTATAGTGAGCGATAGAATGTTCCTTTAAAAAGTATCCGTGACAAATATCCTCCTAGCAAAAAAGAAAGGGGGTGAGAAAGCATGCCAAAAATAATAAAAATTGGACGAAGTGCCGTTACTGGAAAATTTATGCCTGTTAAAAAAGCACAGAACAAACCAAATGCAGTAGTGGAAACTATCAAAATAAAAAAATAAAAGAGGCGGCAACCTCTTTTATAAGAAATAATACTATAAGCTAGACTAAAACAGTCGCGGATACTTTTTAAATGAATATTTTTTTATTTCATTTTAAGTATACAGCCCGGCCGTTTCTTTTTTTAAGCTTACTACTTATTGGTATGAAAGACAAGGATTGCTAAATCAATTTTTTGTGGATAAATTACAAAAAAGCCTTATAAATAAAGGCTTTTTCGCTTATTAACCCAGCTTCTGATCATTCACATAATCCTTAAGTGGAATGTTTGGGTTTGCCCGGAGACTCTTTAAAATTGCTTTGAGCACTAAAGTCATTAAAGTCTGTGCGTTAAAGCTTTGTTCACCACTTAAATAGCTAAATACATACGCTAACACCACCGCACCCGCTGTCTCTACGGTCTCAACGGCCGTTTGCCTCACCCACAATGGCAAAGCATACCATTTTGTTTTTAGAAATTGCATATAAAAATTATTAAGAATAAAGTTGATTTGCTAATTTGATTGATTTTTCACCAAAGCGAACTTTTCGCACATCTTTTTCGTTCGCAAAATCCATAATTCCGTGCTTGATTTGCCATGCTTTCACCCACTTAGCGGTGATCTGCAAATATTTCCCTGTTGAGTCCACCTCTTGAGGAAACAATTCTTCGAACTTGAGCATGTTTTGCAAATTCACTACATCCGGACCTGTGACACCAAATGATAAAGGACGGGTAAATTTATACTTTGGTTTAGGTGGTAGTGGTTTTTCTTCGTCTCTGTTGTTCGATAAATCTTTCAGATATCCGGCAAAATATACACGTTCTTTAATCCAGCTTTCAGTCAATATACGCTGACCTTCTAAGCCATAAAATTTCCCCCAAGAGTCATCAATCAATAAAGCTTTTTCGCCTTTATATAGGAACGCATCCACCGCGGCGATGCCGTGACGAATCGGTGCGTTTCCTCGGTCAAGGTTCATATTTTTTATGGTTGGTACGTCAATCCATTCGTTCCAATCCGCAAAAATGAATAACAGCACAGCCTTACCCTTGTTCAAGATAATATCCGCAATAGCATCAATAGTAATGTTGTTAATGGTTAGGTAGCCACTAGCACGGTACTTATCGGCAATTTTTAGGTCTTCTTCGGTACGATTAAACGCGGCGTTTATTTGTGCTTCATTCATTTTCTGACTAGGCAACCTGTCTTCGGTAGTCGCACCGAATTTAGAGCAGATACTTAAAGCATCTTGCCCCCACATTCCTCCACCCGGCTTGTTTTCTCTTCGTTCGTAAATATCGCGGGCAGAAAATACAATAAACGGTTTTTCTGGTTCTTCGAGAATGTTTTCAACCCCTTCTATTTTAGCGCATGCTTGGGCAACGCATGTGCTTGAACCATCTTGGTCTCTAATCGGAAATTTACGCCACTGCTCTTTTGTTTTCTCAATCCAATCTACTGGTGAGGCATTCGCCGCTTCTTCGTGTGTAAAATCTTGTCCTCTGGCTTCTTCCGAGCGCGGGTCCTCTACTGCACCATTGTAAATTTTTTGTTGTTCTTCTTCCATATTTTTATATTATTTTTTAAAAATGGTATTGAGCGCTAAAACTGAAAGTACAATCCAGAAAGCGAGTTGTTGAGCTACCGAGTACAATCTAAATTTTATGTTCTCTCTTTCTTTTTTAATGTCTTTTAGCATTGGCAGAAAATCCTTGATTTCGTTCATATTTATGTTATTTACTTTCATTTCGTCTCTAAGTGAATTGATAGAGGTGTTGATTTTTTGCATGTTCACCTCCATCACATCTCTGCGCATAAAAATATTCTCGTACATCCCCTCCTTGAGGCTGATCGAGTTTGCAAGATTTTCCATTTGTTTCTCTTGTCCTTGGGTAAATTTCGAAATGTGATCTCTTAGCTCAGTAATAGATCGCTCAATGTATTCGATTTGTATTTTTACAACTTTTTCCATATTTAGATTAGCGAATAAATTTGATATTCAATAGCTAAACCAGAATTTCCGTTTGCGCCATTTGAACCATTCACTCCATCAGTTGAGGCTCCCCCACCTTTTACACCTTTAGTACCTCCAGTACCGCCAGTACCGCCAACAACCGATATAGTACCTGTTCCACTTTTTGAGTAATAAATTAAATATACATAACCTCCAGCCCCCCCAGCTCCACCACCTCCACCTCCAGCACCGCCTCCATAAAAAGCACCATTTACTGCACCATCACCACCATTTCCACCATTACCACCATTTCCCCCTTTAGCCTCGATTGTTCCGTTATTTACAACATTATATGCTGCTATCCAAAGATTTCCTCCCGGTGCACCTGAACCACCACCGCCTCCACCGGCTCCACCCGGTGCTCCATTTCCACCACCGTTAATATCACTACCTCCTCCAGCACCACCAGCTCCACTACCGCTACTTGCAGAACCACCGTAAAGAGCATATGAGCTTAAGGTAAAATCAGCCGGTTCTAAAAACCTAAATGCTTCGAAAAGTGTTTTAATTCCTAAACTTGGGGCTGTTGCGCTTCCACCGGTAGATGCTGTACCACCAGCATTTCCGTTATGTGTTCCACCATTTCCACCTCCACCACCAGCTCCTCCGTTTGTTCCGTTAGCGGCAGAAAGACTATTGATTTCATTCGAACCATCGCCACCAGCAATCCCAGCACCCGGGTCGGTATTCAAAACCCAACCTCCCTTTCCCACTGCTCCAACAATCCCAGCTTTACTTGCTTTCGTTGCTCCAGCCGTATTTGCTGCTGCCCCTGCTGTTCCTGCGCTGCCGGGTGCATTCCATACACCACCATTGCCACCATTACCTCCATTTCCACCATTCGCATAAACTTTAAAAGTTGAGGCAATAGTTAGATCGTTTTTTACATATAATTTGTAACCGTTTAACTTTAAATCACCAGCGCTTAAAGTTAAATTATTAAAATATGCGTTCCGTGTTAAAACATTGTTTGTGATCGGTCCAGAACTAAATGCCTGTGATGTTATAGTTACATTTCCATCACTAGCATCACCAAAAAGTGAAATAATAAAATCTTTTAAGCGAGTAAAGTTAGTGTTTAAATCAGTTGCCAAAACTTTTTCTCCCGCACTCCATTGTTTAAGTGACATAAAATTTTAGTTAATAGTATATTGGCAAGAAACAAACAAACTTTGCACATTCGTTTTTGTCCATCCACCTGTTGCAATGTATGAGAAAAGCTGACCAGTATTAGCGCCCGCAGCTCCATCAATCACATTGCCAAATTCGGTGTAGGTTCCATTTGTATCTGCGGCAGTGTAGAAAAAATCTGCATAGGCAATATTCGTGTCATAGGATAAACTTGCTGCTAATTTTCTAAAAACTTCCGTTCCTAGCTGTGTACTCGCATTGGTTGGGGTTGGTCCTGCTTGGGTTCCAAGCAAACCATAATTGATTGCGCCGGTATACGTGGTGTTTCCTGCCAACCGACGCGCCAAAACATTGCGCCCAGCGGTCACAATAATATTGTGTTTTGCCTTATAATCAATGACAATTCCCTGTTTTCGTAGTCTATTTAAAATTGACCTTTTGCCATTTTTGACAAATTCACGTAGTTCATTAAGTATCGGACTGTCTTCGGTTACCCATTCTGGCAGAGTAAATGTACGAATATTCACCCTAACGCCAAGCTCTACATTGTTTGATTGTAATATTGCGTTTTGCATAATTTTTAAAGTTAATAAACTTTTAATGAATAATCGAGACGACCAACACGTTTTTGATCAGCTATGCTAGTGGGAAAATATGGTGCAAGCACCCATATTGGTTCAACTCCTGCACCCAACGGGTCTTTTTGGATGTTTTCGGTGATGGCAATCGTGGCATTATCTGTATTCGCTGTAATTTTAGTAATTGTTTCTACTACGGTAATGGTTTGAATATCTGTTTTAATTGTTTCGGCTACTTCGGCCTCATCTGCTTGTTTGGTGTCTGGCTCTAACAATCTTTGCAAAATTTCAATCAAACCAACCTCTTTTGTAGTTACAAGATCGACATCATACGTAAACTCATCCATACTACGTGCTCTAAAAAGTACCCGACGGATGATAAAATCAATATTGCAACTTCGTTTTGCACTCGTTAAATTTATGACCATTCCAGATTTGAGCCCCGGTGTATGAGTTTGAAAATTTACATAGCTAAGTTGGTTTTTGTAAGTATCAATTTCTGCTGCTGCTCTCTTGCGGGCGACCGCTAAATCTTCAATCGTAGTATCACGGATTATTTTTTCTTTCTGACCATACGTAGCGATACTGACCGCATCACTGGCAATAGCCAATACCGGGGTTTTAGGGTTTCCACTAAATTCAATCACATCACCATCAGCCAAATTACTTCCGAAACGGATCATGCGTTCCTCATAGTTATAAAGCACATCCTTAGTGGCAAAATCATCAATAAAATCTAT
>JACCDT011129036.1_pt1 | contig 20321 bp, 19 predicted proteins | sample 7446291 | NCBI WGS metagenome assembly JACCDT01 (sample SAMN15323446, study PRJNA562643) | freshwater metagenome | isolation source: river surface water | place: USA:Blue River Watershed | collected 2017-08-17 | reverse complement strand
TTTGAATCTTCAACGACAATTGTCGTTTCTGTTGAATGGAACTCCTCGGCAATGACTGGAAGGTTGTTGATGTAAGACTGCTCAACAGAGAAACCAACACCAGTGCCGTTCATCAAAATATACATCGCTTCGTCAAACGCACGAAGAGAATCCACGGCAATGAAGGCGCAATTGTACGCACTAATGTTGTCGGCTTCCATTGCAGGTCCAGCAGCCATCAAAGCGCGCATGGAAGGCATGATTTCATGATTCAAGATCGCTTCACGAACCTTGGAAAGAAGTTCTTGTTCGATAGAGCTTCCCAGGTGTTTAGACATGAAGTTACAATAACGATCAACTGTCTCCGTCCAGGTCTCACGACGTTTTTCTTTGTCAAGCCATCTGGCATAACGGGAAATGTGAATGAAGTTCTTGTAAGGCTCTGCAATAAATCCTTGGCTGTCTGTAATCATTGTTCCTTTGTTCCTTTCACGAACGCAGAGGTTTCATCTGAAACTCTGCTTTGCTTTTTTTGATGGCTTCTTTGAAACTGTCCAGAGTAGATTTTTGGACTTGCTCTCTGTGAGTTTCTTGGTCTTGTTGCATTCCTTCAACTTCATCAGCAGAGAGAACACGAAGAGTTGAGCGGGCGGTATCCAGGTGAATCTTGAACTGGAGACCGTCAATTCCAAACCTGTTCTTCGCAATGAAGAGAGTTCCAAGTCCTGTTGACTTTTGGGTGCTGATGCGTTGCAAACCCAAAACAAAATCCGCTTCGGCTGCTTGTCCATAACTCTCAGCGAGGTTTGTCAAGTCAATAATGTCCGACTTGGCTCCTTCCTTGTTGGATTGAAGAGCAGTCCAAATGGGAACATCCAACTCTTTTGCAAGAGAGCGAATTTCCTGAATAACATACTGCATCTCCAGCCGAGGAAGCTCATACTTTTCCGTAGAACGAATGATCCCAGCGTAGTCAATGATGATCATGTCGGGTTTTACACCTTTCAGCGACATCTTTTCGACGTGGGCTCTAATCGTGTTGCAAGTGATAGACCTTGCTGGATATTCTTTGATGATCAGCCTTCCCAAGCGGTCTGCGTTTGCAGTGAAAAACTCTTGAATTCTATCTTGGTTTTCTGAACAATCACTGGAATTGATTCCAGTCAAGTTGGAGTCATAGCGAATGCCGCAGTATCGTTCATTCAACTCCATCGTATAATGGAAGACATTTTTTCCGAGAAGAATGGCTTGTGATCCAAAGTGAGTAAGAACGTGGCTTTTTCCGACACTCGATGGCGCACAAATGATTCCAATTTCTCCTCCACCAAGTCCTCCACCCATGATTTTCTTCTCATCCAATTCATAAATCCCAGTTGGAATTGGATGACGGAAAGTCGTGCTGTATCGAGCAGCCAGATCAACATTGTAATCGTGACCAGTGGATGTTGCCATGCCAGCGGCAATGGCTCCCTTCATAATATCGACAACCCTCTCGTACTTTTCAGTAAGAATGATGTCAACACTGTCGGACAAAGCCTTTTTGAGAAGTTGCTGACGGCAGAAGGTAAACGCCTTGTCTTTCACCCAAGGAAGGTCATTCATCTCCTCATTGCGAATAACCTTTTGGAGAAAAGAGTGACATTGTTCCCGAATAACAACATCCTTTGCTTCTCTCAACTCATCTTTCATGATTGTGACAAGAAGAGGAATGGTTGGGAACTCTTTGTATTCGTGGTAGTAACCAATGTACCTGTTTGCAATGAGTTTCAGATACGCTGGTTCAAGACATTCATCAACGTTGAAAACCTCGATGAATTGGGTAGACCATGCTCGGTCAGTGAGAAGAGCTTGAAGAACTTTCTCTTGAAAGGACTTACCAAGACTGTTGAAAATGGCTGGGTTTTGTGCGGTTTGTTGTTGCGTCATATACCTTTGCCCAATGTATGGGACTGATAACCAGAGGTCAAACGGTTGCTGGCCGGGGAAGGGGTGGGGCTAACTATTGGAAGTTTTCAAGAACCCGAAAAGGCACCAAACAGCGTTTTTGCCGCCGTAAATGCCTGTTCGATCTCCAGTGAAATTGGAATGTCGTTTCCTGTGAAGGTTTTGAGGTATTCCATTTTATTCAAAACTGGCTCAAAGTTTTCTACCTTGAAATTCACCTTCTCAATCTGCTGAGAAGACAAGCAAAAGGTGTCGAGGTACATCAACTTCCAGTTTCTCTCGATAATCTCTTCACCCTGGAAGATTTGGGAATAGCACTTCAGAGGACGTTTGGAAGCATTATGCAGGGCCTTGGATTCTTTTATGAGCCATTCCCTGTCCAAGTCAATGTCGTCCCTGGAAAAGGCTTCAAACCGGCTTGCGAGGGTCTTAAAACCAATCCCCTCCACACCCTTCAAGTTGTCACTGGGATCACCAATAACCGCTCTTGCCAGTGTGATGTTCCTGGGACTGATTCCCAGTTTCGTTTTGATGTGTTGGGAATCAATCAACATTTTGGTTGCAGGATCAAAAATTCTCACGTTCGGATCTTCCAGCAACTGGTAGAAGTCCTTGTCGTTTGACACAACCAGTTTGGTCTTGCTGTCTGTTTGGAACTTCCTCTTTACAAGATAAGCAATCACATCATCTGCTTCTGTGTCTTGAACGTAAATCTGACAAATGGGAAGTGTTGCCAGGGCTTTGGTGAGAAGTTGAAGCTGGAAGATTTTGTTTTGAGGATTGCTTGAGGGTTGGAATTTACCATCAGAACGATACATCTCTTTCAACCCTTGCCCAGTTGTGAGTCTGTTTGCTTTGTATTCTGGACAAATGTGTTTTCTTCTCTGGGAAGGCCCACCCTGCTCCCAAACAACATAAACAGAAGCTGGATGGAATTGGCTGATGAGGTTGCCAAGCGCCCTCATAAAACCAACAACTCCTCCGACAAGTTCTCCTGTTGCTGTTGTTGTTTCATTCACGACAAAGTTTCTCGTGAAAAGGTTGAGACCGTCGATGACCATGATTGGTCTGGAAAGGTTCTGTGAGTTTGTCATGGGTTTAGTAGTAAAGAACTATGTCTTTTCCTGTGTTTGGTTTCGTGGTCAGCATCAACGCCCACGTTTTACCAGATGGCATAAGAATGGAACTGCAAATCACTGGAGAGTCTTGTGGTCCAAGACCAATGCAATGCTTTCCGAGTAACATTCCAAGAATTTTCGTTCGGTCTACATCCTTGATGTGGAAAACTTCATCCCAAATTATGGGGCCCATATTCGCAGGAAAACAACCATCGGTCATCCTTGTTGAAAAATGGCTGTTTGTGAAAGTTTTCACAGCCTCTGCCGAATCCAGCAAACTGAATTCTATTTCGAATTCTTCTGACAAAAAATAGATCCCTTCCGAGTAGTAAAGCTTTGGGTGTTTGTTTTTTGGCGCAGACCACTTTTTCAGGCTGGGCGTGAGGAAGTAATAGCCAGTAGCCTCATCCAAAATGGATTCACAACCACGAATAAGGGTTCCAGCAGGAAGACTAAGCCATTCTTCTGGCGTCATCGTCCAGTGCTCCCAAAACCACCAGAGCCCCTGTTGGTTTCCGTCACAACATCTGTTTCAGAAAATGTAACAGCCTGGGTTTCGGAAGCAGCAACAATTTTCTGAATAACAAGTTGTGCGATACGATCGCCTGGAACAATCGTGTATGGTTTGTCAGAGAAGTTTGCGAGGACAACCATGATCTCGCCACGATAGTTTGTGTCAATTGTTCCAGTAACGGGAAGCACCAAAAACTTTGACAACCCAGACCTCGAACGCATGTCAAAGAAATATTGAGACCCACACTCCAAAACAGAAGGACAATCAGCTAACTGCAAACCTGTTCTCACCATCTTCACTTGACCTGGGAGAATGTCTGTTTGCTCTGCTGCGTAAATGTCGAAACCAGCATCTCCGGTTTCGTGTGCGTGTGTGGGAAGTTTTGCGGTTGGGAGTGTTTTGCGGAATTTGATTGTGAGTTCTTTTTTCATCTCGACATGGAAGATAACAAGATGAAAAGAGGGGATAAAAGGGAAAACCCCAAGGGACTTGTTGGTTGTCCACTTAGGGTTTAGTTTTGGTGGGATTTTATTGGTGGTGTTACTTGGTGGCTTAGGTGTTTACCGCACCGCCCGCGACACGCTTCACAAGGAGGTTGCCGCAGTATGGGTGACATTTCACGAGGTTGGCAGCCTGCTGGTTCAAGCTCTTCCAAGCACTCATCATGATCTCGGGCGGTGCCGCTTCCATGAAGGCAGCGAAGTTCTTGGCTTCCTCCTTCGTCAAGAGGTGGGTCTTGAGAAGGTTGTCGAGCTTACCAAGCATATCAAGGAACTTTCCATGACGCTCGGCTTCGTCATCCTTCGGAAGTCGCTTCTGCACCTTCTCCCAGGATTTCAGAACATCCTGAGCGGTGATATCAGCTTCACGCTCCTTCACGAACTTCCAGAGAGCACTTGCAGCCTCAAACCCTACCATCGAAGCAACCATGTGAACAAACATTGGATCCTTGCAGTTCTCGGAATCATACAGTTCCAGGCGCCGAAGCTCGGCGTCGAGGTTGCCCCAAGCACGACGATCGGGAGTCTTCTTGTTGGGCTCTTGGGCGCCACGAACCTCCAGGAATCGCGGGTTGCCTCGGATGAATTCACCGAGGGCGGGATGACAGTTGTCCTTTGCCCAGACGAGCCAGTCTTCAACCGTGGGCTCCAGGTCGATGGTGGCGTACCGGCTGAGAGCCGCAAGGTCCATTCCCTGCACATCGTACTCATCACCGATGTTCACGGCCACAATCACTCGGGTGTCCGGGTGAAGGGTGTTGCCATCAAACGCCTTCGAGTCTGCAAGCTGGAAGGTGGCCTGCTCCACCCCTTTGATGGCTCGGTTCAGCTCGTCCAAGAAGAGAAAACAAGGGAACTCGGTCGTTGCCAGAAGCCACTCACACGCTCGGAACACGGTGCCGCCGCGGTTGCCCTCGAAGGGGAGACCCGTCATGTCACCTTCCGTAAGCTGGGAGAGGCGACGCTCCACAACCGGAGTGCCCATGTCGTAGTGCCAAAGGTTTCGAGGATAATCCTTGTATTCCTCCTTGGAACCATTCCTGTTCCAGAACCCAGCCATCGCCCGAACAAACCCGGAATCCTTGCCGAGAGCAGCAGTCACCCGCTCGCAGTTGCCACGATCCTTGTAGAAATCGTTCTTGACAGTCGTGGCGATCTGATAGACCACCTGGGACTTCCCGATACCGTGAGCACCACGAAGCATGATGGCGCGGTTGGGGGAGAACGCCTGAACCAGACGAACCGTGGACTTGATGTCGAGAGAAATTGCACCGTGAGACATTGTGTTTATATCCTTTTCTTATTTCGTAGCCGTTGAAGTTGTTTGAACCTTACCAGAACCAGTCGAGAGAGTCAAGAACTTTTTTCTGTCCCTGTCGTTTTTGTCAGTCGCTTGCGGAGATACAATCATCGACAACTCCAAGTTCCACAAGCAAAACTTGAAAGTCGTTTTCTTGGCATTGATGACAAGTGAAAAAAATCGGCTTCCCATTCAGAAGATTGAGACAACCAACCTCGCCCTCAGCCTTACACCTGTCACACTTGTGACCAACTGCAAACCTTTGTTGAATCAGTCTCATTTTCACTCCTTTCGTTCCCAGCCAGTTGATGAACAGACTCTATCAGAGTCACCCAGGAAGGTCAAGAACTTTCTTGCTCGGAGTCCCAGAAAACATCTCAGCCTAGATTTTGCGACCGAGATGTTTTCTGGGATTTCTGCCGTTTGTTTTCAGACCCGCTTGACGGACTTCGGCTTGTCCATCTTGACTGCGAGATCTCCAGGCCGAGGCGCTTCCATTGTGCCGTCTTCGGTAATGAGCCAGAGAACCTTGGTTCCAACAATGCTGTTCATTGTTGGAGCGTAACCATCGGTAAAGATCACCACCGCAGAATACTTCCCACGGTTTTCCTGACGATTCAAGAATTCAGAAACCGCATTGAAGTCAGTGCCGCCGCACCGAGTCCGCTCCCACTTGAAACCCTGCCCGTTTTGAACGGTCTTGAAGCTGGACATGTCAATCTCCGTGTCGAAGTTCACAATGTCAATCTTCCCTTCCTTGGAACAGGCGAAAGCCTCGGCAAGACCTCGCTGCACGTTTTCGTCAGACACAGAGCCTGACTGGTCAATCGCCCAGAGGAAGTTGGCAACAGTGCTGCGCTTCACGCCGGGCATCATGTAAGGCGCACGCTTGTTGATTCGCTTGATCGTGCTGTTCCGATCCTGAGACCGAGCACGCCCAAGAAACATTCGAAGGATCGCCTTCCAATCAAGTTCATGCTTGAGAAGCGCCTCAATTTGAGCACTCGTGGAAGAGGGGATGGACCCCCACTGCCCAGCTCGGTGAGCATTCTTCACACCCTGAGAAACAAGTTCTCGGACGTTTTCACGAAGGATGTCTCGAAGCTCCTCGGGGATATTACCCCAACCGCCGTGACCATCAAACTGACCGTCGCCACCAATGTCAATCGTGATGTTTCCGTCGCCATCTTCTGGGTTTCCCTGGGATTCAGCGTACTGCTCCAGAGCATCCATATAAAAGTCACTGGATTCCAGGTGCGGGAAACTCTTGATGAGTGCCTTCAATCCTTGGTCTTTCGTCTTAGGCTCACGCCCAGGCAGAAGAAGGCAATCAGCAATTGGCGCCATGTTGCTTCCGCCATTAGAAATGATGCTGTTGATAGCAAGGTCGGTGGCAACGTTCCAAAGACGTGCTTTCCGAGGATCGGCAACCGCACGACCAGCAACGTGCATCAGGGCGATGTGCAAAACCTCATGCTTGAAAACACCCTTTCGCTGCTCGTAAGTCAGCGACCGCATCCAGCCAGGGTTGTAACCAAGAATGATGTTTCCCTGACGATCACAGGAAACATAAGCCGTGGGAACATTCCAATCAGCCCGCATTGGCAGGCGAAGGGAAATACCACCCATGAAGGGTTCCTGCTGGAGCAGGTCCAGCCGCTCCCGATCAAAGACATATTCGTCTGGGGGAACACTGGGATCAAACTTGTAATGAATGAAATCGGAAACTTGGTCCTTGGTGTTGGGACCGTTGGAGTTGGAGTGTTTGCTTGCCTTGGCGTTCATTTTCACTGTGGTAGTCCTCATGTTCTGAACACTACCACGGCTCCCTCCCAAGGTCAACAGGGTTTTTACAGCACCGACACTTTTGTCACAGAAGGCTTGTTTTCCTGCGGGGAAAGCAGAGGTACAATCAGTGTCAGAACTCCATTTTCCACCTTTGCCGTTACCTTCTCCAAGTCACAGCGATAACCTCCCAGAGACGCATCAAGTTTTGGAACGCTCAATTCCAGTTTTGAAGTTTGGAAAATGTCCTTTCTGGTTGCGGACACTTTCAAAGTCTTGAAACTGGTTTTTGTGTTTGCTGAAGTTGTTTCTTGAATTTCGACTGTAACATCAGCTTTGGTGCAACCCGGAACATCTACCGTGATTTTCACAGGTGAATTGGTTTCTTTTGTTGCTCTACCAACTCGGTATTCCAGGAATCCTTGCCCCTTTCCTCCTGCCTCAGTAATCCCAGGAAGAAAGATACCAGAAAGATCAATTGCTCCACCAAAAAGCCTCTTCAGTTCTTCTTCCAAATTCTGTTGTTGTTTTTGATTTCTCATGTCGAGGCGGTCTTCGTACCGGAGGTTATCTGTAATGCCCATGATGATTTGTTCCTTTTCCGTGTTGTTTGCCGCTGGTATATTTGTTGTGCGGCTTCAGGGATTGACTGTAAACACCGGAAAAACAACCGTCAAGGAATTCTAGTTAACGGCACGAAACAACAACAGCAACGAGGTGAATCATGGCTCTTTCAAACGAAATTCAAGTTTTTCTGTCGGATGTTTCTGCGAAGTATGGAGGCGTAACAATCAAACCCAAATCAAGTTCAGTCTTGATGAAGTTGATTGGCTGGTTCTTCCGTATCACAAAGATTTCTCCGCAGTTCATGACGAACTACTACACAACCCTCGGCAGTACGATCTACGTCCCAGACAACCTTCTGGAAAACACGAACACCTCCAGCTTTATCAGAACCCTGGCACACGAAACGGTACACGCAGATGACGCTAGGAGGCTTTCTAGTGCCTTCTTCGGGTTCCTATATCTCTTCCCCCAGTCACTTGCTCCACTGGCGCTATTAAGCCTCCTGGGCCTGTTAAACCCCATGTTCTTTTGGTGCCTTGGCTTCCTGGTTTTCCTTGCTCCTCTTCCTGCTCCCTTCCGTTATTGGTTTGAGTTGAAGGCATACAGAACCCAACTCCTCTTTGCCAGAAAAGAAGACAAGCTGAGTGATTCTGAGATGGAATATCATTATGAGTGGGTTGAAAAACAACTTTGCACGAAGCTTTACTATTGGACTTGGCCGTTCAAATCTTGGGTGAGGAAGGACTTGAAGGATGAATCTGGTTGGGAGCAGGGAATTTACAAAGATTTGACAAACTGGATTCATGCTCGGAGGGTGGTCAGGCAGATCGGGGGGTAGTTTTGGTCTCCCTGGGATTCGAATGGGCTTGTTTGTAGGTGTTTGGGGATGAGGTCGTGGAGGATAACCAGAAGAGGGATTCAAAAGGGCATTACTTAGATGGATACCATGTCCCACTCTCAGACACCCAAGCAAGCCAAGATCCTTGCGCTTATTCTTGAAGAAATCGAGCTTTTCCTCGAACAAGGCATTCTTCCAGCATCTTCCACGCCACCACCAGAAGCATCCCCAGCCCCTCCAACGGAAGAACCTTCTGAAATTCCAACTGATCCAGCAACACCAGAAATGCCTTCTGATCCACTTGCAGATATGCCTGGGATTGGAGGAGATGAAACATCATCAACTCCACCCGGAATGCCAGGGATGGAAGGGATGGAAGACCTTGATCCAGAAGGTGCAAAGGATGGAGGAATGGAAGGAGAAGAGGCATCTTCCAATCCAATTGAAGATATGATTGGTGCATTGGGAGCCAAGACAGTCACTGACATCAAAAAGACATTGGTTGCAGATCTTCAAGCCGGGGACAAAAGAAAACAAGCTGAGGATTTGATTGCTCAAGCAAAGGCTGGAGACGGTGAGGTTCCATTCAACATCAAACAAGCTGTTGGTGAGATTGAAAAAACCTTTCACTTCACATTTCCAGCAAAAGCAAAAGGAGGAGATGGTGAAAAAGGTGATGAAGAGGCATTGATGATGGAAGCACACCTCAAATCCTATCTAAAGCAAACCTTTTCCAAGAAGGGCAAGTGACAAGGCATGAAACTCACGGTTAAAAAGTTGAAAGAAATGATTCGGGAAGCGGTGGTAGTAGCAGCAACCGCTGAACCATCTAGTAGTTCGGATACTCCCGGAATGTTTCCAGGTATGAGTGATGTTGGTCTTGGAACAGAAGAAGGCGGTTCAGCAGCAATCCCTTCTTGCAAGAACACTCCAGAAACCGTCACTGATAATTCAGATGATACTTCCAAGGCTGGATTGAAGGACGTTGTGAAAACTGTGATTTCAAACTTTGTTATGGAACACTCAAAAAAGACTGGAAGGAAAGCCAAGTGACAATGAAAACAAAACAGAAACTCAACGAGGAAGCACTGAAAAAACTTGTTGCACTTGTTGTTGACAAGAAGATGGAAATGTTGCAAGAGGGAACAAAATTCAACGCCATTCGTTCTTTGACGATTCAAGCGCAGCAAACAGCCTTGAAATTTGAAGCAGAGATTATCAAGGCATTGAACCTGAAAGATCCAGATGATCTTTCTGATGTTGAGCAATCCGTGTTTGCCACAGCAATGGCGGACATGCACGCCAAAATAGTTGAGGCGGTTGTCCATGCTTCAAGAGCCGTGAAAGATCTTTCCGAACGCCCAGCAGAAGAAGAAGACAAGAAGTCAAACAAGGGCGGCAGAGAAGCCGCGGTTGCATCTTCTGGGAACACTGTTCACTCTTCACTTCCAACCCTCTAAATCCTCCACACAAAACCTTTGTCCACAAACATCAATAAGAGAGAATTTCTATGTCAACATCCAACGAAGAAGAGCTTAGGGCATATCGCAACAGTGTTTTTGCAGCACAACAAGCTGCTGCCGGAGGACTTCCAACCCTTCAAGGCGTTGCTATTCAAGACGCAACTCAAACGGCAAGGAAAGACCTCGGGTTTGAACTTCCCGTGGCCGTTGTTCCTCTCCCATCCAGAGGACTTGTTTATCCAGACCAACCACTGCAAGGTTCCGAAACCCTCGACATCAAAGCAATGACCGCAAGAGAAGAAGATATTCTGATGAACAGAACTCTTGCTCGTAAAGGAACCATTATCAAGGAACTCATCAAATCCTGTTTGATGGACAAATCCATTGATGTTGGTTCTCTGATTTCTGGGGATCAACACGCTTTGATGGTTGCTATCAGAATTTCTGGTTACGGCTCTGCCTACACAAGCAAAGTCACCTGTCCATCCTGCGAACTCCAGCAAGACCACACAATTGATCTTGAAAACCTTCCGGTGAAGGAGCTGGATCTTGACAAAGTGAAACAAGTCGCACCTTTTCAGAATGCTTTTGAGTTTACGCTTCCAGTGACAAAGAAGGTTGTAGTTTTCAAGTTTCTCACAGGAGCAGAAGAAGAGAGAATCCTTCAGGATATGGAAGCGAGGAAGAAGAAGGGATTCACACAGGAGAGCCCAGTCACAACCAAGCTATTGAACTCAATTCTTTCTGTTGATGGTTCTTCTGATAGAAGTTTCGTGAACAAGTTTTGTCAGCACATGCCTGCGATGGATTCTTCTGCTCTGAGAAGGGTGATGGACGAAGCGGAGCCTGGGCTGGATATGACAGCAGACTTTTCATGTGATGGCTGTGGTCATCAGGAGGTTATGAGCGTTACGCTCGGTCCTTCCTTTTTTTGGCCTAACGCCAAATGATATTGTTGATGTCCTTCTCGAACCAATGTTTCTTTTGGGATATTACTACGGGATGGACATTCCTACCTTCTACAACTTCCCAGTTGCTTATCGCCGCTGGCTGATTGAAAGAATCAACAAAGAAGTCACAAAAGCTGTGGAAGCAGGCGCCGATATTCCAACCAAAGGTGCTCACCACAACGATCCCAACCTCAGAGCCATGCTTGGCAAACCTAGACAGTTTGGAATGAACGGAAAAACCACAAGATTCTAACCGAAACATCTTGTAGCATAACTCTGAACACTCCAAACAGCATGTCAAATCACTTCACCTACACATTAAGTCTTCCCAACACACCAGAACTCTACGAGTTCGATGCTTCCAAATCACGTTTGTCATCATCGCCAGAACATCCATTTGCTGCTCTGTGGCTGACAAGACCTTTGGCGCCAATCCAAACAAACCACATCTTTCTTGCTGAACCAAAAACAAGGTTTGCCTGTTTGATCATTCGTCAATATGACGCGGGAGGAACACTTGTTCGTGTTATCGAGCATAAAGATGTTGGAATTATCACTTTCAACAAATCAGCACCAAACCTGATTCTGGAGTACAAATTCAAACCATGACAACAACGAACAATAAACAAGCAGGACATTTGACAATCTATGCTGGACCAATGATGTCCGGGAAAACAACAGCACTCATTGCAGAGTTACAAGACAGTCTTGAAGACGGGAACAGGGTTCTTGTTATCAAACCATCAATTGATAATCGTTTCAGCGATGAAGATGTCATTTCGCATGATGGTGTCTCACTCCAGAAACACACAGGACACTTCGTTCACCGAATCCAAACAGACAGCTTCCCATCTCAAGAACTCCTCACCAACATTGACGTTCTTCTGATTGATGAGATCCAGTTCTTCGGTCCTCACTTCCCAGAAAAAATTGAAGAAGTTCTCTTGTCTGGAATTGATGTGATTGCTGTTGGTCTTGACCTCGACAGTGAAGGTAAACCCTTCAAGATCATGCCAGAACTTCTTTCCATTGCGAACAGCATTTTCAAACTTGTTGGTATTTGTTCTGTCTGTGGAGAAGTAACAGCAACAAGAACTTTCAGAAAACTTTCAGCTTCCAGCACCGAACAGGTTTTGATTGGTGGTGCTGAGACTTACGAACCAAGGTGTCTCACACACTGGGTTCAAGGTCAAGAAGAAAAACTCAGGTTCTTCAACTGATCCATTTCCAAATCGCTCTATACGCCTCAGCAGTGCCAGCAAATTCCCCGAACGCCCTCTGACCCATCAAAACAATTCCAAGCCCGTAATAAGGCGTATAGACCCCGTAGCGTTGATTCAGGGAAGGGCGGCAGTCTTTCTTTCGAGTTCAACGATTCTGGCAGTGAGTCTTCTGTTTTCGGCAATCAAGTTTTCAATGGTTGTCTTGACATTGATTCCTTCAATTGTAGTTGGAACCGTGACAATGAATTCTGTTGCTGTTGTCTGATCTACTCGTGCTGGCCTTCTTGAAATTGATCTTGGCATAAAACTCTCCAGGCATCACAAAGGCCAAGGAGCACCAAAGTGTGCTCTGAACGTTCTTGCATCAATGTTTTTCAGATCCATAGCACGAATCACCGAGTCAACAGAAGCTCCTGGTTTCCTGATCTCATCTTGAAACCTTTTAGACGACTGAACAACCTTAGCAAGAACCTCCAGTTTTTTTGGATCGCCAGAGAGCTTGAAAGGTGAACGTTGTCCTGTTGCCATTGAGGCAAGAAGACTTGCAAAGACCAACTTGCCCAGCGTTGTCATTTTATAGGTTTCGATGCCCGTTGGCATTGGAAGAACCTTCAAGTATTCCTTGAGGATTTCTTCTGAGACCTCGTTGGTTTCTTCTGCTTCTGGGCTTGCTGGATCGGTCATGGTTGTCATAAGTACGCTTTTCCAAAACGTCTGTTGTCTACTTATTTTCGCAAAACATGGCAACTGCTGACAACCTAAAACTGACTCAACAGCTTCTTGCAACCATGCAGCAGATCACTCTGCAACTGGAAAAGCAAGCTGAAGTCTATTCCAAACAAGCAGGGTTCGTAGAAGCCATTTGCAAAGCACAAGACTGCTTCAACAACCTTGACTCTTCCAAACTTAAGGAAGTCACAGAAAACCTTCAAGAAGCCCAGGAAAAAACAAAAGGCTTTGGCAGAGAAGCAGTCGTTACCGAAGAACAAATCAACAAGATGAGTTCGGCAACCCAAAAGGTTGCTGTTGCTGTTAGAACTCTTGCAGTTCCGCTTGAATTTATCAATGGATTCAAGTCTGGAATCAAGCTCTCAAACAACCTTCTCAGAAACATTTTGTCATTTGCTGGACCAATCAAAGATGTGGCGGCAGACATCGCAATGTCTCTTTTGTCTCTTCCGGGAAGGTTGATGGACTTCTTCCAGAAAGCTGCTGGAAGTGGTGTTGATCCTTACCGAGAAGCTCTGGAAAATCTCAGAGAAGAATTTGGTAACTTGAAGATCGGAACTTCTCAATCAGTGAGAAGGATGACCGAGGACATGAAAGGTTTGGGTGAAGCTGGCCTTCGCATGAGTCGAGTCTTTGGGTATGGGAGGGAGGGTCTTGCGAAGCTTTTGACTGAAAACATGGAGTTGGCCAAGGGTATGGGGCCAATCTTCAACAGATTTGCTGCTGGAATTCGAGGTGCAGAATCAGAAATGACTGTGCTCCGTAAATCCACAGGTCTTGGTGCAGAAGCATTCAAATCAATACAACTAACTGCTGAAAACTCTGGTCAAAGAACTGGGACTGCAATCCGAAACATGGTCAAAGACATGGCTCGGGCAGAAAGAGCTTTCGGCATCTCAGTCAAGGAAATGGGTAAAGACCTTGACTTTATGATGAAGGAGACGGCTAGTTTCGGTATTTTGGCACCTCAACAGATGTTGAAGGTGAGTGTGTATGCTCGCAAACTCGGGATCTCTATGGAAGCCTTGAAAGGCATCATGGATAAGACTCTGAACTTTGAAGACGCCGCTTCTCAATCCGCCAAACTTGCCGAAGCATTCAACATCCAGATTGATGCAATGAAGTTGATGAGCGAAACAGATCCAACTCGAAAGATGGACATGTATCGCCAAGCCTTCTTCAAAACAGGACAAAACATAGAAAGCATGTCTGTGGCGCAAAGGAAATACCTTGCCGACACCACAGGAATGACCGAAGAAACTCTTAGAATTGCTTTTGCTCAGAAGAACAGAGCGTTGAGTGGCGCCCAACTCGATGCTCAGATGAAGAAAGCACAAAAGACTCAGATTTCCCAGGCGGAAGCAATGAAGATCCTGGCTGAGTCGATTAAGAGACTGGTTCAGTCAGGAGAAGCTCTAAAAGGTTCCTTCCTTGATATGTTCGCCGATGGATTCTTGCAAGGAATACAACGAACTCGTGAGTTCAGAAAAGTTGTTAATGCGTTGCAGCGAAGTATGCGTGTTGTCTACATGGCTGGACGACAAGTTGGGCGCATGTTCATCAAAGAGTTCCCAGGTGTCATCGAAATCCTCAAGTCCCTGAAAGAGATGTTCGATCCTGCTCGATTCAGAAGCTTGATGAAAAAGGTTGTGGGTGAATTCCAAACCTTCTTCAGAGCTTTGAGAACAGATCCTCGCGGTGGAGTCGAAACCTTTATGAAGAACATGAAGAAGAATTTCTTTGACTTCTTCAACTCAGGTTCTCCAGCAGGAAGACGTTTTGTTGATGGATTGAAGGCTTATTGGAATGCGATCTTTGTAATTTCCGTTGCGGCAATTAAGCATGGTTTGACTTCTCTCAGAAACGCACTGAAAACAATCACTGAGTTCATCAAGAATCCGAGAGCCTTTTTGGATACCGCGCAATCGACCGTGGAGGGTATTTCCGGGTCGTTCGCGGGGATGGCTGGGTATCTGGAGCGAGAATTAAAGCCGGTCTTTCTTGAGGCTGCTGGGGCCTTGTGGGGTTTGATAAAACTGATGGCAGATAAACTCTACCAAGACTATATCAAGCCAAACCTTGGGAAGATTCTTCTTGTTTACTTTGCTCCAGCGATTGTAGGGACTCTTGTCAGAGGAACAGGAGCGTTGATGTTCAAAGCTCTTGGATCTTATTTGTTTGGTGCAGCTAGGTCTGTGAATACGGTTGCAGCATCGGCAGCTAAAGCAGGAGGAGCAGCGGGGTCTAGGGCAATGTCTCCTGGAGACATCATGAAGCAAGCAACAACAACAAGACAGACAGGACAATCCCTGCTGAGGCTTGCTGGGTCTATGTTGATTTTGATTGCTGGTGTTTCTTTGATGGCAGCAGCCGTGATTGGTCTGTCTCTTCTTTACAAGAAATCGGGTGTTTCACCACAAGACGTTGCTGTTGTTACTGCTCTGTTTGGTGTGATGACCCTGTTGTTGGTTGGGATGGCAGCAGCGATGCCCGTCCTTGCAGGTCTGGGAGTAGCACTCGCAGCAACAGGAGGCATCGACTACCTCGCCATCATCACAGGTCTTGGTGTTGTCACCGGGGTTCTTGGGCTCATTGCCGAATTCACTTCCAGGGTTATTCCCACACTCATCAACGCCATTGGTCCAAAGAACATGGCTGCTGCAACACAAGCCACAGAAATTCTTTCGACCTTCGTTGGAATGTTTGGAAGAATGGCTGTGGTTGTTGGATTGCTGACGGTTTTAGCACCTCTCGGCGCCTTGGGTGCAATTGCAGGCTGGGTTTCAAGGAAAGCAAACCCAATCAATGTTCTGACAGATTTTGTTGGGTTGATTGCAAACAAATCCATTGAGATCATCAGGGCGTTGAACGAGATGCCTGGGGATGTCTCTGTTCTTCAAGCAAAAGCAAGAGTGTTTGAGGTTGTTGCTCAAGGTGTTTCTTCCCTGATGACACCTTTGGCTCAAATTGTTTTGGCTGTCTCCTCTAGCGTACTTCCAAACAATGCTGCTGATAGCGTTGTGACATCGGTACAATCACTGATGCAGATGGTTTCAATGCTGACCAATCCAGTTGATGGAGTCATTCCTTCTTTGATGAGAAGGTTGGAGGGAATGGCGGTTGGCAATGTTGATTCTGAGAGAATGAAAACCTCTGCGGATGTTTTCACTGCTGTCAGTTCTGGTCTTGGATCTCTGATGGGCGGGGTTGGAACTCTTCTCTCTCAATTCAACGTTTCAGTTGGTGACTGGATCATGGGCATTGACCGATACGTCATTGAACAAAAATCCAATGCTCTGAAACTCATCGCGGAAACCGTTCTTCCTTCTCTGCAAAACGCTCTTTCTGGAATGATGACTTCTGTGTTGAACTTCACAAGGGGAATCAACAACATAGAAGCTTTGAAAGCAGTTGGTCCTGTTCTCTCAGCAATCTCTGAAACAGTCTCCAGCGTTTTGACAGCAGTTTCTGGTTTGCTGTCAAGTGATTCGGGAAGTTTCATGGAAGGGTTTGATTCTTTGGTCAACGTGATCAGTGGAGGTTCTTCCATTGATGTGTTGAGAGACAAGATGGCAACCGTTCAAAACTTCATTGGACAACTTGCCTCCTCTGTTCAATCTTTGCTTGTTGGTTCTGAAGGCAAAATGGGGATCATTCCTTCATTGAGAGGATTGATTGATGCTGCACCAACAGACGCAGCAAAAATCAGAGGTCTTTCTGTTGTCTCTGAGTTGATCAAGACAGTCACTTCTGTGATTGCTCCAACAATCGAAGCTGTTTCAAACCTCACAAGGAATGTCAAGGCTGGGAACGGGGCAAACGTTGCTCAAATCAGAATGGTCGGAATCCAACTTGGTTTCATCATTCAGTCCATTTCTACAACAATGAGCAGGTTGGTGACTGCACTTCCAGCGATGGTTGAAGCAATTGGAAGAATCAACATTCCTCCTTCCCTGGCAACGAAGGTCAAAGCAGTTAAGTCTGTTTTGGATTTGGTCACACAACTTGGCTCTGTTGTTTCAAGTTTCAGAGTTCCTTCTGGTGGAGGGAACTCAAGACAGTTGAATGTTTGGTCAGAAGTGTTTGTTCCAACCCTGTCTCTGTTGTCTTATTTTGCTTTGGATCAAGCTCTTCCTGATATTCCCGGTTCGGGTGGACACAGAAGGTCTTTTGAAGCTGTGCTGAGAGGAATCAGCACTTTGAATTTCCCTCGTGGTTTCTCAAGCAAGATTCAAATGTTGAAGCAGACGTTTGAATCCATCAAGGTTTTGGCAGAAGCAACCAAATCTATCAGAGAGCTTGCTGGGACTGGGATAACAACTATCGCAGCCAACTTCCTCACTGTTCCTCTGCAAAACTTGGGAATCATCATCTCTGAACTTGGAAGAAGTGCTCTTCTAACCAACGCAAACCTTTTTGAAGGAATTCCACAAATCAGAAGGATTCTGAGAGGAAAAGGTTCAATGCTCACAGCCATCTCCAGCGGACTGAGCGATTTGTTCTCTTCTGTTTCTTCCATCTCTGGATTGACTTTGGCAGTTCCAGAAGGAAGCGTTGCAAGACTGAACACTCAAATGACAACCCTATTTGGTCCCGATGGAGTTATTGGTCAACTCGGAGAGTTCTTCTCTGATGATTCTAAAAGCTTTGTTAGAAACAGAGCTTCAATCAGACAAATCAAAAACAACCTTGTCAGTGGAATCACTGCAAATGTTAGAGCGATGGTTGAGAGTTACAACACTTTCTCCAGAGATCTTGCAACCCTTGGACAAGGAACACAACCCCTTCAAGTAACACTGAATGCTCTTGGTGATCGTTTGGGTGGTGTCCAAACAGCAACAATCAGGAATGCTGCTGTGAACGCCACAATCAACGTTGAAGTGAAATTGAGTGCGGCTGACATCGTGATGGCAATGAAGACACAAACAGAAAATGGCAATGTCACATCACCAACTCCAGCAAGACTTGCTGCTGCTGCATTCAACCCAGTAGCTACAATCAAAAACAATGGATAACAACAACACCAAACCTTCTGTGCTAACCAACCCGATCGTGGAGGAGGCTCTTCTCCAAATTACGGATGAGAAACAAAGGGAAATAGCTCGCCGGGCGATTGAGGATTTGGTTCAAACCATGCAGAAAGCTGGAGAAACCCTTCAAAAAAGCCTGATTGGCTAGTTAGTTGGGTGCCTATCCAACCTGTCAACCCTGAACTTCTTTATGAAGCTGCAACCAACCCCACAAGGAGAAGGCTCGCCATTTCTTACAGAAACGACAATGGCGAAACACCCGTTTCTCCAAGGATTGACGACGGACACGACATCGCTGAATCAACCATCAACAGAATGGTTGAATATGCAGCACAGCAAACACAAGGCAACTCAATTCCAATTGCTGGACTTCCTATCGTTCCAGCAACCTTTGGTGTCACTCAAGAACCGGAACAGAGAAGGTATGTTGATAGAGTTGTCAGTGGTATTCCAAACGCTGAGAATGAACTAAACTCAAAACCAACCTTCTTCCCAGAACAAACAACTTTTCCAGACACTCTTGGAACTCACCAGAAGACGACGGAGCCAGGAACGAGAGCATTCCAGCTTGCTTTCTACAACAGAACTGCTGTTAACGGTAACTCTGGTAAAGCACATGGAGATTTGCTGGATAGTATTTTGTTGGCGAACCGCGGACAGAACAGCAACAACCGATTCTTCCAACCAACGGACAGTTCCGACAATCCAGACAACAGAATCCGACTTGGTTCTGTGTTTTACAAGCAACCAGGAACTTATGCAACTGGAAGCTATGTTCGTTCTACTCCCAACGGAGAAAACCCAACTGATTTTGGTGCTTTGACCGTTGAATCTCTCAAAGACATTGGGTTGAACATGATGTTCGAGGGTGTTCAAGGAGCAGCGGGACTTGATTTTGTTGTCAAGAGTTCAGATCCTGCTTCGGTGATTGAAGCTGAAGCCAGGATGGCGGTTCCTTCTGAGCAGAGGATAGGAAAAAGAGTATCGCTTGGGCGGTTCACAGCGGCTTATCAGTTGAAGAAGATGACCGGAGCAGAGAAACCCTCGAACCCTGGATTCATTGACACGGATAATGCCGTTATGAGCTATGGCAGCTTCTATAATGCCTACTCTCAATTCGACTCTCTCCTCCCAGCAGGACAAGTCGCACTTGCCATTGCTATGATTCTTTCCTATGTCACAGTCCTCAACGGAATCGTGGCACTTGTTCGTGTTGCAAATCCAACAGACGAAGAAAGCAACTTCGTCAACCTCACAGCACAAGAAAAAAGACAACTGCTTGGAGTATCAACACTTCAAGACTCTAGCGTTTATCCAACCTCTGCCAACTCTGCAACAGACGTTCTCACTCAGTTCCTTGGTGTTGAAGGTATATTCACATCAACAAGACACAACGCAGAAGATGCTCTGAATGCAGGAATCCGAGAATTCTTTGGATTCAGCTTCTCTGGGAATGGTCCTGCAACAGCAGCCATTACAAACACTTCTTTGCGTGTTCTCTCCGAAAGTGGAAGACTCAACGTCATCCTTAGAGAGATTTTGAGAAGCGGAATCACCTTGGTCGAGGTTGCTTCTTCTGATTTTTCTGGTGGTGTTGGCATCACTGGAATTGGTAATCTTGTTCGTAAAATCAGGGATTTGAAGATCACTAAATTCATCAATGTGTTGATGCAGGTTGGTGACAAAGTGCTGTTCCAGACTGGGTTTGAAGAGCAAACACAAGCGAACGTTCAAAATCCTCAAGGATCTGGGGATGGAGGAACGATGTCATACGTTGACAGTCTTCCAGACTCAAGAGACTTCCTTGTTGCTAAATCCAGGTTGAGCACTGGTGAGATGGCTTGGAGCAACAGAACGGCAGGAATGCTTCAAATTCCTTTGTGGGGAGGCAATGGAAGTTTTGCTGGTGCTGGTGTTGATCGTTCTCAACCTTCAAGGGCTGGGCATTGGCAGGAAATGGGTTTGCAGGTTGTTCCCATTGGAGATGATACTCTTGGTGGTGTAACCCTTTCCGCAGACGAAAAAACGAGAACACTTCAAAAAGACAGACTTCCAGCAGAGGTTGTCAAACGCATGGAAGATACGCTGGAAGCCGATTACATGCCGTTCTACATGCAAGACCTCAGAACAAACGAAATCCTTTCTTTTCATGCGTTTTTGGAAGATGTTGCTGATGATTTCAACGTGGAATACAGTGCCCAAGAAGGTTATGGGCGCATGGATAAAGTCCAGATTTACAAAGGGACAACCAGAAACATCAACGTTTCTTTCAAAATGGTTGCAACCAATCCTGAAGACCATGATTTGATGTGGTACAAGCTAAACAAGCTTGCCATGTTCATTTACCCACAATGGACTCAGGGAAGAAAGATTGAAGTGGG
>JACCDT011838459.1_pt1 | contig 20331 bp, 20 predicted proteins | sample 7446291 | NCBI WGS metagenome assembly JACCDT01 (sample SAMN15323446, study PRJNA562643) | freshwater metagenome | isolation source: river surface water | place: USA:Blue River Watershed | collected 2017-08-17 | reverse complement strand
TGGATGACTATCCGGCGACGGCCAATGTCTCGACCTATTCCGCCAACGACATGGTCACCGATTCCGCGGCGGCGGCCACGGCGCTCTCCCGCGGGATCAAAGCCGATAATCACGTCCTTGGGATGTCATCGCCATCCTCCACAAACGCTCCGGCGAGTCTTCTCGATCTCGCACGGCGGGCAGGATGGTCGACGGCTACGGTCACTGATGACTCCGTGACGGGAGCGACCCCGGCGGCCTTCGAGGTCGAGGAGGCGGACCGCAATCAGCATGCCCGGATCGCCTCCAAGCTCGTGCCCCAGTTGGGGTCGCGCTGCGACATCGTGCTCGGTGGGGGGAACAAATGGTTTCACGACATGAGCTCCTCGGAGGAGGGATACCCCGGCGGTGACCTTGAGAGCGTGCGCAAGACCGAGGCCGCATTGAAGGAACTTCCCGTTCTTTGCTTCTCCCACTGGGAGGACTTCACGGCGCATGTGAAAGCTGGCAATGCCCTGAAAAAGCCGGTGCTTGGAACCTTCGCTCCCGATGTCTTTCCCTACTATGCCGACGGCACCCGCACGCTGCGGCTTCGAGACATGGCGGAGGGGGCGCTCGACCTGTTGCTACGCGATAAGAGACCCTTCTTCCTGATGGTGGAGGCGGGGCTTCCCGACAAGGCCTGTCACCGGAATCAGGCGCGGCGGGCCATCGGCGAGGTGTTGGAACTTGATGCCATGATGGCGATGCTCCGCGACAAGCTCCCCAAGGATGTCCTGATCGTCGCCACGACGGATCACAACAGCGGCGGCTTTTCATTCAACGGACCGGTGCCACGGGCACTGCTCGGCGAAGCCCTGCTGGCTGAAAACCCCGTCACGAAAGCCTCGACCTTCACTTGGGCGACCGGACCGGGCGGCCCCGATCCAGTCACGCATCTTCAGGGATCGACGAATGATCCGCTGTGCGTCGATCATTCCCAGCCAGCCGCGATCAAAGAGAACGCCTCGCGGCACACCGGGGGAGATGTCTGGCTGGTCGCCACAGGCCCCGTGTCCGCAGCCTTTCACGGTCACCTCGACAACACGCAGGTTTACTCCCTGCTCGCCAAGGCAATCGCCGGCGAGGAGAAGGGAAAGAGGTAGTATTTTAGCCGGGCTATCTGTCTTCCGGGGACAGAGGCCTTTCACGCAAAGGGCGCAACGGACGCAAAGAAGTCATGGGAAAAGCTGCGTTGCGGATCCTTGGCCATACCTTTTTAACCCTTCTAACGGTGTAACTGTTTTAACAAATGAATGGATTGCCCTGCTCGCCAAAGCGATCAAAGGTGGGGGGAATCGGTGATAGGGAATGGGTGATCGGAAATGGGGGTGGGAGGTTGAATTCCATATCCCCATTACCCAGTACCTATAGCCTATTACCCAGCACCCCCCTCAGATATCGAGGGCGAGGAAGTCGCGGACGAACGTGTTGTTGGAGGCCCCTGATCTCACCTCCGCCGGAGTGCCGATCTGCTGGATCGTCCCCTTGTCGATGATGACCACGCGGTCAGCGACGTCGAAGGCCTCCTCCTGATCGTGGGTGACGAAGAGGCTGGTGAGGTGGGTCTTGTTGTGGAACTCGGTGAGCCAGGCACGCAGTTCGCGCCGCACCTTGGCATCGAGGGCGCCGAAGGGCTCGTCGAGCAGGAGGACGCGCGGCTCCACGGCAAGGGCGCGGGCAAAGGCGACGCGTTGGCGTTGTCCTCCCGAGAGTTGAGCCGGGAAGCGGTTTTCAAAGCCGGAGAGTTGGATGGTCTCTAGCAGGGAAAGAACGCGGTCGCGGATCTTCTCCTTGGAGAGCCTCTTCGAGCGGGGCGCCACCCGGAGACCGAAGGCGATGTTCTCGAAGATGGTCATGTGGTTGAAGAGGGCGTAGCTCTGGAAGACAAAGCCGGCCTTGCGTTCGTTGGCACCTTTCATGGTGACGTTCTCCCCCTCGAAGAAGATCTCGCCGTGATCGGCGAACTCCAGTCCCGCGATGATGCGAAGCAGGGTGGTCTTTCCGGAGCCGCTGGGGCCGAGGAAGGCGACCATCTCCCCGGTCTCGATATGCAGGGTGACATCCTTGACGGCCGGGAAAGCCCCGAAGTTCTTGGAGAGGTTGGTGATTTCGATGCTCATGCGGTTGCGGAGGGCGTGGTTTCGAGGGTGTTTTCGAGAAGGACCTTGCGGCTTTCCTCAAGTTGGCGGGCGTTCTGCCACTCGGTGAATGTCTTCAGCGCGAGGGTGATCAGCGCCAGCAGCGAGAGGGCCGAGGCGACGGCAAAGGCATCGGCGAGGAGGAGATCGCCGTAGAGTCGTTCGATTTCCAAGGGCATGGTGTTGGTCTTGCCGCTGATCTTTGCGGAGACAACGCTCACGGCGCCGAACTCGCCCATGGCGCGTGCGTTGCAGAGGATGACCCCGTAGAAGAGGCCCCAGCGGATCTTCGGGAGCGTGATGCGGCGGAAGATCTGGAAACCTCCCGCCCCCAGCGTGAGGGCGGCCTCCTCCTCCTCGCATCCCTGGGCCTGCATCAGCGGGATGAGGCTGCGGGCCACGAAGGGAAAGGTGACGAAGGTGGTGGCCATCACCATGCCGGGAAGGGCGAAGATGATCCTGATGTCGTGCGCCTGCAGCCATGGCCCGAAGTAACCGCGCCGTCCGTAGAGCAGGACGTAGATGAGTCCGCCGATCACCGGGGAGACCCAGAGGGGGAGATCGATCAGGGCAAGGAGAGCCTGGCGTCCCGTGAAGCGGTAACGGGTGATGGCCCAGGCGGCGGCGATGCCGAAGAGGGTGTTCGCGGGGACGGAAATCAGGGTCACCGTCAGCGTCATGACAATGGAGTGGAGGATGTCGTGGTCCCGGAATGCCGTCATGAAATGACCAATCCCCTCGGCAAGCGCCCCTTGGAAGACCACGACCAGCGGAAGGAGCAGGAAAAGGATGAAAAAGGCCAGCACGATGCCGATGAGAATGCGGCGCACCCAGAGGGGTTCCGAGGTCGCCCTGATCACGCTGTCGGCGCGTCGGTCGCTGCCCGGAGGATTCCTGAAATCGATGAAGCTTGCCATGGCGTTCGGGCTGGTGGGCTCAGGCTTGCTTGCGGAAGCGGTTGCCCCAGGCCTGGAGTTTGTTTCCGATCAGGACGATCACGAGCGAGGCGGCGAGCATCGTGAAGCCGATCGCCGCCGCTCCGGTGTAGTCGTACTGCTCCAGCTTGGAGACGATCATCAGAGGGGTGATCTCCGTCTTGTAGGGGATGTTGCCCGAGATGAAGACGATGGAGCCGTATTCCCCGACGGCGCGCCCGTAAGCCATGATGATGCCGGTAAGGAGTGCCGGGAGCAGGGGAGGGAGGACGACATGCCTCAGGGTCTGCCAGCGGCTCGCACCCAGACAGGCAGCCGCCTCCTCCACATCGGCGGAAAGTTCCGCGATGACGGGTTGGACGGCCCGGACGACGAAGGGGAAGCCGATGAAGGTCATGGCGATGAGAACGCCGAGCGGGGTGAAGGCGATCTTGATCCCGAGGGGTTCGAGGTAGCGGCCCAGCCACTCGTTGGGAGAGTAGAGGGCGGTCAGGGCGATGCCCGCCACCGCCGTGGGGAGGGCGAAGGGAAGGTCGGTGGCGGCTTCCAGCAGACGACGACCGGGAAAGTCGTACCGGGCGAAGATCCACGCGGCCAGAAATCCGAAGACTCCATTGATCAGCGCCGCGATGAAGGAGATGCCGAAGCTGACGCGGTAGGTGGCCACGACCTCCGAGTCGGTGATTGTCTCCCAAAAATGCTCCCACCCTCCCGAAGCCGTCTTTCCTGCCAGCGCGACCAGCGGCAGCAGGACGATCAGGGAAAGCCACGTCACGGTCCACCCGAGGCTCGGGTGGAATCCGGGAAGGATGTGGCGCTTTTTGGAGGCTCGGGACATCGTGAAGGGAAAACAGGATGCAGGATAATGACGGGAAAGCGAGTCGTCTTTTCCAGACGACGCGCTTTCAGATATCCATGCCTTCCGAGCTGATCTGGGGAAAGAGCCTGAGGATCTCTTTCAGGGCTGCCAAATGAGCCTCGACCTGCTTGCCCAAGGGGGCGAGGTGAGGTGTCTCGAAGACGATCTCAAAGGGTTTGGGATGCTGGTCGGGAGGAGCCGAAAGGATGCCGTTGTAGCCTCCGGTGATGATCGAGCGCTCGGCCGGGTGGGTGTCGATCTCCGGTCGTCCGTCGCGGGGAAGGATGGCCGAGGCGGCGTGCAGCGAGGGTTCCAGCAGGTGACGGGTGAGGGTGCTGCCGTTCACGTAACCGTAGATTCCCTCGCTTGTGTCATCGGTGTGCAGCGCGATGATGCCATCGAACCGCTTGGCCCGCAGTTCCTGCTCCAACAGGATGACCTCCGCCTCTTCCTGCCAGAAGAGCCTGTTGAGATCCTTTCCGGAAGATCCTTCCCTTGTTCCGCGATCAAACCCCCAGGGATTGCAGACCGGGTAGATGAAGAGTTCGTGGAAGCGCGATGCGCTTGGATCGCTCTCGAGATGGTGGAGCAGTTGGACGGCGGCGATCACACCGGCGTGCTCGTCGCCGTGGATGCCGGCAAAAATCCCGACGCGGTACACCGGCTGGGAGGATGGTTCCCTCCATCGGTAGCGGGGCAGGAGCCGTGCATCGGGTGACTCCCGGACATGGAGCGCCTCGATCCGGGTGCTGCGTGCCGCAAGCTGGTCGGCATAGCGCAGGACCGATTCCGTACGCCTTCCGAATCCCGCCGCAGCCACTCCCTCCCTGTCGCCTTGATGGGACGGGGAGGGGAGAAGGGCGGAACCTTGGTTCGGGATGCTCACGGAAACCGTTCGCGGGGTCAGGAGACGCTCTGCCGCGCCTCGTCGGCGAGCGCGGTGCTCAGGTAGCGCTCACCGGTGGAGCAGCCGATGGTGACGATGAGCTTTCCCTTGTTCTCGGGGCGAGCCGCCGCCTGCAGGGCTGCCCAGACGTTGGCGCCCGTCGAGATACCGGCGAGGATCCCCTCTTCCTTGGCGAGGCGGCGTGCCGTGGCGATCGCATCCTCATTGCTGACGGTGATGACGTCGTCGATGATGTCGAGATTCAGGTTCTTGGGGACGAATCCGGCACCCGTTCCCTGGATCTTGTGGGGGCCGGGTTTCACAGGTTCCCCGTTGCGGGTCTGGGTAATGACGGGAGAGTCCTTGGGTTCCACCGCGATGGAGCGGAATCCTTTCCTGCGCCCCTTGATGACCTCGCTCACCCCGGTGATGGTTCCTCCGGTGCCAACTGCCGAGACCAGAAGGTCGATCTTTCCGTCGGTATCGCCCCAGATCTCCTCGGCCGTTGTGGCGCGGTGGATGGCGGGATTGGCGGGGTTGTTGAACTGCTGGGGAATCCAGGAATCCCCGATCTCGGAGCGCAGTTGCTCGGCACGGGCGATGGCGCCCTTCATCCCCTCGGCGGCGGGGGTGAGGACCAGTCGGGCTCCGAGCAGTGCCAGAAGTGTCCGACGTTCCAGGCTCATGCTTTCGGGCATGGTCAGGATCAGCTTGTAACCCCGTGCCGCCGCCACGAAGGCAAGGGCGATGCCGGTGTTCCCGCTTGTCGGTTCGATGATGGTGGTCGTCGGGGTGAGGATGCCCTCCTTCTCGGCGGCGTCGATCATCGCCGCGCCGATCCGGTCCTTCACGCTCCCGAGGGGGTTGAAGAACTCCCCCTTCACGGCAATGGTGGCGTCGAGTCCGGCGGAGAGGCGGTTGAGCCTGATCAAGGGGGTGCGTCCTACGGTCGCGGTGACGTTCTGATGGATGGCCATGGGAATCTTCGCTGGGCGTTTGAAGGAATGGTTATTTCTTGATCCCCTTGATGATCTGGTCAAAGACCGCACGGTCTGAGAAATAAGTTTTCTGCGCCTTGGACCAGCCGCCGAAGTCGGCGATGGTCACGAGTTCCAGGTTCTTGAACTGCCCTGCGTACTTTGCCTTCGCCGCGGGATCGACCGGGCGGTAGAAGTTTTTTCCGATGATGTCCTGGCCTTCGGGGCTGTATAGGTACTCGAGATAGGCGGTGGCCTGCTTGCGGGTGTTTTTGGCATCGACGTTGGCGTCGATCACGGTGACGGGGGGCTCCGCCAGAATGCTGAGGGAAGGAGTGACAATCTCGTAGTCGGGGTTTTTGTTTTTGATGAGCAGGGCCTCGTTCTCCCAGTTGATGGAAACATCGCCGAGTTTCCGTTCGGTGAAGGCAATGGTTCCTGCGCGTGCCGCGGCGGGCAGGCCGTTTTTCAAGGCGTTCTTGTAGATTTGGCCCACAAAATCCCGGATCTTGGCCTCGTCTCCCCCGAATTTCTTCTTCGCGTAGGCCCAGGCCGCCAGGAAGTTCCAGCGGGCGCCGCCCCCGGTTTTCGGGTTCGGGGTGACGACCGAGACATCCTCGCGGGTCAGGTCATCCCAGTCTTTGATGCCCTTGGGGTTTCCCTTGCGGACAAGGAAGACGATCGTGGAGGTATAGGGGGAGCTGTTGTGGGGAAGGCGCGACTGCCAGTCCTTGGGGATAAGCGGTTTTTCCAAAGCGCCGGTACTTCCCTTCTCATGGATGGAGTCAATGTCGTAGGCGAGTGCGAGGGTCGCCACATCGGCCTCGCTACCATCTTGGATCAGGCGGGACTGGGACCCCGATCCGCCGTGGGAGGTTGCGATTTTCACATCCTCCCCGGTCTCCTTTTTCCAGTGAGCGGCGAAGGCCTTGTTGAACTCGGAGTAAAGCTCCCGGGTCGGGTCGTAGCTCACGTTGAGTAGTTCGATACTAGCGTGCAGTTGGCTTGCCGCGAGGAGTCCAAGGACGAGGATCAGGGTTTTCGGATTTTTCATGGATGTATGGGTTAAGGGTGTTTTTGAAATGTTGTTGAGTTGGTGATTGATTGTCCTAGTCGGAGAGCGAGCTATCGCGATCTATGTCCAGGATATGGCCGTCGGGCGTTACTGAGATTTCGTAATCGGCGCTCTGGGAGAGGCCCTCCAGTTCATAGATGTCACGCGTTCCCTTGTGAGTGAGATGGGCTGTGTGCAGGTAAATTCCCGGTACGTGGGCGTCAACCGACGCAAGGACGGCATTCGGCACCGCGGTCAGGGGGATTTTGGTGGATGCCGGTTTCGTGCTGCGTTCCAACTTGGGTGACGAGCTGTTGCATCCGCTTATGGCTGAAAGTCCGATGAGGATTGCTACTGGGATGGTTTGTTTCATGAGAATGCCATTTAAACGATTTTCTATATACGACCATACCGGTCAGGAATAACCCGTCAACAAAATATCGACCATAAAAGTCGTTTATGAATTCGCAGTGAGTTTTGTGTGGAATCACTAGGTTGGAATAACGTTTTGATCAGGGTGCTGCGTTGACCTGCAGTGCCCTAACCCCATTCCCCATTGCCGATCTGCGAAAAAAAGTTCTCAGATCCCTTCCCCGTCGAGTCCCTGGATGCGTTTCAATTCATCCGCTCCCACCGGGGGTGCCTTCATTACATCGGCCAGGGTGGTCCTGTCCATGAGGCCCGCAACGAGATTCCTGGCGGTCAGCATGACGCGGCGGAACCGACAGGTGCTTTCCTGGGAGCAGCGTTTGTAGTCCGTCACCGAGACGCAGGCGATCGGTGCCAGATAGCCGTCGAAGTGGCGCACCACTTCACCCATCGTGATCTTCTCAGGGGACTTCGCGAGTTGGTAGCCACCCCGTTTTCCCGCCGTGCTGACGACCCAGCCCTTTTCCTTAAGGTCGAGCATGATGTGCTCGAGGAAGCGCTTCGGGACATCGTTGCGCCGCGCCAGTTCAAGGATCGGGATGGGAGGTCCGCCCCTGTGCTCCACAAGCGTGAAGAGGGCCCTCAGGGCATAGTCTGTCCGCATGGAAAGCTGCATGGCAGCAGACTATGCACGATCACTCCGGTCGGGAAAGCTGCAAGATATCGCGGGAGTCGGAAAATTACAGGGAGGGTGACTGCTTCACACACGGATCACCCCAACTCCTGGCTCCCATCTACCAACTACCATTTTCTCAGATAATAAAGTCGATCTCGTCCTCGTTGACGTGGATCGTGACAGGACCTGATCCCCCCTGCGACTTGAGGCCCTTTTTGTCGAGGCGGCTCTGGATCTGCTCCCCGCGCACCAGCAGGGTGTCTGGGGGGACGCTCTTCATCAGGAAGACATTCGCGCCAATGGTGCTCCGGGCACCAATGATGGTGTCGCCTCCCAGAATGATGCCGTTCGGATAGATCACGACATCATCCTCGACGCGAGGATGTCGCCGCAGTCCCTTGATGATGGCTCCCTGCTCATCCTTCTGGAAGCTGCGGGCGCCAAGAGTCACGCCGTGGTAAAGCTTCACCCGGTCGCCAATGACGCAGGTCTCGCCGATGACGACGCCGGTGCCGTGGTCGATGAAGAAGTGCGATCCGATGGAGGCCCCGGGGTGGATGTCGATACCCGTCCCGCTGTGCGCCCACTCCGTCATCATGCGGGGGAGTAGGGGAACCTCCTCCTTGTAGAGAAGGTGAGCAACGCGTTGGATCGCGACGGCCTCGAGTCCCGGATAGGCCAGGACGATCTCCTCAAGGCTACGGGCGGCGGGGTCGCCCGCGTAGGCGGCCTCGACATCGGTCTTGAGGAGGGCGCGCACCGCAGGAATCTGGGCAAAGAATCGCTCCGTGATGGAGACGGCTTTCTTGCGCAGTTCACCTTCGGACTGCGTTGCCTCATCCTCACGGAGGCTGACGGCAATGGCCGACTCAAGTTGTCCTGCGATCTGATCGATGATTTCCTGGGCGGCTGCCGGAAGCTCCTGGGAGGAGACGGCCTCCTCGGAGAAAAAGCCAGGGAAGAGCAGGTGGAGGAGATCGTCGCAGAGGGCTCCGACCGCTTTCTTGGAGGGGAGATTGGAGCGGTCGAGGTGATTGATGCCGCCGCTCTCCCGATACGAATCGAGAATGGGTTGGAGGAGATGGGAGCGGGAATTCATCACACCACAATTCTACCCGTAACCGGCCTTCAAGGGCGAGAAGAAGAGGGGATCAGCGGGAGTTCAGTAGTTGGAGTCGGGTTCTGGCAAGGGCTTCCGTGCGGCCGCATACCAGAGAGCATAGCTCCTTGAGGAAGGGGTCAGCGATGGAGTACCGAGCGCTGGTGCCCTCCTTGGTGCGCTCTACAAGACCTGATGAGAGCAGTAGGGAAAGATGTTTGCTGACATTCGCCTGCTTGCAGCCGGTGCTCTCCACCAATTCGGAGACAGTCAGATCCTCCGCCATCAGGGATCGGAGAAGTTTCAGCCGGACCGGTTCACCAAGCATGGAGAAAAGCCGTGAAGCTTCTCCGATTTGGGCATCGCTCAAGATGGGAGCGTCAGACTTTTTTTGCACTTGATTCATTACTTATTGATCATATAGCAATAACACCTAAACCGATCAATACCGAATCTCCACCTTAAGCTCCATGAACATTCCACTTATCAAACCTTACGAAGCTTCTGTCTGCGGTCCTGACACTCTCTTTCTGGATGTCCGAGAGCCCGTCGAATACGACCAGGAGCACATCGCGTCATCAGCACTGCTTCCGTTGTCACAGGTCGATCCGGTCGTTGTCCGCAGGATGATGAGGGAGGGACAGCGGTGCATCGTGGTTTGCAAGGCGGGGATGCGTGCCCAAAAAGCGGCCCAGACCCTCGCCGCAGAGGGACTGGAAAATCTTCATGTCCTTGAAGGTGGCATGGATGCCTGGGTTGCAGCAGGTCTTCCGGTCAAGTCCGGTTCGGGAGGAATTTCCATTCAGAGTCAGACCCGGACGATTGCCGGACTCATGGTTCTTGCCGGAGCCCTGCTGGGAATCTTTGTCGACAAGAATTGGGCCTATCTTTCTGCCTTCGCCGGGTGTGGCCTGATCCTGGCCGGACTCACGGGATGGTGCGGCATGTCGGTTCTTCTCTCCAAGATGCCTTGGAACCGCAACAAACCCTGCACCTGCTCCCGGTAGTGATGTCTCGACTCATTGTCGCATTTGTTCTGATTGCCTGCTCCGGGCTTGTGGCCTGCGGAAGAAAGGAGGCGGTTGTTGAGTTATCCAAGCCAACGGAGGGACCGCTCGTGCATGGCATCGTGGCGGAAGGCAAATCCCGCCCCGTTTTTGAGGAGGTTGTCGGATCGGTGAGGGCGAAGTCCGTGGCCAGCATTGAGGCCAAGGTTTCAGGCAGGATTGCCAAGATGCACGTCGATCTGGGGCAGCGGGTCGCCAAGGACCAACTCCTCGCCGAGATTGATGCCAAGGAAGTGAAGGCCCAGTACGATCGGGCGGTGGCGAACCGGGATCAGGCTCAGCGCGATTTCAAGCGTTACGCCGACCTGCTCCAGAAACAGATCACTTCCCGTCAGGAATACGATGCGGTCGAGGCGCGCTACCGCGTCGCCGAAGCCGCCTTGAGGGAAGCCGGGACAATGCTCGGCTATGTTGAGGTTCGCTCTCCCTTCGACGGAGTCGTGGTCAGGAAACTTGCCGACACGGGTGATTTCGCGGCCCCGGGAAAGCCCATTCTCCAGATCGAGAATCCGGAGAAGCTGCGCTTTGAGGCCGATGTTCCCGAAGCCCTGATCGACACGGTGCGCTCCGGGGCCACGGTCGACGTTGTGATTTCCTCGCTGCCGACCCCGCTTCACGGCACTGTCTCGGATATCTCACCCACTGCCGATCCTGTTTCGCGGACTTTTCTGGTAAGGGTGGAATTACCCGGGGAGAAGGGATGCAAAGCTGGGCAATTCGGCCGAGCGCTATTCCCCACGGGTACGTACTTCTCCATCGGGGTCCCCGAATCGGCCGTGGTGCTCCGGGGGCAGATGGAGATGGTTTTCATTGATGACGGGGGCAAGGCCCGCCTCCGTCTCGTCAAGAGCGGCAAGAGGTTCGGCGGCGAGGTGGAGTTGCTCTCGGGTGTGTCACCGGGAGAGCGCATCATCACGGAGCATGCCAAGGATCTGAACGACGGCCAGTCCGTCAGGTCGGCGCCATGAAGGATGTTCCCGGGCAGGCTTCTTCGAGCTCATCGGGGATCGCCGGGAGAATGGCCTCCCTTTTCATCGACTCCAAGCTCACCCCACTGATCGTCATCGGGTCCCTCCTGCTGGGCCTCTTCGCGATCGTCATGCTTCCCCGCGAGGAGGAGCCGCAGATCAAGGTTCCCATGGTGGACGTGATCGTCTCGATGCCTGGCTTCACCGCCAAGGAGGTCGAGGAACGGGCAACCCGCCCGATGGAAAAGCTCCTTTGGGAGATTCCCGGTGTGGAATACATCTACTCCACGTCCCTCACCGGGGAGAGCCGGATGATCGTGAGATTCGAGGTCGGGAAGAATCCCGACGAAAGTCTGGTTCGACTCACGGAGAAGCTCCGCTCCAATTTCGACCGGATACCGCCGGGTGTCGGCACTCCGCTCGTTAAGATGAAGACGATCGACGATGTTCCGATCCTTGCGGTCACCCTGCACAGCAAGGTCTACGATCACCTGACGCTCCGTCGTCTGGCCGCGCAGATCGAGGACTCGATCAGGCAGGTGCCGCTTGTCGGGGAGACTCAGATCATCGGCGGTGCACGGAGGCAGGTGCGGGTGCTTCTGGATCCCGCGAAGCTCGCCAGCCGCAATCTGACTCCTGCAGGCATTGTCCCGATGCTCCGACAGGGCAACCGGCAGGATATTGCGGGAGCAGTGACCAAGGGAAACGCCGAGGTGATGATCGAGACCGGTGGCTTCCTTCATTCGGCGGCGGAAGTCGGGGACATTGTCGTGGGGGTGAGTGGTGGAAAACCCGTCTATCTCAAGGATGTTGCCGAGGTGAAGGATGGTACCGAGGAACCCTCCCAGTACGTCCTCCATGGCAGGGGTGGGAAGGCGTCGGCGGGGAACGATGCGGCCGTCACGATCAGTGTGGCCAAACGCCCCGGGGCGAACGCCGTCGACATCTCGCGCAAGGTCCTCCATAAGATCGACCTTCTCAAGGGGACGGTCCTTTCATCCGACGTTGAGATCGACGTCACGCGGAATTACGGAAAGACGGCTGCCGACAAGTCCAACGAGTTGCTTTTTCATATGGGGATCGCGGTGATCAGCGTGACCCTTCTGATCCTCTTCACCCTCGGATGGCGCGAATCGCTCATTGTGGCCGTCGCCATCCCGAGCACGTTGGCGCTCACACTGCTGGTCTTCTACCTGATGGGGTTCACGCTTAACCGGATCACCCTCTTCGCCCTGATCTTCAGCATCGGCATCCTTGTGGATGACGCCATCGTGGTGGTCGAGAACATCGTCCGCCATTTCCACATGATGCGCTCGGAAAGCAAGTCTCTCAAAAACATGGCGGTGGCGGCGGTGGCGGAAGTTGGAAATCCGACGATTCTCGCCACGTTCGCCGTGGTCTTCGCGATCCTTCCGATGGCCTTTGTGGGAGGACTGATGGGACCCTACATGAGGCCGATCCCGATCGGAGCAAGCTCCGCGATGATCTTTTCCCTGTTGATTGCTTTCATAGTGACGCCATGGGCCGCCATCCGGGTCCTTCGCTGGCGGAACGGCCTCAAGCGTCTCGAGTCGCATGGTGGAGACAACGAGGCAAAAGAGGATTTTTTCACACGGATCTACCGCCGCTACATGGGTGCGCTCATTGCGCGCGCAAAACGCAGGTGGGAATTCCTCGGGGCGATCATCGCGCTGCTGCTCCTGGCGATGGGAACGGTCGCCGCTGGGTGGGTGAAGGTGAAGATGCTCCCCTTCGACAACAAGAGCGAGTTTCAGGTCATCCTGAACATGCCCGAGGGAACCTCACTGGAGAGAACCGCGCAGGTCTGCCGCGAAATCGGGCAGGAGGTCGCCAAGGATCCCGAGGTCACCGACTACCAAGTCTATGCCGGTACGGCTGCCCCCTTCAATTTCAACGGCCTTGTCCGCCATTACTTCACGCGCCACGGATCCAATGTAGGGGATCTCCAAATCAATCTCCGTCCCAAGGATGAGCGCAAGGTTCAGAGTCACGAGATTGCCAAGAGACTCCGTCCCTCCATCGCCGAACTGGCCGCAAAATACAACGGCCGCGTCGCCGTGGCGGAGGTACCTCCCGGACCTCCCGTCCTGCAGACGCTGGTGACCGAGGTCTACGGTCCGACCGAGGAGGACCGTATCCGACTGGCGCGTAGGATCATCGACATCTACAGGCAGACTCCCGGCGTGGTGGACGTCGACTGGTACATCGAGACGGACCAACCGAAAGTTCGCTTTGTCGTCGACAAGGAGAAGGCTTCCCTGCACGGCATCTCCGCCGAGACCATTTCCAGAACCCTCAGGATGGCCGTGGGCGGTGAGGCCGTGGACCTGCTCCATATCCCGAGGGAGAAGGAGGATGTCGCTATCGTCGTGCAGTTGCCGCGGTCGCTGAGGACGACCCCGGAGGAACTGCTCTCCCTTCGGGTGCGCTCCGGCGACGCCAATGCCCTACCCGAGGCAGGGAACTCTTCCTCGCAGCTGGTTCCCCTCCGTGAGCTCGTTCGCCTGGAGGAATCGTTGATCGACAAGAGCATCCATCACAAGAACCTGCACCCCGTGACCTATGTCGTCGGCGACGTGGCCGGTGTGGTGGAGAGTCCCGTCTACGCAATCCTGAAGATGAACGCTGCGCTGGCGAAGCTCGACACGAGGGAGTTCGGAGGCGATGGATCGCCCCTTTCCGTGTACAACGCCACCCTGCCGGTGAGTGACGCGAAGCCCGCGGTGAAGTGGGATGGCGAATGGCACATCACGATCGAGGTTTTTCGTGATCTCGGCAGTGCCTTCGGGGTCGTGCTGATCCTCATCTATATCCTGATGGTCGGCTGGTTCCGGTCCTTCATGACACCGCTCATCGTCATGGCGGCCATTCCCTTCTCCCTGGTCGGGATCCTTCCGGCTCACGGATTCATGCACGCCTTCTTCACCGCTCCTTCCATGATCGGATTCATGGCGGGTGCGGGGATCGTGATCCGCAACTCGATCATTCTCGTCGATTTCATCGAGCAGCGGGTGAGGGAGGGAATGAATTTCCGCGAGGCGGTGATCGATGCGGGGGCCGTGCGCTTCCGTCCCATGATGCTGACCGCGATGGCAGTCGTAGTCGGAGGTGCCGTCATCCTCTCCGACCCGATTTTCCAGGGGCTGGCTATCTCGCTGATGGCCGGGGAGATCGCGAGCCTGCTCATCAGCCGCATGGCCGTTCCCGTTCTCTATTTCATGGCTTATCGCAAACAGCATCCCGAAGCTGCCAATACCTGAACCATCCAATACTCTTTCCATGAACTGGACCACATTCCTGATCGTTCTGGCGCTCCTTGGAGCCTTTTTCATTTTCCGTCGGATGTCCTTGGTCTCGCCGGAGGTCGCGAAACAATTCCTCCAAAGCGGATCCCTCGTCATCGATGTCCGCGGTCAGGACGAATACGCTTCGGGACACCTTCCTGGCACGGTGAATATCCCGTTGGGAGAGCTCTCCGGGAGGATCGCCTCCGTTTGTCCTGACAAAAACCGGGTGATCCTCCTGCATTGTCTCAGCGGCGGTCGCAGCGGCATGGCGGTGGGCACCCTGAAATCGCTCGGCTACACAAAGGCTTTTAATCTTGGATCTTACTACCGTGCCGAAGGAATCCTTTCGTACACGCACGATAAGTAAGGAGGAGATCATGACGCTTCCGACTATCTTGGGAGTGCTGATTGGGGGTGGTCTGGGCTTTGCATGGCACCGCTGGATCGGTTGTTCCTCCGGCACCTGCCCGCTGCTCTCCAATCCTTACTCGAGCATTCTCTACGGGATGGTCCTCGGGTGGCTCATCGCATCGAATGTGCACTGATCCGGGATCAGAAGAACCACTTGGAACTGGCCCCCAGGATCACGGTATTCGGTATCAAACCATTGCCCCCGGGGTTGATGATGTATTCCACGAAGGGCTTAAGGTTGGCCCATTTGGTGAGTTGAATATCATAGCAGGCTTCGATGATCTGGGTGCTCGATAAATATGGCTGGTAGGCCCAGTAGGGTGTCTGTGTCGTTGATGATCCGGCACCCAATTGACTTGGGGATGCCATGATTGGTCCGTTCGGTACCGTTGCGTTCCTTGAGCTGCCATAGTTGTTCACTAGCGCCTCGTTCTGTGACTTGATGTACTGGTTGAATTGAGAGCTATAAATGGCGCATCCGAAGCAGACGCCGATCATGTCGTTGTCACGGGTTGGAATGAGGCCCTTGTAGACCAGTCCTGTCTGGAAGTAGTAGGGAACCTGGCAACCGTTCGGTGGGGTATAGGTGAACTCGTTGAAGGTATAGAGTCCCTGCTTGGAGATCTTCCCATGCATGGAGACCTGGTCCTCCTGATAGTTATCGCCCTTTTCCGCGAAGAGTTGCTGGTCTGCCTGAAAGTAGAGCCCCCAGATCACGGGGCTAACCTGCGTGGGCACGGGTTTTTTGGCACCATAGGGATCCGTGGTGAAAGCTACCGGAGTAAACTGGGAGTTGTCGTTGCCCCAGATATAACTGCCGACGACATATTTGCCTTCAAGACGATCGCTTCCCAACTTCGGTTCCCAACCGATTTCGTTCACATTGAAGAGGCCGTTTTGGGAGTAATTGCCGCCGTTTCCGACATCTGCTCCCGTGACCCCGATGTTCTGTGTTTGGGGATTGAAGGGGGTGGAGCCGCCCATGCCGCCGAATCCATGGTTATTCGCAATGCCGGGCACCCAACCAAGATTTTGGGTGCGCGAAGTCTGTTGGCCCCTGACATTAACCACAGGGACTACCTGTCCGGAGGATCGGAACTTTCCAGTATAACTGCTAGGCACCGAGGAGTAGGGGTAGACGTTATTCGGAAGGAACTGGGTTGGATTGGGACCTCCCATGTTGGAAGTCGCCGTATAAAGACCACTCTGGATATACCAGCTCTTGACCGGCTTGATTCGGAGCGTCCCTCCCCAAGCACCAAAGGTGTTTCCCCAAGGAACGGGACTCGTCCTGTAGGCATAGGAGGCGCTCTTCGAGGGATTGGTCACAACGATACCGGGGCCGGCATTCGCCCCGATTCCCTTGCTGGTGCTGATGGCCTGATTCTCAAAGATCTTGGAGAGCGGTTGCTGCAGGAACTGCTCGTACGGATTTTCCCAACCGAAGTTGACCATGAGCGCCTTGTTCTTGGAGTCGTACTGGATCATTTGGGCAAGATTCCAGAGTTCGGCTCCGTTGGGCATGTTGCTGGGGGCAATGAAGTTGGGGGTGCCTGCGGCCCAGCGCGGGTTGCCGCCCGCGCGGTAGCGCCAGTAAGAGATCATGCTCCAGCCGTTCAATGCGGGGAGAAACTTATCAAGCTCGAGGGTTCCCTTGAGCTTCATGTCAAAGCACCAGTTGCTACGGGGTTGATTGGGAAGGCCTCCCGATACCTGGCCGAAGTAAGCCTCCTTCATGTCGCCCTTGACGCTGAAGCCGTAGGACTTCATAGGGGCCTCAAGTCCGAACCATTTGTCGGATGCTCCATTGCTCTGGCTCCACCAATCCTTGAGAAAGGCACCCGGAGAGGAGAAGTCAGAAGATAAAACGACTGAAAAGGTCGATAAAACTGTTACAAGAAAAGCAGCGCTTATCCTACGCGCCAAGCGGGTGAAGTGATGGAACTGGCTTTTCATGATTCTAGATGTGTTTTGATTGTAGAAGAATTGCTTGGGAGTGTCGATGATCTCGGGATGGACGTTGTTTGTTGGTCCTTAGAAATATTGAATGTACAGATGGGGATGGAGTTAGGGGATGCACCGGTGATCGATACCAACGCCGCCGCCGGCAATCCCAGGGCGACTGCTGCAAGCAGTGCCCGCAGGGGGCTGATGCTTTGGTTGGTGGCTTTGGATTTCATCGAAGAGGGTGTGTTTTAAAAAACGATCAAACAAGTCGTCAATAAAAATAAAACAAATTTTAAAAGTTTCATCTGAGAACGCCTCAAAGACGCGCTTAGATCGCGAAGTCCTTGTACTCCGGACGGGCCACCTCGGTGGGAGGGAGCAGCATTCCCGCTGCCACCGTGGCATTGGTGCCCGGCTCGATCAGGATGAAGGAACCGGTGAGACGATTGGTTGCATACCCGTCGTAGATGAGGGGCTTCGCGGTCTTGATCCGGATTTCGCCGAGATCGTTCATGGCGAGTTCTGTGACTCCGTCTTCCTTCTCGAGAGTGGAGATGTTGATCTTGTGATCGATCGCAGTCACAGCAGCCTTCACGGTTTGCGTGGTGTGCTTGAGCAGGTACTGCTTGCCGGGGGTGAGGGGCCGGGGATTCATCCAGCAGACATTCGCATGAAGTTCCGAGGAGGCTCCCGGGAGATCCTCTGCATCGACGATCACGTCGCCGCGGCTGATGTCGAGGTCGTGCTCCAGGACGAGGGTCACGGATTGCGGGCTGAAGGCCTCATCCATCGGGCCGTCGAGGGTCCAGATCTGCTTTACCGTGGAGCTGAAGCCGCTGGGCAGGACCGTGACCTTCTGGCCTACCTTCACGATGCCTCCGGAAATCTGTCCGCTGAGACCGCGAAAGTCATGGAGAGCGGGATCGGAGGGGCTGTTCGGGCGGTTCACCCACTGGACGGGCATCCGGAAGTTGGAGAGATTCCAGTCGCTGGCAATGTGAACGGTCTCGAGATGTCCCAGCAGGGTGGGGCCGGGATACCAGGGAGTGCGATCCGACGGGGTGACGATGTTGTCGCCGTTGAGGGCGCTCACCGGGATGAACTTCACATCCTTGATGTCGAGTCGGGGAAGGAACTCGTCGAACTGGTCCTTGATCTCGAGGAAGCGCTCCTCGCTCCAGTCCACCAGGTCCATCTTGTTGATCGCCACCACGAGGTGCGGGATGCGCAGGAGCGAAGCGATGATCGCATGGCGTCGGCTCTGCTCGATGACTCCCTGCCGCGCATCGATCAGGATGATCGAGAGATTCGCCGTGGAGGCTCCCGTGACCATGTTGCGCGTGTACTGCACGTGTCCCGGGGTGTCGGCGATGATGAACTTCCGATGGGGGGTCGCGAAGTAGCGGTAGGCGACATCGATCGTGATACCCTGCTCACGCTCGGCGCGAAGCCCGTCGGTCAGGTTAGCAAGATTGATCTGTCCTCCGCCGGTGATGTCGGCCGAGCGTTCCAAGGCCTCGATCTGATCCTCCATCAGCGACTTGGAGTCGTAGAGAAGGCGGCCGATCAGGGTTGACTTGCCGTCATCGACGGACCCGCAGGTATTGAGGCGGAGAAGATCGACGGGATGATTGGCTGTGGTCATTGCAGGATAAAAAATATGGAACTCAGGAACTCAGGAATATTGGCAAATGGCATGAAGATTGGAGGAAAGGCCGTTAGTTTCTCCTCTCAGCGTCTCTGCGCCTCTGCGCGAAACCATTCGGATGAATAATCATTGAATAGCTGCTAAAAGTACCCGGCTTTTTTGCGGTCCTCCATCGCCGCCTCGGAGACTTTGTCGTCGGCGCGGGAGCCGCGCTCGGTGACCCGTGCCGCGGCGATCTCGGCGATGATGTCGTCGCAGTTGGCGGCGGGTGATTCCACGCATCCGGTGGAGATGATGTCGCCGATGGTGCGCACACGGACGATCATTTCCCTTACTTCCTCGTTCGGCTTTGCCGGCATCAGGTCGGTGTCGGGCACCCACTGGCCTCCGCGCCGGACGCAACGGCGTTTGTGGCTGAAGTAGATGGAGGGGACTTCGAGCTTCTCCCTCCTGATGTACTCCCAGACATCCATCTCGGTCCAGTTGGAGAGGGGGAAGACGCGCATGTTTTCCCCGGGGTTGAGCCGGCCGTTGTAGAGATTCCAGATCTCGGGCCGCTGGTTCTTCGGATCCCACTGGCCGAAGCTGTCCCGGAAACTGAAGAAGCGTTCCTTGGCACGGGCCTTTTCCTCATCACGGCGGGCGCCACCGATGCAGGCGTCGAATCGGAACTCCTCGATGGCTCCGAGGAGCACGGGAATCTGGAGTTGGTTGCGGCTGATTTGACCGGGAGCCTGAACGGCAGTGCCCTTCTCAAGGGCCTCATCCACGGTCCGGACAAGGAGCTTCGCATTGAGTTCCTTGGCTCGGCGGTCGCGGAACTCAAGGAGTTCGGGAAACTCGTGGCCGGTGGCCACGTTCAGGAAAGGCATCGGGATGTCCGAGGGGCGGAAGGCTTTTTCGGCAAGGCGGAGCAGGCAGATCGAGTCCTTGCCACCTGAGAAGAGGATGGCCGGGCGTTCAAACTCCGCGGCAACTTCCCGCATGATATGGATCGCCTCAGTCTCAAGGTAATCCAGGTGATCGAGATGGTAGCTTTTCATGACTAATGGTTAAAAAGTTAGAATGTTAAAAAAGTGAAAAGTGGGAGGATCAGGAATCCAATCCAGAGGGAAATTCTTGAACACGGGCTGATTCATTGATCCGGCTGCGAAGATATCGGATGTATCCGTTCAGGATGTTGTGAACGGACCAAGCTTGTGATTTTAAACCCGCTACTTCATCTGCCGTGAAGTAGGATTCATCCGTACAGACGTTCAGTTGATCGATTAACTCCTCCAGGGAGCCTCTGGAGTTGAGCATGAATTTGATCTGGTCAGGAAAATGATAGCGGCCATGACCCTCGGCAATATTGCTGGTGAGCGAGACGGCTGCTCTTCGCATCTGATTGGCTAGGCCGAATTTCTCATACTCGGGTAAGATCTTGGCCAACTTGTAGATGTCCTTACGAAATGCCCGTGCCTGCTGGTAAACTTCAAGATCCTCAAAAGTTCTGAAGATGCTTGTCGGCGTATTTGCCGCAGAAATCTGTTTTTTGGAGGCAGGCATGACGTTCTAACGCTTTAACCTTTTAACGCTTCAACCTTTTCCGCTCCCCATGCCGCATGCAGTCCGCACTCGCGTTTCTCGTCGGCCTTGGCGGGGTCGAAGTAGTCCCACTCGTTGGGGAGTCGGTGTTCCGCGAGGTAGGCCTCCATCTCGGCGTCGGAGAGATGGAAGACGGGGCTGATTTTGAGGGAGCCGAAGTTTGCGTCTGAGGAGACGATGTCGAGTTCCGCCCTGTTCGGGTTCTGGACCTTGCGAAGAGCGGTGATCCAGATCGTCGGGGCCAGTTCCCTCATCCCGCGCTGGAATGGCTCAAGCTTCATGACGGCGCTGAATTTCTTCAGCTTCTCCTCCTCATCCGGTGTCGGGATCGGTCCGTCGACCGCATCGCGGTGCGCCGGGGTGACCTTCGGAAGGTAGGGC
>JACCDT011871328.1_pt1 | contig 20335 bp, 17 predicted proteins | sample 7446291 | NCBI WGS metagenome assembly JACCDT01 (sample SAMN15323446, study PRJNA562643) | freshwater metagenome | isolation source: river surface water | place: USA:Blue River Watershed | collected 2017-08-17 | reverse complement strand
CCGCCCAGGCCGGCCGGCATCAGCTTCATGTCGACCGTCGTGACGCGCCCCAGGTTGCGCAGGTCGAAGCCCTCCCAGACGACCAGGTTGCGGCCGGCCAGCGACTGGCTCTCGTAGCTGCCGTCCACCGCGGAGACGTCGATCAGCGTGCCGTCGAGCGTGTAGTCCAGGCTGCAGTAGTCGCTCTCGAACGGGCTGTCGTCGAAGGCCAGCGCCCAGGCGCCGTCCTTGGTCACGAAGTCCGGCACCGGCTCGCCGTCGAAGCATTCGACGTAGGGCAGGTCGCCGACGTCGGTGCGCGACTCGTCGTCGGGCGGCTCCGAGTCCGTGTTCGGGTCCGGGTCGGGCGGCACGACGGTCGCCGGCGTGTACTCGCTGGGCAGCCGGCCCGACTCGTCGGGCACGAACGGCGGCGGGCAGACCAGGTCCAGGCCGTAGTTGCAGTTGAGCAGGATGCCGCACGGGTCGCTCACGTGCTCGGCGCTGGCGCAGCCGCGGAAGTCCAGCGTCAGCACGCCGTCGCAGTCCGGGCCGACCGAGTTGATGAACTCCACCGGCTGCGGGTCGCCGCAGTTGCCGCTCTCGGGGCGGCCGCCGCAGGGGCCGATGAAGCGCTCCAGGACGTCGGTGCGCCGCGCCAGGCCGTCCACCGCCCGCTCCTGGTCGGAGACCTCGAAGCCGCCGCCGGCGCCCTCGCGCACCAGCCGCACGACCACCACCTCGCGCGTCACGCCGCCGACGACGCGGCTCTCCTTGACCACCTCCAGCGGCGGCTCCGCCTGTAGGCTGACGATGCCGGTCAGCAGGGCGGAGGCTGTGTAGCTGCCCAGGCCGGTCACCGGCAGCGCCCGGTAGCCGCGCGCCGCGCGCGGCGCCAGCAGCGACTGCCCCGGCGTGCTGAAGCGCAGCCGTAGCGGGTCCACGTCGTCGCGGCCGAACTCCAGGGCGCCGCGGCCGAAGGCCAGCCAGCCGGCCACGCCGTCGGCCTGAGGCTGCAGCGCGTACTGCCGCCCCGGCTGCAGGCCGGCGCTGGCCAGGCTGAGCACGGCCAGCGGCATCATGTCGTAGGGCTCCGTCATGCTGCCGGCGACCTCGATGACCACGGCCACGACCGCGCCGGTGACCGTCACGGCGCCGACGAAGGGGAAGCAGCCGTAGCTGGACGGGTAGCGCAGGTGCAGGTCGACCAGGACGTGGGACGGCAGCGGCGCGCCGTCGTCGCCCTCGCCGCTGGCCGAGTCGGCCAGCGGGTAGGGCGTGGCGGCGTTCAGGTTGTACCAGTGGTTGTTGTCGCTCACGTCGCACCCGAAACCAGGTAGATGACTTCGCCCACGCGCAGCAGCAAGACAGCATCCCAGACCGGGGCCGCCAGCACAACGTGGTCGGCGCCGGCCGACACCAGCCGCGCCGGCAGGCCCAGGCGGCCCAGCTCCAGCCGCAGCCGCGCGCCGGGCACGCGGCCGCAGGCGGGGAAGGTCTGTTCGGTCATGTCACGAGCACCCGCAGTCGGCGTCGGCCGTGCCGGCAACCATGGGCCGCGTCATCTCCGTGACGCCGCGCGTGGTGTAGGCCGAGCCGTAGGCGTCGCCGGCGCCCAGGTCCGGGATGGCCACGTCGTCGCCGCCGTAGGCGGCCTCCGGGTCGGGCGAGTGCGCCGACAGCGTCAGCGACAGGCTCATGGAGCTGGTGCAGTTCTTCAGGCACAGGCGGAAGCGCAGCGTGCCGCTGGACTGCGGGTTCAGGTAGGGGAAGGTGGCGCCGAAGGACGGCCAGGCCCCGGCCATGACGAAGGGCTCCTCGGCGATGCGGCTGGAGTCGTTGATGTAGGCCTGGGCGCAAACGAAGGCGTCGTCGGGCGGCGTCACCGGGGCGCCGTCGTCGTAGAGTTCGGCGTTGAGGCGGATCTCCACCGGGTGCACGCAGCCGAAGGAGGTGTTGCAGTAGCTGACGGCAAACGCCAGCGTGCAGCCGGCCTCGGCCACGGCGTTAACCTTGAGCGCGTTGCTGATGCGGCAGGTGCGCTGGGCCAGCCAGCGCTCGCGGTTGGCCTGGTACAGGTCGCGGATCGACTCCAGCTCCTGCGTGGCCTCGGCCCAGCGCGAGTGCATGCGCCGCAGGCCCTTGTAGGTGCGCACGAAGTAGTCGCACGGGCAGCAGGGCGTGCAGTCGTCGTCGAGCAGCAGGGCCGAGCGCGCCTCCTCTGCGCCCAGGCCGGCGCCGCCGTAGGCGCCGGCGGTGGTGATCAGCTTAAGGCTGCCGCAGTCGTCGGCGTCCAGGAAGAGGTTGCCGCCGGCGTCGGCCGTCTGCCCGTTGATGCTGCGTAGCGCGGGCAGCTCGTCGTTGCAGCCGGGCTGCCGGCCCAGGCCGAGGCCCGGGGCGCACTCCAGGTCGAACGTCTCGCGGAAGCGCGCCCCGTCCCGGCGCTGCGCCGCGGCCAGCTTCAGGCGGACGTTGTAGCCGGCCTGCAGGCGGACGCGACCGCCGAACTCCTGGTCGTTGACGCGCAGCGAACGCACGCGACGCGGCAGGCGGTTGCAGGTGCGCGCGTCCAGGGTGCCCGGCGACGGCACCGTGTCCTCGTCGAAGTCGCCGGCGACGGTGTGGTCGTAGACCAGGCGGCAGACCGCCTCGCCGGCCTGCCACTGCAGGACGCGCCGCCGGTCGCCCCAGTCGGTGCTGGCGAACGACTCCGCCGCGGTGGAGTCGAACACCACGCGGTCCTCGGCGTCGACGATCAGCAGGTCGTAGTCGTGCGTGGGCGACGGCGCCTCGGCCGGCGGCGTGGACGGCACGCTGCCGCCGCCGAAGAACCAGGCCAGGCGGAATGGCAGCGTGAAGGGCGTCTCGGCGTCGGGGTAAGACAGGTACAGGTCCAGCAGCAACGGCGACGCGGCGTCGCGGCCGGCGAACGGGTAGTCGCCGCCGCCGTGGGGTGCCTGGTTGACCGACGTCCGGAACAGTTCCACGTTACCACCTCACTCGCAGCCCTGGACGCAGCCCTGGTCGCCCGTGCGCGAGCCCAGCACGACGCGGTCCATGGTGGCCACGGCGCTGCGCAGCTCGCCGGCGAAGGAGTTGACGGCGGCCACCTGCTCGCCGAACAGTTCCAGGTCGCGCGTGATGCGCTCCAGGTCCGCGCAGTCGCAGCACGGCTTGGCGCAGGTGTTGGTCAGGCGCAGGCCGTTGTCGATCGCCGTGATGTTGACGCAGTCGCCGCCGACCAGCGTGTACTCGCCGTTCAGGCCCGGCGCGATGCCGTTGATGGTGTAGATGGGCGAGCGCGGCGTCACCTCGCCCTCGCAGACGCACTCGTCGATCAGCCCCTCGCCGGTGACCGCGTTGATCTGCACGATCGGGTCCTCGCCGTCGACGAGGATGGGCACCAGCTGAATGTTGGCGCCCGCACGGATGACGATGTCGCCGTACAGCGGCGCCGTCTCCTCCGTGCCGTTGACCAGGACCAGAGAGCTGACGCCGCGGATCAGCGGCCGCACGGCGTCCGGGTCCAGGCGCGCCTGCGCCAGCGTGAACGTCCAGAAGCCGGCCGACTCCAGGTCGACGCTGGACAGCTTGCCGACCACCACCTTGCCGACCGTGTCGTCGAACGGCTCGACGCCGCCCAGCGCGTAGACGCGGTTCTCGGTGTGGGCGGCGCGGTGGACCAGGCAGGTGGCCACGTTGACGGCGTCGTCGGGGTCGTCGCCAGCCGGCTGGTAGCCGACCGTGATGAAGTACCCGGTGGCGTAGGCGCCGACGTGCTTGATGAAGAACCGCGCCGGGTCGACGTCCATGCCGGCGTGGATGGGCAGGTCCAGCTCCAGCAGGAAGTCGTCGGGGATGCGGAACGAGCCGGTCGTGTCCGCGCCGCCGGCGTCGTCGGCCAGCGGGTAGCGGCGCACGGCGTTGTGCGACAGCCACTCCGCGTTCTGGTAGATCGTCGGCATCCGCGCCTCCCCCGGTGAACTCCCGCCGGCAAACCGAGACTACTCGCCCGCTTCCAGCACGCCCTCGTGGTGCAGCACGCCGACCTCGCCGGCGTAGGCGTCGTCGTCGTTGCGCCGCACGGTGAAGAAGACCTGGTCGCCGGCCGTCACGGCGAACGCCTCGCTCAGCGCCTCGACGTACTGGTTGGCCGAGTCCAGCGTCGCCACCGTGTCGATGGTGACGGCGAACTCGGCCGCGCTGAGCGGCAGGTCGGCCGGCGTGTCCAGCCCGGACGCCGGGCGCGGTACGATGCGCGCCGTCACGTCCAGAGCCGGCAGCGTCCCGGCGGCCCGGCCCAGCAACCGCAGGCGCAACGCCAGCGTCGGGCTGGGCACCTCGCTGTCGGCCGGCACGTCGATGCGCCCGCGGTAGGAGTTCTCCTGCTCGGCCGGGAAGCCCAGGTACATGACGTCCTGGAAGAACTCCTGGCCGGCGCCGTCGAGGCGCACCTCGGACACGTCCAGCAGGCGCGAGGTGTTGGTCAGCACCGCCAGCTGGACGCGCCCGCGGTGCAGCGTATCGCCGTCCACGTCCAGCGGGTCCGTGCTGGTCATGATCACGTTGTCGCTGGCGGCGAACAGGCCCTCGACGACCGGCCCGGCGGTGAACTGCTCGCCGTCGAACGTCTTGAGGACCTCGTGGCCCGTCGCCGGCTCGTCGGCCACCGACAGGCCCAGGTCCAGGTCGATGACCAGCGCGCCGCGGCTGCCGGCGTCGCCGTTGCTGCAGCGGACGATCAGGCGCTCGTCCAGGGACGTCAGGCTCTCGACCACCGACTGGTCCGCGGCGAAGGAGGCGCGTGAGAAGGACAGGCGCATCTGCATGCTCAGGTCGCGCGGGCACTCGTCCAGCGACTCCGACTCGCTCAGCGAGTTGGTGCTGTCGAACTCCGTCGGCCACGGCACGTCGCCGTAGCAGTCCGACATCCACCAGATGCCGTTGCGGTCCAGCACCAGCAGCCCCTGCTCGCCCAGCGGCACGCCCGTGAAGCCGACGTCCTTGCTGAGCCCCTTGTTCCACTCGACCCAGGCCGCCGCCAGCGGCAGCGGCGGCCAGGCCTCCGCCAGCGCCGCGTCCGCCGCCAGGTTGTAGCCGAAGCTGGCACCGGCCGGCGCCAGCCCGGCGAACGAGGCGTGGTCGGCCGGCAGCCAGCCGGTCAGGCTGTCGTCGGCGTTGGTGATGACGTGGCGCTCGTCGACGGCCGGCGCCGCGTGGTCGCCGGCAGGCTGGCAGGTCAGGTCGAACTGGTAGTGCACGTGGCGGTCGACGAAGTCGGCGACCTGCGGGTTGACGAACACCTTCTCGCCGGCCTTGAGCAGGACGCGCACGCTGACCGGCGGGCGCTGCACCAGCAGCGCGCCGGCGGTGGCTCCCGACAGGTAGTAGGGGCCGTCGGCGGCGCCGTCGCCGGCCGCGGCGGATATGTCCAGCTCGGTCCAGCCGTACAGGAGCAGGTCGGCCAGGGTGCTGTTGTGCTTGAGGTAGACCACGCCGACGACCTGGGCCGAGTCGGCGGTGGCCACGAAGCCGTCGGCCTCTTCGATGCTGGCGCGCGCCAGGGCGCGCTCGAAGCGCGCCGTCGCCGTGTTGTAGTAGACCGGCATGCCGACGGCGGCGCCCGCCTCGACGGAGACGCTGCGGGCGAACACCGTGGCGCCCAGCGACGCGGCGTCGATCAGCGACAGCAGGTAGTCCGTGTTCTGGGCCAGCTGCCCCAGCGGGCGGTTCGGCGTGCCGGCCTTGACCTGCTCGCCGTCGCGGACCAGGCTCACTCGTCGGTTGTACGGCATCCTTGCCTCCGCGGTCACTCCAGGGTCAGCTCCCACTCCACGGCGATCTGGCCGTTGGCCTCTTTCAGCCGCTGCTCGGACTCCTCGGCGTACCAGCGGCTGAAGACCAGGTCCTGCTCGGCGTCCGCGAACTCCGGCGTGGCCACCAGGGCGGCGCCAAACACCGTCGAGTTGTCGCCCGAGCTGAAGCCCTTACCGTGCACGCCGACCACGCCGGACGTGCGCGCGTAAATGCGCAGCAGGTTGCCGCCGGGGAACAGCGACTCGTCGGACGACTCCAGGCCGGTGGCGTACAGCGGCACGCGCAGGTAGTCCTTGGCGGGGTCGGAGGACAGCCCGGCGTAGTAGGCCGCGGGGCTGCCGCGGTCGTAGGTGGGCTCGGACACCGGGTCTCCCGGGGAGGCGACGTTGGCGAACTCGATGTACAGCGCGCCCAGCTTGTAGGCGGACTCGCCGCGCAGCAGCCTGGCGGTGATCGTGGCCCAGTCGTACAGGACCAGGTTGCCCTTCCAGCCGCCCGCGAGCGGGCGCGACTGGTCGCCGGCCGGTAGCCGCAGGAGGCGAGCCCGGCCGTGCGGGCGTCGGATAAGTTCTCGCATGAGCGTCCTCATTCGCACTTGCCGCGCAGCTGGCGCAGCCAGACGCGCTCGCTGATGTCGGTCGTCCCGTTGACCGCGTCAGGCGCGGTCAACGTCGGCGTCAGCACCACGGTTTCCGAGTAGCCGGCGTCCGTCTCGGTACCGCCTGCACTCATGATAACGCCGTCCGCCAGGCCGTCCAACTCGACCACCACGATTCCGACCGTGTGCGGCGGGATCAGCTTGCGCAGGATCACCTGGCGGGCCACGTCCAGGGCGTTGGGGCCGAAGGTGGTGGGCCGCACGACGACGGCGTAGGCGTTGTTGCGCAGTACGTTGCCCAGCAGGAAGCCCAGCGGGTTGACGTTGGCCGGCAGCGCCAGCGCGGTGGGCTGCGTGTCGCGGCTGTCCTCGGCGCGCTGGTCCATGAGCATGGCCAGCGTCTGGCCGGCGGCGACGCCGGCCGCGTGGACGTCGTCCCAGAACTTGTCCACGTCGGTGGCCAGCCCGCCCAGCTCGAAGGAGACGCGCGTGTAGCCGTCCACGTCCTCGTTGACCACCAGCGGCACGCTGCGGTTCTCGAAGACCAGGTCGCCGAAGTAGCCGGCGGCCAGCAGACCGCGGCCCAGCGCCAGAGCGGTCAGCTCGTCGGGTAGCTGGCCGCGGTTGAACTCGTAGAAGCGCAGCGTATCGGACATGGTCGCGCCGGCGCGCAGCACGTCGCCGACCGCCACCGTCAGTTGCGCGTCCGGGTGGAACTTGTAGACGTGGCGGTCGGTCACCACGCAGGCGGCGTCCGCGGTGTCCACCAGCTGCTCGACCGTCTCCTCCTCCTCCTTGACCAGCGGCACGTCGCACAGCGACGACCAGACCTGCTGCACGGCGCGCACCGACGTGCCCTCCACCAGGCCGTCGAAGACCGCGTTGACCAGCTCCTTGTAGCCGGCCGACGAGGCCGCGCGCAGGCCCACGGCGTAGCCGAACTGGCGGTAGACGGTCTCCCAGTCGTACTCGCCGCGCCACACCCACAGCAGCGCCTCGCGGTCGACTACCGCGCCGCCGCTGAGCACGTCCTGCACCAGGACGTCGGCGTTGTCGAAGGGGTCGTCGCGGAAGCTGATGGCGCCGTCGGCGACGGCGAAGTCCACGCCGCCGGTGAGCACGACGCTGCTCTGCGTGATGCGGTTGAGGATGGTGCGGGCGCCGACCAGGCCGCCGGCCGGCAGCGGCCAGCGGTACAGGTCGCCGGGCGACGCGTCGCCGTAGCTCAGGCCGGACGACTCGCCGTAGGTCAGTCCGCCGACGCCGTAGCGCGGGAAGTCGGCCGGCGTGCGGTTGCGCTCGCTCTCGCGCAGCGTCAGCAGGCGCCAGTTCTCCACGTGGAAGACGGGCACCTTGAAGCGGCTGACGCTGGCGACCAGGTCCAGGATGTCGAGGTAGTGCTGCACGTCGCGCTGGGCCACGGCGTGCGTCAGGCTGCGCACCTGCTGCGCGTTGGTGAAGGTGGACGACCAGAAGCTGCCCAGCAGCGCCAGCAGCCGGTCGGCGTTCTGCGACGTGCTGAAAGGGAAGGTGCTTGGCATGTACATAACCGTTTATGTAGGGTTCGGTTGCCTGGACACGACGCGGGCCGCCCGGAGGCGGCCCGCGTGGCAAGCGTCGTGGTGCTCGACCGAGCACCGTACCGCTCAGCGTCAGGTGGAGCAGCCCGGCGCCGCGAAGCCCGGCGAGAAGCTGGGCGCCGCGAAGCCCGGTGCGAAGCCCGGCGCGAAGCCCGGCGAGAAGCTGGGCTGAGCGAAGGCGGGCTGCGCGAAGACGACCGGCCGGCTGAAGACGGGCTGCGCCGGCTGCACGTAGGTCGGCTGCGAGTAGACCTGGCGGGAGTAGACCGGGCGCGCGGCTGGCGCCGGAGTGTCCTTGCCCGAGGCGTCCACCGCCGGCGTGTCGGCCGCGGTGTCAGACGCCGCGGTGCTGACCGCCGTCGTCTTGGCGGCTGCGCCGGCGGCGTCCAGCGCCGGCCGGGCGCCGCCCAGCGACGCCTGCTCGGCCGCCGACCGGCAGGCGGCCGCTTGCAGGCAGGTACACGTCTTGCCGTCGGCGCAGCCGCACGGGCAGCCGTCCGGACAGCAGGCCGGTCGCTCGGCGCCGCCGCTGACGTTGAACGCCCGCGCCGGGATGTTGCGGCTGAGCACGTTGAGGTTAAGTTCGCCGGCCGCCGCACCGGAGGCGGCGAGCAGCAGGGTCAGGGTCGCGCACAGAAGACACTTCATGGTCCCCTCCTGGTTGAATGAGAACGTCTCGCGGCCGGGCCGCCCCGGATCATAGCCGGTCCGGGCGGCCGCACCAACCGCGCTCAGATCACCTTGAACAGCCGCTCGTGGATGTCCTGCGACTTGGGCTGGTCGTACTGGCAGAAGGCGAAGCACTCGCCCGAGCTGATCATGCCCTCCATGACCCGCCGGTGGATGCGCAGGCAGCCCGGCGGCAGCGGGTCGTTGGTCCGGAAGTCGCGCAGCCGGCCGTGCACGTTGCCCCAGCTGTTCATGAGGATGGCGTACGGGTCCGACCACTCGTCGTCGGCGTCCCAGACGGACATCTGGTGCGCCCAGTTGCCCTGGGCGCGGTGGAAGCCGCTGCCGTCGGGCTCCATCACGAAGCCCTGGTTGGACGCGATGGTGATGCCGTAGCCGTTGACGGCGTACTCGACCAGCTCGGCCCAGCTGCGGATGCGCACGGCCGAGCGGATCAGGAACTTGGCGCCCGTGCTCAGGTGCTCGGCGGGCGGTCCGCTGGAGCCCCACTGCTTGGCGACGCGGCCCGAGTAGCCCGGCACGCCGGGCGTGTCGAAGTAGATCGTGCCGTACTTCATGACGGCCGCAGCCAGCCAGCTGCCCAGCGAGCCGTCGGAGCCGCCCAGCCGGCCGCCGCCGATCTGCACGCGCGAGGTGCCGTAGTAGTAGGGCGGGTACGGGTCGGACCACTTCTCCGACTCGCCGCGCATGAGGACGTCGACGCAGCCGGTCAGGGCCGCGGCGTTGCGGCCGCCCCAGCTGACGCAGTTGTGCACCGTGAAGCCGCCGGCGACGAAGCTGTGGTCCTCCTCGACGTTGAGGCAGTGGACGTCGCGGTTGACGACCTCGCGGACGACGGGCTGGTAGGCGCCCAGCTGGCGCACCTCGCCGCCGAAGATCACGTCGCTGCCGGTGCCCAGGCCGTGCGCCGGCTGCCAGCGGCCGTCCGGCTTCAGGAACAGGTGGTCGGCGGTGCACTCGATCGGCTCGCCGCTGCCCGGGCCGCAGCCGTCGGGTCCGTAGAAGGTGTAGACGCGCCCGGTGTACTTGCGCGTGGTCGGCGCCAGCACGCGGCGCGCCTGGCCGGTGTGACTGACGACCAGCTCGCCGGCCGCGATCGACTCGATCGGCTTGCGGCTGCCGTCGGCCATCTGCACCGGCGCGCCGGGCAGGAAGCAGTCGCCGATCTCCTGGGCGATGTTGACGAGGTCCTTGCCCAGCAGCTTGCGCAGGGCCAGGTAGTTCACCGAGTAGCGCGGGGCTCCCGGCGGGGAGTTCAGCGGCACGGCCTCCAGGAAGTTGGCCATGGTCTTGACGGACGGGTACTCGGCCTCCGCCATGTCCTTGCCGCCCCAGCCCGACGCCGAACCGTCGATGTACCGATCAATGATGTTCATGTGCTGTTCCTTCAGCCCGAGAAGTAGTACCGCCCTGCACCACCGTTAGCGAACCGACTTGAGCCCCAGCGCCACCTCGCGGTAGGCGTCGGCGAAGTCCTCGATCGTCTTCATCTTCCCGCTGACGTTCAGCGGGTGCCACTCCTTCTGCAGCGCCGTGCCCCAGGCGTCCCAGTGCGCCCGGTCGATGCGCGCCGCCTTGAGCGCGGCCACGTTGGACGCCTCCAGCTCGACCAGCGACGTCTCGGGGTCCTTGACGGTGCCGGCCGCGATGCGCGCCGCCGCGCCCTCGAACGACGTCGCCAGCGCCTCGGCGCCGTTGCGCCTCGCGGCGCCGTCGGGGACCTTGGCGTAGGCCGTGTCGTAGGCGAACTTGGCCAGCTTGTAGCGCTTGTCCGGGAAGACCGGGTCGGGCTCCGGCGACGGGCCGGGTCCAGGCCCCGGGCCGGGTCCGGGCTCGCCCTTGACCTCGATGCGCAGCGACGCCTGGTCGGAGAACTGCCCCTTCTCGTTGGTGGCCAGCGCGTAGACCACCTGCGTGCCGGGGCGGCGGCAGGCCACGATCAGCTTCTTGGCGTCGGACAGCTCCTCGGGCGGGACGCGCGACAGGCTGCCGGCGTTGGGCACCACCCAGGCCACGGCCACGCCGCTGGTCTTGGGCGTGATGATAAGGAAGTCGCCCACGCTGGCCTGCAGCGGCCCCACCGGCAACTCGATCGTCGGCCGGCCGTCCTCGACGCGGTCCTGCGGCGGCAGCGGCATCGGCTTCGGCAGCGGCAGCGGCGACAGGCGCGGCGACTCGGCGACCTGGTTCTCGGCGGCGCAGTGCGGCGGCGCGCCGCCCACGCGCGGGAACAGGCAGAGCAGGAAGGCGAGCAGCGGCAGCGCGGCCGCCCGGCTGACGAAACGGAATCGCGACATGAAACCCTCCTTGGCTGAGTGTCGGTGCTGGCGCGCGCCCTACGCCTCGGCGGCGGCGACTGTGGCCACCGCGATGGCGATGTCGCCCGGTTCGCTGAAGAACTGCGTGGTGCGGCGGCTGACGCCGCTGTCCGGCTCGTCCGGCACCGCCAGGGTGTCGGGGTCGCGCACGTAGCGCACGCTACCATCAGGGTAGCGCAGGCGGCCGAGCATGTCGATCGCGCCCACGCTGCTGCCGGCCGGCAGCAGGCTGTGGATGGCGTCGTGCAGCGCGCTGGCGTACAGCGCGCCGGTGAACCCGGTGGTGTTGACCACCGCGCACAGCGCCTCGGCGATCGCCGTCGTGTCGGGGTCGTCCTGGCCCTGCTGCTTGTAAATGGTGAAGGTCAGCTGCACGAAGCACGGCACCGGCGCGCGCACCAGGCAGTCGGCGCCGTAGTGGCGCACGTCGCGGTGCGACACGGTCTCCTGCACGTCGGCCAGCAGCGGCAACGTCTTGAGCACGACCTCGTAGTCCTGGCTGCTGCCCAGCTCCAGGTCGACCACGTCGGTGTCGGTGTCGATGAACTCGACGGCGGCCGTCTGGAAGGCGGTGTAGGCGGCCTCCTGCTCGCCGACGACGTCGGGCACGAAGCCGCCGCCGGTCAGGTCGGCGGCGCGCGTGTCGGAAGTGACCTCGTAGGTGCCGGTCGAGCCCTCGTCGCCGGGCAGGTAGACGGCCGCCACCTCGTAGAAGCCCGGCGCCTCGTCGCGGCCGACCGTGAAGCGCCAGCGCCCCTGCAGGTCGGCCGTCTTCTCGACCAGGGTGGCCGTGCGGGTCAGCACCGTGCGCTCGAAGCGCTCGCTGGCGCGGATGTACCAGTCGACGCGGCCGCCGCCCGACGTCGGCCAGATCCAGTGCCGGTCGCGCCGCATCTCCGGGTCGCCGTAGCCGACGATGGACATGGCGACGATGCGGCTGAAGGCGTCGATCTCGCGCAGCATGGCCGCCATGTTGACGCGGTTGGACAGCGTCCGCGCCGCGACGCCCTGCTGCAGCCGCTCGATCAGCTCCTGGTTGGTCTCGGCGTCCAGGCCGCCGGTGAAGTCGGTGGCCGCGTAGCTGGTCAGGTAGCCGCGCGGCGCCACGTCGGGGACCATCAGGGTGTTGCGCGGGATGGCGTAGGCCGAGCCGACGCCCTCGGCCACCACCGGCACGGTGAAGGCGTAGGTGCCGTCGCTCAGGCGCGTGATCAGGCGGTCGGTGTCGCCGCCGATCTGCGCGGCCTCGGCCTTGGCCGTGTAGACCGCCGTGGTCACGTAGTTGAGGCCGTTGGCCGTGAAGACGCTGCCCAGCGCCACCGTGGCCGTCAGGTCGTTGTCGCGCACCACCGCGACCTCGCCGGCGGCGGTGCCGCCGGGCTGGCGCACGACGCGGAAGTTGGAGAGCACGTCGTCGACGATGTCCGGGTCCGCCAGGGCCGGGTCGGCCGTGATCTGCTGCAGGCTGCGCGCGTTGAGGTAGTCGTCGATGTTGGCCTGCCGCCGCGTCGACAGCAGCGACTGGTAGTGCAGCACCAGGTCGCGGAAGACGCCGCGGCGCACGTCCACGCTGGGGTTGTCCTCCTGCACGCGCTGCTCCATCTCGGCCAGCGCCGCCGCCACGTCGTCGCCGTCCAGGTCCTCGAACTCGCGCTCGGCAATAGCCATGTCCGTCTCCCGTCAGATTACGACCGCCAGCGGGGCCACAAAGGTGCGCGAGGTGCCGGCCGCGCTGTCCAGGCGCACCACCAGTTTGGCCGTCGGCCAGTTCAGCTCCACCGACGTCAGTTCGGCGCCCGCGAACACCTCGTCGTCGGGCGTCGACTCGTCCTCGTCCAGCTGCAGCTGCCGGCGCACGTCCACCAGCGCCGAGTAGAACGACTGGTAGACGTCCGCCGGCGTGCGCCAGCGCCCGCGGCCGGCGTCCAGCATGAACTGGCAGCCGTCGCCGCCGCGGTGCAACTTGCTGCCGGTGATCGTCAGCAGCGCCAGCAGGAAGCGCTGGGCCAGCTTCTCGATGCCGGCGACGATGTAGCCGCCGCTGCCGTCGGCCGGCACCAGCGCCTCCTCCAGCAGCACGAAGCTGCCCGGGGCGGCGCCGTGGAAGGCCAGCAGGTCGTGCGTGCGGCCGACGTAGTCCAGCGCGCTCATTCGCCCTCCCCCTTCTCGCCCTTGGACTGGCGGATCACACGCCGCAGGTACTCCAGGGCGCAGACCACCAGAGCCCCCTGCTCCTGGGAGTGGCCGTCCAGCCGGCTGGCCGCGTGGAGCAAGGCGCGGTTGCGCGGCATGGTGTGCCGCGCCCGGTAGGCGCGCTCCATGCACGCCAGGTAGTCGATCATGGTGGTCGCCGCCACCAGGTCCGCCGTCGTGCCGGGGCTGGTCGGGTCCGACACCGCCGAGACGAACTGCTCGTTGGCGACGGCGCGGTCGAACGGCAGCGCCATGCCGTCCGCGTCGTTGAGGTCGCCCGACCAGCCCAGCAGCGCCGGCGCCATCCAGCGCGGCTGCGCGCCCTCCAGCACGGCCGCGGCCGCGCGCCCGCAGGCCAGGCGCAGCGCCTTGATCTGCTGCTCGAACACCGGGTCGACGTCGACGCGAGACTTCACGGTCACGGCTCACCTGATGGCTAAAGAAAGGCACCTGGTGGTGCCCGGTTACGGTCCGGCGTCGCCTAGTAGGCGACGCGCTTGCCGTCCACGCCGACGGCGTCGAAGCCGGTAGCGCCGCGCGGCGCGTACTCTTCGATGTCGGCCTCCACGGTCTCGCCGCCAAACGGCAGCTCTTCATAGAACTCGCCGGCGGCGAGTTCGTCCAGCTCTGCGCACGTGGCGCAGGTGAACTGCCCGCGTGCGACCTTGAAGTACTGAGCGCCGCAATCGCGGCACGTACGGCGTACGGGTGCCATGGGGCACCTCCGTTGCTTAGCGTCCTATGCTGCAGCGGGTAACCCACCCGCCCCGTATTGTGCCGCATGCACGCCGGTTCTTTACACTCAGAACGGGTTCAGCTCGTCCTCCTGGTTCAGCATCTTCTGGATGAACAGCTTGCGCTGCGAGATCAGGCCCGGGCTGCGGCCCAGCTTGGCGGCGATGTCCTGGTTGGCCAGGGCGCGGCGGCCGTTCAGGCCGAAGGCGTACTCCATGACCTTGCGGTCGAACGGGCTTAGCTCGTCGTAGACGATGCGGTGCCAGGCCGGCAGCGTGCGGCGCTGGCCGGGCAGCGTCACGCCGCCGAAGACTTCCTGGGCCTCGGGGTTGGACTCCTCCAGCGTACCCTCCGCGACCGCCGGGTTGTAGCTGCGCACGCGCGCCAGGCGGCGCGTCGAGAAGCCGGTGTGGTCGGCCAGCTCCGCGTCGGTCGGCTCGCGGCCCAGGCGGTGCGTCAGGTCCGTCTCCGCCGTCTGCAGCGCCTGTCGGTCGAACTGGACGCGCTCGGGCACCTTGAGCACGACGGACTGCTGGCGGGCCACGCGCTTGAGGCCCTGCAGGTGGTTGTACAGGTGCGTCTGCAGGCGCCCGCGCTGCGGCTCGTAGCTGCGCAGCCCCTGCAGCGTCATGCCGCGCGCCCGCCCCAGGATCAGCGGGTTGGGGTCGCCGACGTGGGTGCGCACGGCGCCCTCGATGACGGGGTGGAGCGTCTTTAGGATGGCCGCGTTCGACGCCGGCGAGGGGTCCGCCTTCCAGGCGTCGAACGGCTCGCGGTACTCGTCCTCCAGTCGACTGGCGTTGGCGTCCAGCATGTCAGGTCTCCAGTGCGTCCAGTTCGGGTATGAGCGGCGCGCCGTTGCGGCCGAAGCCGTGTATCTGCTGGCCGAAGAGCGGGTGCTCGGTGCAGCTGGTGCGCGGCGAGGCGTTCTCCTGCGCGAAGCGGATGTGCGACAGCTGCAGCGTCGTGCCCGCCTGCCCGGACTCGCAGTTGATCGACACGGTCACGCGCGACACGTTGGCGTACAGGTCAGCGGCCAGGTCGTCCTCGCCGTCGAGGAAGCGCTCGGCGCTGGCGCGCAGCTTGATGTTGGAGCCCGGCGCGATGTCGAAGCGCAGCTTGCCGGACACCGAGCCGACGCGCCCGCGCAGCATGTTGCTGATGTAGACCACCTGCGCGTACTTGACGTACAGGGCGTTGGCCGCCGTGGCGATCGTGTTGAAGGTCGGCCGGTCGCTGGGCGCCACGGCCGGCGCCGCCGCGGCCGGTATCGGCACGCTGCGGTCGAAGCCGGTGGCGGCGGCGGCGTCGAAGCCGGCCCTGGCCAGGATCTGCAGCCAGGCCGGCGCCGCCACGAACATGACCACGCCGTCGTCGGCGTCGACCGAGCCGGCCACGTAGCAGCCGCCCTGGAAGGTGGTGACGTCCGACTTGTCGTTGCTGGCGGCGCCCAGCTGCGAGCCGGCGTTGCCGGTCACCGAGACCACGCGCAGCGGCCGCTCCAGCAGGCCGTTCTGGTCCAGCGACTCGATCTCGTCGGGCGACAGCTCCTTCCAGAAGGCGCCGTTGTAGGCCGGCGTGTCGGCGACCACCAGCGCGGTGTCCACCAGCGGCACGACGGCCATGCCGAACTGCGGGCAGATCTCGCCGACCAGCTTGTCCCAGAACGTGGTGTTGGCGTAGGCGTCCACCATGCTGTTGGTGATGCTGGCGGCCGCGGCGTTGCTGACCAGGTCGACGCCGCTGGTCTGCAGGGACAGCGGCACGCCGTAGGCGTAGGGGCGGTGGCAGCCGCCGCCGGCGTCCGACTGCGAGTCGGTCGGCCCCTCGATGCGCTGCAGCGCCCGGATGGCGCGCTTGTTGGCGACCGCCGAGCCCAGGTTGCCGGCGGCCAGGCAGGCGTCCAGCGGGCCGGCGGCGCGCGCCTCGATGTTGGCCAGGCCGCAGAAGACGCGCTTGATGCCGGACCAGAAGTCCGCCTCCACGTAGCTCTGTGCCGTGGCGAAGCCGGTCAGGTTGCTGACGTAGGCGCCCAGCGAGGCGGCGCCGGCGCGGCCGATCTGCTCCAGCACGGCCGGCGCCGTCAGGTGCGCCGGGTTGGCCGGGTGGCTGTTCTGCGAGACGGCCGACGAGCAGGCCAGGTCGATCAGCCAGTGCGACAGGTTGAAGACCATGCTCACCTTGCCGTTGGCCTTGCGGTAGGAGCCGCCCACGAAGTAGCCGTCGAACAGCATCACGGCCTGGTTGGGCCAGGCGATGCCGTCCGGCGTGTAGTCGCCGCGCGGGTGGAGCCAGACGCGGGCGCGCTGCATGGTCTGCAGGCGGAAGCCCTCGGTGTTGGCCGTGGCCGGTATGTCGGGGTTGCGCGCGTCGCGCCCCAGGGCGAGCATGCACTGCGCCTGCGGGATCTCGTTGCAGGCCCAGCTGGCCACGAACTGCGAGATCTCGTAGCGCGCGCCGGCCACCTCCAGGTAGCAGGCGTCGCTGTCGGCCAGCGAGGTGACCGCCCAGGTGCGCTTGGGTAGCTCAGGCATTGCCGCCCCCAGTCTGTCGGATCTCCTCGGTGCGGTAGACCAGCGCCAGCAGGAAGCCGACCAGCCGGTCCGGCAGCTCCGGCGAGTCGCGCCACAGGTTCGCGAACGTGGCGTAGGGTTCCGCCGGCGACGCGCCGAACAGGGCCGTCAGCGACTCCTCGCCGAGCGTCTCCAGGTCGGCCAGCACCTGGCCCAGCGAGCGCTGCGGCCGGTTGAGTATCTCGACGCCCCAGCGCCGGCCCGACTGGTTGTCGCGCAGCCGGAAGGAGTAGCCCGAGCCGGCCAGCGGCAGGGCGGCCGACAGGCCGTCGGACATGACCAGCGCGTACACCGACGAGCCGGCGTAGGGCGTGACGCGCCTGGACTCCACCGCGTCCTCGGATAGCGTCTCGACCTCGAAGACGAAGCGCATGCGGCCGGACGCGTCCGGCGGCGCCGGCGCCCCCGTTACGACCAGCAGGCCCGGCTGCGCGTCCGGTCCGCGCGGCGACACCACCGGCTGGAAGGCCAGGCGCGGCAGCAGGCCGGCGTCCTCGCCGACGGAGTAGGCGACGCGCGAGTCCAGCGCCAGCACGTGGTCGACGTGGCGGCTGTTGTGCAGCAGCGTCATGCACTGGCGCGTGAGGTAGTTGACGAACGACCGGTCCGGGTCGGCGCCGAACAGCATGCGCCGCGCCGCGGTCAGGTAGGACGGCAGGCGCAGCGGCGCGAACTCCGGCGGGATGGGCTCCTCCGCGATGGTCTCGCCGACCGCCTGGGTGGGCGGCAGGTTGGCCAGCAGCGTCCGAAAGTGATTGAGCATGGCGTCTCCGTTGGGGTCAGTCGTCCGGCAGCGAGCGCAGCGTCACTGACCACTGTATCAGGTTGGTCATGGGGTCCACGATGTCCTCGTTGAAGCCGGTGACGAAGCCGTCGATCGGCGTGTTGCCGACCATGACGCGCACCGGGCTGCGCCGCCGCGAGACGCGGAACTGCTTGTACCAGGCCAGCATCAGCTCGCCGCCGTGGCTCTGGTTGAGCCCCGGTATGTCGCAGTCGCCGGAGAAGGACAGCCCCGACAGGCCGATCGAGCCGATGCGGTCGCCGAAGACGTAGATGTAGATGTGCGTGCCCAGCGTGTGCAGGAACTGCACGTTGGCCTCCTGCGAGATGGTCATGCGCGTGATGATCGAGCGCTCGCGGTCGAAGCGGATGGCCGCGTCGCCGTCCAGGTTGGCCACGAAGGCGTCGCCCTGGACGCCGGCGTCGACCAGCGCGACGACGCTGCCGGGGCGACCTTCAAAGACGATCATGAGCGTACTCCGTCCCGCCTGAGTGCCTACACGTTGTACATGCTGCCGCCGGTGGACGCGTTGATCTCGACCGTGCGCTCGTCCACCATGCGCAGCGTGCCGGAGACCTCGATGCGCTCCGGCGAGCGCGCGCCCTTCTTGTCGTCGCCGCCCATCTTCACGTTGTTGATCAGGTCGAACAGGCTGCCCGAGCCCAGCCCGCGGCCCTCGCCCAGGCGGCTGAACTGCGTGCGCAGCTGCATGTCCGCCGCCTGGCTGAAGCCGCGGAAGGCCAGGTCGCCCTCGTCGCCGGCGCCGAAGCCGAAGTCGGAGCGGAAGCCGGCCAGGGCCTTGTCGCGGTCCGCGCCCGTCTTGCGCTGCGCCTCGGAGTAGGCGCCCAGCATGGCGTCCACGCCGGCGTTGCCGCCGCGGCCCAGCTTCTCGGCGTAGCCGCGCAGACGCTTGGCCTCCTCGGAGTCCCCCTTGCCCTCGGCCTGCAGCTGCTCCAGCCGCTGCGCCACCGACTCCTTGCGCTTGCCGGCCGACTCGCGCAGGAAGCTCTGGCTGTCGGCCAGCCCGGCGATCAGGCGGCGCCCGTCGGCGCTGGCCAGCAGCGAGGCGGTGCGCTGCACGCCGCTGTCGGCCGCCATGGTCGAGGGGTCCAGGCCCAGGCCGTAGACCTGGTTGAGGCGCTTGACCATGTCCATGCCGCTGACGGTGTCCGACGCCGCGGCGGCCTTGCGCCGGGCCTCGTACTGCGCCGCCAGCCCGGCGTGCCCCCTGGCGTCGTCGGCGGACTGGAGCCCGTGGCTACGCGCGACGGTGTCCGCCCGGTCCTTGCGCTCGTCGAACTCGCGCACCGACGTGCCGATGTGGTCGCGCTCGGCCTGCGTGACCAGGCCGACGCGGTCGAGCAGGTACTCCTCGGGGCCGACGCCGCGCTGCAGGGCCGCGTCGCCGACGTCGGCGATGGCGCTGTTCATGGCCCGGCCGGCGCCGGCCGCCTCCGCCTTGGCGGCGTCGAGCTGCTTCTGCAGCGCGATGCGCGCCTCGGCGTTCCCCGGACCCTGCAGCGAGTCGATCTGCTTGCTCAGGCGGCGCGCCCGGTCCTCGGCCTCCACCTGGCGCTGGCGCGCCTGCCGGTAGGCGGCGCTGGCGCGAGAGTGCGACTCCAGTTCCGCCGGCGTCGACACCGCCAGTCGCGCCACCTCGGCCTCGCCGCGGCCGGCCTTGCCCAGCTCCTCGCGCGAGACGCCGTAGCGCTTCGCCAGGTTGTCCATGGCCTGGTCGTGGTCGCGGTACTGCGCCAGCTCGGACGCGGCCGACGGCGGCAGCCGCCGCATGACCGACACGTCGTAGGCCACGCGTTCGAGCTGCTGCTCCTGCTCGGGCGTCGTCCAGCCCTTGGGGATGCCCAGCAGCAGGCGCGCCTCCTCGCGGTCGCCGACCTGGTCCTGGGCCTGCCGGCGCATGGGCAGGTAGACCTCGTCGAACTCCTTGCGCGAGTAGTTCACCGTCTCGTCGCCGTAGGCGAACGACTCGGCGTCGGGGCGCCCGGCCGCCAGCCACTTGGCGTGCTTGGCGATGACCGCGCGCCGCTGGTCGGTGTCGGCGAACTTCTCCGGCGCCGCCAGCAGCGCGTCGGTGCCCTCCTGGATGGTGCCGGTGCGAAACTGCCGCCCCGCCTTGCCGTGCGTCTCGTCCAGCTGCTGGAAGATGTCCATCTGGCGCTGCCGCAGCTTGTCCAGCTCGCCGATCACGGACAGCTCCTGCTTGCGCCCCTCCGCGGTGCGCGTGTCGATGCCGGTGAAGTAGCCGGCCTCCAGCTTGGCCATGTCGCCGCCGGTGTGCAGGTAGGCCAGCTCCTGCTGCCGCCGCTGGATGGCGCGCAGCTCCTTGTTCCACTCCACCGCCTGCGTGCCCAGGCGCTGCGTCATGGCCGGCGTGGCCAGCTTGACGGCGATGTCCTCGGAGTACTGGCCGGCCGCGTCGACGCCCTCGCGGAAGCGGACCGCGTCGTCGGAGGAGAAGAAGGTCTTGAAGCGCTGCTCCTTGTCGCGCACGCGCTCGTCCAGCAGGATCGCGCGCACCTGCTCGGGCGTCTTGCCCTTGAGGTCGGGCCGCCCGGCGGCGGCCTGCAGGTCCTCGTCGGTGACCTCGTACTGCGTCATGATGCGGCCCTGGACCAGGGCGTGGATGGCCTGGGCGCGGCTGATGTCCTGGCCGGGCAGGCGCGTGCCGTCCTTCTGCTTGATGCCGGCCTTGTGCTCGGCGATCGTGTAGTCGATGTCGGCGCCGACGATGCCGAAGCGTTTGGCGCGCTGCTCCTGGTCGGCGGCCCAGCGCGCCAGCGAGTCGGGCACGCCGGCGTCCCTGAGCGCCTGCACCTGCTCTTCCGAGGCGCGCGGCGAGACCGACTGGCGGCGCACCATGGCCACGGCGCGCGCCTCCTCGTCGTTCTCGACGCGCAGCGACGCGCGCGCCTCCTCCACCTCCTCCGGGTCGAGCAGGCCGATCTGCTGCTTGCGCTGCGACAGCAGGACGCGGCGGGCGTGGTCGTCGCCGGTGAAGAACGTGCCCTGGTGGCTGGCGGCGGCACGGAAGTCGGCCACGTCCTTGT
>JACCDT010402145.1_pt1 | contig 20354 bp, 19 predicted proteins | sample 7446291 | NCBI WGS metagenome assembly JACCDT01 (sample SAMN15323446, study PRJNA562643) | freshwater metagenome | isolation source: river surface water | place: USA:Blue River Watershed | collected 2017-08-17 | reverse complement strand
GGCGCCTGCTGCACCAATTGAAGCAAGCTTTGTTCCGACTGCGACAGTTGAATCAACTGGCACATCAATAGATAGCAAAACTCCTGCGACCGGTGATGGAATTTCAGTATCTACTTTGTCAGTCGAAACCTCCAATAACGGTTCATCAACTGCAACTGTTTCGCCGACCTTCTTTAGCCATCGAGTGACAGTTCCCTCTGTAACTGATTCACCAAGAGCAGGCATTACTACTGGAGTTGAATCGGTACTTGCATTTGTAGCAGCTGCAGGAGCAACTGGTGCTGGTGTTGTGACTGGCGCAGCTGCAACTGGTGTTTCAACTACTGGGGCTTTGACGGGCTCGGGAGTTTGTACTGGAGCGGGAGCAGTTGCAGTAACAGTTGCATTGGCGGAATCAGCAATGATCGCTAACTCAGCTCCAACTGGAGCAACGCTATCTACCGGGACCACGATTTTTTGGAGAATTCCTGCCGCAGGCGATGGGATTTCAGTATCAACTTTGTCAGTTGAAACCTCTAGCAGTGGTTCATCTAGAGCAACTTGGTCACCTTCAGCTTTTAGCCATCTGGTAACTGTTCCTTCAGTAACGCTTTCGCCCAGCGCGGGCATTTTCACTGAGAAACTCATCGCTTCATCTCCGATCTAGTTTTTACCAACAAACATATTTCTTTTTTTGAATTTGCCATCATTGAAACTTTATCCATGCGCGTGAAGAGGTTTTCCAGCCAAAGCTAAGTGAGCTTCGCCCATTGCTTCAGACAGGGTTGGGTGTGCATGAATCAAAGGTGCGACATCGCTGGCTTCAGCCTGCCAATTGAAAATCAATTGTGCTTCGGCAAGAAGTTCTCCAACACGTGAACCAACCATATGGATTCCAAGAACTGGACCGTTTTTCTCGGAGACCAATTTGATAGATCCTGCAGTCTTGAGGATTTGTGCTTTGCCATTTCCAGCAAGATCGTAATTGAGTTCAACCACTTCATAACCTTTAGCTTTGGCCGCAGCAGTAGTTAATCCAACGGAAGCAACCTCAGGTTCAGAGTAAGTAACGCGGGGAACACCGTCGTAATTAATAGGGCGTGGATTAAGTCCGGCAATCTCCTCGGCAACCAAGATTCCTTCTCCGAATCCGACGTGAGCCAACTGCAATGTTGGAATCAAATCTCCGACCGCCCAAATTCCAGGGATGTTGGTTCGGCATTTGTCATCAACCAAGATGTAACCACGATCCATGTTGATGCCTTGCTCTTCATAACCTAATCCTTGCGAAACAGGTCCGCGACCAACTGCAACCAACAACAGCTCAGCATCAAAACTCTTTCCATCTTCCAAAGTTACAGTCACGCCATTTGCAGTCTTGGCCGCGCTCTTGAAACGGGTACCAAGTTCAAAATTAATTCCTCGTTTGCGGAAAGCTCTTTCTAATTGCTTGCTCGAGGATTCATCCTCCAGAGCAACAAGGTGAGGAAGAGCTTCGATGATGGTGACCTCTGAACCGAAAGATTTCCATACCGACGCAAACTCACAACCAATTACGCCACCACCTAAAACAATCACTGACTTTGGAACGTGGGTCATGTGCATCGCGTGATCGCTGGTAACAATTGTTGTTCCATCAACTTCAAGACCTGGCAAAGATTTTGCATATGAACCAGTTGCCAAGACAACATTTTTGCCGGTGTAGCGCTGTCCATTTACCTCTACGGTGTCGCGAGAAACCAATTTGCCCGCACCTTCAACATAGGTGATATTTCGGGACTTCACCAAGCCTTGTAATCCTTTGTGTAACTTTGTAATCACGCCATCTTTGTATGCGTTAACGGCAACCATATCCATAGAGTGGAACTCGGCCTTTACGCCAAACTCTGATGAGTGCCTTGCACTATCTGCCACTTCGCCGGCATGCAGCAAAGCTTTCGTTGGAATACATCCACGATGTAGGCAGGTACCGCCCAACTTGTCCTTCTCGATAAGTACGACCTGTAAGCCAAGTTGAGCTGCACGCAATGCGCACGCGTAGCCGCCACTTCCGCCACCGAGAACTACCAAGTCAAAATTAGCCACAACGAACCTCGCCCTTCTTGTTCTAACTATTTAACCGGACCAGTTAACCGGACCAGTTAACGCGACTAGTACTGGCCTATCCTGCCAGCATCACTGGGATGCTGCGGACTCCGCAAGGGCGACCAGGGTGCGAAGTGCGACACCTGTTCCTCCCACCGGGGTGTACCCATGGGCCTTGCCATCGTTATAAGCCGGTCCTGCAATATCTAGATGAAGCCAGGGAAGTTCCGGAGCTACGAACTCTTTTAGGAACAATCCGGCAACCAACATTCCGCCCATGCGATCACCAATATTTGCGATGTCAGCGACAGGAGAGTCCAGGGATGCTCGCAACTCCTCGGGCAGCGGCATTGGCCAGAACTGCTCACCAGTTGTTTCTGCCAGCTGCAGGAATTTTTCTGAGAACTCCTGATTATTTGTCATGACCGCACTGGTGCGCGTTCCAAGTGCAACAACCTGCGCTCCAGTTAGGGTCGCAACATCAATTAATCCGTCAAGACCGTTTTTCTTTCCTACCTCGGCCGCTTTCATCATGGCATCGGCTAGAACCAATCTGCCTTCTGCATCCGGATTTAAAACCTCGACTGTTTTACCACCATAGATGGTGATGATGTCACTTGGTCTGGTGGCGGTGTCACTCACCATGTTTTCTGCAAGTGGCGCCCAAGCATCTATGGCAACAGGAAGTTTCAACTCTGCGATTGCCAGGATTGCCGCAGAAACAGCTGCTGCACCACTCATGTCGGATTTCATGGCTTCCATACCTTGTGCAGGTTTTAGAGCCAAACCGCCGGTATCAAATGTAATTCCTTTTCCGACAAAGGCATATCGCTTAGTTTTCTTATTGCTGTTTTTTGGAACATAAGACATATGAAGCAATCTTGGTTTGTTAGCAGATCCTTGTCCTACGCCAATGATTCCGCCGTAACCTAACTTGCGAAGTTGATCGTCATTCAAAATCTCAATCTTAATTCCTGTGCCGGCAGCGAGCTTTTTGAAGCGCTGGCAAAAAGAATCAGGAGTTAGATGGCTTGGTGGAGTATTAATTAAATCGCGAACAATATGAGTGTGTTTTGCAATTACCTCAGCTCTGGTTAACTGCTTTTGGAAATCACTTCGTTTTGCGTTTTTGGTATGTACTACGATCTTTTTTAGCGCAGGTTTCCGTTCAGCTTTTGAACTGCCGCGAAACTCATCAAAGGCATACGCTCCAAGCAAAGCGCCCTCTGCTACTGCAGCGAAGGCTGTTATCTCTGTTGCTGGGAGAGCGAAGGTCGCTGAGTTGTGACCTGATAATGCGCGAGAGGCGGCACCTGCAGCACGGCGCAGTACCTCATGGGGGTACGCATTTTTGGTCTCGCCCAGACCAGTTAATACAATTAACTTTGCGCTGGATCCTGGAAGTTTAATGATCTCGTCGGGGGCAGCGCTTGCACCAAGATCATCCAGCGCCTCCAAAATTGGGGCGGCATCAAATCTCAAATCTCCAGAATGAATAGAAAACTTTTTGCTCTTCTTATCTCGAGCAAATCCAACTACGAGAATATCTTCGACTACTGAGCTATCTGTCGCATGAATTGAGGGCATTGGGCTAGGTTATTGGAGTGAGCCAATATTCGCCATTACATAGCTTTCATATTGAGTCCGGCGCCAAGCTGGCTGATTTTGGGGGCTGGGATATGCCGATTGAATATCCTGCAGCAAATGGTGGCGGTGTTCTGAATGAGCACCAAGCTGTACGCAACGCGGTCGGATTGTTTGATGTATCTCATCTTGGCAAGGCTGCGGTATCAGGTAAGGGTGCGTTGGAGTTTTTAAATTCGGTATTTACCAATGATCTAAGCAAGGTATCCGATGGACAGGCGCAGTACACATTAATGTGCGATCCAGTCTCTGGCGGTGTAGTGGATGATTTGATCGCTTACCGATACTCGCCGGAACAAATTTTCCTGATTCCTAATGCAGCTAATACAACAGAGGTAGTGCAGAGATTAAAAGACAGTGCACCTTCCGGAATTGAAATTGAAAATCAACATCAGAATTTTTCCGTGTTGGCACTTCAGGGTCCTAGATCAGTTGATGTATTGCAGAAGTTGGGAATCGACCCTGATCTTTCTTACATGTCTTTTAAGAGTGCGCAAATTTCTGGTCATCAAATTACTTTATGTCGAACCGGGTATACCGGGGAGTTAGGTTTTGAAATTCTTGCAAAATGGGAAGAGAGCTTGGCTGTTTGGCACTTATTAAATGAGTCGGTAAAGAGCTTCAATGGACTAGTCGCAGGCTTGGGAGCGCGAGATACCCTGCGAACCGAAATGGGATACCCACTTCATGGTCATGAGCTTTCGTTGGAGATAACTCCGGTCGAAGCCAGTGCAGGATGGGCGGTGGCTTGGGATAAAAACTTTTGGGGCAGGGAAACGCTTTTGAATCAGAAAGAATCCAAGCAACACCGAGTTTTACAAGCAATCAAAATATCTGATCGGGGAATTCCAAGAGCCGGCATGAAGATCCTTGATAATCAAGAGCAGGAGATTGGAATCGTCACAAGTGGAACATTTTCGCCAACCCTCAAGACCGGCATTGCCCTGGCGCTCATGAATGTTAAACAGAGTATTGGTGAATCAATTTTCGTTGACGTTAGAGGCCGTAAAAGCCAGGGCACAATTACGCGTTTACCTTTTGTTCCCTCACATGTGAAATAAGGTTTAATCGTAACTTCGCTCTATCAAATGAGTTGAGCAGAGGTCTAGCAGTAATCGCGATTAATAACGCTGTAGTAATTGCTCTGGGAATATCCCAAGAAAATGCGGTCGCTGCATGAAAAACCAAGAATCTTTGAAAGTTTTCAAGAATTGCTGCTCCAGCAACGTAGGAGAGTTGAGTATCGGTTCCGGCTAACCAGGGCCAAAGCTGTAAATCCATTAGCGCTCCAAAAAACAAGGAGCAGAAAACCCCAAGGCATACGAGAATAGATTTTTGGAATCTAAAATGATTTTTAATTGATCCAGTTATTAATCCAGCAACCCCAGATAGCCAGCCAATCCACCCAGCGGCAATCATTTGAAAAGGTAGCCAAACACCGATTCCGCCTGTGATGATTGCCGAAGTGGCCATCGAAACAATGCCCAACGCGAAACCAAACTTGGCACCAAATGAGTAACTGGCCAAGATCAAAAGAAACCACATCGGCTCAACTCCGACTGCGCCGGCTCCAACAAGGCGTAGCGCTGCGACCATTGCGGCAAGAACACCGAGAATCGCTACCGCTTTAGCATCCATTGCGCCGCGAGAGATTTCTAGCGCAACAACTCCAACACCAAAACCGGCAATTAGAGCTGCGAGCAATCGCGCATAATCGTGTTGAAGTAAAAAGAACTGTGAATCAGGTATGAACAGCGGCCAGGTAAAAGCAATTAAGCCCAGCAGCGTTCCTGCGAAAAGCACAAAATCGCCGGCCGAGAGTTTATTGGTCAGCATTTAAGTGGCCTTGCACCTCGGTGACAGTTAGAAACTCGGTATCGGGTAGTGCTTTTGCAACTTGCGGAGCAAAAGCAGGTGAGGCGGTAAGCACTTTTTTGGTTGCACCATCGGCAATAACCTCCCCTTCGGCCAAAAAGACAACTCGGTCAGCAACTTCAGCTACTAATTCGACATCATGGGTCGAAATAAAGACCGCTCTTTTTTCTTCATGTGCGATTCGCTTCAGGATATCAACTAGCGCCTTTTTGGCTGCATAATCCAAGCCTCTTGTCGGTTCATCTAAAACAATCAATCGTGGCTGAGCTGAAAGTATGATGCTGAGTGCGAGTCCAAGCCTCTGTCCTTCGGAGATATCTCTTGGATGTGCTTTTAAATTAGGAATTCGCATCAATGATTCATAGATCTTTAATGTAGTGCCTGAAGGAACTTGATTGTCAGAATCGGCTAGTTCACATTCTTCATAAATGGATTGTCCGTAAAGTAAATCTGTAGGTTCTTGCGGAACATAACCAACTAACTTTATTAGTTCTTTGCCATCTAAATCCACGGGATTGTGTCCCATTAAATCAACTTGTCCGGAGACAATTGGAGCTTGGCCGACAGTGCATTTCAAGAGAGTGGTTTTTCCGGCTCCGTTGCGGCCCATCAATGCCACAACCTGTCCGCCAAATAGATCAAGGTTTACAGCGCTTAGCGCGTACTGTCGCTGCGATTCTTCATAGGCAGCTACAACATCAGTCAACTTTAAAACTTTTTGATTTTCTTCACCTGAAGGTTGTACATGCTTCGCCGAAGGTAAAGATATTTGCGGTGCAGATTTTCGGAACTCACGAATACTTAAAGGGATGCTCTCCAATTGCAATATCCGGGCCAGCTCTACTAACGGGGGAGCGATAGGAGAATCCCGCAAAACCGATTCCACGCTACCAAGGTTTAAACTGCCATCACCGTTGAGAAGAATAATGCGGTCCACAAATTGAATTACTCGTTCCAACCGATGTTCTGAAACGATGATTGTTAATCCGAGATCATGAACTAATCGATGCAAAATTGATAACACTTCTTCCGCAGCAATTGGATCCAAAGCGCTGGTTGGTTCATCCAACAAAAGCACTTTCGGGTTCGTTACCAAGGCGGCAGCGATAGCTACCCGTTGTTGTTCACCACCACTTAACTCGGAGATGTTGCGCCGCCTTAAAGGCGCCAGCGCCAGGAGATCTAAAACCTCTTCAACTCGCTTGCGCATGACATCCGCAGGGATGCCTAATGTTTCAAGGGAAAATGCAATCTCATCTTCGACAATGTCAGAAACAAAACCATTGATCGGGTTTTGACCAACCACGCCTACTATGTCTGCTAACTCTCCAGGCTTTAATGACCGAGTAGATCTTCCAGCTACTGTGATTTCGCCAGAAAGAATTCCTCCGGTGTGATGAGGCACCAGTCCGTTAATCAACTTTAGTACTGAACTCTTTCCCGCTCCTGTGTGCCCCATGAGCAAGACAAACTCTCCTTCATTCACACTGAAGGAGACATTTTCAATAATGGTGCGTTCAGAGTTTGGATAAATCAACGAAACTTGGGAGAAGGTAATCATTTAGCCACCATCGGGGTTAATGACAGAATGCCAATGCCAATGGCAAAAATCCAAATTGGCGTAGCTGGCAAAATCAATAGTGATAGCAAAGCGTAAGCAGGTCCGCCGATAGCAAGAACGTCAGAAAGCTTCCAATTCTCTGGTCGATAGCGAGTTGGTTTATTTAATAACCCATAACCTCTCGACTCTAAACTCGCGGCCAGATCAATAGAACGCTCTAAAGCATCTTCAAGAACCGGCATGCCAATTCCACGCCAAGATTTCAATTTTCTATTTTGCTGACCGCGTAATCTTTTTGCGTTTCTTACCCGGGTAATACTTTTGGCGGTCTGTGGTGCAATTGAAGTTGCGATAACACCCGCTAAGCCAATTCCGTAAAATCTTTTTGGTAGTACCCGCAATAAAGCATGGGGATTGCTTAAGGAATTGGCCGCAGCAAATATCAAAATCATCGCTACCAAAATCGATGCCTCGGAGAATGCACTCTCTAGTCTTTGGGTGGTTACCGGGCCGCCTAATCCGACGCCTACTAGGAAGCTTGGAAGCTGAATCTCTGGAAGAGTAAAAAGAGTTTTGCCTGGCATTGGTACTCCAATGGCGAAACCTATGAACATTCGAAATAGAAATGCGAATAGGGCAAATCTCAGCGCCCAGTGAAAACTTGAGTACCAGTAACTTTGAGACCTGTAGTAAGACACCAATAGAAATACGGCGATGATTGCGGCCCAAGAGATGAAATAGTTATTGGATAACAGGACGAATGCTGAAACAAGCACAGCCCACACCCACCACATAAGCGGATGAAAACCCGAGTGACGGGTGCGGTTCCGTGTCATAAATATCGTGCGGTTTTTAGTTACTGCTTATTGCGACGTCGCGCCACAACAAATCCAGCAATTAAAAGGACCGCTAGCGCGCCGAGAAGAATCGGACTATTGCTGTTAGAGCTCTCCGTTTCGACTGGAGCTGAAGTGGTTACCGCTTCTTCAGTAGCTGGGGCTTCAACTTCGGCACCACATTCAGTTGCTGGATAACCACCGATTCCACAAATCAATCCTGAGTCACCGGCACGAACCTCTAGTGCGCTTTGCAAAACATCTAGACCAACTGATCCTTCATCAACAACTACGCAATCTGAGAAAAATTCTTTTGGAGTTTCACCTGCCGGCGCAATGTTTGCGGCTCCGAAATCAACTACCAAGCCAACTCGAACCTTGCCAGCGGCCTCTGGTGTTTCACCGCACAGAGTTGCGAAATCAGGATCCATCATCGGAGTAGCTGCTGGAACATCATTGTTACTGAATACGAAAGTCCAGCCTTCAACAGCGCCATCTTTAACCTCTACTGAGGGTCCAGTCATTGCTGCGGTCCATTGAGTGGCACCTGGGGCTGCTTGGAAGTAACCCCAATATCGATAGCCGGTTTCGGAATTGGCCGCATTTGCGGAAAAAATATTTATTGAAATCAACGCAAGAATTAGCGCTAACGGTTTTGTGAATTTAACTAGTGAATTTCTGGAAAACATGTGAACCTTTCAAAAGAAAAGGAGTTCACGATGGCGAAAAAAAATTCCGCCCCGCAAACCTCGACGGGTGGTAAATAAATCCAATTGTTGGTAATCCGACTTACCTGTCTTGCGACAAGCTCACGGTTGCGGGTCAGCGTCGGATTTTCACCGACTTCCCCAAATCAATGGACCAAAAGAAGCTTCTATGGAGAAGCTCCAGTTATTAAGTTGTGGCCGAAATAAACCACCAAAGTGCTACCGATGCAAGAAGCCACTACGCTTTTCACATGGAATATAGACGTCTTGGCAGCTCAGGAATGTATGTCTCAGAGATTACCTATGGAAACTGGATTACCCATGGTTCCCAGGTTGAGCAGGATGCGGCGATAAAGTGCGTTCGCACCGCCTTTGATGTCGGCATTACCACTTTTGATACCGCAGATGTCTACGCCGGCACAAAAGCCGAAACAGTTTTAGGCAAAGCGCTCAAGGGCGTGCGTCGTGAGTCTTATGAATTATTCACCAAGGTTTATTGGCCGACCGGTCCAGGTAAAAATGATCGCGGACTATCTCGCAAGCACATCATGGAGTCGGTCCACGCCTCGTTGAAACGGTTACAAACTGACCATATTGATCTTTATCAATTCCATCGTTTTGATTATGAAACTCCGCTTGAAGAGAGCTTGTCGGCCTTTGATGACCTGATTCGTCAGGGCAAAGTGATGTACATCGGATTCTCCGAGTGGAACGCAGAACAAATTTCAAGTGCGCTAAAGATTCAAGATGCTCGTGGTTATTCACGTTTAGTGTCCAGCCAGCCGCAGTACTCAATGTTGTGGCGCGTTATCGAAAGCAAAGTAGATCCACTCTGTCGCGCAGAAGGTATTGGTCAGATTGTTTGGTCACCAGTAGCGCAAGGTGCCCTTACTGGAAAGTATTTACCGGGCAAAAAACCACCCACTGGTTCCAGAGCAACCGATAAAAAAGGTGGCGCAAACATGATCTCGCGTTGGATGAAGGATGATGTTTTGTCTGCGGTTCAAAACCTCAAGCCAATTGCGGAGCAAGAAGGATTGACTCTGGCACAACTCGCAGTGGCATGGGTATTACAAAATCCAAATGTTTCTAGCGCAATTATTGGTGCATCAAAGCCTTCACAGATTAAGGAAAATGTGAAAGCAAGCGGCGTCAAGCTCTCGTCTGACACTATGAAAGCAATCGACAAAGCACTTGGAAATCTTCCGGAAAAGGATCCTTCAAAAACCGTCAGTCCTCAGCCGAGGGCTTAACGAGTTACTTAAGTAACTTAGATTTTCTCTCCGCGCTTTACCTGGGGGAGCGGTGCACGCAACCTGCGAATCTGAGTGGAACGTAACCAGCCGTACATTCCGAGCCCTTTAAGTGTTGCATCAGGGTATCTAGCTGCAACCTCTCGTTTGATTCGGCGGGTTAGGAAAAATCCATCAACCACCGAGAAAATAAGCGCTGAATACATCAAGGCAATCGCTGCGAACTGCACATACACGACTGGAATCAAAGTCATAAACAAAACCAAAACAATTATTGGCAAAAAGAACTCACCGATCGAACGTCGAGAATCGACATAATTTCTAACAAACTTTTTTACTGGACCTTTATCTCGCGGTGGGAGAGCGTTTTCATCTCCACGCATGTATGCATCACGTTGTTGGGCGCGAAGCACTCTTGCTTGAGCCTTTTGAAGTTTCTTGGCCTCTTTTGTTGCCGCTGGAGCTAATCGATTCACGATGCGTTGTTGCTCTGCATCTTTGCGTTTAGGAGTAGGACGTCCTTTTTTGTCGCTCATGAGCCTTAAGGTAAAGCCAGCATTCGCTCTAGTGCAACTCGGGCATGATGAGCGGTGGTTGAATCAACTTTGATCTGATTAACCAATCTGCCGTCCACCAGCGATTCCATAGCCCAAACTAAATGGGGTAAATCGATGCGGTTCATGGTTGAGCAATAGCAAACAGTTTTGTCGAGAAAGACCACGGTTTTGTCGGGGTTTGATGCGGCAAGGCGCTTAACCAGATTTAACTCAGTACCAACCGCCCATTTACTTCCCGCAGGAGCTGCCAAGACCGTTTTAATAATCATCTCTGTACTACCGACATAATCACTATTTTTAACGACATCGTTTTGGCATTCGGGATGCGCTATGACATTTACACCGGGGATTTGCTTTCTGACTTCATCTATATTCTCAGCACTAAATCGACCATGGACAGAGCAATGCCCGCGCCAAAGAATTACCTTGGCGTTAAGAATTTCTGCATCAGTCAATCCGCCATTAGTTTTCCAAGGGTTCCACACAACGCAATCTTGCAAAGTTAATCCCAGTTTTAGTACTGCGGTATTTCTACCCAAATGTTGATCTGGAAGGAAGAAAATCTTCTCGCCTTTTTCAAAGGCCCAACGCATCGCACGTTCAGCATTGGAAGATGTACATATAGTTCCGCCATTTGCACCAGTAAATGACTTTATGGCGGCGGATGAGTTCATGTAAGTGACCGGGATGGTGCGATCTGAGATTCCTAAATCTTTAAATACTTTCCATGCATCATTCACCTGATTTGCCGTTGCCATATCTGCCATAGAACAACCAGCAGCCAAGTCAGGCAGTATGACTTTCTGATTTTCGCTGGTAAGAATGTCTGCGCTTTCTGCCATGAAATGTACTCCGCAGAAGAATATGTACTCTGCAGAAGAGTTCTCGGCCGCAGCTTGAGCGAGCTTGAATGAATCTCCTGTGATGTCAGCAAACTGAATTACTTCATCTCGTTGATAGTGATGCCCAAGCACCATGGCTTTCTTTCCCAGGATGTTGCGCGCTTTGATGGCTCGCTCGACCAATTTTGGATCGCTAGCTTCAGGAAGTTCGCCCGTGCAAGAGACGCCGCGCTCACTTGAAAGGTCAGATTGTTGACCCAGCAACAGCAGGTTTGTGAGTGCGGACATGAGCTCATTATCTCTGGTTAAACCGGGTTGTGAAATCGGGGACGGAGAGAAAAATGGGAATGTAAGGAGTAAGGTACGGGTTGCACAGAAGTAGCTTTAACTAAATTGTTCGAGAGGCAGAAAAATGAGCGCAGAAACCACAACTACAGCAACTGGAATTCTCTTAACACCTGGTGCTGCGGAAAAGGTCTCCGCATTGTTGGCGCAGGAGGGTCGAGATGACCTAAGCCTTCGCGTTGCGGTCCAACCAGGCGGATGTTCTGGTCTGCGTTATCAGCTCTATTTTGATGATCGTTCGCTAGATGGTGACACTGTTGTTGAGTTCGGTTCAGTGAAGGTTGTCACTGACAAGATGAGCACCCCTTACCTAATGGGCGCGACTATTGATTTCGTGGACACCATTCAAAAGCAGGGTTTCACGATTGATAATCCGAACGCCCAGGGCTCATGCGCTTGCGGCGATTCTTTCAACTAAATCATTAACTGATTCAACACTCTGCTCTGGCTTGAAAGTTAGCCGGAAGTTTCCATCCAATGGAAAGCCCATAGCGGTAAGCACATGGCTCGGTGCTAAAGCTCCACCGCCACAAGCAGAGCCAGCATCAATCAAAAATCCAGCGCTTTCAACTTTACGCAACAGCTCCTCGGCGACTAAACCTGGAATACAAAAAGCCAAGTATCGTGGATCGCTATTGCGCAACTCTCCGGCGATTTTTAACTCTGGAATACGTTGAGTTAAAACCTGCCTTGCAAACTCATTTAACTTTTTGAGTTTGGAGTGATTGTTTTCTGCGGTTTTGACCCATTGCTCCAAGGCGACTGCGGTCGCTAGCAGAAGTGGTTTGGAATACGAGCCAAAAACTCTTCTGTTATCGATTTGTGGTCCTGGATTTCGCCAACTTCCATTGTTAGAAATTCCCACAATGGCTATACCTTGCGGACCGCCAAAACTTCTTGGATCCCAAACCGCGCTATCCCAATTGTTTGGAAGTCGATTAATCTCATAGCTGGCGGTCATATCAGCAAAAAGGCTGGCATAAGAATTTGCTTCAGGAAGGTTTTGAATTACGCCAGTTTCACGATTGGTGGATTGCCAACTGAGAATCGATTCCGAGTTAGATCTTTGGTAATCAACTAAACCAGATGTCTCCGCAGTGAGCTCGGAAATATTCATACCTCGGGCGGAATGCTGTCTGGCAAATGCGTGGACTATCTGACGATCAATCGCGGCAAAGGTGAATGAATTGTGAGAGCCTTCGAGCAAACCAGAAATTGCAATTTGGAATCCAAAACCTAGTTCGCCAACTATCTCCAGCTCATTTTTTGCCACCCCAAGATTTCCCGCGATGCTTTCCAAGGCGGTGTGAATGAGGTTTCGCAAATGGCTTGATTGGTGATGCAGTTTGCTAGGGTCGGGCCAGCCCTGTTCAAAAAAGGTAGATAACAATTCAAAGGCTGCCGGATTTAGGGGCAGTTCGCTTTGAAAATCTCGCTCTGTGATAGGGGACACCCTTAGAACGCTACCGGCTAATGGGCTCAGATGCGAGGTGCGACTATCCTTAGCGCATGTTTAGGCGTTTGCGAAATATCGCGTTTTTTGGGCTCGCCAGCACCATTCTCGCTGGATGTTCCAATGATGAACTAACTGGCATCGGCTACCGTGGAGATGTTTCAAGTGTTAACGAATCTTCATTCACGCTATGGCAGGGCGCTTGGTTAGCTGCAGCGATTGTTGGAGCTTTGACCCTAGTTTTGATTTTTTGGCCTCCGATTTTCCATCGCAAAAAAGAGGGCGCAGATTTTCCTCGCCAGACGCAGTACAACGTTCCAGCAGAGATCGCTTACACGGTAATTCCATTCATTATCGTGGCGGTACTTTTTGGTTACACCGCAAAAGCTCAAACTGAGATTACAAAAGTTTCGCCACCGGCATCTACTGAAGTACATGACATCACAGTTAATGGAATTCAATGGTCCTGGCAGTTCACATATGAAGAAGCAGGTGAAGGAACAACTGTCACAGGAACTCCGGCACAACCTCCAGTTCTTTACATGCCACTAGGCGAGAGAGTTCGATTCACCTTTACCGCAACAGATGTAACTCACTCTTTCTGGGTTCCAGATTTCATGATTCAAATGCAAAACATTCCAGGGGTCACCAACAATCTTGAGTTCACCGCTAATGAATTAGGTGAGTTCCGCGGCTTCTGTAATATTTTGTGCGGTCGCCAGCATGCTCAAATGAGATTTACCGTCAAGGTTGTAACTCCTGTGGAGTACGACGCATACATCCAATCCCTTAAGGCTGGAGCAAGCGCATGACAACTTACGCCACAAGACCAATCGCTGATGAAGCTAAGCCGAGCGCACCAGCTCCTACTAGCAAGGGAAGACTTGCAGTAAAGCTTCTTACCAGCACCGATCACAAGACGATCGGATACATGTACCTCGCTACATCTTTTGTTTGGTTCCTAATTGGCGGAATTCTGGCGCTATTAATCAGAGCGGAATTAACCCGCCCTGGAATGCAATTTTTAAGCGCAGAGCAGTACAACCAAGTATTCACAATGCATGGCACCATCATGCTTTTGATGTTTGCAACGCCGCTCTTTGTAGGTTTTGCGAATGTCATCATGCCGCTGCAAATTGGCGCTGCAGATGTTGCTTTCCCGCGAATGAATATGTTGTCTTACTGGCTATATCTATTCGGTGGAATTGTTGCTTTTGCTGGATTCTTAAGTCCAGGCGGAGCAGCCTCTTTTGGTTGGACCGCATACGCGCCGCTTTCTAACAATATTTACTCACCAGGGATTGGCGCAGATTTATGGATTATGGGTCTTGCTGTTGGTGGACTTGGAACCATTCTTGGTGGCGTTAATTTCATAACCACTATCTTCACAATGCGCGCTCCAGGTATGACGATGTTTCGTATGTCGATTTTCTCCTGGAACGTATTGCTAACTTCAATTTTGATTCTTATTGCATTCCCGCCACTTGCTGCAGCTTTACTTGGGCTTGAATCTGATCGTCTATTCGGCTCACATATCTTTGATCCAGCAAATGGTGGAGCGATATTGTGGCAACACCTTTTCTGGTTCTTTGGCCATCCTGAGGTTTACATTCTTGCTCTGCCATTCTTCGGAATCGCAAGTGAAATTCTTCCAGTATTTAGTCGCAAACCAATTTTCGGTTATAAGGGATTGATTGCGGCGACAATTGCAATCGCTGCACTTTCAGTTTCAGTTTGGGCCCACCATATGTACACCTCGGGTCAGGTGCTATTGCCATTCTTTTCATTCATGACCTTCCTTATTGCGGTTCCGACCGGTGTTAAGTTCTTTAACTGGATTGGAACCATGTGGCGTGGCTCAATAACTTTTGAGACCCCAATGATTTGGGTACTTGGCTTCTTAGTTACCTTCTTGCTCGGCGGCTTAACAGGTGTGATTTTGGCTAGCCCACCACTTGATTTCGCGGTCTCGGCTTCTTATTTCGTTGTTGCGCACTTCCACTATGTTCTTTTTGGAACCGTGGTATTCGCTATGTTCGCCGGCTTCTATTTCTGGTGGCCAAAGATGACCGGTCGCATGCTCAATGAAACTTTAGGCAAGATTCATTTCTGGTTATTGTTTATTGGATTCCACACCACCTTCTTGATTCAGCACTGGCTAGGAATCAAGGGTTTCCCAAGACGTTACGCAGATTATTTGGCATCTGATGGTTGGACCGGAATGAACATGGTCTCCACCGTTGGATCCACCCTTTTGGCGCTGTCGATGATTCCATTTGCGATTAACGTATGGATTACCCGAAAGGCACCAAAGGTCACAACCGATGATCCGTGGGGTTATGGAGCCTCCCTGGAGTGGGCAACATCTTGTCCGCCACCACGACACAACTTCCTTCGTATGCCAGAGATCCGTTCGGAGCGCCCAGCCTTCGATCTCCATCATCCAAATCACGCAAAGATTGAAGGACATTAAGACATGAGAGCTTCATACCGCCTCTTTCTTTTTCTTTTTGCCTTTTACATGGTTGTCGGAGTTGTTTATTGGTTAATGGGTGGAGAGCCTTTGGGAGTCACCGCGCTTTTCTTAAGCGCCGGATTGGCTTTGATAATTGGATATTACGTTTGGTTCATTAATCGCCGAACCGGGGGAGTTCTCCCTGAAGATAACCCTGAAGCGTTGATTTCAGATGGAGCTGGTGAACTTGGTTTCTACAGTCCTCATTCTTGGTGGCCACTTGCGGTAGGACTTGCCGCAACCGCTGCCGGCGTTGGATTAATTATTGGATGGTGGCTAACCATGATTGCGGTGGGCGGCTTAATCATTGCCGTTATGGGATTTGTTTTGGAGTATGAACGTCCAAGCAACTCTCCATACGGTTCAACTTCTCACCACTAGTAATAACCCGATAGCCTGCCGGCTATGGAAATTCGTGCTGAGATTGTTGATACCGGAAACCCAAAGAAAAAAGCTGCTTCAATAATCATCAATGCACCAATAACTCAAATCTTCGACCTTCTAGCAAAGCCAGCTATGCATCCGATTATTGATGGCAGCAACTCAGTTAAGTCTGTGATTGAGGGACCAGAGCGGCTAGCGCTCGGGGATAAGTTCAGCATGAATATGCGCATTGGAATCAAGTACCGCATCACAAATAAAGTGGTTGAGTTTAAAGAGGGTGAATTGATTGCCTGGCAGCACCTTGGTCGCTGGATTTGGCGTTACGAGTTGAAGGAAATCACCCCTACGCAAACCGTTGTGACTGAAACTTTTGATGCAACCCGCTCACCATTCCAATTGTGGCTGAAGTGGCGCAAGGCTTATCCATTTGTTCAGATTGCGGTGGCTAAAACTTTAGTTAGATTAAAAAAGCATTTTGAAAATCAGTGATGATTTTCAATCTCTAACATATCTTTAGCGGTTGGTTTTGCGATTTGCTCGCTATGCGCTCTTGATAGACGTGCCTGTAACTTGGCTTTAGCACCCTTTGGATTACGCACACCGTTTTCATCTTCGACTACAGGTGCAATCGCAGCGGGTTGCTCATGCTGAGTAAGGGTGTATGCGCGCTCTGGAGAAAGCGGCTCATGTACTTCGATAAATTCACCATGAGGAAGCATCACTAAACGACCGGTTTCGCGACCATGTAGAACAAGCTCGCGATCGGCGCGTTGCAAGGAGAGGCATATGCGCTTGGTAATGACGAAGGCCAACGGAGGCAAAACGAAGACACCAATACGTGAGAACCACATAATTTGATTAATCGATAAGTCAAAATGTGTGGCAAGTAGATCGTTACCACCATTGATGAGTGTTACCAACATAAAGGTGATGGACATTGCACCCAATGCGGTGCGATTCGGAGCATTGCGTGGACGATCAAGTAGGTGATGCTCGCGCTTATCACCGGTCATCCAACTTTCAATGAATGGATAGAGGGCCATGCCGGTGAAGATAATGCCTGGAATAATTAAACCTGGAACCAAGATGTTCCATGAGATTGTGTATCCGAATGCATGGGTTTCCAATGGGGGAGCCATGCGAACTAGTCCATCTAACCAACCCATGTACCAGTCAGGTTGTGAACCAGCGCCGATCTGTCCCGGTGTGTATGGGCCGTAAATCCAAATTGGGTTAATTGAGGCAACCGCTCCAAGAAACGCAGTTACACCAAAAACAATAAAGAAAAATCCGCCAGCTTTTGCCATATATACCGGCATCAATGGATACCCAACAACATTCTTCTCAGTGCGACCCGGTCCTGGATATTGAGTATGTTTTTGATACCAAACCAACATCAAGTGGGCCGTAATCAGGGCCAAAAAGATTCCTGGGATGAGCAAAATGTGAACGGTATAAATGCGTTGAATGAATACTTCGCCGGGGAAAGCTCCACCAAATACAAAGTATGCGAGGTAGGAACCTACTACCGGAATCGCTTGGATGATTGCCTCTGCAATTCGGATACCGGTTCCGGAAAGAAGATCATCGGGAAGCGAGTAACCCAAGAAACCTTCAACGATTCCAAGAGTTAGCAATCCAACGCCAATAATCCAGTTAAATTCGCGAGGTTTGCGGAAAGCTCCAGTAAAGAAAACTCGCATTAAGTGCGCGACCATCGCGGACATAAAAATCAAAGCGGCCCAGTGGTGAATCTGACGCATCAACAAACCACCACGAACATCAAATGAAATATGAAGAGTGGAGGCGTAGGCCGCAGACATTTTTAGTCCAGAGAGAGGTTCGTATGAACCTTCATACTCAACCTCACGCATTGATGGATCAAACCAAAATGTTAGGAAGGTTCCCGAAAGCAAAAGAATGATGAAAGAGTAAAGAACTATTTCGCCAAGCATGAAAGACCAGTGGTCGGGGAATACTTTGGTTAGAGTTTTCTTCAACCATTTTGCGGCGCCGGTGCGCTCATCGACATAGTTAGCTACATTTCCAGCCACGCGTTCACGTGCGCTCATTTGGAATCACGCTCCCAGAAACTAGGTCCGACCGCTTCATTGAATGGTGCTTTGGCCACTAAGTATCCCTCAGAATCTACGGTTATCGCGAGTTGAGGTAGAGGTCTTGCAGCGGGCCCAAATATGACTTTGGCAGCACGTGTGACATCAAAGGTTGATTGATGACATGGACAGAGAAGATGTTTTGTTGATTGTTCATACAAAGCAACCGCGCAGCCCATGTGGGAACAGATTTTGGAAAACGCGATGATTCCTTCATAGGTCCATGAGAAACGTTCCGCATCTAGGTTGAACTCTTCAGGGCGAATACGAATCAAAAGCACAGAGTCCTTTGCTATGTCATCAAGATGACGTTCTTTGCCCTCTGGAAATGCCGGCTGAACCTGTACAACGCCGCCAACCTCTAAATCAGATGGCTTAATTGGCCGATCGCCAGGATCGGTGACCAATCTAGTTCCGGCCGCCCAGTTAGTCTCATTTAATTCATTTTCTGGAAGCGGACCCAGATCGCGCAATAGAAGAATGGGGGAGAGTCCAACCAATCCCAAAGCAAGACCCATGGTGCGCTTAATAAATGGACGACGCCCTAAACCTGCTTCAGCTGAGCGCTCCTTAATAGTTACAACAAAATTTGAGCGATCTTCATCTTTTGATCGTTGCTCTTTGCGGATATCAATCACTTCATGATCAGGCATCAAGGTTTTTGCCCAATGCACTGCGGCCATTCCAATAAAGAAGAGCGCCATGGCAAGGCCAAGACCAAGGAAAAGTTGGTGTGCATTTGTAGTACCCATGATTGGAACAAAAATAAATGCCTCTTCATCAATGCCGACATAAGAAAAAATGAACAGCAAAGTTCCAATAACAGAGAGAAGAAAGAGGATTCCTACCTGACGCTCCGCTTTTTTAGCGGCTCTTTCATCGACATCGGCTTTTCGATGAACATGTTCTGGCAAACCTGGATCAGTAAGAGGTGCGATTTCATTTGTCATATTTATCCGGCCTTCTTCATCTAGCTTTGGTGGTTAGCCAAACAGCGATGCCGATAAGTAGACCCAGTGCAAGAGTCCAAGCAACTAGACCTTCGGTAACTGGACCAACACGGCCAAGAGCTGCTCCACCTAATGCAGGTTCATTCTCTGCGTTCTTAATCCATTTAATTATTGAGAGTTTTTCTTCGGGAGTGATTGTTGTGTCGGCAAAAACCGGCATAGCTTGTGGTCCGGTAATCATCGCCTCATAGATATGTTTTGGTTCAACACCCATAATTGTAGGTGCATATTTACCTTGAGTAAGAGCTCCACCTTGACCGGCTAAGTTATGACACATCGCGCAGTTATTACGGAATAGCTCTCCACCTTCAGCAGTATCGCCACTTCGTTCCCACGCTAACTCTTCATTTGTAACAGCAGCTGGACCGGGCGCCAAAGAGGCCACGTAAGCAGCTAAAGCTGCGGTTTCTTCTTCGTTATAAACCGGCTCTTTGCGCATGGCTTGTTGGCTCATATCAGCCATTGGCATACGACCTGTAGCAACTTGGAAATCAACTGAAGCCGCACCGACTCCAATAAGTGAAGGAGCAATTCCTGCACCTTCAGCGTTTAAGCCGTGACAAGAGGCGCAACCACGAGCAAATATCTCTTTACCCTCGGCAACGAGCGTTGTTTTATCTGAAGCTGTTAAAACCGCTTCTTCAGATGTGGCTTGAGCAACTGTGTAACCAAAACCTACAAAGAGTAATCCGGCTAAAAGTAAAAGAGGACCTGCGAATCGGTGGCGACGGTATTTGGAAAGAAATCTCATCAATTATCTCCGTTTATTGAACCAGGTAGATTGCCGAGAACAAAGCGATCCAGACAATGTCCACAAAGTGCCAGTAGTAAGAAACAACGATCGCTGTTGTCGCTTGCGAGTGACCAAAGCGACGAGCTTTTGAAACACGAATCATTACAATCAAGAACGCAATCAAGCCGCCAGTCACATGAAGCCCGTGAAAGCCGGTTGCCAAATAAAAAACGGAACCATACGGAGCAGAGGAAATTGTTAATCCTTCGTGAACCAATTCTGCGTATTCAAATACCTGTCCACCGATGAAAAAGGCTCCCATTGCGAATGTGAGTGCAAACCATTCACGCATTCCCCATTTTGAAAGCTGCCAAAGTGAACCGGTGCGGGCATTCTGGAATCTTTCTGCCGCAAACACTCCAAACTGACAAGTTACGGAGGAGAGAACCAACACCGTTGTG
>JACCDT010907787.1_pt1 | contig 20362 bp, 16 predicted proteins | sample 7446291 | NCBI WGS metagenome assembly JACCDT01 (sample SAMN15323446, study PRJNA562643) | freshwater metagenome | isolation source: river surface water | place: USA:Blue River Watershed | collected 2017-08-17 | reverse complement strand
TATATGAACAGGAAAAAAGATGGGCCGCCAGGTATACTGCTTATATGGCGTGGTTGGTGCAGGCTATCAGAAATTGCTGATTACCATAAGCTTATTTGCGGAGAAAAAACTTATGGGTAATAGGAAGAATCAAAGGGGGGGATGGTATAGACTGCTTACACGGTGGTAAAGATAATGACCAAATATACGGAGACGAAGGAAATGACAAAATTTTTGGTGAATGCCAAAATGATACTCTTTATGGCGGCAATGGTAATGATTTAATTTCTGGCGGTAAAGACAATGATACGCTTTATGGTAACGCTGGTGATGATAATTTGAATGGTAATACTGGTAATGACACTCTTTATGGCGGCGCTGGAAATGATCTGGTCCAAGGTGGTGATGGCAATGATAAGCTGTTTGGCGATGAAGGTGATGACATCATAAAAGGTGGTAAAGGTGACGATATAATTGATGGTGGCCTTGGAAAGGATGACATATATGGTCACAGTGGTAATGATATCTTCAATAATCTCAACTCTGCTGATACTCTTGCTGATGGCGGTTCTGGTAATGATATATTTAATTATAACTTTACTAATTACTCTGATGCTTTATCTATCCATGGTGGCAGCGGTAGTGACCAGCTTAATATTGATATGTCCTCTGCAAGTGATCCATGGTCTTTGAAAATCATCTTAGGTGAAACTACCATAAATATAGCTGATGGTAATATTAGTAGTATTATTGGTAATAATTATCTAAGTATTAATGACGCTTCTGATTTATTATCTTTATCAAATCAATCTGGCGTTATGGAGATACAGCAAGGAGCCACAACAGAAGTGATTAACTTTGATGGTCTTGATTCAATATCGTGGGCTTAAATAACCGGATAACTGGGTAACATGGAAGTTTGATTTGGGTTTATCATCCCGGGATAAGCGTAGCGAATGCCCGGGGTTTTGCAAATAGAATCCTATCAGATTAAACCAGTTTTATAGATGAGTCGGAGTAGGTTTATTTTTATTAGCAGACTGATCACTTGCTTGTGATTCATTGCTAGAATTAACATCCGCTGGCTTATAAGTACTTGATGGTAAAATACCTGGAACTGCACCATGTTTTTGCGCTTGTTCTAATTTAGCTTTTAATTCAGTAACTTGGCCAATAGGGATTCGTTGATAAAGGTCTTTTTCGACATCACGAAAGTTCACAGTGCCTGATAAAATCTTATTGGTAAGATCTACGGATAATGTTTTGCCATGTTCAGCAGTTGCGTTATTAATATTTGTATACAAAGGTACTTTTTTGTTGTCGTTATATTCGCTCATAATCGTTCTCGCTATAACTCATTGATTTTCTGGGAGCTATGAAATATTTCTGTATTAATACTTATATTAATAATAGTATACTGCGAAGCTTAATAGAATCTTAAGGGCGATGCAATAATTAGAACTCACTTTGCAGCAGCTCATCACGAACTTCCGGGGTGAAGACCAGCCATTCACGGACGGCTGCACGTTTACCATCGACTGTTGGCACTAACATTTGCCATACTATAGCTCGAATTAAAGAGATCAAATCTATAGTCCTACCATAACGTTCTTCTTCCGGGAAAGCCGCAACCATCCGTCTAATCGTATCAGCCACTCCATTGCTATGTACAGTAGTATAAACTGTATGACCAGTTAAAGCCGCGTCTATGACTGCCGCGATAGTCTCTTTATCACGCGCCTCACCTACTAAGATAAACTTGGGCTTACGACGTAGAGCGTTACGAACAGCAGCTGGAAAATTTGGCAAATGCAGCGGGATCTCTGATTGACTGATTGATGCATGTGGCGATTTAACACTATCGTACACAAACTCAATTGGCGATTCATAACTTAATAATTTACCATCTTCTTTTTCTAAAATTTCACGCATCACCGATGCTAATAATGTACTTTTACCTGAACCGGTAGCACCCGCTACAATAACAATCCCTTGCGTTGGTATAATCGCATCTTGTAATTTTTTTTCTAATCCCATATTGGCTAAATAAGGCGGATCAGCAGGAATGGTACGCATAGTAATCTGCATTCCAGGGCTGCCTTCTACTAAACACCCCGTAGCATTAACCCGGAAGCGATGGCGACTAGTTCTATCAGGTCTTATCTCGTAATGCGTATCAACATCAACACCACTTAAGATTTGTGCAACACCATTGGCACCATAAATAGAATTTAAAATTTCTGAAACTTCACTGTGCGTTAATTCTCGTTTTGTAATTCGATTTAATCGACCATGAACATCAACAATAATTTTATCACCTGATTGAATAGTGATATCAGAGGCACTATTTTGCACGCAATAGTTCAGCAAACGATCAAATTCTCGATGGTTAAATCTGGCAGGTTCATCTGGAAATAAAAGTTCGGTCATATTTATTAAGAATTATTTCCCATACAAATCACGTTTACTTATTACTTTATTAGACTTGTCTCTAATGGTCGGGCTATATTTTAATAATTTATGAACAGATAATCCGTTAATTTTTGCATCTAACTCATCTTCTTGGCTTTGAGTAAGAAACGGCGTCCATGATTTACTATCTGGCTTTAAAGCTGGTAATGCAGCTATTGTTAATACCCTATCATGAATCTTAATTTCATCGCCATCACCAGTCACACCATAATCACGATCAGCAACATAAGGCGCACTCACCATATTCATGGCTAATAGTTTTCTATATCTGACCATGCCTAAGTAATCACGGCGTAATAGAAATAAATTTTGTTCGACGATTTGATCCGCTTGTTGCAAACCAAGCTTCCAACCATCTTCAATACCTTTTGCCCAAATTTCTTGCTCTGCAGAATTCTTTGGTAAAATAGCTGTTTCTGGTAAAGTTGGTGGCGTATAAGATAATTGTATATAATCATGCCAATTTGGAATTGTAACGCCGAATCTTGCTTGACGTTCAATTTTATAGATTCTATCTGTTAATCTTAACGTACGAAAATTATTTTGCGAGCGGTCAACACGAACTTTGGTTTGAGCAAGTGATTTACCCGTAATATTGTCATTCAATAAAAACGAATCATCGTCAGTTGGCAAAGGCTCATTAGCCTTTGCATCCATAGTTTTAACTGCTTCAGTCAAAACTGGCGGGATTACATTATTAGGTAACATCAAGCTTCTAAAATTAAAGATTTTATCTAGCTCATTACCCTTGTTGACAAAAAAGTCATTGAGTTCTTTTGAGCGAGCATATAAACCACCGCGCATACCAACACTTAATGCCATTTCATGTAGTGCAACTTGCCGTATAGATGCCGGACTTTGATCATTGTCGCCAGATTGCGCAATGGTGTTATTATTTAAATTTTTTAAACTATCTAAGCTCACATCTTGCGGATTATAATAGCTACTACTAATTGGCTCCAAAGAATTAGAGCAATTAGTCAAATTCAAGACAATAACTAGGTTTATTAATAATACTTTATTAATTTTCATCCGATTTCGTTATACCTTAATTCAATTGTTTTTGATTTAGGATAAACCACTAAATTAGCTCTTTCTTTAGATTGAAAATGCACTTCCCGAATAATATCCCCGATTGCTACATTCTGATGTGAGATATCAACTAACACCGGGATAGCCGGCGCAACACCTACCACTTTGAATCTGTAATCCGAAAAAGCAGCAACTTCAGAAATCAAGGGTTCGATGGGACCTGACCAATCAACTTGAACTTTTTGGCCAAGATTATATTTTTTCATATTATCATCAGCGACATTAATGATTCTTGGTTTACGATAGCGTTCAATTTTTTCTAATTGCGTTATAGAAGAGCTAATTGATCCGGCCGCTGATGCTATAGCCTCTTCACTAGGATTAGTATTTTTTTTAGGCTCAGAAAAATCAAAAAAGCCTCCTGTTGCTTGCGTACCATAGCTATTGTCAGTTGTGTCAACAGTACATGCTGTTAAAAAAATAAAACTAAATAAACACGAACAACTTAGAAAACTAATTAATAACGTCCTCAATCTCAATAGATGGGTAGCTTTAATCATATGGTAACCTTGTGAGTAATAAATTTAACTATAAACTGGTTTTTATTACAGTCTTAAATAGTATGTACTATATAATATAGATTATTTTATAATATTTTAATAGGTTCTAGCATCCCAGATAAATAAGTTGTATCTGCAAATTATTTACTCTAACATAAGTAGTATATAGTGTCCTTACTTTATATGGTTATTTATTACCGTGGATATACATAAATGCATGGCCTTAGTCGCTGATCGCATGCAATTGAAATTTACAATTAATAATAAGCCCTTAACTTCTATGGAAGTTTTTGCTGAACATGGTATGTTCCCGGCAATTATTAAGCGGGCTGATCAATTAAGCCATTTTGTGTTAGGCACAGGGCTAGGTATACAAGTTGAACAAGCAGGCTCGAGCATGATGGGTACTAAAGCCGTAATGGATGACTCAGTATCTAACGCTTATCGCATTATGTGTATGACTGAAATACTTTGTGAGCTAATGGAATCTTCACCAAATCCAAAACAACTCGCATTAGACAATTTGATGTATGATTAACTAACAAAAATAACTGGCTGAGATTTACTGATTGCTATGATTGATAATCCTGCAAATATTAATCCTCCCCCTCCTTCGATGTTTCAGTCGGTAGACGAACAATGCATCGTGCAAACTGCTAACCGCTTTTCGCTACCAGAAATAATCTTAAAAGCTATTTTAGAAGTTGAAGGTGGCAAGTCTGGCGAGCTCAGAATTAATTCCAATGGCACCTATGACATTGGCCCTATGCAAGTTAACTCTATTTGGCTGCCAAAATTTACCAATTATGTAGCTAGCGAACGCATTCTATATGATAGCTGTACTAACTTACAGATTGGTGCCTGGATTCTAAGATACAATATTAATAAAGCCAATGGTGATATCTGGCAGGGCGTGAGCACTTATCATTCTAGTACACCGGTTCATCAAGAAAAATACCGTAATAAAATTTATGCAGCTATTCAAAAAATTAACATGAGTAAAAAAACTTAAAATCATTAATCTTAGGACTAAGCGGGTAATTCATGGCAAAACAAGGTGGCGGCGGCGGTGGCGGCGGTCAACAAGAAGGTGGTAGTGACTCATTATCAATCATGGTGTTTTTTACAGGGATCTTGCTTGTCCTGTGGATCACACGCGCTTATTATTTCCCTTATATTTTTAAACTAAAATACTACGAATTAGTTTTTATTAATAAATTTGTAACTGTTGACCCTAATGCCGCTACAGCTCTAATCAATGCAATCTATAACCCAACACAATTAAACCAAGCCGAATTGCTCTATGTCCTCGGCATAGCTGGTAATTATTTTAAATACCCTGTAGCTGTTATTTTTGCTATCTTTGCCTTGATTATTTATATCAAAAGTCCTACTAATAAATTTAACAAAACTTTTACTATGTCTTCTTTTCGCGAACAAGAAAAGGTGAACTATCCACAAATTATTCCGCCAAGCAAATTAGATTTAATTAATACAAAAATTAGTGAAGGCCCGTGGGCAAGCGCCATGACGCCGATGTTTTTCGCAAAAAAACATGATCTATTAGAAATTATTACCGATCCTAATCCTAATAGAATCGGTGAAGAACTAAAGATTCCTAGATTGATTGAAAGTCGTGCACGACAATTATTTGCTTCACAATTAGGGTACATATGGACAGGACCTGAAAATTTACCCCTACATACTAAAGCGCTATACGCTGCTTTTATTGCAGCAGCTAACCATGACCGAAAAAATGCTATTGAGTTCCTTCGTCAAATTAATATGTCTTTAGAGTTTGGCACAGCACCCAATTTTAAGGGCACAGAAGAACTGTTAGCAAAACATAAAGACTCTAAAGTAGTAAAAAAAATGCAACCACGTCATGCTTATGTGATGACAATGATGGCTGCAGCGCTTGAATTAGCACGCAGCAACGGCGTGTTAGCCTGCGCAGATTTCCTTTGGCTAAAAACAGTAGACCGAAATCTTTGGTACATGCTTAACAATGTTGGTCGTCGATCAGCTTTTCCAGAAGTCGCTGGAGCAATAGCCCACTGGCGCATAGAATCAAGGATGCAAAGAAAACTCATGTCACCGATGATTGAAGAAGCAGTAAAAGCATTGAAAATTGCTTTATTAGAAATAATCTATAACGAAGAAAATGAATATTAAGAAAACTATTAATAATGTCTAAATATTTACGCGGTATTGAAGGTCGGCACGAACAGCGGCAACAAGAGTTGATCCGCGATACACGTACTTTTGGTCGAAAAGTTTACGAGTTCATCACTAATCCGATGGGTTCTTCCATTTGTTTGGTTAGCTGCGCGGCGATAGGCATTTTAATACCTGCAGTCACTGATCTAATCTTAATAATAGGTATCATTATTTTTATTATTGCGCTTTTTAGTAAGGCAAGTTTACCGTTTAGAATGCCGATGAGCTCGCGCTTATTAGACTATAATGATCCCAATCCTGCTAATGGTAAACCTAAACCAGCTGGCGGTATCGCATTTTTTGGTAATGATCTTCGAACTAACGAAGAGCTATGGTTCAGTAACGATGACATGCGTACTCATGCTCTTATCTTTGGCTCAACTGGTAGCGGTAAAACTGAACTTCTATTAGGTATCGCCTATAATGCTTTTGTGCAAGGCAGTGGTTTCATTTATGTCGATGGTAAAGGTGACAACTCTTTATTCGCTAAAGTGTATTCCATGGCAAGATTCTCTGGACGTGAAGATGATTTATTATTAATCAACTTTATGACCGGCGCACGCGACGTCATCGGTGCGCAAAAAAACCGTTTGTCGAATACAATGAACCCGTTTGCTGTAGGCTCTGCTGACATGTTATCCCAGCTTGTAGTAAGTCTTATGGACTCTGGTAAACAAGGCGGTGGTAATGATGATATGTGGAAAGGACGCGCCATCAGCTTTGTTGAAGCACTCATGCGTTGCTTAACCTATATGCGCGATCAAGGACATATATTATTAGATGCTAACTCTATTCGTAAATATTTCGTGTTACCCAAACTAGAATCCATTGTTCTAGATCGTAAATTTCCAATAGATGATCGTTATGTAGATATGTCAGATGCACCATTAATCGCCATCGATCCATTGAGTAACTATTTAGATACATTACCAGGCTTTCAACCAGCTAAAAAATACAAACAAAGTGGTGAGTGCTTAGAACAACATGGGTTTATCACCATGCAGTTGACGAGAACCTTTAACTCATTGGCTGATACCTATGGTCACATTATTAGAACCAATTTAGCAGAAGTAGATTTTCATGACGTTATTTTAAACCGTCGTATTTTAGTTGTATTATTACCTGCTTTAGAAAAAGCACCTGCAGAATTAGCCAATCTTGGAAAACTTATTGTTGCATCATTAAAAGCGATGATGGCTGCAGGCTTAGGTTCACAAGTTGAAGGTTCTTATAGTGATGTAATTGAGCGTAAACCTACTAATTGTGAAACTCCGTATTTATGTATTCTGGATGAGTATGGTTACTATGCTGTCGATGGCTTTGCGGTCGTACCAGCGCAAGCCCGTTCATTAGGCTTCTCGGCCGTGTTCGCAGGACAAGATTTACCAGCATTCCAAAAAGCCTCTAAAGAAGAAGCTGCATCTATTGGCGCAAATACCAATATTAAAATTTGTATGAAATTAGAAGATCCAACCGATACACTAGAATTCTTCGTTAAAACTGCTGGTGAAGCTTACGTTACAGTAACAGGCGGCTTTCAAACCAAACCATCAAACTTTAGTAATAACTATTTAGATAATCAAAGTGCTACTGTTGAAAAACGTAACAGAATAGAATTACTTGATCTTAAAGACCAAATGCCTGGTGAGTTTCATATTTTCTTTAAATCCAAAATTATTCGTGGACGTGCTTTCTTCGTTAATCCACCTAAAGTCGCGCGTTTGCAATTAAATCAATTCTTAAAAGTTGAAACACCTCCTGATGAGATTTTAATCCAAATCTCAAAACAAATTGATGCTTTCAAAAATGTTGTTGAAAATCCAAATTTTAACAAAGTACAAATCAAAGAAGATCCAGAGCTTAACTTTGTTTTTACTTCTATCAATCAGGGCCAGCCTAAAGATTATCTTAATAACGCAGCCCGCGCTGTTTATGATCTATATCTACACCATTCAGCACAAGATGAAGCATTATTTGAACAAGAACTACCGACTGTTGATCTTAACGGTGCAATCGATATCTTTACTGGCAAATCATTAGATCTTTTTGATGATCCACTAAAGTTATTAGAAGTCGACCCAATATTAATAAATCCTATTATTAATAAAAGTTCTATGCTGAAAAATATGACTCTATTAGAACACGTCTGCGGACGACCTAAGAAAGAAGGTCATGAAATTACTGTTCAGCAAATTAATGAAATCAGCAAAGCAACAACTTACCCTCCACACGAACGTGCATTACCATCAAAACAACAAATATTGGATAGCTTTACTAAAGTTATCCATAGCCTAGAGAATCCTGCTAAGCAAGATTAACCATAAAATTAGTAATTATCAAAAATTGTACTTTTGATAACTTTATTGTTATTGTTAGTATCACTTTTATTATTCGAGTAACATTCATGCAACCTTTACCAACTACAGAATCCGCATATCCAATGCTCCTACCTCATCAGCATACTAGAATTCTTCGCGGCAAAGATATTCTTGCAGCTTTTTTATATGAGTTTGGTTTAGCTGCGATTAATTACCTAGTTTTCATTATCTCTGTATTAGGAACTTTATATGTTTACACTACGACAGGAACTGTGCCAACATCATCAGACGGAAAAATTTTAGGTGCAGTTGCTGCAACATCTGCTGCGATGTTTGGGCTTACTGCAACTGGTATGTTTCTTTTAGATATACTAAGAGGTAAAAATCATTTTAAAAACATTATGAATTCTCGAGCCTATAATTTAACAAAAACTTATGATCTAGATTATTCCATACTTGTTACAGCCTTGATGAGAGCAACTGGTGCAATAAGCCTTTGTAATTTACTTGGTGATGTTTTTGGAAATTATGTATTTTCACTCTCGGACACTGAATTCACTGCTTTTTCACTAATCATGGCCAAAGCACCATGGGCTACGGCGACAATAGGCGCCATTGTAGGACTGCCCGCTTCCATTATTTATGCTCACAGTGATTCACGATACAACAGACAAAATAGAAGAATTTATGATCTAATTAGAACTGCGAATAATCTTTTGGTACCCTTTGAAACAACAACTGTTACTCCATCTATATCTATAGTAGATGCGCCAGTTTTGCCATCGGCTGCTGTAACTACGATTAACAGTAGTTGCTTACCGTACCATAATTATCAGAGTAACTTCAGAGTTGATAATCGTACTCCTATCGTTCCTATCATTCCTCTAATAGCTCACCAACAACATCCGTTTGGACCGCCAGAGTTTTATCAGCCAAACTTATCAGCTCGACAATAATTTCAAAGCAAACAACAAATTTTTAACCTCCGCCACTACCCAACTCTGCAGCTGTTGGTTGAGGAGCTGCTTTAGGTGCAGCTGGTGCAACACTACCCCAACCAGCTTTGAAACCTGCCTTACCTTTCTCAGCCATTTTAGCCGGTATCTGACCACCTTCGTTTGTGCCTTTTTCTGCTGCTTGTAAAAATTCTTGCTCACCACCAACTGATGACCCTGAAGCACCAATCCATGTCATAACTTTGTTTGGGACCTCATTTATTAGATTAAATGACTTGTGGACAATTACTGTTATTAAACCAATATACACGAATGTAGCTGCACCTACTGACGCAAAGCTTGTTGTAGGAATTAAATTACTGGCAAACAAGAGATTTATCGTAATACTGAAAAATAACAAATTAATCCTAACAATTATAATGCCGGCCACAAGGCCAACAATCATTAACACAGGGCGCAACATTAAATTGATTAACAATTTTAATCCTGTTTCAGCAGAGCCTAAAATCTCATCTGCTCCATTCGGCTGCATTAGCCCCAATGCTACTATAGGTGCTGCAGCCATAGCTTCGACGCATAAAAGTAGCCAACCTATAACCCCAGTAGTATAAATCAAGAACGGAATCAACGGGACATAAACATTCATGATTATAGCTATTGGATAAAAAATTAACATAATGAAAAATACTGCGTATAATAAGCCCATTAGTAATGCACATATAGCCATAGCAATACCTATACCTACATTATATGGTATAGCCCCTGATACAGCTACAAGAGCAAGTGCTCCTATCGACGCTGGTACAAGACCTACCATCATACCCTCAACTATCTGGGCAAGCCTCTCGCCATTCAAAGCAACACCATGTAAAGGATCCACAGAAAGAGCATTTCTTATTGAAGACTCATCAGTTATGTTTACTTTTTCGGGATAACCAAACAGATCGCTTGTATTAAGTATTAAATCTAATACCATTTGAAAAACCCTAGCAGGAAATTCAACTACTGCTCTTAGCACCTTTTGCAAACCAAATGGTAATTTCACATAATTCATCAGTTGACTTTCACCAAATGGTTTAAATTGCGCTCTAACTTCAGCTTTAGCTTCGTTCTGAGAATAAGAGAATCCAGCCTTATAATAATTATCCGCTTCCCAATCAAAAACACGTCGATCTTGCAATTTGTCAATATCTGAAAAAATGTCATAGGGTTGCTTTACAGTAAAATCATCAATCATTCTTCTTACATACCATCCAACCAGCTGATAACTCTTTTGTGGTATATATGAATTATTTCCTCCTCGACTGATTATCCCATAATATGTAGCGCCTGCAGCTACCCAACCTATATTTTTGGCAATTACATCATCACCAGAAAAAGTTTTTGTAGCATTAACGGCATTTTGATCTGCTACAGCAGTATTAATAATTCTCATAACAACAGGAATAGGATCTGGCAAATTATTTAATAAACTCTGATAGAGCTGTTCATCACCCTCAGCAACCAATTTATCGTATGGTTCACCTGGAGCTGAACCTAACATTTTTGGAAAAAAACTGGCGCGCACCGCTTGCGCATAAGGCAATATAACATCACTTAGCATTGACTGCATAAAAGCTGTATGTATTGGCGGATCTAATTTCAACCCATCAAAGTCTAACATGCCACATCTCTCATAGGCAGAAGATAGATTACGCCAATCATCATCCATCGTTGTCCATGATCTAATAAATGTGCCACTACAATCTCTTGGCGAGCAAGTAATTTTTATTGGTAAAGGCTCACATGTGGGATAATAGCTGCTTTTAGGATCACAAAATCTAATTCTTGTAGGGTTAAGAGTAGCAGTTGATCCTGCCGGCTCTGGACTTGCCCCCATTACACCGATACACGTAGCAAACTCGATAGCTGGTTGTATATAAGTCCATGCCGCAGAACCCCCAATATGAACCGCAGCACTAGTCATACTACCAATATGAGCTTTAGGTGGTCCAATAACCGCTCTCTGTCCATTAGAGCGCATCTGTACCATGACCTGATCCCAAACGTTATCAGCACCAGTAACACCTGAAAGAATAAACCACATTGTAATTACTTGAGCAAAGTTATAACCAAAAGCATTCGGTAATAACATAGCAGCACCCGCTGTTACTCGTACAGGAAAAAATAATGAACCCCATTTCTCACCCATTGGCTTACCAGAGTGTGCTGACTGCATCACAGAGATAGTTGTGATATAAACAAGAATTGCTGTTCCAACAGTGGCCACAAAGCCATTGAAGTATTGAAAAACAATACCCATCATATTTGGTGTACCCTGCATTACGCCAACAAATGTAGACGAAATACCTCCAAAGAGAACTGATAAAAAAGCAGTAGATGTATCTGATCTAAACTCTGCTGCCCATAAAGAGCAATTAAAACCACATAATGTAATAAATATAAGTATTATGCTTGCGAGATCTTTTTTTGATTTAAAAAATTTGTAGAGAGTATTCGTCACTTTGATACACGGATATTAATTACATATATTATTAGGATAACATAAATATATAATCTTTATTAAGACCCAAGCCAGATTAAATTACTTATTAACGCTAACATACATGTGTAAGTTAGGAAAGCTTCTCAATGTCAGATATGGAGCTAATTTTAAACTAGTACCAGGGATTTTTTTTATTACTAAGCGTTGTAATAACCTGATAAGAATCACTTGTGTTTCTATCATTGAAAAATTGGAAGCTACGCAACTTCTTGCGCCCAATATAAAAGGTAAATAGCTATTTTTAACTTGTTTACTTTTATTTTCGGGACTGAAACGATATGGGTTAAAAATATTAGGTTTGCGCCAATACTGCGGATTTCTATGTAATGCAAATATATTAGAAATTACAAATGACTTGGCAGGGATATAATAGCCATTGATTTCATCATGGTTAAGATTATAACGCATTGTCCCCCAGATAGGTGGAAACAATCGCATCGTTTCTTCTAACCACATTCTAACATGTGAACAATTCAGAACACTCTCATAACTGATTCTGTCTGTTGGTAGTCTTTTTATTTCTTCTAGTACTTCTACTTCGAATACATTATCTAATGTCAAAGTTGCTAGTGCAAAATTAATTGCAATCGCTGAAGTTTCATGGCCCGTTATCAATAAAGTCGTTACTTCATCTAAAAGCTCGGTTTCATTGTATTTATATTGAGCTTTGCCCTGATAGTTCATTAAATACGTAAGTAAATTCTCATCTTTATTGAAATCTATCGTATTGATAAATCTTTTTTTAATAATCTGTTTTAAATAATTCGATTGCTTGTTTATCAGGTACGTCTTATTAAGTTTCAATGGAGAATGCATAAAATTTTCATTAAGATATTTTATGATCGCTCCAGCCGCCTCTATATCTTCACCCCAAGTTTTACCAAATAAAATTAAGCCAGCTATATCTAAACAAATATGCGTAACATATTTTTCTATATCTATAATAGCCTGGTTATTTACCAGCTTGTTATTTGCTTTTTGATCGAATATTTCATCTATAATCTCGTCAATATAATAATCAGTGACCTGCTGCATTGTCTGCACATATTCATGCAGTTTAGCTATTTTAAACACTGGTAAAATATTTCTGCGGCGATCAACGTATTTTTCTCCGCTATTTAACAATATTCCAGCGCCTAATAACTTCTTAAAAGAAACAATGTTAGAATATTTTTTAATATAATTTTGTTCATTCATGTGAACATGAGCAATTTCTTCTGCTCCGCTCAAAACATATATATTATTGATCAACGTACGATTATGTAAATAAATATTACCGTATATTTTTTGTAATCTTACAGTTTCAAATAGTTCTTGCGGATCGGGTGTATTAAACAGGCCCCAGAGAAGTTGTGCTTTAGATGCAACTGGAATTTCTTTTAAATCTACTAAAGACTCTAACACTACTTTTAACTACCTATTCTAATTCACCACTTGTAGGCGGCTTTGCTCCAGCAGGACTACGGGTAATACTCCCAGCAGTTTTGAAGCCGGTTTTAGCGCCACTAGCACCTTTACTGCCAATCTCAGAAGGAGTTTTGCCACCTTCTTTGACCTGACCTTCTGTTTTTTGTAACATTTCTTGTTCACCACTAACTGATGATCCCTGTGCACCAATCCAAGTCATAACTCTATTAGGGATTTCATTAATGAGACTAAATGATTTATGAATAATCACCGTCACAAGACCTATATAAACAAAAGTAAGGGCACCTACAGCTCCCAAAGAAGTAACCGGAATAATACCTGTATCTTTACTGATAACCATACTAAGTGAAACACTGAAAAATAACAGCGCTATTCTTACCACTACTAAGCCCGCGATCAACCCTGCCACCATCAGAACAGGACGTAACATCAAGTTTAATAATAATTTTAAGCCATGTTCGGCAGAACCTAAAATCTCATCACCGCTTGGGTGCATAAGCCCAAGCGCGACTATCGGTGCAGCCGCCATCGCCTCAATACACAATAACAACCACCCTATTACTCCTGTCATATAAATCACAGTAGGTATAAGCGGTATATAAACGTTCATCATAATACCTATTGGGTAGAATATCATCATAATAAAAAGAGCTGCGAATGCTACAGTCAGCAGAGCTGTAATCACACCTATTGTTATGGCTGTACCAACGTACGGTAATGCCCCAGCAGCCGTTGCTGCAAGAAAGCCCGCCAGCAAACCAGTTAAGATACCGAAAAATAGTGTTTCAGTCCTGCTAGCAATTTGCGCCCCTTTATCAGCGATACTGGCAAGTGGATCTGTTGCTATGGCGGCCCGTATAGAGTCCGGATTGGTTATATTAACTTCTCCAGGGTAGCCTAAAAGACTACTCGTATCCAAAACATAATGTATAATAAATTCAATAAAGTTGGGGATACCTAAACCAATTACTGAAAGCACAATATTATGATATGTAATTTTAGCGCTGGTCGTCACACTATCGCTTTTATCATTGCTGGACGGTAGTCCATTGATAGCTGTACGTAATGAATTGATTTGTTTAATTACATCTGCTGACAATGTTTGATCTAATGACTTAGTGGCTGCTATAGGCGAACCTATATAATACTCGATAGTTTTAAGATCAGCCCCTTTCCCAGCATTTTTTATAATACCATAATAAGTAGCACCTGCAGAAATCCAGCCTATATCTTTAGCTTTACGCTCATAGTCCGGTAACGCCTGAGTAGAATCTGCAATCCGCTGATCTAATACTGCGGCATTGATTAAAGACGTAAAGGTTTTAATCGGATCATTTATTGTTTGTAGTTTCAACGTAAAGTCTGCTATTTGATCCGCTGACAAATTTGCAGATTTATCATAAAAACCTTTATCATTAAAGTAAGAAATATAATCTGGGAAAAAATTTCTTACGTCATTGGCCATGATGGTAGTTAGACCTAACATACCATTTATATAATTTTTACGAATGTCGCCTTGCAGGTTAATGTTGTCAAAGTCTATCAAGCCGCATTCTTTTTGTACACGAGGATCCTCTGGTTGTATGACTGCTTGTTCTGTGCTGCAATCAGCGGGAGAGCAACTTAAAGCAACAGGAATTACATCACATGTAGGATATTGATCAGAACATGCAGGTACAGGAGCAGTATTAGCGCTAGAATCGGGAAGTTTCGTCCCATAAGTACCTACACAGGTTGCAAATTGTATCGCAGGAGTAAGATAGTCAACGGCACTAAATTTCCCACCAGGCTCCGAAACTCCAGTATTGGGATTCAAAAATTCAGCGTGTTCACTTCCGACATCAGTGCCACCTGTGACCGCGGCTTGACCTTGTGAGTGAAGAGTATCAACAACACCTATATTGCCATTAACCCCTCTCCAAACTGCATCTGCGCCCTGAACCCCTGTTAAGATGAACCACATTGTAATTACTTGTGCATAGCTATAACCAAAGCTATTTGGGATCAACATTCCTGCACCGGCTACAACTCGCATCGGTAGAAATACAGTATGCCATTTATCACCTAAGGGTTTACCTGAATGCGCTGACTGCATAACAGAAACTGTAGTGATATAAAAAACAATAGCTGTTCCTACAGATGCTATAAACAGATTGAAAGACTGAAAAATAATGCCTAGAATACTTTTTTGTCCCTGGATAACACTACCGTAAGAATCAGTAACATGACCAAATATTACAGATAGAAAAGCCGTAGAAGCATCATTAGTAAAATCTGCTGCAAATGAATTTGAGACGAATAAACTTAAAAAAATAGCAGCTAAAAGTAACCGCGACATTTTATTTATTTTCAAACAAAAATCACTTGCGCTGTATCTCATTAAGTTATTATCTATCTATTTTATGTGAATACCATTCTTTAAAGGTACAGCCGAGTTTACGGTGACTTATTTGAAAATACCAAAAATGTGAAGCCATGCTAAACACAAATAAACATATCATCATCATCATCGATATCCAGCCAGATAACCATTGCCCCATATAAAATCTATAAATACTGTACAAAGCAATAATCATACCTACCACAAGGAAAGTTAAAAAATTTCTGTAATATCCGTATTCCAATTCTTTAATGTCTTGCTCAGATAAATTCATTCTGGCAACTGCAGCTTGAAAACTTTCTGATTCATAACCCTTTTGGGTATTGCTAACGTCAGTTAACGTAGTAACGGCTTTTTTTATTACCCCAGCACCACTAACGATATCTTTATAACCTATCCAACTCTTAATATTGTAAGTAGATTTGATAAAATTACGAATTCGTTTTTTCTTTGCCATGCTTATAACTTAACCATCAAAATAACTTTTATATATATAATATCAGATAAAATAGACCAATTGTCCAATAAAATAAAGAATTAAAAGAGCTTGATGAACTCAAGCAACTTTTCTAGAAGGTACTTTGAGTAAACTACAAAAAAATACAACAAATACTATCGTACTGGCTATTGAAGCAAACGCTAATAATTTTTGCACGATAAATAAGTTCTCGAAAATAATAAAAACTATTACCATAGAGCTTGCTAAAAAAATAGCATAATAACTTCTATTTATTGGGCGAAATTTATTATCAGGAAATCTATAAATATCCTCAATCAGCATGGCATTCTTATCAAATCTATTACTGAATAAGTATTTAAACAAATAAAAAATTATCAGAACTATAGTTAACATGTTCATTGTTTTATTAGTATCGAATATCCTATAAAATCTTTGCATTTCTTCCCAGGCTATATTAAAAACCCCAAAGAACATTAATGAGACTATGCTAAATGCAGTAAAGACCAGAATGACATTAGTGTTGATGTTCATAAATTGAGAATCAGTACTTAGCCTTAAGTCAGGTCTTAAGTCAGTTCCCAACTCGACATCTAGCTTCTCAGTTATTTTTGCTTCACGAAGACAGTAAACAGCAAACAGTGGATAAGCTAACCACCAAATAGTGCTAACAAAGTTTAAATAAAAAGCATTTATATTTTGAGGTTTAAAGTTGTAACCACCCGTTGTTAAAAAACTTATGTTCAGATGTAACAATGGAATCAAAACTGTACAAATAGATAATATAGCTAGCAATATACAGCTAGCAAAAAGTAAAAATTGAGCAATTGACCAAGAGTTGGAACCTAGCCTACTAAGCATTTTCTTAAATTTTTTAGCAGAAACCACAATGATTAAAAAAAAGCTACATATTATGGATATTAAATTTGCACCTTTTATGGGGTCAAAAGACAGACAATAACATAACCATAAATAAAAAATATAAACAGCTGTTGATGTCAACAATATCACTAATGACAAACAACAAACTGAATGAAACGCTATAAGTAGATTATGGATACTATCGTTTCTAATCTCACAAGGTATAAGATCATTCACTATTTTGTAAATATTATTTAAGCCTTTTTTCATTAAAAAATTATATAAATACATATAAGCAACGATCGCTGGTAAAGGTATGATGCTCCACAAGTGGGTCATGTAATAGTAAACATCATCATCGAAATTTATCTGGGCATCATAAGTAGATTTCAAAAAAAGTGCGGCTAAAAGCGGCATAATCAAAGAAAAAGCAGCAAAAAGTAACGTTGTTTTAAAGATATATTGTATATAAACCTTCGCTCTGGCGCTTGAAAACTTGAAAAATTTGAAAAACTCAAATAAAGAAAAAAATCTGAAGTTATAAGTTACGATAATAGCCGAAAAAGGGTAAATAACGTAGTTAATTACAAACATCTCATTGCTAAATAAGAAATTGCCGGCAAGATACCCCATGTATAACGACAACAAAACCAAACCTAATCTTCTGTATCTACTTGTTAGATCTCTTTTTACTATACTACTTTTATGCATAACTCGAATTTATAATTCTATTCGACCGACCCTTGGAAATTCGATATATCACCTTTCATAATATCCTCTGCTTTTTTCTGGCCACTTTGGATTGCGTCCTTGGTTAAATTCATCATAGCTGAAATCTCAGAAGTAAGTACAGCATTTTGTGCGATTTGAATCTGCTGTTGTTCATATTGTTTATATTGTAGCGTTAATTGTAGCGCTTGCATATAAGCCAGTTCTTTTAGTAGAGCCGGGGTAGGCATTTGTTGGACTCTGTCATACCAGTTAGGGTCGGAAAATCTTTTGTTAGCTTCAAACTCTAATAATCCTTGTCTTGATGTACTCTCATAGGTTACTTGTTTACCCTTATCTGTCCATTTGACGACTGGGATTTTCACACTCTCTAACGGCATGTGCTCAGCAAATATTCTCATAAGGGCATACTGTGATAACGACAATTTAGCTTGACGCTCAAGATAACTCATATACGCGTTGTATCCCTCATCTTTAAGAATTTTTGGTGTTTTTTTCAAGTCTAAATATTTACCAGGAATAGTAAAATCAGTTTGCGCTGCATCAAATGGCGCTGGTTGATTATTTGTTATATTGTAAATATAACGTAATGCCGCTTCTGCAGCATCTGAACCCTTTTCACTATAAATTTTTGATTGCATTAACGTACTTGCATTAATGTCAGCCGCGAACGACTTTTCTTCCCAGTTAGTCGTGCCATCACTCTTAGCACTAGCATCTTTTGATGCTGGCGAATTAGGTGATACACAATTATAAATCCCAGCTTTTGCTGCCAATGGATCACAATATTTATTCAAATGTTGTTCAACCCAATCACGTACCAAAGTGTTTAGTTGAGGGGCGCCGCTGTAATATTCTGACCCCAACATATTTCTTTTTATAGAAGCTTCAATAAGCGTCTTAACATTATATTTGTATGGCATGTATGAACTTAAATACGTTTCACCACTCGTACGGCTAGATACATGGGATGGTGGGAAAACATCATTAGCCTGAACCATGACACGGGCTAGATAAGATGTTTGCAGCAGAACTGCAGTAGAAGCATCGCCAACAATCTTAGTTGCATCACCCTCTTTTTTATCTACTTCCGTTTTGGCACGAGTAATTCGAGGGTACATATACATTTGGGGTTGTTGATTATCAAACCCCTGATAACGAATTTGTTGCATGCAATTCTGATCCCCCGGTGCACAAGTAGCAACTGGCGAAGTAGGTGGTTTATCAACCGGAGCACCAAATTTATAATAGGTGGTTTCACTAGAATTTATTTTAATATTGCAAAAACCAGAATTAACCGAGCTTTTTAACGAACAGGTATTAGGTCCATAACTTATACCTATACAATCAGATCGTTGTATACAAAGTGAGGCGCAAGCTTTTAGATCTAAATTGCCTAAATTAGTCTGCCCTTGTATATCATCCCCATTACAATCAACATTTGGCGAATAAATAAACTTTTGATTCTGCCCTGCACCTGTATCAAAATCCTGTTGATTAGAAAGTTTATGGTAAAAATTAGCCTGCTCACTATAAACTTTACAAAGTTCATTATCAGTTTTTACACTACAGTTAGTTTTTTGTGCTGTTCCTGGAATTGTCGGATAAAAAATGAAGCTTTTACAATCGGATCTATTCATGCATGCATTAGCGCAATCATTTAAACCGGCCATCCACTCTGTGCCTTTATTCGAGCAAATTTTTGTTACTACAAAAGCTTTAGTAAAATTATCCATTACATCAGCCAGGGCTGCATTACTCGAAAATATCAAGAATATAAAAATTATTTGTTTTAATTTATTCATATATCAACTCTGAGAATTAATTATCCATTGGGCCGACCGGTTTATTACCATCATATGATTTTGCTGGATCAGTAGTCCACCAAGGACCATAATCTTTCAAATAATTGGTACTCCATGTATCGGGTTTATAGACCCACAACTGATCAGGATGATATTTATAATTATCTAGATTCTGATTAAATAATATTTGCCTTTGCCGAGCAGCATTTTTCCAATTAGTATAAACCGTCTGACACACATCCGCTGAGGAATAACAAGGTATAGATAGATCTAAGTCATATTTATTACCATTGATATCTGTCATTTGAGTTTTATAAGACTCACCCCCAGGATTAGGTAAGGTATAAATAGAACCTGTTTGTGAAGAAAAATTCTTTAAGCCTATATCATTAGCATAAAGTGCGTTGTTATATAGTGACCAAATGCACTTACCAACTGCATTTTTAGCTATACAGCCCTGACCATCGTTAGTTGCATTCTGAGATCCATCATCGCTACTACCGGTATCGACTGTGGTAGTCCCGTCTGTTGATCCACCACCGCCAGTTCCTGATCCGCCACCGCCGCCGATTCCTGATCCACCGCCGCCGCCGATTCCTGATCCACCGCCGCCGCCGATT
>JACCDT010472331.1_pt1 | contig 20362 bp, 15 predicted proteins | sample 7446291 | NCBI WGS metagenome assembly JACCDT01 (sample SAMN15323446, study PRJNA562643) | freshwater metagenome | isolation source: river surface water | place: USA:Blue River Watershed | collected 2017-08-17 | reverse complement strand
GGGCATCGTCGATCCGGTCGACGACGTGCGCATCTCGAATCCGCCCTCCAACCCCGAGCTGCTCGACGAGCTCGCGAAGCGCCTCACGGAATACAACTACGACTTCAGGCGCATCGTCCGCGACATCGTGCTCTCGGCCGCCTACCAGCGCAGTTCGCAGCCGAACGAGACCAACGCCGGCGACCGTCTGAACTTCGCCCGTTCGCAGGTCCGCCGCGTGCGCGCCGAGGTCCTTCTCGACGCCATCTCGCAGATCACGGAGACCCCGAACAAGTTCCAGGGCCTCCCGCTCGGCGCCCGCGCGGTGCAGATCGCCGACGGCGCGGTGTCCAACTACTTCCTGACCACCTTCGGCCGCGCCAAGCGCGAGTCGGTCGCGTCCAACGAGGTCAAGACCGACCCCTCGCTCTCCCAGGCCCTGCACCTGATGAACGGCGACGCGCTCAACGAGCGCATCCGTCGCGGCAAGGTGGTCGAGACCCTCATCGCCGCCGGCAAGAAGGACCCTGAGATCGTCGAGGAGCTGTTCATGCGCGTCTTCGGCCGCCGTCCGCTCCCGGCCGAGGCCGCCGCGGTCATCAAGTCCGTCGCCGCCGAGCCCGAGAGCCGGCAGGCCGTGCTCGAGGACGCCTTCTGGGCGCTGATGAACTCCAAGGAGTTCTACTTCAACCACTGACCGTCCCGCCACGATGCGCGTACGTCCGCTCAGCCGCCGGTCCCTCGTCTGCGCCGCGCTCCTCAGCGTCTGCGCCCAGGCCCAGGAGAAGCTCACCTACGACGACCACATCCGGCCCCTGCTGGAGAACAAGTGCTTCTCCTGCCACAACCCGGACAAGAAGAAGGGCGGCCTGGAGCTGACCAGCTACGCGGGACTCGTCGACGGCGGCTCGGGCGGAGCCGTGATCGATCCGGGCAATCCTTCCGCCAGCCGTCTCTGGACCTGCAGCGCCAAGAAGGAGGAGCCCTTCATGCCGCCCGAAGGCGCGCCGCTCGACGCGAAGGACCTCGTCACGCTCGCCAAGTGGATCGAAGGCGGCGCCCTCCAGTCCAAGAACAGCGTCGCCCGCAAGTCGAACCGCCCCAAGGTCGAGCTCGCGGTCACCGGTTCCGCCGGGAAGCCTGACGGACCCGCGGCGCGCCCTGAGCACGTCCTGCTCGAGCCCGTCGTGGTGACGCCCCGCACCTCCGCGGTGGTCGCGATGGCGGCCAGCCCCTGGACCTCGCTCCTCGCGGTCGCGGGACAGAAGCAGATCCTCCTCTACGACACCGACTCGCGCGAGCTGGCCGGCGTCCTGCCTTATCCGGAAGGCTACGCGCGTTCGCTGAAGTTCAGCGCCAACGGCTCGCTCCTGATCCTCGGGGGAGGCCGGGGCGGCAAGCTCGGCCACGCCGTGATCTGGGACGTGCGCACGGGGCGCCGCATCGCCGAGGTCGGCAAGGAGTTCGACCAGCTGATGTCGGCCGACATCTCGCCCGACCACCGCCGGGTCGCGTTCGGGACCAATGCCAAGAAGGTCAAGTGCTTCGACGTCGCCACCGGCGAGGAGCTCTACGTCATCTCGAAGCACACCGAGTGGGTGACCGGCGCCGACTTCAGTCCCGACGGCATCCTCCTCGCCACCTCCGACCGCAACGGGAACGTCATGGTCTGGGAGGCCGACAACGGCGGCGAATTCTTCAACCTCGGACAGCACCAGAAGTCCGTCACCGGACTTTCCTGGCGCGCCGACTCCAACGTCCTCGCCAGCTGCTCCGCCGACGGCACGGTCTCGGTCTGGGAGATGAAGACGGGCAAGCGCGTGGCCAACTGGTCCGCCCACGGCGGCGGGGTGGAGGGCGTCGCCTTCACGCCCGACGGGCGCATCGTCACCTGCGGACAGGACGGCAAGGTCGCGCTGTGGTCGGTCGAGGGCAAGAAGCTCGGTGAAGCGCAGCCGCAGGGGGACGTGGTCTCCGCGGTCGCCGCGCTGCACGACGGCAAGTCCGCCGTCTCCGGCAACTGGCTCGGCGAGGTCAAGTTCATCGACCTCACCAACGGTCAGGCCGCCGCGCAGGTCTCCTCCAATCCTCCCAAGCTCGCGGACCGCGTCGCCGAGACCGAGCGTCGCATCGCCGAAATCGAGGCCCTGCTGGCCGCCCATCCCGCGGTCGAGCCCAGCCCCGCCGAAGCGGCCGCCCGCAAGGCCTCCGCCGACGCCGAAGCCGCCGTCGCCGCGATGCGGGCCAAGGTCGCCGGCATCGAGAAGGAGCGCGCCGACCTCAAGGTGAAGCATGACAAGGTTCCGGAAAAGGAGCGCCCCGCCATCGTCGCCCGTCGGGCCGAGCTCGCCAAGGTCCGGGCCGGGGAGCTGGACGCGCTGCAGAAGGCCCTCTACGCCCTGCGCGAATCCTCCGCGAACGCCGCCTGGCTCCGCGCCGACCTCGCCGACCTAGAGGCGCGCGTCGTCGAGATGGACAAGGGGCTCGCCTACTGGAAAGGCCTGCTCGCCAAGGACAAGGCCAAGGCTGAGGCGCAGATCGCCGACATCACCAAGGCCCGCGGCTTCTACGTCGACCAGTCCGCGCGCACCAAGGCCCGCCTCGCTAAGGTCGAGGCCGCCGACGCGTCGCTCTCCAAGGTCCGCACCGCGCGCGCCGAGCTGCCGTCGTTGCGCGAGCGTCTCGCCGCGCTCAAGGCCGCCCAGTTCAACGTCGGCCTGCTCTCCGACCAGGACCGGCTCGCCAAGATCGAGTCGGACATCGCCGACCTCATCGCCGCCCGGACGGAGAACGAGGCCGCCGCCAAGCAGGCCGAGGCCAGGCTGCCCGCCGCCCGGCAGGCGCGCGATGAAGCCGCCGCCCGCGTGCCCGCCCTCGAGCAGGCCGCCGCCCGCATCAAGGCCGAGCTGCCCGCGCTGGAGAAGGAGCTGTCGGCTCCGCGTCAGTCCGAGGCCGAGGCCTCCGGCCGTCTCGAGTCGCAGCTCAAGGCGGTGGCCGAACTCCAGGCCGCCCTGGACAAGGCCGCCGGCACCCACCTGATGAACGTCAACGCCGCGAAGGCGGCGGTCGAGCAGTTCAACCAGTCCATCGAGCCCGTCCGTCTGCAGCGCAACGCCGCCCGGGCGGCGCTCGAGACCGCGCTCAAGACGATGGAGGCCGCGAAGAAGGCGCAGGCCGAAGCGAAGGCGGTCGTCACCGCGGTCGCCTCGCGCCGCGACAAGGCCGAGGCCGTGCTCGCCGCCCAGTCCAAGGAGGTCGCGGCCGCGCAGGCCGGCGTCGCCTCCGCCGCGCAGGCCGTCACCGCGGCCCGGACCGAATTCGAGGCCGCCCGCGGCTTCAAGGCGATCTTCTCGATCGGCTACTTCGAGCGCAAGCGCGCCACCGAAAAGGGCCTGTCGGCCGCACTCGCCGACGTGGCCAAGGCGCAGTCCTCCCTGGCCTCCGCGCAGGCCGTCCTCGGTGAGCGCGAGAAGATCCTCGCCGCCTCGGTCGCCGCCCTGAAGACCGAGGAGGGCAAGCTCGCAGGACTCGCCGCGCAGACCGTCAAGACGGAGGAGGCCCACAAGGCCGCCCGGACCGAAGTGGACCGCCTCATGGCGATCCGTGAGAAGCAGGTCGCGGAGCGCCAGGCCAAGGAAGCGGCCGTCGCCAAGCTGGAGAAGGACCAGCAGGCCCAGCTCGCGCCCCAGCAGGCCGCCCTGAAGTCCGCGCAGGAGGCGATCCCCGGCCTGGAGAAGGCCCTGACCGCCGCCCGGGCCAAGCTTGCCGAGGCCTCCAAGCCGCTCGTCGCCAAGCAGGCCGAGCTCGCCGAAGCCGAGAAGGCGCTCGCCGCCGGGCGCCAGTCCGTCGATGCCGTCGAGAAGGCGCTCGCCGCGGCCGTGAAGGAAGGTCCCCAGCGCCTGAAAAACCTCGAGGAGATCGCCAAGTCGCTCGCGGAACTCCAGCCGCAGGTCGAACCCCTCAAGGCCAAGGTGGCGCAGGACCGGGAGCGTTACCTCGCCCTGCTGCCCAAGAAGGACGCTCCGAAGGCCAACTGAGCTTTTGCTTCTCGCCCGCGGGCCCGTGGCGTGAGAGACCTCCGCCATGACTTCACGACGCGACTTCCTCGCCGCCTCCGTCGCGGCCCTCGGCGCGGCGCTGGCCGGCTGCACGACGAAGGGGAGGGCGCCGCGGATCGTGCTGCGGTCCTCCTGGCAGACCGTGAACATCGGCGACATCGCGCACACCCCGGGGGTGCTGGCCTTGCTGGAGCGGCACTTCCCGGAGGCCGAGGTCACGCTCTGGCCCTCCAACGTCGACAACGGCGTGAAGGAGATGCTGGCCGCCCGTTTTCCGAAGCTGAAGTTCGCCAGCCCCAGGCCTGACGTCGCGAAGCTTTACGCCGAGAACGACTTCCTGCTGCACGGTTCCGGTCCCTCCCTGGTGGGCGAGAAGCAGGTCGCGCTCTGGCGCCAGCAGGGCCCTAAGCCCTACGGCGTGCTGGGCATCACGCTGGGCAGTCCGACGCCGGAGACGGTCGGAGTACTCACCGGCGCCCAGTTCGTCTATTTCCGCGACTCGGTCTCGCTCGCGACCGCCCGGGCCGCCGGCGTGAAGTGTCCGGTCATGGAATTCGGACCCGACGGCGCGTTCGCGACCGACCTGCGCGACGACGAGAAGGCCGAGGCCTTCCTGCACGGCTGGGGCCTCGAGCGGGGCAAGTTCCTCTGCTGCATCCCGCGCTACCGGTTCACGCCGTATTGGACGATCCACCGTGAGCGCGCCTTTGATCCCGTAAAGCAGAAGCGCAACGACGAGATGAAGGAGCATGACCATGCGCAGCTCCGCGCCGCCATCGTCGCGGTCGTGAAGCAGACCGACCTCAAGGTGCTGATCTGCCCCGAGGACCGGACCCAGATGGCCATCGGCAAGGAGATGCTTTACGACAGGCTGCCCGACGACGTGAAGGACCGCGTGGTCTGGCGTCAGGATTACTGGCTCACCGACGAGGCGTTGAGCGTCTACGTCCGCAGCGCCGGACTCTTCGGCAATGAGATGCATTCGCCCATCATGTGCGTCGGCAACGGCATTCCGGCCGTCGTGTGCCGCTGGGCCGAGCAGACCTCGAAGGGCAACATGTGGAAGGACATCGGCCTGCACGAATGGCTCTTCGACCTGGACGACGAACCGCAGCTCGCGGGCATCGTGCCGGCCGTCCTGTCCATCGCCAAGGACCCCGCCGCCGCGAAGGCCAAGGTCAGCAGGGCCCAGGCCGTCCTTCGGGAGCGCCAAACTTCGGCCTTGGGGCGCGTCCGGACGGCCGCCGGGGCCTAGTCCGTGGTTGACGCATCAGGGCGTCCACCTTTGATGGGCTTTCAGTCTGGTTTTCAGGAGAGGTGGCAGAGTGGTCGATCGCGCTGCATTGGAAATGCAGTGTACCGCAAGGTACCGAGGGTTCGAATCCCTCCCTCTCCGCCAGACCGAATCATCGCAGCCCGCCCCTGGGAGGGATGAGAACCTCTGGTTCGGCGAGGCCGAAGGCCGAGCGGGCAAACCGAAGGTTTGGGGCGTAGCCCCGCAGCGCAGCGGAGCCAATCCCTCCCTCTCCGCCAGACCGAATCATCGCCGCCCGCTCCGACGGAGGGATGAGAACCTCACTTGCCGGCCTGCTTCGCCCAGGAGTCCTTGAGCGTGACCGTGCGGTTGAAGACGGGCTGCCCCAGCTTCGAATCCTTGGCGTCGACGCAGAAATAGCCGGTGCGTTCGAACTGGACCCTCGTGCCCGGGCTCACGGCCAGCAGCGCCGGCTCGACCTTGGCGCGCACGGCGTTGAGTGAGGCGGGATTGAGCAGGTCGCGCCAGTCCTTGCCTTCGGGGAGGTGGTTCAGGTCCTCGTGGGCGAAAAGGCGGTCGTAGAGACGGGCTTCGACGTCGCCGGCGTGGGCTTCGGAGACCCAATGGATGGTGCCCTTGACCTTGCGGCCGTCCGGCGCGTCGCCGCCGCGGGTGGCGGGGTCGTAGGTACAGGTGACCTCCGTGACATTGCCGGCCGCGTCCTTGCGGCAGCCGGTGCACTTCACGAAGTAGCCCCAGCGGAGGCGGACTTCCTGGCCGGGCGTGAGGCGGAAGAACTTCTTGTCGGCGTTCTCCAGGAAGTCCGCGCGCTCGATGAGCAGCGTCCGGGAGAAGGGCACCTTGCGCGTGCCCGCCGCCGGGTCCTCGGGGTTGTTGACGGCCTGCAGCTCCTCGGTCTGACCCTCGGGGTAGTTCTCGATGACCAGACGGACCGGGTCGAGCACGGCCATGAAGCGGGGCGAAGTGCGGTTGAGGTCGTCGCGGACGGCGTGCTCGAGCAGGGCCACGTCGGAGAGCGAGTTGTGCTTGGTGACGCCGACCGTCTCGCAGAACTTGCGCAAGGCGGCCGGCGTGTAGCCGCGGCGGCGCATCCCCGAGATGGTGGGCATGCGCGGGTCATCCCAGCCGGAGACGCGTCCTTCCTGCACCAGCTCGAGCAGGCGGCGCTTGGACATGACCGTGTAGGTCAGGTTGAGGCGGGCGAATTCGATCTGCTGCGGACGGCCCTCGAAGCCGAGGGCGGAGAGGAGCCAGTCGTAGAAGGGACGGTGGACTTCGAACTCCAGCGTGCAGATCGAATGCGTGACGGACTCGTAGGCGTCCTCGAGGGGATGCGCGTAGTCATACATCGGATAGACGCACCACTGGTCGCCGGTGTTGTGGTGGCTCGTCTTGCGGATGCGGTAGATGACCGGGTCGCGCAGGTGCATGTTCGGCGAGGCCATGTCGATCTTGGCGCGGAGGACCGCCTTGCCTTCGTCGTATTCGCCGCGGGTCATCTTTTCGAACGCCGCCAAGTTCTCCTCGACCGTGGCGTCGCGGGTCGGGCTGGCCTTGCCCGCCCGCTTCTCGTCGCCGTGGAACTCGCGGATCTGGTCCTGCGAGAGGAAGCAGACGTAGGCCTTGCCGAGCCGGATCAGCCTGACGGCGTCGGCATGCATCCGCGCGAAGTAGTCCGAGGCCTGGTAGTAGTGCTCGCCCCAGTCGAAGCCCAGCCAGCGCACGTCCTCCTTGATCGACTCCACGTATTCCGTCTCCTCCTTGGCGGGATTCGTGTCGTCCATCCGCAGGTGGCAGCGGCCCTGGAACTCGAGCGCCAGGCCGAAGTTGAGGCAGATGGACTTGGCGTGGCCCACGTGCAGGTAGCCGTTGGGCTCCGGCGGGAAGCGCGTGACCACCGAAGTCCGGCGGCCGGCGGCCAGGTCCGAATCGATGATCTGCTGGATGAAGTGCCGGTGGGTCGGGCTTTCGGACATGGCTTCAGGAGGCGTAGGCCCGCAGGCGGGCGAGGGTGGCGTCGCGGCCCAGGACGCGGAGGACGCCCAGCAGGTGGGCGCCGCCGCCCTGGCCGGAGACCGCGAAACGGGCCGGGGCGAAATAGTCGGTGGGCTTGCGGCCGTGGGCGGCTCCGACCGCGGCGAAGGCGGCTTCGAGGGCGGGCTCGCTCCATTCGGCGGCTTCGAGGGCGGGCAGCAGTTCCCGGACGCGGGCCGCGGGGTCGCCGCCCTTCTTGGTGAGGTTGGCGAGCGCGCCTTCGTCCTTCCTGAACTCCGCGCTGAAGAAGAAGCCCATGAATTCGGGCAGGTGCTCGAGCGAGACCACCTTCTCCTGCACGATGCCCAGGACCTCGGCCAGGCGGGCGTCGGAGACCGAGGCGTCGATGACCCCGGCCTCGGCCAGGATCGGGCGGGCGAGGGCGGCGAACTCGGCCGCGGGCAGGCCGCGGAGGGTCAGCGCGTTGACGTGCGACATCTTCCGCTCGTCGAAGCGGGCGTTGGACTGGTGCACGTCCTTGAGTTCGAACTGCCGGACGATCTCGGCGATGGGCAGCACCTCCTTGCCGTCGGCCGGCGTCCAGCCGAGCAGGCAGAGGTAGTTGCGGACGGCCTCGGGCAAGAAGCGCCGCTTCTGATACTCCTCGATGAGGGCGCCGCGGTCGCGCTTCGACATCTTGCCGGGGCCGTCGGACTTGAGGATGAGGGGGATGTGCGCGTAGCGGGGGGGGTCGACCCCGAAGGCGCGGAAGAGCTCGACGTGCTTGGACGTGTTCGAGAGATGGTCCTCGCCGCGGATCACGTGGGTGATCTTCATCTCGATGTCGTCGACGACGTTGACGAAGTGGAAGACCGGTTCGCCGTTGGAGCGGAAGATCACGAAGTCACGGTCCTCCGCGCGCTCGACGCGGCCGCGCACGAGGTCGTCCAGCACCATGGGCGGGGAGTCGACCTTCTCGTAGTCGCGCTTCAGGTGCTCGTCGTGCGCCTGCGTGCGCGCGCCTTCCAGCCGGAGCCACCAGGCCCCGTCCTTCTCGTAGGCGCGTCCCTTGTCGGCCAGCTCCTTGAGCTTGGCACGGTAAAGTCCGGTCCGCTGCGACTGGAAGTAGGGTCCGTGCGGGCCGCCGACTTCGGGTCCTTCGTCCCAGTCCATTCCCAGCCAGCGCATCGAGTCGAGGATGACGTTCAGGAAGGCCTCCGAGTTGCGTTCCTTGTCGGTGTCCTCGATGCGGAGGATGAACTTGCCTCCCGTATGCCGCGCATAGAGCCAGTTGAACAGGGCGGTGCGGGCGCTTCCGATATGGAAGAAGCCGGTGGGGCTGGGTGCGAAACGAACGCGGACCTGTGACATGCGTCTGGGAAGGGCTAGGGGGCGAGGCAGGGGGAGGGAAGCAGGAACGGGCGATAAAAGCGGAACCCCTCCGGGGCGGGGCCTCCGGAGGGGTTCCGAGAGGTCCGCCGAAGCTCAGCGGGGCTGCTGGGACGCCTCGGGCTGGGGCGTCAGGTCGCGGAGCAGGCCGAAGCCGAAGCGCGCGGCGTTGTCGTCCGAGATGCCCTTGATGATGGGGGCGGGGTCGTCCTTCTTCGGGTCGGCGGGCGGCACTTCGCGCTTGGCGGCGCGGAGGAAGACGTGGTCTCCGGAGCGGGTGCGGACCGGGCCGGCGACTTTGCCGATGCCGGCCGCCTCGACGACCATGGCGGAGTCTTCGGCCGCCCCGGCGATCGCCTCGGGCGCCGAGAAGGCGGAGAAGGGGGCCGGGGTGGAGAGCTTGAGTCCGAGCGCCTTGGCGCTTTCGGTGAAGGACTTGCCCGCCGTCTGGTCGGCCAGCAGCGCCTTGGAGAGACGCGAGATCTCCGCGGCGACCAGTCGTTCCCGTTCGGAGGCGCGCCAGGCGGCGAGGGCCTTCTCCTTGGCCTCTTCGAAGGTGGGGAGACGGGAGGGCGTGCGGGAGTTCACGTAGAGGAAGGCCGCGCCTTCCGGGGTGGCGTAGGCGTCCGTGCGCCATTCCGCGGCGGGCAGGCTGGCGAGCACGCGCAGGCCGGACTCCGGAGCCTTCGGCAGCACCGGCGTGGCGCCTTCCTCGAATTCGGGCACGGGCGTGAGGGAGGCCTTGCGGCTCTGGAGCCAGGCGGCGAAGGCGGGCGCGGCGGACTTGTCCTTCTCCTGGCCGAACTGTTCGTCAAGGTCGTCCGAAACCGTGCCGGCGAAGTTCCTGGTCGCGCGATCCAGGCGGACGATCTTCTCCAGCTCGGCCCGACGCTTCAGGGCCTCCTCCTGGATCTTGCCCGGCTCGAGCTTGAGCTTCTCCGCATTGTTGTAGGCGGCGCTGATGAGCTCGTCGTCCGACACCGGCTGATTGTCAGGGATGGAGCCGGGGATGACGACCAGCGTCGCCTTGATGCGGGCCGGGATGCGGAAGGATTCCTTACCGGCCTCGAAGGCGGCCTTCGCCTTGGCCTCGTCGTCCTTGACCTCGGTCTTGAAGGCGGCGGGAGAGAAGGTGGCCGCGTCCACAGTCCAGAGGGCGCGTTCGCGCTCGAGCAGTCTCTTGAGCTGGGCGCTGGTGGCGTGACCGGGGCCCGAGAGCGCGGCGCGCGCCCGGGTGATCCTCCAGGTGTCGATGATGTAGGTCTCGAAGCGCGCGCGGGTCTCCTCTTCCGAGGCGTCGAGCCGCTTGCCCGCCATCTCGATGAACATGGCCAGCCCGTCGCCGGCGTTCTTGGGGTCGGGTCCGGCCGTCAGGTCCCGGGCGATGCGCCGGATTTCGGCGGGGGAAGGGGAGGGGATGTTGAGCGCGTCGGCCATGGCCAGTTCGGCGACCCGGCGCTCGAGTCCGGACTGGTCGGGGCGGCGGGTGGTCAGGAAGGAGAAATTGATGGCGTCCTGGTGCCGCTGGCGCACCTGGGGGTCGTTCAGGTCCACTCCCATGTAGAGGTAGGCGCCGCCCCGGCTGATGCCGTTCTGGCCGGCAAAGCCGTAGAAGACGAAGGAAGCGACGATGATCACCAGCAGGAAGCTGAAGATCGTCCGGTGGTGCTTCGAGGTGGCACCCTGCAGCCAGGTAATCATCCGACGACCTTGGCGGGGGGCTCGGCGGGTGTCAACCAGAGGGGGTGCCGCTTGCGCCCGCCGGACTTGTTCACATCCCTAGGTCCATGGCCTCGACCAAGCCCATCCAGTGCATCGTTGCGGTGGCCCGCAACGGGGTCATCGGTTCGGCCGGCCGGCTGCCCTGGCATATTCCCGAGGACCTCGAATGGTTCATGAAGCAGACCGAGGGCGGGGTCATGATCGAGGGGCCCGCCTGCTACGCCGAACTGGGCAAGGCCCTGCCCGGCCGTGGCACCGTGGTGGTCTCGCGCGACCCGGCCAAGCGCTTCCCGGGCGCGGAGCGCACGTCCACCCTCGAGGAGGCCGTGCAGGTGGCGCAAGGCATGCCCTGGCCGGGACCGGTCTGGATCACCGGCGGTGAGCGCATCTACGCCGAGGGTCTGCCCCTCTGTTCACGCCTGCTCATCACGCGCATCCACCGTGACTTCGAAGGCGACCGCCGCTTCCCGTCGGACTGGCAGAGGCATTTCAAGAGGCTGGTCTCGCGGCAGCATGGCGTCCACGAAGGGCTCGAATACGATTTCGAAGTCTGGGACCGTTAGCATTGGCCGCTTGCCCGACGGTCAGGCGGAACGCATTCTGCCGCCATGCTGCTGCCCCTGATGCTTTGCGCCGCGATTCCCGCCACCGTGCAGGAGGAATCCAAGGTGCCCCCGTATACGCTGCCCGATCCGTTGGTCTGCGCCGACGGACGCAGGGTGACCGACGCGAAGACCTGGAACGAAGTCCGACGCCCGGAGGTCTTCCGCCTCGTCGAGGAGAACATGTTCGGCCGCACGCCGGACACCGCCCGGCTGCAGGCCGACGCCGTGGTCGAGGTCCGGGAGCAGTCCAAGGACGCCTTCGGCGGCAAGGCCACGCGCACGCAGTTTAGGGTCTGGCCGATCGGAAAGCAGGGCCCCTCGTTCGACATGCTCCTCTACGTGCCCAACGGGGCCAAGCGTCCCGCTCCGGTCTTCGTCGGACTCAATTTCGGCGGCAACCACACCACCGCCGAGGAGCCCGGGGTCTTCGTCCCCGCGAGCTGGGTCTCCAAGCAGTGGGCGCTCAAGGGCACGGCCCAGGCCGACCCTGCGCAGCGCGGAGGCCAGGCGCGCCGTTGGGAATTCGAGGCCCTCGTCGACCGCGGTTACGCCTCGGCCACGGCGTACTACGGGGATTTCGAACCTGATCATCCCGAAGGCTGGAAGTCCGGCTTCCGTGCGGCCGTCTCGCCCGACGGCGTGAACACGAAGTGGCGGGACGGCGAATGGGGCGCCATCGGCTGCTGGGCCTGGGGCCTTTCGCGCATGCTTGACGTCCTTGAGAAGGTCCCGTCCGTCGACGCCGGTCGCGCCGCCGTGCACGGCCACTCGCGTCTCGGCAAGGCCGCGCTCTGGGCCGGCGCGCAGGACCGGCGTTTCGCGTTCGTCATCTCGAACAACTCCGGCTGCGGCGGCGCCGCGCTCAACAAGCGCATCTTCGGCGAGACCGTGGGCGTCATCTCCGGGCATTACCCCGGCCGCGGCTTCCCGCATTGGTTCACCGCGCGCTTCGAGACCTTCTCCGAGAAGGAGGACAAGCTGCCGCTCGACGCGCATTACCTGCTCGCGCTCGTGGCGCCGCGCCCGCTCTACGTCGCCAGCGCCTCCGAGGACAGCTGGGCCGATCCTCTCGGCGAGTTCCTCGGCGCCGTGCACGCCGACCCGGTCTATCAGGTGCTCGGCCAGCCCGGCCTGGGCACCAAGGAGTTCCCGCCCGTCGGCCGGCCCGTCGGGCGGACGGTCGGCTACCATCTCCGTGCCGGCAAGCACGACATCCTCCTCGAGGACTGGAAGAATTACGCCGATTTCGCCGACCGCCATCTGAAGTCCCGCTGAGGGGCCGAGGGTTGACTTGTCGGGCCCCGTCTGGTTTTCTGACTGCTCGGTACCCGTAGTTCAATGGATAGAATTCTGGCCTCCGAAGCCGGCGATTTGGGTTCGAATCCCAACGGGTGCACCACTTTGGGCGAGCGTAGCTCGCCAGGGATAGGGGCAGGGACAGGGCTAGGGCTAGGTGACGTTGGAGGGGCAGCACTGCGTGCTGCCCTGGCTGTTTCGGGCCGTCGCACCGCGGGCAAGACTATGCCGTGACCGTGCTTGGCGTAGCCTCGCCCTTACTTTGCGTGCGCCTCAGGCCTCCTGCTCACCGGTCACCTTGCTGCCGACGGTGAGCATGACGACCAGGCCGATGGCGGCGTAGCAGACGGCTGAGCCAAGCAGGACGTTGCGCAGCCGGAAGAGGTCGGTCATCCAGCCCATGATCATCGCGGCGAAGGGCAGGAAGCCGAAGAAGCTCAGGCCGGCGACGGCGGAGACGCGTCCGCGCAGTTCGGCCGGCGAGCGCTCCTGGACGATCGTGTTGGCGAGGCCGACGAGCGTGGAGACGCCGACCGCGAGGGCCACGAGCGAGGCGCCGGCCCAGAAGAGCAGTTCGGCCCGGCTGAGGCTGACGAGCGCGCCGCAAGCGAGGACCATGCCCGTCAGGATGGCCAGGCGACGGAAGGCCGGCTTCAGCGCCATGATCAGCAGCGAGCCGGAGACGGAGCCGATCCCCGAGCAGAGCATGAGCAGTCCCATCTGCTCCGGGGTCGCGCCGAGGTCCTTCTTCGCGTAAAGCGGGAGCAGCACGATGATGACCGGGAAGACGAAGAGCGTGTTGGTGGCGAGCAAGGCGACCATCGCGAGACTGGGCCTGTCCTGCCGCACGTGACGCAGGCCCTCGCCGGCGCCCCCTTGGCGCCGCCGTTCTTCCTCGGCCGTGCCCTGGGTCCGGCGCGGCAGGGTGGCCAGCGCGATCATCAGCGCCACGAACGAGGCGGCGTTGAGGTAGAAGGCCCATTCGGCGCCGTAGCGCCCGACGAGGTAGCCCGCGGCGGCCGGACCGACCAGGCGCGTCGCGTGGAAGACCGCGCGGTCCATGGCGATGGCCTTCCCGACGTTCTCCTTGGCCACGAGCTCGGGGACGATCGCCGCGGCGGCGGGCATCTCGAAGGAGCTGGAGACGCCGAGCAGGGCCGCGGCGGCGATGAGGTGCCAGGTGTGCAGGGCCCCGAGCGCGATGAGCTGGCCGATGGCCAGGGCGAAGAAGATCTGCGCCACCTGGCAGGCCTGCAGGATGAAGCGCTTGTCATGCCGGTCCGCGCAGGCGCCGCCCACGCGGAAGAGCAGCAGCATCACGACGCCGCTCGCGAGGTGCGGGGCGGCCTGCAGGAGTCCTTCGTATCGCTGGAGTCCGTCGCGCTCCACGACCTCCGTCATCACCCAGCCGAGCGCCATGCCCTGCATCCAGGTCCCCGTCATCGAAATGCCCTCGCCGATCATGTACCGCGTGAACGGCCCGTTCGGGAACCGTTCGACGGCGGGCGGCTCGGCGGGGGAGGACATCGGCGTGCGAGCGTATCGGGCAGGGAGCGGCGAGTATAGGAAAAGATGGGGCGTGCGGGGCGGGCCGCCCCGGTCGCCTCACGTCCGGCCTCCTCTCGCGGCCTTACTTCCCGTGGGCCGCGGCGTTGGCTTTCCAGGCCGCGTCGACGGCCGGGCGGACGACCTTGAGCATCGCCGCGTAGCCGGCCTCCGTGGGATGAAGGTCGTCCTTGAGGTACATGCCCGGGCGCGGTTCATCGCCGGGGAAATTGAGCGCCTCATTGATGTCGACGAAGGCCACGCCCTTCGTGGCGGCGGCGATCCGGCGGAAGCCCGCGTCGGCCTTGCGCATCTCGTCCCACTTGGCGCGACGGGAGGGCGCGTGGGTGGTCGCGAGGATGACCAGGGCGGCGTCAGGGCAGACTTTGCGCAGGCCGGCGAGGTAGGCCTCCACGCGGGCCACGACCCGTTCGGCGGAGTCGCCGGCGTTGATGTCATTGCTGCCGCAGTGGAGCACGACGACCCGCGGGCGGTAGGGCAGGGTGATGCGCTCCATGTAGCCGAGCACCTCGGTGGTGTAGGAGCCGCCGAAGCCGCGGTTGATCAGCGGCATCGGGGCGAAGTCCTGCGGCGCCGACTTCCAGAGCCGCATGGTGCTCGCGCCGGAAAGAAGCAGGGCCCCTTCCGGAGGCGGCTCGACGCGGTCCTTCTCCTCGAAGGACGCGATGTCCTGGCTCATGCGCAGCGGTTCGGAGGCGAGGTCACGGTGGGATGCGCAGCCGGAAAGCAGTCCGAGCAGCAGCAGGAGGTGCAGGCGTCTCATGGGGTCGGGACAGGGAAAGGCGGGCGCGGCACGAGGGCAACCTAAGAGGCGCGGAGGGACGCAGTCGGCCGGCCGTTTGGGGGCCGGTCGGAGCGGATGCGCCGGCTGAGGGTCTTTTATCTTCCATCCCCCAACGTCCATCCTCCATCCTTCCGCCGACTCCAATCCCATGCCCGTCGTCCCCGGACTTCTCTCCCCCTACGACGCCGTCAACGGCTTCGTCTACTTCCCCCGCCTGCTTTCGAAGATCCGTCTGCACGCGGCCGGCCGTCTGCACGCCGACTTCGTGAACAATCTCGGCAAGGCCTTCGATGACCGCTGCTGCCAGTATCTCGGCGTGTCCTATCCGGACTTGCGCGACTGGGTCCTGGCCCATCCCGCCGCGACCGACGCCGAAGCCCATGAGTGGGCGCAGTCCCGCGGACGCCGGCTGAGCGTGAACGACGTCGAGATCTGGAACGGTTTCATGACCAAGCGAGGCTGGCGTGACGAGGCCAACGAAGTGCGCCTGCGCCGCCTCAAGGAGAACGGACTGGGCGCGGAAGCCGGCGTGGACACCATGTTCGACTACATCGAGGTCGACGAGGGCCGTCAGCCGAGGCGGCAGGCCCTCTGAAGGGGACTCGGGGGTTGAGTCCGCGGCCGGCTCCCTCATATTCGGCCTCGCGTGCGAGCCCGCCCCCGAATCTGCGAAGCCCCGGCCCGCCCGCGCCCGCCGGACGGAGGTGAGCCGTGCTGACGGACGCGCTCGCCGCCCTCGATCCGGCCGGGGGCTTCTATTCCGCCATCGCCGAGTTCAAGCGTGGCGGGTGGATCGTGGCCCTGATCGGCGCCGCCGCGATGGTCGGCCGGCTCCTCATCGACGACGCCGCGCACGCCAGCCTGTGGCGTTCCTTCCGGCACGTCGTGGCGGCGGCGATCTTCGCCATCATCGCGTTCTTCGTCACCTTCCAGTGGCAGCTCTCCGCCATCAACAAGGCCATCGTCCAGGGCCTGGCCGGCGCCCTCGCGCCTGAGCTGGTCGACTGGATCACCGGCGTCATCCGCAAGAAGCTCGGCATGGCCGACCCGCCCCGCCGTCGCAAGGGCCGCAAGAAGTCGTCCGGCCGCAAGCGTTCCAAGCCCAAGTCCGCGTCCCGCGGGGGCAAGTCCCGCCGCAAGTGACCCCTCCTTTCATCAAACCACCGTCTCCATGAGCGCCAAACGCACCAATCGCCGTCCCTCGGGGGGCGGACTCGTCCAGGCCGAGGTCGGCATCGTCGGCATGGCCGTCGTGACCCTGCTCGTCTCCCTGGCGGGCCTCTGGTTCAGTCACGAGCTGAAGGACACGACCGCCAAGGTCCGCACCGCCACCGTGGGCATCCAGGGCTCGGTCGACGCCTTCCGCAAGGCGATGCGCTCCAAGGACACCATCGCGGTGCTCATCGGACCCAACGACACCCTGAGCTCGGACAACAAGAAGGTGGAGGAGGCCGACCGCAACGCCGTCGAGGCCCTCGCCCGTGCCGAGGCCGACACGCGTGACTCCCTCTCGCTGCTCGACGCCGTGCTGAAGCTGCTCGCGACCTATGAGACGACGACCGTGACCTTCGCGGGGTGCGCGCTGATCTTCGCCCTCTTCGTCGTCATCCGTCAGTTCAAGCTCTAGCGTCTCAGGCGAAGTGGCTGAAGCCCCGTCCCGCGACGGCTTCTCCCTTCAGGTCCGTGAGGCGCCCTTCGCCCTTGGCGGCCGAGCCGATGCGGGTGAGCGCGGTGCCGGGGAAGGCCTTGCGGAAGTCCGTCTCCAGCGCGTCGGCCGCGGCGGCGCGCGCCGAGAACGCCAGCTCATGGTCCTCGCCGTCCATCAGGGCGTGCTCAAGGGCGGGCTTGCCGTCGCCCTTTGAAAGCAGGGATGCGGATTCCGCGACCGGTATGCGCGTCAGGTCGACCTTCGCGTCCAGGCCCCGTCCCAGCATCCCCGGGAGATCCTTGATCAGCCCGTCGGAGACGTCGGTGCACGCGGTGACCTCGCCTCGGCCGCACAGCCATTCGCCTTCGGCCAGCCGGGGCGCGAAGTCGAGGTGCCGGCCGTAGGCCGAACCGCCCAGGCTGCCGGTGACGAAGAGCACGTCGCCTTCCGCCGTCCCTCTGCGCGAGAGCACGCGATGCGCCTGTCCTTGGACCGAAAGCGTCGCCACGAAGACGCCTGCCGGCCCCTGCGCGACGTCGCCGCCGACGATCCGGAGGCCCGCCTTGACCGCCGCGCGTCCGGCGCCGAAGGCGAAGTCGCGGAGCCATCCGGCGTCGACGTCGGGTCCGAGGGTCAGCGCCAGCAGCGCGTCGGAGGGCCTGGCTCCCGCGGCGGCGAGGTCGGAGAGATTGCGGTTCACGAGCTTGGCGCCGGCGCGCCGGCCTTCGCAGGCCAGGTCGAAGTGGCGGCCCAGGATCACGCCGTCCACCGTGCTGACCCGGAACGCGCGGCCGCCCGTCTCGGGCAGGTGGGCGCAGTCGCCGCCCGGCCCCTCGGGGAAGGGCGGGCAGGCGTCGGACATCGCCTGGATGACGTCGGCGATGATGCGCTCCTCGGTCAGGACGGAGACGGACTTTTCCTTGATGGCGGTGAGGGCTCCCATGGTCAGAGATTGGCGACGTCGGGCGCGACCTTGAGCCAGAACAGGTTCATCGCGTTGAAGGTCGCGTGGACGCAGACGGAAGCGGCCAGGCCGTGACGGTCCCGGACGAAGCAAAGGAAGGCTCCGAACAGCGCCAGCGGGATGAAGGCGGACGGCGCGAGGTGCGCCCCGCTGAAGAGCAGGCCCGTGCCCGCGGCGGCGCCCGCCACGCCGATGCGAGGGGGGAGCCAGCCCAGCAGGGACTTGAGGGCCGGGTAGAGCGTTCCCCGGAACACCAGTTCCTCCATCAGCGGGGCTCCGACGACCACCATCAACGTCAGCAGGCCGAACTTCACCGTGAGCGGATCGGTGCGCAGCACTATCTCCACGATGTCCTGGAGCTGGTCCTCCGGCGGGGCTCCGGTCAGGCCCGACTCATGGGCCCGCGTCCACAGCCGGTGGATTCCCTTCCAGGCCAGCGAACCGGCCGTGGCCAGCGCGCATACGCCCAGATAGGCGCGCAACGTCTCCCGCCAGCGCAGGAGGCGCAGTGAGCCGACGGGTGAGTCGGACGCCGTGGGCGCGCTTTCCGGAGCGGCGGTGGGCGTCCATTGCACCGCGCCCGGGAGCGCGAAGCCCAGCCCCAGGATGGTGCCTGCGGCCGCGAACTGCGCGACCAAGGTCGCGAAGAAGATGTCCTGCTGCGTCACGCCGAACTCCGTCTTGTAGAAGCTGGCGATGAACTGCGAGAGCAGCGGGAAGATGAGCGCGAAGGTGAGCAACGACGTCACCAGGCCGGCCGCCGCCGTGGAGGGGTCCGCCCGACGTTCCAGCCTCGGTCCGCCGCCCGCGGACCAGCGGCGCAGCACGCGCAGTCCCGCCACGGCCAGGGCGATGTTGAAGGCGATGCAGGTCCAGTCGACCGCTGACAGTTCGGAGAAGGACTCGACGACCGGTTCCGGCATCTCAGGCGCCGAAGGCCTTGCGTCCGCCCACGTACGTCGACTTCACGCGGCCGCGGAGGGCGCGTCCCACGAGGGGGTTGTTGCCGGATTTCGAAAGCAGGCCGGCCGCCGAGGGCTTCCAGCGCGCTTCGGGGTCGAGCAGCACGAAGTCGGCGGCGGCGCCCGCGGCGAGCGTGCCGGCCTCGAGTCCGAGCACGCGCGCGGGGCCGGAGGTCAGCCTCTCGAGCAGCACCGCGAGCGGCGCGTGACCGTCGGCGACCACGGCGTCGTGGGCGGCCGCGAAGGCCGTCTCGAGCGTGGCGGCGCCGAAGGGCGCCTGGTCGAATTCGCAGTCCTTCTCCGTCGCCGTGCAGGGCGAGTGGTCGGAGCAGACCGCGTCGAGCGTGCCGTCGACCAGCGCCGCGATGAGCGCCAGCCGGTCGCGCTCCTCCCGCAGCGGCGGGTTGAGCTTAAGATTCGCGTCATAGCCGCCGAGGTCGGCGTCGGTGAGCAGCAGGTGCAGGGCGGAGACTTCGGCCGTGACCGGCAGCCCCTTGGCCTTGGCCTGGCGGACGATCTCGGCCGAGCCGCCCGAGGAAAGGTGCTGCAGGTGGATGCGGGCCCGGGTGAGGCCGGCGAGGGCGCAGTCGCTGGACGCGACGATCTCCTCGGCGGCCCGCGGCCAGCCGCGGAGTCCGAGACGGAGCGACCAGGCGCCCTCGTGCATCTGCGCCCCTTCCGTCATGCTGCTGTCCTGGCAGTGGTCCAGGACCACCAGCCCGAACATCGCCGCGTATTCCAGCGCTCGCCGCATGATCTCGTTGTTCTGCACCCCGGAGACCGTGTCGGTGACCGCGCAGACCCCGGCCTTGCGCAATGAGCCGAGGGGCGCGAGCGCCTTGCCCTCATGCCCCTTGGTGAGCGTGCCCGCGGGGAGCACGCGGACCGCGGCCTCACGTCCGCAGATCTCGCGCAGCAGCTGCACCGTGCCGACGTTGTCGGCGGGCGGGGAAGAGTCAGGCATCGCCACCACGGTCGTGAAGCCTCCCGCCGCGGCGGCGAGCGTGCCGGTGCGGACCGTCTCACGGGCCGACCTGCCGGGTTCGCCGAGGCGGCAGCAGAGGTCGACGAAGCCGGGGGCGACCACGAGTCCCGTGGCGTCGACCGTGACGGCCCGGCGGGATTCCGCCTCGGACAGGCGGTCGGTGAAGCGCCCTTCCGAGACGCAGAGCTCGCCGCGCCTTTCGTCCCTTCCTGAGGCCGGATCGATGATCCGCGCCCCTTTGATCCTGAGCGGCGTGGTTTCGGAGGTCTTCATCGGCGGAGGGCTCCCGTGCAGAGGTGGAGGACCGCCATGCGCACCGCGACGCCGTTGGTCACCTGTTCGAGGATGACCGAGCGCGGTCCGTCGGCGACCTCGCTCTCGACCTCGACGCCGCGGTTGATGGGTCCGGGATGCATGACGATGGCGCCGGGCTTGAGCCAGGCGGCGCGTTCGGCGTTGAGGCCGAACTGGGAGGTGTATTCCGCGAGGGAGGGGAAGTGCGTCGTGGTCTGGCGCTCGTGCTGGATGCGCAGCAGCATGACGGCGTCCGCGCCGGAAAGCGCCGACTTGAGGTCGTGCGCCAGCCGCACCTGCGGGTAGGCCTCCTTCAGCGAGGCGGGCACCAGGGTCGCGGGACCCGCCAGCGTGACCTGCGCCCCCAGCTTGGAGAGACAGAGGATGTTGGACCGCGCGACGCGGCTGAAGAGGATGTCGCCGAGGATGGTGACCTTGAGCCCCTTCACGTCGCCGAACTTCCGACGCAGCGTGAAGGCGTCGAGCAGGGCCTGCGTCGGGTGCTCATGGGCTCCGTCCCCCGCGTTGACCACGGAGATGTCGAGGACGCCCCCGAGGTAGCGGGCCGCGCCGGCGGAGGAGTGCCGGATGACGATGGCGTCCACGCCCATCGCGCGGATGTTCATGGCCGTGTCGCGCAGAGTCTCGCCCTTCACGAGGGAGGAGGCCGTCGTGTTGATCGAGACCACCTCGGCGCCGAGCTTCTTGGCGGAGATCTCGAAGGCCGTGCGGGTGCGCGTGCTGGGCTCGAGGAAGAGGTTGACGATCGTCTTGCCGCGGAGGGCGGGGACTTTCTTCACGCTCCGCTGGAGGGTGCGTTTGAACGCGGCGGCGGTGGTGTGGATCTGCCCGATTTCCGC
>JACCDT010730168.1_pt1 | contig 20364 bp, 33 predicted proteins | sample 7446291 | NCBI WGS metagenome assembly JACCDT01 (sample SAMN15323446, study PRJNA562643) | freshwater metagenome | isolation source: river surface water | place: USA:Blue River Watershed | collected 2017-08-17 | reverse complement strand
CGCCTCCTATTGAGATTAAAATAATCACTATTTTAGAAACGGTCCCTATGCTAAGGGTTGATTTTTCTATTTCGGTTTGTTTCGACATAAATTAGAGTTGCGAAAAGGATTGAACATGGTATTGTAATAATAAAGTCTAACTCTATTCTTTCTGTTATGTGAAAGAATTGCCTATCTAAAACATCAAACAAAGATAAAAACAATCCTGAATATAAAAACACATCCCCTATTTTAAATACAGTTTTTACAGATGCACAAAATGCGTAACAAAATATAATCCCTGAGAAAAAATTATACCTTAAGTCATTCATAGGCATAAACACCGCCCATTCTTTTTTGTAATCAGGGTAAAGATGGTGAGCTATATCGCTATTTAAAGCAAATAACAAACAGCCGACAATAGAAAATACCAGTTTAAATACACCTAAAATGTATGCTTTGTTTAGGCGAATAAACGTGATAATATTCTTAATACCCTTCACTTTTTTACGGGTGGGTAATCGTTGTTAGGGTTAACAGTTGCCATAATTCCAGCACCTGAGTCTGTTACTTCTGTGTTTTGTGCAGGGGTCAACGTTGCCGACTCCCCGTAAATTCCTGCGTACACGTCCAACTGGTCGTTAATTGCTTGTCTAATTGTTGCTATGTTCATGGTTTAAATTTAAGAAATTTATTGTAAAATAGGTTGAAAATAAACACCCATTCAATGCCAAACAGAATGTAATCCCATCCGCCAAAAATAGGCTTATAAAAGAACGGTGTTGCAAGTAAACAGAATAACATCAAAGATTTACTTATATGCCATGCGTTTAACTTGTATTTAGTAAACGGCACAAATTTTCCACTCCACGCCTCATCATTCCAAAAATTAGGATTTAACCCTCTGAATTGTGAACTGTTATACTGGATAGTGTCTTTTGTCTTATCCATCACCGCATTAAATAAAGCGGCAAAAAATATGAGTATTAGGCTAATCATTTTGATATTACAATAGAGGCTATAAATCCGCCCGTTACAACGATAAAACCAAACACCCAACACCACATGTCAAAAGACAAATCCCATACAGGCCAAGCCCTTATAATTGCCGTTTCTATCACGCCAAAAATAGCAAGGATAAACCAGTTTATAGGATTTGAAAAGTATTTTTTAATTCTCATAACTTGTCCCGCCTGTTATCTCAATATCTGATTCCTCAATACTATTCAAAAAATCAAATTCAGTATTTTTAATTACCCTCTTATCATTCTCAGACAAAACAACATAATCCTCACCATCAACATTTATAACGTTGAAAAACATAAAAGGCGCAAATTGCTTGCCCTTTAATAACCGTACCTGTTCGGCTGTTAGTTTAATTGCTTTCATCGTCCTAATGCTGCTTCAAATGTTGCTACTGCTGTACTTAAATCCACCGCCTCTGTATCAGTTAAACCAAGTCCGCACCAAAACATACTCGACTCCTGATTGGTGTAATATGTTACAGTACCTTGTTCGTTAAAAGAATAGGCGTATAACTCGTAATTAGGCATCGAGTGAGCAGTCAAAGCCTTAGTTCCTAAAGACACTCCGTTCCTGTAAAACTTAGCGGTGCTACTGTTGGCTTTACCTAAAAAGAATCCTGAGCTATCTGAATTACTTGCCGACACCCTGTTATTAGGGAAGTTGGCAGAGTCGTAAATAGAAGTATTACCTGACCTACGGGCGCATAAGGAAAATAAGGCCGAGCCAGCATGATTACCACAACCACACTCATACTGTGCCGTGTTTTGGTTGCTGTAACGTGTATAAATGCCTATTGAATTATCATTATAAGCCAAACCCTCAACAGAAGGATTAAAGCCAGTTGACATATAAGCAGTAGTGCCACTTATGCCAGTTGCAGCAAATACGAAGCCGCTACTAAATCCTCCAGTAAAACTTGAACTCGCTAAATTCTGAGCGCAGGCAGCAGCAGAAGAGCCAACGTAGGGATAAATTACCTTTCGCTTAGACCATACCCCTGATGTTTTTAAGTCTAAAACAAGTTGATTGGTTGCGCTTTTTTCGGTTAAACTTAAAGAGCCTCCAGCAGCAGTTACACGGTCAAAGAATAACTGAGCGTCTGCATCGTAAACAGTAGCCGACACATTTATAGTATGACGACCAAACGGAGATAAACCTAAGCCAATCATTAGTACTGGTGAACTAAAACTCGACCACTTGTTAAGGTTACGGCAGTTACAACATAATTAGTCTTACAGTAAAGCCTGTCGCCAGCCTTTAATGTACTCCAATTTGTTAAAGCACTTGCCTCAAAGTCAAAAGCGTTACCATTTGAATCTAAGCCAGTACAAACGCCTATTGCAGTATCTTCTGTGGCCTCAATGCAAATGCCTGTTAATCCAGTTATTGCACTTGTGTCGTCAATAATTATAGTACCACCGCTAACGGCAATCTTTTGGTCTGGTGATGTTGATATTGTTCCCATTGTTTTTAAGGTTGAGTTTTAACGTTTACACACATCCATTGTGTACTTGGTGCATCGTAAACAAAAAATACATAAGTTATTTTATTCGCTGTTGTTGTTGTTGGCGGTGTCGCTCCACAGTCCACAAAGGAAGCATCCCAAGTGATAGTCCTCGGTGTACCATTGTCTAAAAATCTGAAAATTAAACTTTCCGCTTTTGTAGGTGTTCCAGTTACAGCACTAACGGTAAGATTGCCAGCCATTGCTGTTAAGTAATAAGCATCGTAAGTGTCAATATTTGGGGTGATACCAGCTATTGATGTAGTAGTAGACACCCTCTTTTCTACCCTTTTGTTAGTTAGAGTAATTGCCAACTGAGCAAACCATGTGGCTATAACTGTTAATGTTGTTCTTACCGTAGATGAACTTTGAACAAGAGGCACTATTTCCGCCCCAGTTAAAGAACCAGCAGCGGTTAAATTTGATATTTTGCTATCTCCAGCCATTATACTAATAATCTATATCCATCCTCTAACAACAATTCAAAGCCGCTCTCAGTTAACAAAGAGCCTTCCGTTTTATTATAGTACTCAATCGGCTTTGTCGCTACCGTTATACCCTTAGTTATAAAGTACTTTTGGACGTACTTATTGTTAATGGTATAATTTAACGTCTTACCGTTTGGGTCTGTTGTTAAATTCTCAATATCGGGGTTTTCGTCAATCATGGTAAACACATCTGACACGCTCCCGTAATATTGCAAAGCTAAATCTAATACACTTTGACTGCTGCCTATTGTAACATTTTTATTTAAACTCATACGTTCCTATTTGCGTTAATATCGTAATTGTAATTTCCGCCACCGCTATCAATAACAGTAACATCAACATTGGAAAATCCATCGGCCTCCATTTGAACGGTAATAACTCGCTTTAAATTAGCATCCTGTCCACTTGACCCCAAGTATTGAATTATCCCTACTCCAGCCGTTGGGTATTGCTTCCAACTTCCAGCCATAGTGTTAACCAGTAAAACAGCGTGTTGTGGGTCGCTATCTCCTACCTTTAAATCACCATTTGAGAAAACTAAATCCCCAAAATCGTCTATAATAATATCTTTTACCATTATTCGTCCTCCTTGTATATTTTCAAAATTAACGGGAGGGGTTTTACCCCCTACCCGATTGTTAGCCACGGAATCCCAAATAAACCGCAACTAAGTAGCATCACCATGATAAACCTTTGTGCTGCTTATATCCCCCTGAACCGTTGGTGTTAAACTCGAAGCCAGCCAAGCGGTCAAAGCCACTTTTAAAGCCGCTCCACCATCGTTAGGAACAGGAATCCACCCGTTAATAGCGGTTATCAAATCATTTACCTTGTTCTCCAAATTATTGTATTTAGTAACCAAATCAGCCGTTTTAGCCAATCCACCGTAATTAACCCCAGCTAAATGTATTTCATCCACCTCGCTGTACATCGAAACGTAAGCCGACGAATCACTCATAAAAGATACCAAAACAATACTACCAACTTTAGGGTAAATAATAAACCCATCCTTTGTTGAGTCTGCGTTAATCCTTACTTGTTGAATGTCGGCAAAATCTCCAATCGGCTCACAATAACAAGTTTTGGTTAAAGAGTCGTAACTCTTAACCGTACACACGAGTGAGTCGTTTGATTTAGCCTTACGCTTCACAAACTCAGTCAAAGCAGTTATCACTTCACTTTTGTTACTCATGCTATTTTCTCTCCTAAATCAAACACCTGTCTATATCCAACGTCTACCCCTCCACGCCTTTTAACCCCCTTAATTAAATACGTCCCATTTCTTTCTGGCAACTTGTAACTTACAATCTTACATCTATCACCGTGATTCAAACGAGGCTCTCCAAATGTTTCAAACTCACCTCTAAATCCTGTGTACTTTTGGTCTTTAACACGTTGCTCGGCTAAACTGACCATTGTCGCCCTGTCCGAAATATTATAATAGTGATAAGTCCTTTGTTCCCCGTCAACATCCCCAGCCTCGGCCTCTACCCTTGTATTGTCTGGAAGCATCCCGACACATTTTATCTTTATCCTAACATCTCTTGCCTCTTGGTAGTCCATCTCGTTTGAGTTGATACAAACCTCCTCCATCACATACTCAGCCTCTTTAGTGCTTACCGCATTATTACCAAAGCCTATGTACAACTTAGTTCCTACAAAATAAGTAGTAAGCCCAAAGTCATCCCTTAATTTATCAAAGCATTGCGCAGGGGTCATATTACTAAACCGAACCTGTCCAAGTTTCACGTTATCGACTATCTCGTAAGTAATCCCGTCCAGTAAATCCAAGTACTCACCCTCGCTAAATATCCAATCAATCAATCCTTTTAGCTTAATATTTTCACTCGTCACTCTTGGGTATTTCAAAGGCTTGCCTCTTTTAGACGTAGTTCTCACAGTCACCTTTTTAGGGTAAGTTATAGTGTAAGACTTCATCACGAACATATAATCCTCACACTCTAACTGAACTGGGATATTCGCACTTACATGGCTTATAAATCCCTCAAATAACGTTTCCCGATTAGGGAAGTAGCCAGACTCAATCTTTATCTTATCCCGTCTTTTAAATATCGGGTTTGAGCCAGTAAACAAATTTATGCCATCCTGAGTTAACTCCCTCGGTATTGTAACTTTTGCCGTATCTGTCAAATGCTCGAAACTTTCATCTGTTTCAAAGTAATTACAGAAGTCGAACTCAGCCTGTTGACCCTCTTGGTTAGTAATTGTTATGTAAAACTTTGGCCTAAGCATTATACTGTAACCGTTTGTATTTCAAAAGGAATATCGCTACAAAAAGTAATATCTATATCTACCACGTTTCTTGTTCCCTCACGTTGTTTGATATTAAAAGTATCACAAACAACCGTGTAAATATTCATATAACTAAGAAAGTTAGAGGTAATATCTAAAGTAACAGGTCTATTTAACACATCTGAAAAGTTTTTTATCAGGTCGCTTGGTGGTATGTTTGAAAACTCAGTTGACAGCACACCGTTAACACGGATGTCATAATCCCCGTTACTCATGTACTCCTTTACTGTTCCGTTACGCCCAGCTACAGACGTTTTGACTATGTTCCTTTGTTGTGTTACCTCTATTAATGCTAAGTCAAGTGTTACCGTTTGGTTTGGTATTGCTTTGCCTGAGTCATCCGTATACGCTGGCGAAGATATGCTCATGGTATCCCACACGGGAAGCCCTAAAAACCCTGTTTTATCAAAGCCATACTTACCACCCAACTGGTTAGCCTCGTCCTCAATAGCCGCTTTACGTTGGTCTATTGTAAAGAATTTAGGCTTTAAAAGCCCAAGTCCAGCCCCTTTTAAAATCAAAGTACCCTGTGATTTTAGCTGTTTTGAAATAGGTATTAAAAATCCTTCGTTCATCGTGTTGCTACTAAATTAGCATCGTTTAAAACCTCTAAAAGTTGCTTGCTGAATATCTCTTTTGTCATCTCCGCCCCCTCTGTCACGTTGGTAGCGTTTAATGTAATATCCCCAAGTCTATCCAAGTTAATTATAATGTTTTGTGGCCTTGCACCGCTATACTCGGTAGCAGAGCCAACCTTTTTACTTTCTTTTTTAGCCTCGTCAGAGCTATTCATGGCCTCCTTACTCACCTTGTTTACTGGCGTAGTAAGTAGTTTAATATTTCCGTCGATTTGTTCCTGAGCCTGTTTAATTAAGGCCATCGTTCTACCGTACTCTAAATCGCTTATCTTCCTTGTGCCTTCAAAGCCAGCAAGTTTAGACTTAGCAATATCATCCCTGTAAGACTGAATAAAATTAGAAGCGAAGTTGGCTAAGTTCTTTTTTGCGCCATAAGCAGAGGTTAAATCCTTAGACGAACCCTTTACATACATATTCTGTAAAGAGCGGTCTAACATCTCCATCTTACCCTTACCGCCAGTAAACATACTGGCTACATTTGATGTTGAACCCATGAAAAGCCAGTTGTTAAACTTTTCCATCATGGTGTAATCAAGGTCTTTACCCGACTTACTAAATGCGACATCCATCCTGTTGCTCTGTTCGATGACAGCCCCTAACTTGCTTATCAATTCATTTGCCCAGTTAGTGGTCGATGCAATTATACCTGTTTGGCTCTTGCCGATACTTACCTTTAACTTCTCCCATGAATCACCCAAGTTACTTAACCGCCCTCCAACTGTTTTGGACTGCTCGTCCATCATGTTAAAGAACTGCCCACCCTCAGAGGTCATATCCCTAAAAGCCTGTTCTATTTGCGGAAATCCTACCTTGCCAGTTTCAACTAATTTTTGAACTTCTGCCTCAGTAACTTTAAACTGTTTTGCAAGTTGACCAATAATAGGAATCCCTCTACTGGTAAACTGCAGTATATCTTTGGTATAAGCCCTACCCTGTGTTTTTAAAGTACCGTACAGGTAAACAATATCGCTCAAAGGTGCGCCAACACCAGAGGACACATCTCCTAACATTTCCAGGTTCTTGGTTATGTTTACAGCCTCAAATCCATAAGCAAGTAACTTCTTACTACCCTCCTGAACATCAACCAAGCTAAAAGGGGTTCTTTTAGCCAAATCAACTAACTGCCCCTGTAAAGCCTCAGCCGCATTTCTGTCCCCGTACATTAACGTTCTTAACGATGCGGAGAAATACTCGTAATTCTTTAATGAATCAATAACGGCACGACCAGCCCCAGCAATAGCTGAAACGCTAAAATAAGCAGCCATACCAACACCGACTTTATTAATAGTCCTGTTTAGCTTATTCATCCCAGAGTCCAACTTACTTGTGTCCGAGATTGCTCCCGACATAGTTTTTTTGAAGTAGTCAGCTAACTGTAATTTGTATGTTAGATTATTGTCCACCTGTTTTGTCTACTAATTGACCTGTGTAATTTAAAACCCAGTTAATTTCCTCAGCATATTTACACCAGTTGTTATCGCTTAATTTGTCTGGGTTTTTTTTATAAAAAAAGCGGATAAGTGCATCGTTCTGTGCCACCTCATCCGCCTTTAATAGTTGCCTGTATTTTTCTAATTTTTTTTTATAGTTGCCTTTTGCACTTCCAAGATATGCACCAAAGCCTCTTGAGCGGATAAGATAGCATCAAAGTTGTTCTCCAATACACTCACCTCATCACCAGCAACACGCAAGGCGTTAAATCCAGCTATCACAGCCTTTTTAACGTCCTTATCAGCCAGTTTACCAATCATCTTGCGAGTCATCTCATCTGGTCGTTTTAGGTAGTAGGTGGCTTTTTTTCCATCCTCCTCGTCATCCAAAGGGATGGTTACAGTAAATACTCGTCCGTGTTTTGCCTTTAACTCGGCAATCAGTTTGTCATCTTCGTTCATTTTGGGTTATTTTTTGGGTTATTAATTTTAAGCGAAAAGAACATCTGCTACAATCAAATCAAGTTCACAAGGGATTGAAGTATCACCCTGTGCTACTTTACGATTGTTCTTTTTGAAACGGCAACCTTTAAGTGTGTGAACTCTTGGAACAAGCGAAGCATCAGCGAAGTAAACCGAAATATCAAACTCTGGGATGGCCTGAATAACACCGTTAGGTGCTACGGCTTGGATAGCTTCTAATTCTTCCATTAACAGGGTTACCTTTCCAGTAGGATTAAAGTTACCGTAAGCACGTGATACTGGTTTGTTTCCAGCACCCATGATATTCTGCATATCCTGCTCTTGGTCGTATTCAATAGCCGTTACACCGCTAAAAGGTACACCTAAAATGTTTATTACAACATCAGCCCATTCGTAGGACTTTCCGTTAATTAGTACTGGTAGTGAATATGCCATATTATGCGTTTATTGATACTGTAAAACCAACGTTAATTTCGATAAAGTCAGCAGTTCCAGTAGGTTGAATTTGTATAGTTATTTCTAAAATACCTGTGCTTAAAACGTCTTGCTCTGGGTCGATAATTACCGCATAGTTACTAATCTCAGAGTTGTTACGGATAATATCCATCCCTTGCTCTGCGAGAGTCTTAAAGTAATTAATCATATCACCTGTAAGCGTTCCATCGGTGTTAACCTTAATTGGAGAGCCAACGGCTGGCAATACAGTAGAGCGAACGTTTTTAACGCACTTGTAAAAAGTTCTATTCAGGTGAATAAAACAATAGTCATTTGTCAAAGATACTGCCGTGTATGGTCTGTTGTGGAAAGAACCCGCTAAATCAACCTCTTTGCGCAAGAAACAATATCCTAACGTATCAAGATTAGTAATAGTTCCATCACTAAGCGAAGTGTATAATTGACCGTTAGCAAAAGCCAACGTGTCCAGTTCCGTGGTAGAAACTTGAAATTTACCATACCATGCAATCGACTCATTTACTTTAGCTAAAGCAACAGCCCCAAGCATTTCACCTAAATTGGTGATACTTTTACCAGTTGCACTAAATAAATGCTTACCTAAATTGCCACCATCCTGTGCGATGGTTACGGCAACATTTGGAGCAGTTAATGAATGTAAGTTACTTGAGATTGTGGCAACGTCAGCCGTTCCGCTAATCTCAGCACCAAGCAATACAACCAAAGGTTTGTGTACACCCTCTAATGCTGTACATACGCTTTGAATAGCGGTACATTGTGAGGTTGCAAAAGCGGTAGACTTAAAGTAAACCCCTAATTGTTTAATCTCACCCTGTGCGAAGTTTTGCAAAGTAGTGATTTTGGCAAAAGTACCAACATCGGCAGTCGCTTCTAAGTCAACGTAAAGTTTACCTTTAGGTTGTAATCTGAAAAACTCACTAATGTGATAGTGTAAGATATCAATATCAGAGGCCACACCCAAAACAGTTGAACCAGAGCCAGTAGGCTGTGTTAATGTAGCGGTTGAGCCTCCAGTAACAGTAACAGCGTATGGTGTCCCAGAGTTCGGGAAAATACCCTCTCCGCCCTTTGTGGTGATAAAGATGTTTGCTGAACTATTAGTTGCTGAAAATCCTGTGTTAATTGTCGCTGCGTTAATCTTAGCAACCCAAGCTGCTGCGGCAGTAGTTGTGGTAGTTTCCTCACCGCTAACTAAAGCGTAGGTTTCTAAAACAGTTTCCAAGCCGTCAATACCTGTGTAAGTTACTTTTAAAGTATCGCCAACAGCAGGAGTTCCGCCAATTACCACCTTAGAAACGGCAGCAGTTTCACCAGAATGTGTATCAACAATGCCTAAATTTTCGGCATCCTCTACGCTGTAAACAGTTTTTATCCTGTCGCTGGAGCTAAAACCACTTGGTAAAGTAGCCCCTGTGTAAAACAATAAGCCAGAAACGTAATCAGTACCCTCTAAAGGTCTACCCAATCCGCCCTGTCCTTTGTTTATTGTAATGCCATTTAAAGCCATTTTTAATTAGTTTTTTTACGAGGTTTTTTACCTTCTACTTCTGGCACTTCACTTACTTCAACTTCAACCACTTCATTAAGGACGAATTTCTCTCCTTTGTCTTTAGGGTCGATGTTTCCATCGGTGTAAATATTGCCAGTAGATGTAACAACAATGTTAGGATGTACGGAGCTATCAACCCCGTACACCTTACATAAATCTAAAGCCTCTTGTTTGTTCGATACCATGACTATTTTTTGAGATTTTTAATTGTTATTAGGCAGTTTGAACCAAAGCAACAATACCTTCACCGTTGGTGCGCATTTTAGATGCACCGTGAGCAACTGATACGCTCATAATGTCACCAAAATACTGAGGGTCTTTGTCCTTAGTGTAAACGTCAATCGCACCCATCGCACGTGAAACGTAAGATTCTGATATAATCAAAATACCTAAATTATCGCTTGTGGCAGGGCTTGAAGGTGTACCTTCGTCGTTAACAGTTTTAATTGCTGGGGTGTTATCCCATACAGTTACAGTTGAACGCTTTAAAAGGGTGATACCAGCAATCATTGGCACTTTACCTGATGGAGCTACTGGAGAAGCACCCCACTCTAACGACTTCTTAATGTTGGTGTCGTTAATCAAAGCCCAGTACATATTAGCTGGCACGATTGCATAACGAGCATCTGCTGGATTCAAATTCTGCATATCGAGAATTGAGTTAGCACTAAAGAAATCTTCCAAAGTTGGGTCTTTACGAGTACCAGTTGCACTTGGGGCTAATGCCTTAGCGGTAGCAGAACCAGAGGTACGAATGATAGAAGCGGTTGGAACACCACCAGCCCATTCGTACAAAGTATTGTTACCAATAACGTTACGCATTTTCTTTAAGTGTGAACTTAAAACACTTGCACGTTTATCGTATGATAAGTATTGAGTTTCATCAACACCTACACGAATAGGTTGTGAGTAGAACAAGTCTACATTGTAAGTCAAATCAGCATCGGTACGTGAACCAACAGCAGCAGGGAAAGTGGATAAGTTCTTGCTGATAGTTGGATTTGACCCAGCCTGTGGGATGTGTACGGTACGATTGTTTACATAAGACGAGTGGTCTAAACCTACCACGGTCATAAACTCGTCATTTTTGAATAATTGCTCCTCGATAGTTGTTAACCAGAGTTCTTTATTTAAAGCCATTTTGTTTCTTTTTTAATTGTTAATGATTAGTCGATTTGGATTTTTGCTCCAGCAGGTAAGAAGATAGTACCATCATACCAGAAGGATTGAGTCCAAGTTTTACCAGCAGAGCCAGTAACAGTAGGAGCATCAATTCCAGTACCGAAAGTAAAAGTTTCCGAACCAGTTGTTTTTACTTTAATATGTAACATAGCACCCGCTTTCAACTGAGATGACAATGTTAAATCCAAAGTTGCGTTACCAGTTAAGGTAGGCAATGTTGACACGTATGTAACAGCATTGGAGATAGTGGCCGCAGTTGTGCCAGTAGCTGCAATGGTTAGAGTGTCTGCTGACCCAAAGGGTGCGTTAATTGTTGACATTTGTTATTTTGCTTTTTTGTTTGTTTTTAATAATTCATCGTATTGCTCACGGTTGTTGGCATACATATTTTTTAAGCCTTCAACGTCTTTGGTTTCCCAGTCACGGTATGACCAAGTGCTTCTATCTTCAACAGAGCCGTCTTTACCAGCAAAGTTTTTAATATCAAAAGGTTTGTGTGACTCTTTACCGTTACCGAGGCGGTCAATAAGACCCTTAACAAAACCAAAAGAATCGTCGTCCTTTGATGCGTTTAAGATTGTGGCATCTTTATCCTCTGGTTTTAACTTGCCTAACTTAATAGCGTTCTCAACCATAAGGGTAGCATCTGACTTACGCTTCTCGTTTTTAAGTCTTTCCTGTTCGGCCTTTTCAGCAGCGATATCGTCTAACTGTTTTTTAAGTTCAGCCAACTCGTTTTTTAAAGTGGTATTCTCAGCCTCCTTAGACTCAATAGCGGTTAGGATTTCCTGCTCGCTTGCATCCTCCTTTAACTGGAGGTGATTTGTTACTTTTATCATTTTATTGATTGTTAATAATTTGTTATAAATTAAAACCATGTTAGACAGGGTTTCGTTTTTCTTCATTTTTAGCTTCTTTCCAGAACTAACTACCTCGTCTACCAGTCCTTGCTCTAAAGCATCCTTTGCGTTAATCCAAGTTTCTTTACTCATCATTGAGTCGATATCCTCGGCACTCATTTTGGTTCTATTCGATAAAATAGTAACCAGAGTTTCTTTTATTAAAGCAAGTATCTTTTTATCCCCTCCTGATGGATTGTGAAGCATAAGAGTAGAATAATCCATCATGTAGCACTTCTCGCCAGAAACAGCGATTATACCAGCCATAGATGCAGCCAAACCATCAACATAACAATGTACCTTACAGGTTGAGTTTAAAATTGAGGAAACAATGCTGTACCCTTCAAATACTGAGCCTCCTATGGAATTAATGCGAACATTTATTTTGTTGCACTTAGAGGCCAGATATTGCATTTCGTAAGCGAAAGAACTGCCAGATATTCCGTAAATGGTGTTTCCGTTTTCATCAATACTATCGCCTATTTGGTTGTACAAGAGTATTGTACCCTCGTTACCTTCGATATTTTTGATATATTTAAACTGTTGCACCTTTGCATTGCAAAATTAAATTAGTACATTTGCTAAACCCTTAATTGTGACAGATTTATGTATAATCGCAACATCGAGCAACTATTAACACACTTAGAACAGAAAAAAGAAAAGTATCAAGTTACAATCACAGCAAGGATTAGAGGGGATTTGAAAAATAAATTTATCGGTGATTGCCAGAAAAGATGTATAAACGAAAGTAAACTACTGCCTCACATTATAGAAACGTATTACGAGGCTATACGCCAGCATCCACACCTGTTAGATAAGGAGATGGTGGAAATAAAATCTTTCATAATTGACAGAATTAAATTATAAAACCCAAATGAAAAAAGCAGCGATTATCTTGTTATCCTTAGTAGTCTTTGGATGCAAAAAAGAAGAAGTGAAATTAACCAACAATTATACACCGCCTGTGTATTACTACGGCTACGCTCACTTTGAATGGAGCAATATTTTTATTAAATCCGTATCGGTTGAGTTAAACGGCTCTACATTGCAATACACTAACACCGATGGCAGAGGCTCAGGGTCGGCAGACTTCCAGACTATTGTCGGTAAATACCCATACCGTGTAAACATTGCCTACAAAGATTCATCTAAGGTAATTAACGGTGAAGTGGAAGTAAAAAAAGACCTTATAAACAAGGTTTACCTTTAGTAACTTGTTATATTCAAAGTCAAGTTAGCAAGTGTGTACTGTCTTAAAAAAGCCTTCACTCTGTTGTTTCTTGCTGTGTTATTTGAGCCTAAAGTAGTGTAAACAGCCAAAGGCACTTTAACGTTAATGAAGTTTTGATAAGCCCCTAATATTACTGGCTCAAAATAAATATACGGGTTTGCAGTAATTCTAAAGTGTTTGTTTATTGCCTCCTCCAGTATGATTATTTGACCGTTATAAGTCACCCTTTCATCAACGCCAATAAAGCTATCCATAAGTTTACGCCAGTTGGTAGAACTTAAAGCGTTGCCAGTAGGTGGCACTCCTGTACTTGTGGTAACACGCAACTCATAAACTCCGTTATCCTTCCAAACAACCCTGTCATATATCACGTAAGCCGTTGCATTATCATAATCGGCATAACTCGCCCCTTTGAAATATTCATCAAACCAAACATCTGACAAGTACTGAATAGGGCGCATTAATACACGAATAAAAGCCGTCATTCGTGGCCTTCTTAATTGTGGTGGTGTTAGCTCCTCACCAACTCTAAAAGGGTTAAATACAAAAATACTCATACTGCTGTAAACGTTAATTTATCGGCTAAAGTTTCCCCTGCCGTTGTTTCTCCAATCATATACCCTGCTGCTGTTTCGTACTCTGTTGCCACCAAAGTATCGGCAGCGATTAAATCTGTTCCAGACCCCCAAGCCGTTGCAGCAGAACGACAAGATAGATTGTTTATAAATATATCGCTAAACCCTGCCACACCTTGAATAACATCGGTCAAATCAACTACCCTCAAATTTCCGTCAAGTGGTAAATTACTTATGTACGTTTCAATAGCCAGTATAACATCGTCCTCAATAGTTGCGGCATATTGCCCGTTATAGAATATCTCAGCCTCTAAAAACAATAAGTCTGGGTCTAACGAATAGCAACTTAAAGTCTGTCCAACGTAACCAATTCCAGTCCCTTTATTCGTTCCGTTTCCTGTGTTTGTAAAATAGTTGTTTATTGCCGTAATCTCCAAAGCGACTAATTTCTCAGGCGGTTCGTTTTTAGCTACCAAAATAGTCGCTACCCCACCAACAACACGAACACAAGAACGGGTTACTATTCTTTTTGTTGGGTCCACTGGGTCATAAGTAGGTACATAATCAACCAACTGCACTACCTGTGGAGTAGTTGCATCGTATTGAAATAAAAAACATTGCTCCTGTACCCATTCAGCACTAAACACACGGCCTCTGGCTAATATTTCTTCAATAGCCGCTTGTTTCCTGTCAATTAACTGCTCGAATAGGTTAATAGTTTGAGCCGTGATATACTTCCAAAGTTTATAAATTGCGGTCTGTGACGGGCTGTCTAATTCCGTTAACTCAGGTTGTGATGCCTGCTCCTCGTCCATCGTTGCGAGTATTTCGTCTGTTGTTCTTGCCATTAGTCTATTTCGTTTGTTATTTCTGGGATAATTGTTATTGTATCAATAGTTGCATCGGTTGTAGGTCGTTTGTCTGCTCCGTAATCCTTGCCTTGTCCACAGTCGTAATCCTGTATAAAATCCTGCACGTTTGGATGGTCAAAGTTCTGCTCCTCGTTACGCCTTTTCATTACACCAAAATATCCGTACTGCTTTAATTGAACACACTCGTAAACCTGTTGAACTAAGTCGAGTAGCGTTAAGTCCTCTGTTTCGTAAGATTTAAAGCAAATGTGAAGCCTTACCGTCATGTTTACAGTCTGGTAAGCCTTTGATGAAGATTCCATAAAACTTGAGGTAAGATACTCAATAAACACGGCAGGAAAATTAAAAGGTATTTCCTCCGTTTCACGCTCAAGGTTATTTCTCCATAAAGCGACTGTTTTTATTTCTGGCACTTCGGCTAAAATATCGTTTTTCAACCCTTCGTATAATGCTTTCTTGCTCATTGTGCAAAAGATTTTCTTATTTTGGTGTTAATCATTCTTTTAATATTCGAGTCCATCACATGGCTATATCCTACAAATTGTCTTTTAGGCATCATAAACCCTTTACCTCTACCAGCCCTTAACCCCTCGTTATGAACTCTTGAGTATTTTTTTGTAATTGGGTTGTCTGTTATCTCACCGCTATACTTACTTGTCACACGCTTGTATAACTTTCTTAAATTACCAGTTCCTTTACCTATCAATATTCCCCTCGTTGTGTCATCCACAACGCTGCCGCTTTTAGTCCTGTAACGCTGTCTTTTCCTCGGTTTCCACTTTTCGAGAGTTTTATCTGTAAACCCTTGATTGGCAAAAGACTTAGTAAAATGCACATGGGCTATGTTTACCATGCTTTGAGTCATTTTAGGTATCTCAGCATCAAACAGTTTAAGAGCCTTTCTTAATTTATCCGCTTCTCTATACTTCATGGCATTGGTAAACCAAAGTTATTTAAAGCAAAGTCCTTATCCTTTTTAGCAACGTTAAAATAAGGGTGTTTAGGACTAAACACTATCTTTTCCTTTCCTGCATTAAACCTGAATATCTCAGGCACATCGTTTGGTGCTTTAAACCCTCTTAAATCGGTTTTTGTAGCATCCTCTGATTGCAATACGGTACAGCGACAATTCCACCCATTAGGCGGATAGTAAGTGTTCCAAAACTTGTCATCAACTGGCCGTGAAATATTGTTTAACGCTTCGTGTGTTGGCCTTACCCGTCCATCCCCTGCCGTGTGATAGGTTAGCATTGGTGATGAGTCCTTAAACGCTTCTATTTGTTGCCATTGTGCCGCTGCGTTACTTTGTGAAATAGCACTATTATACTCAGCCCTTAAATAGTTCTCGTTATACTCAATGAAAATCTTTTTTGCATCGTTCCTGAACTGAGTAAAAGGATTAACCGCCTCCTTGTTTGTAAGCAATGCACTAATCTCACGTGTTTGCTGGTATGTTTTAGCGGCTGAGAAGTGATAAACATTATCCCTCAACTCCTTTAACATCACATAGTCCTCAGAGCCAAAAGATATCTCTTGAAAGTTCTTGCCGTACCCATCGTAAACACCGCCCATTAACTTACCAGATATTTTCCTGTAAGTGCTTATGTCTAACTTTCTGTTAGTGATTAATCCAACGTAAATACTCGTTATTATCCTATCTATCTCCTCCTCGGTAAATAAATGAATCGGCTCACCATCGTATGCGTTTTTTATTCCGCAAATATCGCACATTAGTGATAATATTTAGAAAGAACGTTTTTATAGTCTTTTAACTCTGTGTCTGGACTTTCAATAACTGGTATAGCCTCCGTTCCGTATTCGTCTTTTAAGTACTCTGGGGTGAATGTAAACTTGCCAGTTTTCAATAGTTCAATATCAAACTTAGCCTTTTCCTCCATCGTGAACTCATCCTCGCTCTCAATATCAATATAACAATTCTCCAACCCAAAGCCTAAATTATTGAGTAAAGGCAAAAGTTGATTGTTATTGACGTTGTAAATGAAATCCTTGTCCATCATTCCGACATTCTCCAAAATACGCTCATGCACCTCAGCCTGTGAGCGGCTTGACCCGTCATCTGTGGTCATTGTTTGGTTTAGGATTAACTTAGATATTTCAGAGTTGCACCTCTCAATCATTTTATCGTACACCTCGTAAGCATCTGGCCTGTTGTCTGCCTTTATCTCTACCTTGTCATCCATTTTGAACAGACCCCAAGCGGCAACACTCATATTTTCTAGCATGGCTTGCATATTCTGTACAGACTCGGTATCGGTTGAATCGGTGTACCCTAATCGTAAAGGGCTACCGAATTTCTCGATGTACTCAGCCCATGCCCCCATAGCGTTCTTTTTCCAAATAACCAAAGGGGTTAACTTTAAGAACAAGCCTAAGTCTTTTTTGCCTCCAACAGCAATACACCAATTAGAGTATGGTTCTTCTGTGTAATCCACACCAGCATCTTTGCCTGATGACATCGCATCTGAAACACGGTGAAATTCAGGCTTAACGTATTGACGAGGCACAAGTTCAACATCCTTAAACTGGTCAACCCCTGCTATGTTTGCAATGCTGTCAAATTGAATAAGGGAGTGTCCCCAGTAAATAGAATCTAAGGCCAACGACACAAAGTCTTTAAACCATTTGGTTCTTATTAACTTGGTCTTTTCGTCATTCTCAGAGCCGTCCTTGTTGTAAACGTAAAACTCAGAGGATAATGTAAGGGTCTTTCTTTGGCTTATGCAACTTGTAACCTGTGGGTCTAATTCGGTTTGTTGATACAACTGGTAAAGGTTATATCGCAAGGGAGTATAAATATTCTCAGCAGCCACCACAGCACTACGGTACTTGTTAAAGTCGGTAGTTGTTCTGTATAGCTGTGTTTTGATTTTTATAGCGTTAAAAATCTTAGAATCCTCTGGGGTTTTCTCCGCTTTATTTACTATTTTTTTGACTTTATTACTCATTACCACATCATATTAGCTGAGGGACTTGTACTTGTTGCTGCGTTACCAGAACGCATTGAAAGCCCTTGAACTGGTATTTTTTCTGGCATATCTGCCTGTACATTACCTTTTGCAACCCTTTTTAACCAACCAATAGCCCCACCGTCATCCTTTGGGTCGTTACCGTTGTATCGCTCTTTTCTTAGGTCTGGTATGTTTCTTGGATTGATACGGGCATGAAGGTGATATAAAACAATATCCATCAAGAATAACACTATTTGTTGGTTTCTGTTATCTCCAGCCGTCCAATAATCGGTATTAGTTGGAAGTTCACCAGTTACAGAGTAAGATACACCAGTACCCCAGTATGCTGATTCGGTTGGTAGAACGTTGGTACAGGCTATCGCGTTTGTGTAAACTTTGTCCTCGTACCAAACAGCATCACCAACAGCGTAAGTCGTTTTAGGGTTATATTCTTCTTCTGGCAATGTAACATAAAACAGGGCTTTGTCATCGCAAACATAATCCCATTTAGAAGCATCCCATGCTCCAGTAGTTCCGTTTGTGTTACATTCGTAAATCTTAGATTGATAAACGACTAAGTCGCCTGAATTGTAAGTTGTGGCCTGTACGAAAGCATCGGCTGTGTATTCAACTAAGTTCTTAGCCTTGTAAACGGCTGTAATATCAAACACAGAGGTATTAGCGAACACATAACGCACATCGTACCTCTGGGCTAAATACCCAATCATTTCAGCCTGAGCAGACTGTTCTACGTCGAGTTTTATCTGTTCGTTTGACTGTATGATTTGGGTTAAATCAGTAGACTGTATAAGCCTATCATAATCTAAGTTGCGAAGTAATCTTGCCATTAATAGCAAAAATAAATTACCACGCAAATAAAAAGGCCGTTTGTGACGTATTTATTTACAACCTTTGGCGGTGGTTGACAGCGTTTAATCCTGTTGGCCTGAATATTACCGAGGCATCACCTGTTTGATACTTACGGAAAGACTCTTTAAAAGCCTCACAAATGAAGTAATCCATATTATCGCTAAAGTGGTGATACTTCTCATGTGACACCCCAGCCTCGTCTTTTACTTTGGCCTTGTGTTTTGTTCCGTCTGAGGCTTGCAAACCGAACAGTAAATCGTCCTTTAGGTACACGGATTTTTCGTGTATAAATATGGAAATTCCGTCAAAGTTTGAGGCGAATATGTCGTTTATGAAATTACCCCTCATCACAACTGGTGGTGCTAAAGTTGCAATTCTCATTTGTGGCCTGAACTTTGACAGGTCACGTTCAATCTCTTTGAAGTAGTTAAATCCCTTTTCACGGCCTACATCCTCTTTTCTTCCAGAAGGGTCACCGTACACAAACAGTCCAGCGTTGTGTAAGTTGTATCGTTTGGTGAACTCACGGCAAGTATGTTTAATTGTGTTCTCTGGGTCTTTCATGGCTATCTCGTCAATCAAGAAACACACTTTACCCTCTATTTGCCAAATCGAAAGGCTCATGTAAGGGTTAACGTTAAAGTCAAATGATATGTGAAGCGGTAGGGTTGGGTTATACTTTGTATAAATAACATTCTTCCCCAAGTGAAAGGACTTGTAAAAACGGCCTCCAAGTTGTTTATTACCCCAGTTTCCATTACAGTATATTTCCCAGTAATACGGGTTGGTGTTCTTTAGATTGATTAGAAACGCTTTGAACTCGTCAGGTAGCCATCGGTTATCCTTGTACCATGAATGATGGACGGTGTATGTGAGGTCAACTTCTGTATTTTCATCAATCTTTAACTTTGTTACCGAGCTAAAAGTCTTTTCTGGGTAGTGCTTTTCAAAGAATGATTTGTAAAACCAGTTGTCGGTATAGTTACCTTCAACCTCTGGGTTAATGGTAAATATCTCCTGTAAGTAATCGGCTTTTGTCGTTCTAACTGAGGTGGTCACAGTGATAAAGTCGGCCTCTGTTGGTATGTCCTCCTCCCACCATACACCTGTTGGGTCTTTTACGGACTTAATCTTTTGGGTGTCATCACAGCCACGGGCGATAAAACAATTACCGTTAATGCAATGTATCTCAAGGGGTTGTAGTTTAAATTCAAATAAAGATTGAAGCCCTAACTCAAAGATAATATCCTTTATGGTCTGGTAACTTGAATCTTTTATTGTGGAGTATGTGTTACGAACAAGTAAATACCTAAAGTAGTCCTCTGTCAAACACCTGTAAATTAGCTTTTTTGCGGCAAATACGGACTTTGACGAGCCACGTCCACCGTAACATATCAAGTAACGGTCTTTATTGTCTATAAGCGGTATAAAACGCTCGTTTAATATCTCCGACCAGTCACACCATTGTACGACTGTTTTTTTCACCGCCAGAAAGTTTGTGATTCGTACTCGTCCTGCATTACTTTTTACTTGTCGGTGGTATTACTGTAATAACGTTGTAAGCGGTTTGTCCATCCTCGTCAACCCTTGCTCTCTTAGGCTTCATGTACTCCAAAAGGGTTAGGTAGGCACTAACGTAAGTATAGCCATTTAACGAGTTAAGTTCAGTCTTGAATTTCTCAAGTCCACCATTTAGTGAATGTTCAACGAAAGAGTCCCAAAGGATAGTCTTTTGATTTGGTTGGCCTTTCACTTTGCCCCCTACTTTCTTATGACCTTTTTTGAATGGCATAAAATACAATTTTGTACAAATTTAGTGATTATTTCCGATTATTTCAACTTTTGATTGTTAATTCGTTTCCCAATCCTGATTTCGTTTTCT
>JACCDT010527446.1_pt1 | contig 20395 bp, 18 predicted proteins | sample 7446291 | NCBI WGS metagenome assembly JACCDT01 (sample SAMN15323446, study PRJNA562643) | freshwater metagenome | isolation source: river surface water | place: USA:Blue River Watershed | collected 2017-08-17 | reverse complement strand
GATAAACTTTTTTAGGAGTTGATTCCAAACATCTTGAACAAAGTGCATTTTGATTAGAAAAAAGATTTCTCAGGAAAGTTTAATTTGGATTCTTTTTAAATGCAGGCACAAAAAAGCCAAGACATCCTTTATTTTTGCAATCAATTAAGGAAGACCAAATAAATACAAAAATAGTCCATGAAAACAGCTGAAATAATTACAGAAAAAGGAACCATGCGGGTAGAGTTTTACGAAAAAGATGCCCCTCTTACCGTTCAAAACTTTGTAGACCTTTCCAACAAGGGCTTTTACGATGGACTGACCTTCCACCGAGTGATTCCAAACTTTGTCATCCAAGGTGGCTGTCCTAATGGAACAGGTACAGGAGGTCCTGGCTACAAAATTCAATGTGAATTGGATGGGGAAAACCAATACCACGACCGAGGTGTACTTTCTATGGCCCATGCCGGCAGAAATACTGGAGGATCTCAGTTTTTTATCTGCCATAGCAGAACCAATACTGCTCACTTAGATCGCAACCATACCTGTTTCGGCAAGGTGGTAGAAGGCCTAGAAGTTATTGATGCAATCCGTGCAGGAGATAAAATTGAAAAAATCTTAATCCACGAATCGTAATTCAAACCCATTCCGGAGTCTTTAGGATCTAGCTAGAGGCTCCGGTTTTTTTTTATCCTTTACCAGCTAGGCGAACCGTACGAAAATGCCGCTCATGGATATCGGCATGTGGAACAATCTCCTTGTACCATTGCAAACGAAGCGCTGCTTGCTCCTGTTCAGTAAGATTAAAATTCGGGATTTCAACTTCAGCAGCACGTTTCATTAATTCATAAAGAAAAATAGATGCTGAAACTGAAATATTGAAGCTTTCTGTGAAACCTCGCATCGGAATGTGCACAAGCCCATCTACTTTGGATTTCACTTCTTCACTGATCCCTTCATGCTCATTTCCAAAAACAAGGGCTATTTTTTGATTAGGCAACACTGGCAAGTCATGGATGGACAAAGAATTCGAGGCTGGACTTGTTCCATAGATTGCATATCCCTCAGACCGCAATCGCTCAAAGCAATCATCCACAGCAGATCCTTCTTGAGTAAAATATTTATGTAGATCCACCCATTGAGCCGCTCCGCGGGTCACAAAAGGATTGATCTTGTAGGTATCCGTCTTTTCTATCAAATGGATATCTTGAATCCCAAAACAGTCACAAGTTCGTAGAACCGCACTGGCATTGTGCGGTTTGAAAATATCTTCAAGCACCACTGTAAAAAATCGAGTCCGTTGGGATAACACTCGATCCATCATTGTCTTCTTGTGAGTAGTAATGTACTGCCCCAAGTAAACAACCAATTCCTCATCCACTACTGAATGGGTATCTTCCTCTTGATTCATTACGATGCAAGTCGATTTAAAATAAACCTAGCTGCTCATCCTCCCCTTTCTTTGGGGTAAGTGAAAGTGTACTGCCTACTTCTAAATCCTCTCCTCCATCTTCCGGAAGTTCCTCTTGGGAAATTTCCTCTTCAGATTCCTCAGCTGCTACTGATTCGGCCGCCAATTCTGATTCAATCAGTTGCAGGTCTTTTACCTCATGCGTACTCAACTTATTTCCGATGGCCTTCCACCCTTTCACATCAATCAACATTTCCAGATCATAATCCATTTGCTCTTCGGCCTTGCCTTTAATCAGAGTTACAGAAATCTGTGCTTGCGTATCTGTGGTGACCAACTTGAGGTAGGATTGCTTGTGTTCCGTAATGAAGTTAAAGCGCTTATTTAGTGTCGTTGTCTCAATCAAAAAGCGTTTTACAAAGAAACCCTTCGTTGCCCCATCAAAATAGACTGCGCCAATTACTTTCTGGGGATCAAATTTTTGAATTAGCAATACATCTGTGGGCTCGTAGCGATTGGTCAGCTCAAAACTGGTCAGTTCATAATCCCCATTTTTGTAGCACACCAAAATTTTATCATCACCCAAGAAGTTGCCAATTTGTTTACCTCTAGAATCCGTATTCAATCGGCCTACTGAAGCATCGTAGTAGATATTTAAGCCACCTAAGGTAGATTTACCCTCCATCTTAAACTGTACCTTACGCACCGGGTATTTGGTCAAAATATTACCTCCTGCGGCACGTCCTTTGATTTCAATCTCTGCAAAATCAAAATCAAATACTTTTACTCGAGCCTTCGCACCTTGGGTAAGGTACACCGTCACCACTTCCGCTTCCCCATTGGGATTTGCCGTTAGGTACAGCAACTTGGATCCTTTAGTGCCTTTGGTCAAGTCATATTCCTTATCACGCGTCACCCCTCCTACTTGGAATCGTTTGACCATGGCTCTGCCCGATACCCCATCCAAATAGATAAAGTTGTAGGTCATGCGTTCGTCATTCTTTCTAAACACACCCACATAGACGATGTCTTTACCCATGAATAGTTTTTCCTGGATTTTGGACACTACCAACTTACCATCTCGACGGATCGCAATAATGTCATCTAAATCGGAGCATTCGCAGACGTATTCATCCTTTTTAAGGCCGTAGCCCACAAAACCATCTAACCGATTGACATACAGTTTGGCATTATTGGCCGCAACCACAGCCGCTTGGATGGTATCAAATGCCCGTATCTCAGTTTTTCGCTCCCGCCCTTTACCATACTTATCTAGTAAATTTTGGTAGTACGCAACAGCAAAATCTGTCAAGTGCTTCAAGTTGTAATTCACTTCCTTCAATTCATCCTGAAGGCGCTTCATCAACTCATCTGCTTTGAACGCATCGAACTTGGAAATTCGCTTGATTTTTATCTCAGTCAAGCGGATCAAATCTTCCTGAACAATGGTTCGGTAAAAATCAGGCTTGTATGGATCTAATCCTCGATCTATAGCCTCCAGTACCGCATCCCAAGTGGTACACTCTTCAATGTCTCGGTAAATGCGATTTTCAATAAAAATCTTCTCTAATGAAGAAAATAGAAGTTTTTCCAACAACTCCCCTTTTCGGATTTCCAGCTCCTTGCGAAGCAATTCCTTTGTTTGGGCGGTATTGTATTTTAATATCTGATTGACTGTCAAGAAAACAGGCTTCTCATCAATAATCACACAGGCATTCGGTGAGATAGATACCTCGCAATCCGTAAATGCATACAAGGCATCAATGGTTACATCTGGCGATACTCCTGGAGCCAATTGGATCTGTATTTCTACATCCTTGGCTGTATTATCTACCACCTTTTTGATTTTGATCTTGCCCTTATCGTTGGCTTTCAAGATGGAATCAATCAAAGAATCTGTAGTAGTTCCAAATGGTATCTCTTTGATTAGCAATGTTTTATTTGCATCCTCTTCAATTCGTGCTCTAACCTTTATCTTTCCACCTCTTAAGCCTTCTTGATAATCCGAAAAGTCGGCCAAACCACCCGTTAGGAAATCAGGAAGTACTTGAGGGGAATTGCCTCGAAGGATTTCAATGGAGGCTTCAATCAACTCTCTAAAGTTGTGGGGAAGAATTTTGGTAGACAAACCCACCGCAATACCCTCTACACCTTGCGCCAAAAGTAATGGAAACTTAACGGGTAAGGTTACCGGCTCACGCTTTCTACCATCGTAAGAAAGCTGCCATTCAGTAGTTTGCGGATTAAAAACTACATCCAACGCAAACTTGGATAGTCGAGCTTCAATGTATCGAGCAGCTGCAGCACCATCCCCAGTGCGCACATCACCCCAGTTTCCTTGGGTCTCAATCAGGAGGTCCTTTTGCCCCATATTGACAATCGCATCTCCAATGGACGCATCCCCGTGTGGGTGGTACTGCATGGACTGACCAATGATGTTGGCCACCTTGTTGAATCGGCCATCGTCCATTTCCTTCATCGCATGCAGGATACGGCGTTGTACTGGCTTTAAACCATCTTCTATGGCAGGTACAGCCCGTTCCAATATCACATAGGATGCATAATCAAGGAACCAGTCCTTGTACATTCCAGTTACGGGTACGGAACCGTGTAAACTGCTGTCCGGATTTTCAGAAATTGGGGTATTGTCACTCATGGGGGTAATCCAAAGGTTGTGGAATATGGACTGAGGTAATTCTAGGAAACTTAGGCATCCGCCTCGGCATCCACTTCTTCTAATTCAGTTTTAGGGTCATCAAGGGCCAAATCCTTTTCTATCCGCAAATTGTCAATAATAAAAACCTGTCGATCAGGAGTGTTTTTCCCCATATAGAAGGTCAGCAGGTCGGTTATTTTGGTGTCTTTATTGAGTAGAATGGGATCCAATCGGATATCCTCCCCGATAAAGGTTCCAAACTCTTCCGGGGAAATTTCACCTAAACCCTTAAATCGGGTGATTTCAGGCTTATTTCCCAACTTATGAATGGCTCGTTGTCGCTCCTCATCGGAATAGCAATAGATGGTTTCCTTTTTGTTTCTTACACGAAATAAAGGCGTATCCAAAATGAACAAATGCCCATTTTTCACCAGATCTGGGAAAAACTGAAGGAAATAGGTCATGATTAGCAAGCGGATATGCATTCCATCCACATCCGCATCGGTAGCAATCACAATCTTCCGGTACCGGAGGTTTTCGATGCCATCCTCTATGTTAAGCGCATGTTGGAGCAGATTGAATTCTTCGTTTTCATACACCACCTTTTTGGTCATTCCAAAGCAGTTGAGCGGCTTACCACGAAGGGAAAAAACCGCCTGAGATTGCACATCTCGACTTTTAGTAATCGAACCCGAAGCAGAATCCCCTTCAGTGATGAATAGCATCGTTTTGTTCTTCAACTCCTCATCTGCCTTGGGATCATCGTAATGTACGCGGCAATCCCGAAGTTTCTTATTGTGCAGATTTGCCTTTTTGGCGCGTTCGTTAGCTAATTTTTTAATGCCGGAGATTTCCTTCCGCTCACGCTCAGACTGTAAGATCCGCTTCAATAACGCATCGGCTGCTCCTGGATTTTTGTGCAAGTAATTGTCCAGTTCAGTTTTGATGAAGTCATTGACAAAAGTTCGCAGTGTAGGTCCATCAGGACCAATGCTTTGAGATCCTAGCTTAGTTTTGGTTTGGGATTCAAATACTGGTTCCTGAACCCGAACGGCAATAGCAGCCACAACGGATTGGCGAATATCAGAGGCATCGAAATCCTTCTTGTAAAACTCCCGGATGGTCTTCACAATCGCCTCTCGAAATGCAGCCAAGTGCGTCCCTCCTTGGGTAGTATACTGTCCATTCACAAAGGAATAGTATTCCTCCCCGTAACTTCCAGAATGCGTAATCGCTACCTCAATGTCATTTCCTTTCAAGTGAATGATGGGGTAACGAATACTTTCTTCATCCACTTTATTGGACAATAGATCGAATAATCCTCGATCAGAAAAGTATTTCTTTCCATTGAATTGGATACTCAAGCCTGCATTTAAGTAGGCATAGTTCCACATCTGATTTTCCAGGTATTCTGGAATAAAGTGGTAATTCTTAAAGATGGAAGCATCCGGAGAGAACACGATCTTCGTTCCATTGCGATCGGATGATTTGCTTACAGGTGGGTCACTCACCAGAATCCCTTTTTCAAATTCTGCTACTTTGGTATCGCCATCACGAAAGGATTGTACCTTGAAAAAATCTGAAAGTGCATTCACAGCTTTGGTACCCACTCCATTCAGACCTACTGACTTTTGAAAGGCACCAGAATCGTATTTTCCTCCTGTATTAATCTTGGATACGCAATCAATCACTTTTCCAAGGGGAATCCCTCTTCCGTAATCACGAACTTCCACTTTATGTTCAGAAATCTTCACTTCAATGGTTCTGCCATGCCCCATCATGTGTTCGTCGATGGAGTTGTCCAAAATCTCCTTCACCAACACGTAAATCCCATCGTCAGGAGCACTACCATCCCCTAATTTTCCAATATACATCCCCGGTCTTAGCCGGATGTGCTCTCTCCAATCCAGAGAGCGAATACTGTCTTCGGTATAGTTTACTTGTTCTGCCATGGACTAGTTTATTCCCAATTGGGAGGATTTAAATTTTTTGAAAAGCAATACAAACAATATTCCTACCCAGATAAAAAGGACAATGGGCATCAGCAAAAACCAAAGGTTGTAAGAGGAAGCACTTAACTCCTCTTGATTGTTGATCGCATGTACGTAGAGAGCAGCCAGTGCCAAACTTAAATTCACCCAGCCTCCAAACGAATAAAACCAAGCCAATAAGTAATCACGAAATGGATCTCCTATGGGGAATAAACGATGCAATTTTCGATTGGTCTTAGTTTCCAGGGTTTTTGGAGTGTAAATCGTGATGAGGTTAAGAACCAAAAAACCAGCAGCTAGGCCATAGAAAAATGTGCTTTTCGCATAATCACGAAGTATGCTTCCTTGATCATCCAAACTAAAACCGATCTGCTCTGGAAGCGCAGCATAGAAATACAAGAGCGTAAAGAGAAAAACTAGTACGCCTAAGAAATAGAAAACCTTTCCGAATCTGTAATACATGAAATGTGGGATTGAAGCTGCAATATAACCGATTTGAATAAACCTTCGGCCCTTTCTTTGTGTTCAAAAGTGACAATTTAAGTCGAAATTTAAATTTGGTTCGAGTTCAATCGAACCCTATCGAAATTCCTACGATCTTTGGCCTTTCAAAACCTCCTCCATGAAAAATTCTGTTCTGCTAATCGCCCTATCTCTTTTCAGTTGGCTCAGTTCCTGCAGCTCGGCGGTGGATGCTGGTAAAATCAATTTAGAAAACTGGAAATCAGACCGCTATGGATGCAAGGGCCTTCGTATACAAGACTTGGAGGAGTTCCGTACCATCAAAAACCAATTTTTAGGAATTGACAATCAGGCCCTAATCAAGACATTCGGGCGGCCAGATCGAGTAGAATTGGTGGATAAGAGCCAAAGTTTTTTCTTTTACTTCATAGAACCTAGCTCGGATTGCATTGGGGTAGAACAAAAAAAAGAACCCTTACGGATTCTTTTTCGACTTAATGCCTTAAGCAAAGTATCTGAGGTAACGATTACAAACCTGAATCCATAAAACACAAGGCAGCTGCGCCTAAGGTGCCTGCATTATTTTCAAGGGTGGCCTTTTTCAATTTCAAATCCTTCACATAATACGGAGTCAAGTATTTGCGAGTATTGTATTCAATAGTCGGCATCATAAATTCCAATCCAGCAGCAATCCCCCCTCCAAAATAGACATCGGTCACATCCAAGACTCGGATAGTGGAGACAATGGATTCACTGATGATCTCGGCCACTTCCTTAAATACCATCAACGACACCTCATTCCCCGTACGGGCAGTATCAACCAAAAGGTGTGTTCCCAATTCTTTTCCGACCAACTCCCCTGCTTTTTCAGGATAAGCTGCGATCAAATTGGCCATAATCTTTAAAATACCTTGTCTTCCAATCAAGGTTTCAAGTCCAGCATTGCCTCGGGAAAGCATGTGCCCCATCTCCAAGGCATTTCCTCTGGAACCTTTGAATACCTGACCATCCAACACCAAAGCACTACCTATGCCGGTGCCCATCGTGATGAATAAAAAATTAGAAGATATATCACCTTTACCAAATTGAAATTCTCCTATTGCCGCGGCAGCAGCATCATTTTCTAGGAAAAAATCATGGTTTGGAAATTTTGCTTTTAGCGTAGCCTTCAAGGGATAATTATTCAAAGCAGGAATGGCAGGAATTTCCAATGGCGTCATCCGATCCTTGCTGATCATGCCCGGAAGTCCAATTCCTACTTTTTTCACTTGAGGAAATTTGGCGAGATAGGTGCCGATTACTTCCACAAAATTGGGTCCAAAACCTTCTCCATGTTCCCGGTAAGAAGTAGTATCCTCTTTGTAAAACTCACACAAGGTGCCTGATCTATCGACTAATCCGATTTTGAGATGCGTACCTCCAACATCTACTCCTAAAAACTGAGTATCCGAAACATTCATAGTTTAATGGGCCTTTTTTCGTTTGCTAAAAAAGCAAAACTATTCCTTTACTTCTTATAATCTTTGCCGATCTCTGAAAAAATTTTGAGAACTGCTGGACATACCAAGGTATTCTTCAAGGTTAAATCTAGAATTCCGAGCATATTCTTTCGATCAGTATGCGGATATTCTCGACAGGCTTTTGGCCGATCTTCGTAGACCAAACACCCATTATTCTCCCCTAAAAAGGGACAAGGGGCGCCTTTGAACACGTAATCCCCATCCTCATCTCGAAAAAGATAGGTATCAATAAATTCACTAGAACGCATCCGGAACACCTTGGAAAGTCGATCTATATCCGTTTGAATAAGAATGGGACTGGTAGTCTTGCAGCAGTTCGCACAATCCAAGCAATCTACCTTTGAAAAAACTTCAAAATGGGCCTGATGAAATTTCGCGTCCAGATTTTTAGGACGGGTAGCCTTCAGTTTGTCCTTGATCTTTTTGTTGGCCGGAAACTCAGACTTACTCTCTTTAGTAAACTTTTCTAGATCTAGGGACATCGGAGGACTTGCTCGAGCGGGTTAAACTGCACCAATGAATTTAAATCAAAGCTTAATCCTTACTCAGAGATATTCCATCCGCATGGATGGTAATCTCCTGTGCTTTGTACAATTGTCCAATGCACTGTTTGAACTGCTTTTTGCTCATCCCCAAGGCCTTTTGTATTGCCTCTGGTTCTGACTTGTCGTGAAGTGGCAAGAAGCCTTTTTCCTGAAGGATTTTTAAGATTTTTTCAGCACCTTCTTCGTATTTGACTCGACCAAATGGAAGCAATTGTAGATCAAGTTTTCCATCTTCTCTTCGCTTTTTAACCCAAAGTTTACGGGTTTCTCCCAAGGTCAGCTCTTGAAAAACTTCATTGGCATAGAGCAGTCCTTCGTAGCGATCCTCCAACAATACCTTGTATCCCAAGTCAGTTTTTTCAAAAATTAAGCCCTGACATTCGTTTCCGGGTAAATAGTCTTTGGGAGCAGGATACATAAATTCACGGTACTTGCTCACCCCAATCAATCGGTTGGATCGGTAGTCTGCACAAAGACGAATTAAGTATTTTTGACCCGCGGTCATTGGTTTTGCCATTTCGGCATTGGGTACAAAAAGATCTTTCAGCAATCCCCAATCCATAAATGCCCCAAAGGAGGTTACTTCCTTACAAGTCAATACTCCAAACTCATCCAAAAGAAGTAAAGGCCTATCGGTCACAGCCACTGGTCTATCCTCACTATCCGTATACACAAAAACGCTCACCTCATCCCCCGCTTGCTCTTCACCAGTTAAATATCCTTTTGGAAGCAATACTTCTTCACCATCACTCAGCGCTAGGTACGCACCAAAATCTGTAAATCGGTTAATCTTTAGCCGGTTGACCAGTCCAAGTTCTCTCATGGGGCAAAGGTAAAGATTAATCCTATTTACTGGGTGAGAAAAATTGACAGCTGACCAAACAGGAAAGCAGCTCACTGAGTTGGAAATCGCAGACCTTACCCGTAGTTTTGGAAACTTCAATTAGAATGTAACCCAATAGACTTTCTTAAGATTTAACCTTCATGAAAAACATTACAGTCATCGGTTCGGGCACCATGGGCAATGGCATTGCTCATATATTTGCGCAGCAAGGATTTGCTGTTTCCTTGGTGGATCTTTCTGCTGAGCAACTGACCAAGGCTTTGGCGACCATTTCCAAAAACATGGACCGTCAGGTAACTAAGGGTACGCTGAGTGAGGCTGAAAAGGCAGCGGCTTTACAGCGCATACAAACGCATACAGACCTTGCATCTGGCGTAAAGCATGCCGATCTAGTCGTAGAGGCGGCAACTGAAAATGTCGAAATTAAATTGGATCTCTTCCGTCAATTGGACCAATTGGCTCCAGCTGCTGCCGTGTTGGCTTCCAATACCTCTTCCATTTCCATTACTCAAATTGCTGCCGTAACCCGGCGACCTGCACAAGTCATCGGAATGCATTTTATGAATCCAGTTCCTGTCATGAAATTGGTCGAGGTGATACGAGGCTATGCCACTTCTGATGAAATCACGGACCAGATTATGCAACTTTCCCTTCGCTTGGATAAAGTACCAGTTGAAGTTCAGGACTACCCAGGATTTGTAGCCAATCGAATTTTGATGCCGATGATTAATGAAGCCATCTATACCTTGTACGAAGGAGTGGCTGGGGTTTCGGAGATCGATACCGTAATGAAGTTGGGCATGGCACATCCCATGGGTCCCCTTCAACTTGCAGATTTTATCGGTTTGGATGTATGTCTTTCCATATTGCGCGTGCTCCATGAAGGCTTTGGAAATCCAAAGTATGCACCCTGTCCCCTATTAATTAATATGGTCACGGCAGGATACAAGGGCGTAAAATCTGGTGAAGGATTTTATTGCTACCCGGCTGGCACCAAGGACTACCCAGTTTCTCCTAGATTTTTAAAGTAATACACAACCCCATGCATTTAGCAGTATCTGGAAATATTGGCAGCGGCAAAACCACGCTTACCGAAAAATTAGCAAAACATTACGGCTGGAAAGCTGAATTTGAGGCGGTAGATAACAATCCCTACTTGCCTGATTTTTACGAGGACATGAAGCGCTGGTCTTTTCACTTGCAAGTGTATTTTTTGAATTCCCGTTTCAACCAACTGAAAACCATCCAAGCAAGTAGCGAATCGACTATTCAGGACCGCACAATCTATGAGGATGCCTATATTTTTGCGGCTAACCTGTACAAAAGCAACCTCTTGACTGAGAGAGACTATGCGAATTACAAGAGTTTATTTGATTCGATGATTTCCCATGTGAAGGCTCCAGATCTCTTGATTTATTTGAAAGCAGACATTCCCAAACTTGTAGGGCAAATCGAAAAGCGAGGAAGAAGTTACGAAACTGCCATGCGCATCGATTACCTAAAAAATCTAAACTCACATTATGAAGAATGGATTGCGGGTTATAAGGAAGGAAAGTTGTTAGTAATTGACGTCAATGAATTGGATTTCGTAGAGCGGCCTGGAGATTTTTCCTTTATCGTTGAAAAAATAGAGCGGGAAATGTTTGGGCTTTTTGCCTAAATCTTTTCGATTCTAATTAGGACAATTTCCGCATCAACCAACCGTACAGCATGCTGCGCTGTTCTTCCTTCGGGTTGATTAACAGTTGATCCAATCGCTTCAAGGATCCCCCAGTCATGATCGTTTCGTAAGGGCTGAGGCGAATCAATTTGTATCCATGAATACGAGTCAGTAAATCCACCTGCAGGTGATTGTAGGCATTTAATTTCCATCCAGTCGCACCTACCCCATGAAAATCTCCAGGATCTGAAGGGCTGCCAAAAATCCGTGTTGCCAGTGGAGGTCCATCCCAAATTCGCTGCGGCATACCCGCTTTTAGGGCTTCTTTTTCAAAAGTTCGACAGAGTCGTTTGTGTCCTTCATAAAAAGTATACTGAAATTCCTCATACATCTCGGATCGCAAAGTAATGCCACGGTAGCGGTTAAAATTCACTTCCTCATCCCAAATCAGGAGGGTTCTACCCAACTTAAAATCAACCGGAACTTTTTCAAAAAGTGGAAATGGTCCTGTTCCACCTAATTCTTCCAAAACAGCGGTTAACCAGGATTTACTGCGTGCATCCAAGTAGCGGGGCTGAACTTCAAAATCTACTTGCCAATCGTAAGTAGCCCCGCCTTCCTTCAAAATAAGATCCAGTTGACGGGTCATCAAATGCTCCATGAAATTAACTTACGTCTCGAAGGATTTCCCAGGTATGGTCAGCCAATAACTTAATCTCGGCCACAAAATTTGCCCAGTTCTTTTTTCTTCCCCATTCTTCAGGGGCGATCATGCTTAAAAAATCGGTACCATCTTCTTTTTGATAGAGAAAGTAGCGGTGGTTAATCAAGGGTTCAAAGGAGATCGAAGCCTGGTAAATGCGTTCAGAAACTTCGATTCGCGACTGTATTTTCTTGGCTTGATCTGCCAAAAGTTTCATTTGATCGTAGATCTGAGCCATTTGCATGTCCGTCTGACTATGCATTGCCGCCACTGCTCTACCCGTGATCTTTCCCTTGTCTTCCGGTTTGATGATTGCACTACCTGCATGGTGTGCATAGGGCAAAATCCCCGGGTTTTCCGTGGTTTTCTCCTTCATCAAATCCAGATCCAAACGATCTACATCAATCTTCTTTCCTATCATGCCTACTATTTTTCAACTTCTGTAGAAATTCGTTCTTTCAAATTACCCTTAGAGCCTGGAAAAGTGGTTCTTCTAGAGATGTCATAACTCACGTAGAGTATGATCAGCATGAACAACACAAAAAGCAACAAGAAGATTTTTTTATTTTTCTGCATCAGTAAATAGATTCAACGCACAAAATTAACGATTACTACCCTTTTTGTACCTGTTTGTACCACTCATTTTTAGAATCCTTTCCCATCCAAAAAGAATGGAATACTTGTTTCAAGGTCAATTATGACTTTAAAACTCATTCTTTACCCAATTGTTAAAAAACTCTTCCTAAAAATTTACGAAATGAATTTCCACCAATGGAATGCCTGCCAAGCCTTAGATTTATAAATTGCAGGGATTACATCCATGATTCCTAGTTCATGGAGATCAAATACATCTTGCTTTCTCTATTCACCATTAAATTCACTTGTTCTAGCCTTATGCTACGCAAAACCGTTCTTCTTCTACCCCTACTTTGGGTCTACTCCCTTGCCTCAGCGCAGTCCCAATTATCCGTTGAATCAATCATGCGCGACCCAAGTTGGATGGGAACTTTTCCATCGGGACATTATTGGAGTGCCAATAGTAAGCAGATTTACTTCAATTACAACCCAGAAAAGAACCAGGCCGATTCCCTCTACAAAATCGAGGCTATTGCCGGAGCCAAACCCAGCAAAGTTGGATGGTCAGAAGAAAAAACACTGAAGAAGGAATCCATTTTATCCGCAGATGAAAGCCTAAAACTTTACAAAAAAGGCAATCAGGTCTTTTTGGAAGAGGTGAAAAAAGGAAAAACAACCACCCTGTTTGATTGGTATGGTCCTTTGGAGAAACTCAAATTTCTCGCCAATGAAAACTACATCGCCTTTAGTTCTGAATTGAATTTTTACCGTTTTGATCGGAAAAATAATCGTCTTGAAAAACTTACCTCCATCGTAAACGCAACAAAGCCAGCAAAAGGAAAACCCGCGGAGACAGGAAAACCCAATTTTCTAGAACAAGAAAACTTAGCCCTACTGGAAGAGGTTCGCAAGCGAAAAGAAGCACAAAAAGCATCCCAGGACTACCGAGCCAGCATTCGTGAAGCCGTCCAGGAAGAGTTTGTTTTCTATACAGAAGGTAAAAATCTCTCCAACCTGCAACTTTCACCAGATGCACGTTACGTGACTTTTTCTGTGTTTACTCCTCCAGCAGGCAACAAAAACACCAAGGTGCCCGACTATGCTGCTGCTTCCGGCTACACCGAAGATCTCAACAGCAGACCAAAAGTGGGTACCCAAGCAGGTAAGGCGGAATTGGGAATTTATGATTTGGAACGAGATACTGTCTATTACGTAAATACCGCCAGCCTCCCAGGAATTCAGGATGCTCCGGATTACAGGGCCGATTATCCTGAAAAAACTTGGGAGAAAAAGAATCGAGAATTATCAATTACAGGACCTTATTTCTCCCCTGATGGAACCAAAGCAGTACTTCAAGCCAGAGCCGTAGACAACAAGGATCGCTGGATTGCAGCCATTGACTTGACCTCAGGGGGCTTAACCACTCTAGACCGGCAGCGTGACGAAGCCTGGATTGCTGGACCTGGTATTGGTTGGGGTGGCACTTTGGGTTGGCTCCCTGATTCCAAGCACCTGTACTTCCAATCTGAGGAAAGCGGCTATTCGCATCTGTACTTGGTTCATGTGGAGACCAAAGAGAAAAAAGCGCTGACTGCAGGAAAATTTGAAGTATTTGATCCCTTCCTATCCAAAGACAAAAAGTCCTGGTACTTGACTACCTCTGAGGTACATCCTGGCGAAAGACATTTTTACCGCATGCCGCTATTCGGTGGTAAGATGGAGCAACTAACTTCCATGGAAGGAGAAAATCAGGTTGTCTTGTCACCAGATGAAAAGCATCTTGCGATCCTCCATAGCTATTCCAATGTACCACCAGAATTGTATGTGCAAGAAAATAAGGTTGGGGCCAAGCCCATTCGTCTTACCGATGGCCAATCTGAGGAATTCAAAAATTATGCTTGGCGTGACCCACAACTGATTCGCTTCCCTGCTCAGGATGGTGCTCAGGTACCCGCACGGCTTTACCTACCTGATCCCAGCAAAAAGAATGGGGCGGCAGTTATCTTCGTACATGGTGCAGGATACCTCCAAAATGTCCACAAATGGTGGAGCAGTTACTTTCGAGAGTATTTTTTCCATAACCTACTTACTGACCTTGGCTACACCGTCCTAGATATTGATTACCGCGGATCCGCAGGCTATGGTCGCGATTGGCGCACCGGCATCTACCGCCACATGGGAGGTAAAGACCTTTCCGACCAAGTGGATGGAGCCAAATATCTCATGCAACAGCACGGAGTCGAAGCAGGACGAATCGGGATTTATGGTGGAAGTTATGGAGGCTTTATCACACTAATGGCTATGTTTAACCATGGGGATCTATTTACCTCGGGGGCAGCCTTACGTTCAGTCACCGATTGGGCACATTACAACCATGGCTACACATCCAATATTTTGAATACCCCTGAAGAAGATCCCATCGCCTACCGTCGCTCCTCTCCCATCTATTTTGCTGAGGGCTTGAAAGGCAATCTCCTCATCGCACACGGAATGCTGGATGTAAATGTGCACTTCCAAGATGTGGTTCGCCTTTCTCAACGATTGATTGAACTGAAAAAGGATAACTGGGAAATGGCCGTTTACCCCTTAGAAGATCACGGATTTGTAACCTCAAGTTCGTGGACAGACGAGTACAAACGAATTTTGAAATTATTCAACGCTACACTCCCTAGAAAATGAGACCAGCCTTTCGAACTATATTTTCCTTTGCAATCACTTTAATTGTTGCTGTTGGATTTTTTTCACAAAGTGTGGCTCAGACCACAACAGTGCAGGGACTTGTAGCCGATAAAGCGATGGTAGTCTCGGCCCGTGAGGAAGCCTCTCGGATAGGAATCGAGATCATCAAGTCAGGTGGCAATGCCTTCGATGCGATGATGGCTACCGAAATGGCCTTGGCAGTGACTTTCCCCTTCGCGGGTAACCTTGGTGGTGGTGGTTTTATGGTCTACCGCATGGCCGATGGACGGATTGGGAGTTTAGACTACCGAGAAAAAGCCCCTCTAGCGGCTACCAAAGACATGTACCTAGATGAAAAAGGGAATGTCATCCCACTATTAAGTACCCAAGGTGCTTTGGCATCAGGAGTACCCGGTACTCTAGCTGGAATTTTTGAAGCGCAAGCCAAGTTTGGTAAACTCAAACCCAAACAAGTGCTTCAACCTGTAATCGATTTGGCTCGAAATGGCTTTGTAGTCACCAAAAATCAAGCGGAACGTCTCCGGATGCACCGGCAAGTATTTATCCAAGTAAATGGTCCAGATACTTTTTTTGGGAAAGAAATTCAGGCTGGAGATACCCTTAAGATCCCTGTGCTTGCCAATACCTTGGAACGAATTGCAAAGAAGGGTCGAAAAGAATTTTACAAAGGAAAAACAGCTGAAATTATGGTGAACCACCTCCAAAAAATGGGGGGAATCATCACCATGGCTGATTTAGCCCAATACAAAGCTGTTTGGAGAGACCCCATTGTATTTCCCTACCGTGACTTGAAGATCATTTCTATGGCGCCTCCAAGCTCAGGAGGAATCACCTTGGGACAAATTCTCAAAATGCTCGAACCCTATTCCCTTCGTCAACTCGGTCACCATTCTCCAGAATACATCCAAGTACTTGTGGAGGCAGAACGTCGCGCCTATGCCGATCGGAATCACTACTTGGGTGATCCTGACTTTGTACAAATCCCTGTCAATCAATTACTCGACTCTGCCTATTTAAAATCCAGAATGAGTGACTTTTCTTTTGAAAAAGCAAGTAGGTCAGCAGACATTGGTCGCGGTGAAGTCCAATTTTCAGAAAGTACGGAAACGACCCACTATTCCATTGTGGATGCGGATGGAAATGCGGTGTCAGTGACTACCACCCTCAATGGAGCTTATGGGTCCAAGGTATTTGTGGAGGAGTTGGGGTTCTTTATGAACAATGAAATGGACGATTTCAGCGCTAAGCCAGGCATACCCAATATGTTTGGCCTAATAGGTGCCGAAGCCAATAGCATTGCGCCAGGAAAGCGAATGCTGAGTTCCATGACTCCCACTATCGTGGAAAAAGAGGGAAGACTATCCATGGTTGTAGGAACTCCCGGTGGATCCACCATCATCACTTCCGTGCTACAGACAATTCTCAATGCCTATGAATTTGACATGGGGATGCAAGAAGCAGTCAATGCTCCTCGTTTTCATCACCAATGGTTGCCCGACCTAGTCAATTTTGAACCCAAGGCCTTTGGTGCTGCTTTAGTGGAGCAACTCAAATCCAGAGGGTATTTGATCAACGAAGGAAATAGCCCTATCATTGGAAAAGTGGACGCCATTCGCGTTTTACCCAACGGCAAACTTGAAGGTGGCGCTGATCCTAGAGGGGATGATAAGGCTGTAGGATATTAATTTAGCTGGGAATTACCTCCCCTTTCTAGTTCTAAATCGGTAAATCTTTAAGAAGAACTCTTCCTTCAAGTAGCCGATTTAGAACTTAGTTTGTTGTAAAGTGCTTCTAATTGAACTTTATGTTCCACTAATTTCTGCCCAGTAATCTGTACTTTTTTTGCCTGCCAAACCTTGGGGATTGACCATTTACCTTGGGCCAAGGAATACATCCAAAATAAGTCCAAGAAATTAACGAAGAGGTTGATTCTGTAAAACAAAGAGGGTTCTGTGAGTTCAAAACCAATTCGTTGTACCGTTCGGTTACTAAAGAAATAAGAGGTCCCAACTAGGTTCACCGATTCGGGAACTACTTTATCCTCAATCAATTGAATAATTTTTTTCAAGCCCTCCAATTGAAATAGGAGCAACTTATTTCTCCATTCAATTCCTGACTTGTACTTCCGCATTACAAACAAATAATCAAAACTACCCCCGCTATGCAAATCGATCTGGGTATCAGATGGAGTATATCCCAATAGCATGGGAGAATAATACCGGTATACACCTAGCAGGGTAAAAAAGGGGGTAAAGGAAAATTGCCCTATGGGCACATAAAAAATAATCAACAAGTAGGCAATGGGATGAGCATAACCTAGTTCAATTAGGGCAAGCGCTGGAAAAAATCCACTGACTAGCAAGAGTAAGGCAAGCAGCCATTGCAGCACTTTTGGCAATTTATAAAAGTCGTTCATTCTCTGAAATTAGGTTCTGCGATGTTGTAAGCGTAATTTTTGAAGAGAATTATAAAGTCGACTTCCTCTCTTTTTTTCTCAAATATCCAGTAAAAAAAGGACTCGCTCAACTTCCAATAGAGAAGAGGAAATGATTCTGGCTTGCCGTTGGTAAAAATTCCTTTAAATACCCTCCGAAAAATTCTAAATTGAACTAGTATTCCTCAAACAATAAACCCATGAAAAATCGTCGCGAGTTTCTTCAAAAATCAGTACTTGGAATTGCAGGTGTCCTAACAGCACCCACTTGGCTGCAAGGAGCACCAGCCTTGATCAAATCCCTTGGCAAGCCAAACTCCTTGATTAATGGAGTTCAAATTGGTTGCATCACCTATTCTTTCCGTTCCATGGCTGACCAAAGTGCAGAGGCTACGCTTCAATACGTGCTTGACTCGGGTATTTCAGCCATTGAATTGATGGGGGATCCTGCGGAGAGTTTTGCCGGAATGCCAGCCCCTACCTTCAATCGTTCACGAATTTTTCAATTGGGCGGCAAGCAGCGTCGTGGGGAAGCACTCAGTGAAGATGAAAAAAAGGAACTTGCAGACCTCCAAGCCCAAAGTGCTGCCTTCAACAAAACCGTTGCCGAATGGCGCGCCAATGCAGACATGAAGAAATTTGAACAGGTGGGGAAAATGTACAAAGATGCGGGTGTATCCATCTATGCCTTCAAGCCCAATGCTTTTGGAGCTAACAATTCGGATTTGGAAGTAGTCTATGGCATGCGAGCAGCCAAAGCCCTGGGCGCAAGTCATGTGACCTTGGAGCATCCCTCCAACGATGAGCAGACGATGCGATTGGGTAAGTTGGGTGAAAAAGAGCGCATGGCTGTGGGTTACCATGGACACGAACAAGAAACCTTTACTTTTTGGGACACTGCATTGGCTCAAAGTCCAGCCAATGGCTTAAATCTAGATGCTGGGCACTACATCGCTGCTGGCCATTCGGATTTGATTCCGTTAATCGAAAAACAGCAGTCCAGAATCTTAAGCATGCATACCAAGGATCGTAAAACTCCTGCCAATGGCAAGGGAAATGTAGCCTGGGGAACAGGGGATACACCGATTGGAGAGATGTTGCAATTGATGAAGAAAAAGAAATATGCCTTCCCTGCCACCATCGAACTGGAATACCAAATTCCTAGCGGTTCAAATGCGGTTACGGAAGTTCAGCGATGCCTGGAATTCTGCAGAGAAGCATTGAAATAAAAAAGGGGTTTATCCCCTTTTTTTTATGCCCAAACTCTATTCATGCCCTTCAGGCATCTTTTCTCCCGCAGGAACTGCGAAAGGTAGCCGATTGGATTTGGGAGGGATGGGACAAGTAGCAAATTCCGTATAGGCACAGGGAGGATTGTAGGCATAATTGAAATCAAGAATTGTCATACCCTTCCCATCTGGGGGATTCACGTAGAGGTAACGACCTGTGGGATAGGTTTCCAAAGCAGAAGTCTCGTCAGAGAATAGCACAAAAAGTTTACCCAACTCATCCAAAACCAGAAGTTCAACTTGTTGTCCCTCTCGTTCAAACTGAAGTACACCAATCACCTTCCAAGTAATGAGTTGCCCCAATACATTGGGAATTTCAAGGGTTTGGTTGAATCTGGGTACCAACTTTGCAGTAAATCGATAGGCCGGATTGTAGTCAAAAGTGGGCGTTGGAGTGAAATTTTGAAGATTCGGATGATTTAGGTCACGCAATCGGAGTGCATATTTTCCGCCCCGCTGAATTATGGTCCATTTCCAATTTTTGTAATACACTCCTTCTCCAGTACCATAGGCAATGGGGTACACCAGGATTCTCTTGGACAGTGTGGCGTTGGACATTTTCTGAGAGGACGATTCGGTAGGTTCAAACCAAACCGAATCCTGCCCAAATTCAAACTTACCCAGCGTGGCAGATCCATTTTTTTTGGCAAAGCCAAGGGTAGTCCCACTCACATCTTCCAAATAGGGAGAATCAACTTCCATCCAATGCAAGCCAACCAAATTGAGCCATCCATCTTCTCCAGTCAACTCTACTTGTCTATTGAGTTTCCACTGCGTAAACTCCAATTCTTGAGCAAGTGAAATAGGTACAATAGAAAGCCAAACCAAGAAAAGAAGGGAATACTTCATAATGCGCTTATTTTCAAGTAATACTCAATTTAATAAAATTCAATTAATTAATATTCAATAGTTTAAATAATTATAGAATAGTTGCTACTTTTTGAATTCGACGCAAGGCTTCTTCCAGCTCTTCTTCTTTTTTGGCAAAGCAAAAGCGAAGCACTTGATGGTCCAGGCCAGATGCATAAAATACAGATACGGGGATACAAGCAACCTTGAGTTGCCTCGTCATCTGCTCGGCAATTAGCACATCGGATTTTTTGCTGAGATGGGCGTAGGACACCAACTGGAAAAAACTTCCCTGGCTGGCTTGAAAGGTAAATGGAGTGGATTTTAACCCTTCAATAAACAGATCCCGCTTCTTTTGGTAAAAGGCCGGCAAATCCAGGTAATGTTGGGGATTTTCTAAGTATTCAGCTAGTGCAAATTGTAGTGGAGTGACGGTGCTAAAGGTTAAGTACTGGTGGATTTTCCGAAATTCGTGACTTAAGGGCTTTGGTGCGATGCAATAGCCTATTTTCCAACCGGTGACCTGGAAAGTTTTTCCAAAAGAACCACAAACAAAGGTCTGATCTCGTAATACAGGATGCGCACCCAAGGAAAGATGGGCTCTCCCATCGAAAAGTATATGTTCGTACACTTCATCACTGATGACATAAATACCCGTTTTAGAAACGAGAGAAGCCAATTGCTCCGCATCGGATCTATTCCAAACCTGCCCACTCGGATTGTGTGGGCTATTGACCACGATGGCGCGGGTTTTGGAGGTGATTTTTGAGGCAACT